>Ga0172377_10000299_pt1 | contig 44971 bp, 26 predicted proteins | sample Pumphouse3metaG_FD_119749 | JGI IMG/M metagenome (GOLD analysis project Ga0172377, IMG submission 119749) | Leachate microbial communities from a municipal landfill in Southern Ontario, Canada - Pumphouse #3 metaG | ecosystem: Engineered > Solid waste > Landfill > Unclassified | place: Canada... | reverse complement strand
GCGTAGGCGTTCAATTCCGGCACGCTCATTCCCTTGTCTCCGGCGAATGCGCAGCAGCCTACTCCCTCAGGGACAATGACATCGGAAGAGCAGAGTCTCGCCACTTCAAGAAATGCCTCGTCGGCCTTCATCAATTTGGTGGAACAGGTCAGATGCACGGCCACAGGGGTGTCGGTCTGATGGAAGTTGAGCCTGTCTTTCAAAAAAGTGTTGATGAACTCGGCGGGCTCGTAAAGGCGCATTGACTTGATATGCCCGCGCATACGATGAAGGCACGGACTCTGGTCGCAAAGCACAGGATACTTTCCGCGCTCAGTAGCTTTCCAAAGGGCGTTTTCCAATTCTTTAGTCTTTCGGTCGGCCACATCCGGCATACCTTTGCTCTCCCAAATTGTCCCGCAACATAGTTTAGACATATTGTCCGGGAATATAACCTCGTAACCGCCTTTCCGCAGCAGTTCCACAGTCTCCTCAACCAAAGGACGTTTGACCGGGGAATTTGCCGGAAGGCCCATCATCTGATTGATGCAACTCGGGAAATAGACCACTTTGAGACTTGACTCGGCGGTCTTTATGGAGTCAGGCAATTTGGCGGTCTTTATGGCATCGGGCACATTGTAGGCCCCCGGAACGGAAGGCGTCCAGAGCATTATCCCGAAATAGTCGTGCAAACGCCGACAAACAGCGGTCATTGTCTTTTGTCCCAGGACCTTCTCCCCAAGACCGGCAAGCCTCAACAGAAACCGGACTGCCGACTTGGAACCTTCAAAATGGTTTGAGGCAAAGGACCACAGGCCTTTCCGCACGCCAGGAAGCACGTCTTTTCTAATCTCGTGCGTCAAATCTGCCACGTTAATGCCCATCGGGCAGGACATCGAGCACAGGCCGTCTCCCGCGCAAGTCTCGTCACCATAGTACTCATATTCCTTTACAAGTGTCTTTAATCTCCTCTCATCGTCCTTTCTCTGCACTGCGCTCAGATGGGTTGAGAGTCGAATCCTCAGCCTCTCAATCTCTCTTTGAGCCACGATTCTGGTCCTCGCCGAAAGTGTGAAACCACAGGACACACAATTCACCTCGCAGAAACCGCACTCAATACATTTGTTGATTTTGTCTTCCGAAACCGAAAGCACAGGCAGAGCTTTGAAATGCTTCAGGTAACACTTAGGGTCATCGTCGAACACCACTCCGGGATTCATAATACCTTGAGGGTCAAACAATTTCTTTACCCTCTTCATAAGGCTATAGGCCTTTTCTCCCCACTCGCGCTTGACGAACGGCGCCATATTCCTGCCCGTGCCGTGCTCTGCCTTAAGTGAGCCATCGTACTTATCCACCACCATATCCACCACATCATTAATCAAGGCCTCGTACCTCGCCACCTCCTGAGGAGTGTCAAACGATTGATTGATAATGAAATGGAAATTGCCTTCCAATGCGTGGCCGTAGATACATGAATCGTCATAGCCGTGCTCGTCCAGAAGTTCAGACAAATCCGCCACGGCCTCAGGTAAATCCTCTATGTGAAAAGCGATGTCCTCGATGAGGCAAGTGGTCCCCTGAGCTCGCAGCCCGCCGACCGAAGGGAATATCCCGGAACGGATGGCCCAGTACTTTGAATATATCTTAGGGTCCTCGGTAAAACTGAAAGGAGCGAAAGTCCTGAACGGCTTCAGAGCCTCGCAAATCGCCATAATGTCGGCCTTGAGGCGTTCTTGCGTGTCCGCCATTGTCTCCACTAAAAGAGCCGTAAGATTCGGACCGGTCTTGTCGTTCACAGATGCTAACGAGCGCTTGTCCAGCAATTCAGCCGCACTGACATTCAACGACTTAATGCCGACCACGGCCCTCGCGGCCTCCTTGATGTCTGAGAAATAAATCATCGCGCTTGCCCTGAAAGGCGCAAGCGGCAAAGTCTTCATCGTGACCTGGCTTAGGAAGGCCAATGTGCCTTCTGAGCCTACCAGAAGGTGGCTGATTATGTCGAACGGGTCAGTGAAACGCACGAAAGGCAGGATGTTCAGCCCCGTGACGTTTTTAATTGAATACTTGTAGCGGATTCGGTCTGCGAATGTCTTGTCGGCAATCACCTCGTCCCGCATCTTCTCAATTTCCCTTATGAAGTCGGGATGATTAGCGGAGAAAGAGAGCCTGCTTGCCTCGGACCCTGTGTCCAAAACCGTTCCGTCCGTGAAAACGATTCTCGCCGAAAGCAGTTCCCGATCGCTGTTGGCGTGAGTGCCGCAGCTCATCCCGGAAGCGTTGTTCATCACGATACCTCCGACCATACAACTGTTTATGGATGCCGGATCAGGGCCGAAACGTCTTCCGAGCGGTGCGAGAATTCTGTTAACCTGACCGCCTACAAGACCTGGCTGCATAGTGATGGCGTTGTGATCAGGGAGTATGGAGTACTTCTCCCAATGCTTTCCGGCCACTATCAGCACCGAGTCGCTGACTGACTGACCAGAGAGACTTGTTCCTGCCGCTCGAAAGGTCACGGGGACACTCAATCGCGAGGCTATTCGCAACAATTCGGAGACCTCCACTTCGTTGTCTGAGCGAATAACTATCTGAGGGACAAGACGATAGAAACCAGCGTCAGTTCCCCAAGCGAGGCGGCGCAATTCGTCCGTGTACATACGGTCGGAAGGGATGACGCCTTTTGCCTCTTTCAAAAAAGCACTATAACCATTCATTTTATTCCTTGAATAATTTCTTAACGAGAGCAGGCACGTCAGCCACTTTGACGACTTCGATGCCTTCGGGTTTTTGATCCATCGAAGAGAATGATGAGACGAAAATCTTTTTAAATCCAAGTCTCGCCGCCTCTGAAATCCTTCTGTCAGTCTGGGAGACAGGTCGGATCTCTCCGCTAAGCCCGACTTCGCCGGAGAAACAGTAGTTAGGGGAAATGGAATAGTCGAAATTGGATGACAGCACGGCGCAAACAACCGCCAGATCGCAGGCCGGATCGCTCACCCTTATGCCTCCAGCCATATTGAGGAAAACGTCTTTCGCACTCAATTTGAATCCGGCTCTTTTCTCCAGAACCGCCAGCAGCATATTCAGCCTCCTCACATCGAATCCGGTGGCGGAGCGCTGGGCTGTACCATAAACGGCTGAACTCACAAGGGACTGAACCTCAAATAGAAACGGTCTTGTCCCGTCCAGCATTGCGCTAATTGCCGTCCCGCTTAGCCCAGCTTCGTGCATAGGGATAAGCAACTCGGAAGGGTTGCTCACTTGTCTGAGTCCTGTGCCGGTCATTTCGAAGACAGCAAGTTCCGAGGTGGAGCCAAAACGATTCTTTATGCTTCTGAGCATTCTGTACGCTCCCCTGTTGTCTCCTTCGAATTGCAGTACGACGTCTACTATGTGCTCAAGAATTTTCGGGCCGGCGATGTAGCCGTCTTTGGTGATATGCCCAATCAGTATTATGGGGATTCCGGTGCTTTTGGCAAGTCTAAGCAGCATTGAGGCAGCTTCTTTGACCTGCGAGACGGAGCCGGCGGTGGATTCCACGTTCTGGGAGAACATTGTCTGAACGGAGTCCACTATCATAAGTTCAGGCATCATATTCTGTGCTTCCTCTATTACGTTCTCCATAAGGGTCTCGCTGTAGATAAAACAGTTGGATATGTCTCCGCCGAGTCTGTCGGCTCGCATCTTGACCTGTTTGGCGCTTTCCTCGCCCGTAACGTACAAGGTCTTGAGTGAAGGGCAGTTGAGAGGAATCTGAAGAGAGAGGGTCGACTTTCCGATGCCGGGCTCGCCTCCGATAAGTACCAGAGAACCCTGCACTATGCCGCCTCCGAGGATTCTGTCCACTTCTGCATTGTTCAGGGAGATTCTGTCTTCCGCGCCGGAACCAACTTCAGAAAGAAGGATCGGTCTGACGCTTTCTCCGGGCACGCCGATTGAGTTTTTTTTGCCCTTTCCCGTGACTGAAGTGCTCTCTTTCATAGTGTTCCACTCTCCACATGCAGGGCATTTGCCGAGCCATTTGGGACTTTCGTAGCCACAGGATGAACAGAACCAGACTGTCTTTGTTTTCGCTCCGGATATTGCCATAGTCGTTGAATTGTTTCCTCAAATATACTGCTTTTGCGGGAAATTAGCATATCCACGCAAATTGCCTCGCAGGATAGCCATTACGCTGAGGTCTGACGGCAAAAAGATGTCACAAAGGTCACAAATTTGCCTATTTTTATGATAATTTGGTAAAATTTACTATCCTTTGGACGCATATTTTGCTCGGTAATATTTTTAAACATACCTTTACAGCCGTTTTAAAAAGAAAAAAAATGAAAAAGTATTTAGTAGTTATTTTTACCGCAGTCGCGATGTTGATCGGGACTGAAGCATTCGCACAGCTTAACATTAATGCCGGATATGCGAACAACCATTTCACAGCAAAACTGAACGGTGAGAGCGAATCAGCAAATATCGGCGGATTCTACGTGGGGGCGGCTTATGACATCGCGCTTCCTTTCTCTGTCACCGGATTCTCAGTTGAACCGGGTATCGAATATTCTTATTTCACAAAAGATGACGTCAATTTTCTGCCTGTCGGAAGCGGTGATGTCAATCTTCATTACCTCCAGATTCCTGTGCATCTCAAATACACCTACGGAATCAGCAACGCTTTGGACATTTTCGCAGGCGCGGGCCCTAACTTCGTCATCGGATTGGGCGGAAATTATAAGTATTCGCTCGCCAGCCTCAGCACTGAGCTTGATGCTTTCGGCGATGACGGAATGATGAAGAGATTTGATTTTCAGCTCGGCATCGAGGCTGGTGTGAATGTTTGGGACCAACTTCAGGTCAAAGTCGGCTACGACTGGGGTCTGATCGATGTCGCTGAAAATGAGAAATATCTTGACAGCTTCAAGAAATCTCAGTTTCACGTTGGAGTAGCATACATTTTCTAGTCAATAGAATCAAGATAACAGAAGAAGGTGACCGATTGTCGGTCACCTTCTTTTTGTAGATACAATTCTCCGCTTACTCCTCGGCCTCCGGCCGCACGATTTGACTTTTCGGAAAAACGGGAGCCGGGAACGAAGACCGGAAACGGTTTTCAAGAGTGGGAGCGTAAGGCGGAGAGGGTCAAGTCGCCGAGAGCAGATTTTGCTTCAATGTGCCTGAGGACCTCTTTTACGAAAGGATTGTCATCAAAGCTGCCTCTGACCTGCTCAAAATCCTCCTCCTTCTCGGCCTTGTGGCCGTCCGCCCCGAAACCAGTCATCGAAGCAAGCGAGAATTCCTTGCGAGCATCATCGTAGATCATCTCGTCAAGAGCAATCACGTCTTCCTTCCACCCTGAGACAACCTTAATCAGGTCATCAGCCGTAACCTTCTGAGGATCAAAGCCATAAAAAACCTTTATCTTCCCATAGGCCCAAGTCCATTCGTAATCGTAATAATTGTCCTGAAGCCTTCTGAACTCGGCATCAAGTGCGGCAGAATCTGAGACGATGCCTGACACCAATCTGTCGGCGATGGAATCAATCTCGCTTTTCGGTGCGATCAACCCGGCGATATCCACCCATTCTCCGTCCCCGATCATCGAATCAGGCCTCAGACATTCCACCAAATTAGTCTCCGGTGAGATTTTTGCCTTGCCCAAACGGCTGATTATGGAGTTGCCAAGGAATTTGCTAACGGCGACGCGATACAGCTCCAGTCCCCTGACCAAAGAGGAGTTACGTATCTTCATACTATGGAAGGAATAGAGATCCGAGAGTTCTCCGGAGACTTTCCTCAGGGAAGTGAGCAGCTCACAGCCTTTGAATATTTTCTGAATGGTGTAGGGGCTTAACAGATTGCAGTTCACATAGTCCAACTTGTCGGGATCAGTTCTCTCGTCACGTTTGGGCCATTTTCTCGCATCCCTTATCGTCCCCGCGCTGCGGAGATTCACTCCCGGCACAAGATAGGTGGCATTGCTCTGCTCTATAAGATAGGAGAACGGGAAATTAGTCGTGTCAGAATGGTTAACGTGCCTTCCCATCACCAGAGAGAACGGTCCCACTCTGGCCGGCCACAGTACGTATGAATCTGAAGCGGTCTTTGCTCCCCTTTCCATAATACCCTGATGAATAGGCCCGAGTTTGTACATATGATTGCTCTGGTTGGAGCCGGAGCCCGCATTCATAAAAGAGAACATTCCTGAAATCAGCAATGTGGACTTGTGATGCGTCACTGTGAAAGGACCCGCGAAAATGGAGCAGGCTTCCCCGTTCTCTCCAACGCAATTGGAAAAGAAAACAGAGTCTGAAGCAGAATAATTATGACCAAGGTGGCAGGCCTGGCCAACGAAACATCTGCTCAGAGCCACTCCTTCGTCTATTTGAGAGTTGGAGCAAAGAATGAAGTCATCACATATAACCCCGTTACCAATGAACACGGGAGCAGAGGAATTGCTGTTCACAGAACCGTTCGCAAGCCGGCTGGCTCCCTCTATTCTGGAAGAGTCGCCTATCTTCACGCCTCTGATGACGCCTGTGTTCATAATCACGACATCATTACCCACAAAGCCTCTATCGGAAGTTACCGCAGCCGAATAAGTCGAAATGATAGCTTCAATAGACTTGATGAGTTCCGGCTTGTACCTGTAGAAAGTCATCAGATACGCGGCCTGAGCGGAAAGTCTGTCGAACATCATTATCTCCCTGCCGCCTGTTTCGTTGAGGACTGAGACCTTGACTCCGTTGCCGAAGGAGCAACTGCCGTCCACAAGCATCAGGTCCAGGTTTTCTATGAAAACGTCGTGACCGATGTCGTAATTGGCTATATAATTGTGAACATTGGCAATGTAGCAGTCATTGCCCACCGTGACATTGTGCAGCGAGACATTCCTCAATCCCGAATGCCTCTTCACGCCGCCCGGCAACGAGAAATCTTTTGTGAAGTTCCCGAGAATGACCTCTCCCGAGAAGTCGGAATCGTGGACATAATCTGCCGCAAACTTATCCCCGACTTGGATTTTCCCCCAATCTTCCGCAGAGCATCCTTGGGTTTTAAGACGCTCTACTTCGCTCTTTGACAATTTTCGCATAAGGTTTAACTACTGTTTTAAATAATCGCTGACCGCATTAATGATTGCAGATGCTTCAAAATTCCCAATGTTTTTGATGAGATTGTTTCGTAGTACAGCATCTGAATGATTCTTTTGGAGTTGCAGAAATAGCAGTTATTCGAATTTTTCGAATAACTGAATTCTCATCAAGCTCTCCAGTTTTGAATATCTCTTTCAGGTGATAATTGATCGTATGGATTTCGACGCCAAATAGTTCCGCCATTCGTTTTTGTGTAAGCCAGAAAGTCCCGTCTTCGTACTGTACCTGAATGTTGACATCCCCGGAGTCTGTGGTATATAAGATAATGTTGCTTTTCATATTTTATGATACTTGTTTAATGAGGCTTAAATATCTGTAAATATAAAGATTTCCGAGTACAAAACTGACAAAAGGATTGCATATATTTGCAAAAAGAAATATATGCGCTTGTTTAGAATCGCCATTGTTTCAGTGGCAACCATTTATATGATATATAGCTGCGATATGCCTGATTACAAAAGAGCCGCGGAGCGGATTGACAGCCTGCTTTCGGAGCGCTACCTTGACGATGAGCCTGGGGCCGCGATTATAGTGGCTGACGGCGACAGGGTCATAATTGACAAGGGATATGGTCTCGCCGACTTGTCGTCAGCAGAAAAGATTGACGGCAAAACTATGTTCAACATCGCCTCGCTCAGCAAGCAGTTCACATCCGTCGGGATACTCCGCCTTCAAGAAATGGGCAAACTAAGCGTTGACGACAGTGTGGCTAAGTTTTTCCCTGAGTTTCCGAGCCCTCGCTGGAGAGAAATTCAATTACGTCACCTGCTCAGCCACTCTTCCGGGGTGCCTGACGCGAGAAATCACAGCCACGAGGAGAGTCTAAGCGTTACGGACGCAGAGAGCATCGAATATATGACTGATCTTAAGGACTTTAAGTTCAGTCCGGGGACACAGTACGACTACATAAATCCGACATTCGACCTGCTGGGCATAATCATCGGAAAGGCTTCGGGAATGGATTTCGAGAACTTCCAGAAAGAGCAAGTCTTCGCCCCGTCAGGGATGAAGGACATACTGTATTTCTCTCCTGCTCTGACAATCAAGAATATGGCGCACGGTTATGTGTCACGGGACAGCGCAAAAAGAAGCGGTTCGGACAGCGATTCCGAGAAGAGCAATGACGGACTTCATTACGGGTTCCACGATTCTGAGGGGAAAGAATGGGCTGAATTTGACTACGGTGAGGAGACCTATTTCGCGACCAAAGCGGACGGTGGCATCTACACCTGCACGCGTGAGCTTCTGCAATGGGAGAATGCCTTGCGTAACAATCTATGCATAAGCGAGTCTTCTTTGAACGAGGCATATTCAAAGCATACGAAGGTGTCCGGCAGCAAGTTTTGCGACTACCAGAACAGGCCCTATACTTGGTACGGTTACGGCTGGTTTACCGATGAGACTCCAGGAAGGCCCTTGAAGGTCTACCACACCGGGGACAACGGCGGCTTCCAAAGTTACATCGCCAAGTTCCCGGGCACCGATGTCAACGTGATTATGCTTGAAAACCGGAATGATTTCGACCGCTGGAGCACTCAGACCGCCATCGAGAACATTCTGATTGAGGAAGGAATCCTCTGACAGTTTTTAGAGCATCCGGTCTTCGGGACAAAGTAAGCGTCTCCGACAACACAGAGGCCGACACGGAGGGCTAAGGGGCTACTTGGCGAAAAGGTAGTTGTGGTCGAAGCGCTTGAAGCGGTAACGGGAGCGAGGAAGCGGAAGAGGGTCGTTGATGCCGATTTCCCACTTCAGCAATTCTCTCTCCATCTCTCCCTGAACTTTGGAGTAGCGGGATTTACCGAAGAGGTTGTTCACTTCCGAAGGATCTTTCTTCAGATTGTAAAGCTCACAGTCCCCGAGCATATCCATTACGAACTTCCAATCCCCCATTCTCACCATACTGATCGTTCCGCTCTGACTCCAAGTGTTCAACTCATCGAAGAACAAACCACGACCCAACGCCCCTTCTTTCCTGTAATCAGTAGCATCCGCGGCTGTGATGAACTGACCGCCGAAACCGCTTTCCGAAATGACGCTTCTGAATTCATCTTTAGGATAATCCCTGCCGGAAAGCATCTCGCCGAGGCTTCTGCCCTGCACACCCATCGGAATCTCGGAGCCCATCATTTCACAAGCAGTAGGCATAATGTCCACAAGAGACACACAATCTTGCTTTAAACCTTGGGCGGAGACACCGCGTCCGAACCATACCATCGGCACTCTGGTAATGGCCTCTGCCACACCGGCGCCTTTCTTCATCAAACCGTACTCACCGGCGTAGTCACCGTGGTCCGAGGTTATGACAAACACCGTGTTGTCGTACTGACCAGACGCCTTGAGACCTTCAACGAAACGAGCGATCTGGTCATCGATAAGCCGGATCATCCCCATATAATTGGCCCTGATTCTCTCCAGATTCTCGGCACAACCCTTATGGCCCATATTCAGCATCTTGTAAAGTTGCCCGTATTTCTCTCCTTTGACTGAAAGGTATGTCGAATCAGTCAAAGCGGGAGGAATCTTTCCCTCGAACATTGAATAATACGGCTCGCAAACCTGATACGGATTATGCGGCTCCGGAAACGAAAGCCACATAACGAAAGGCTTATCCTGATGACTTCCCGCCCAATCGAGAGCCTTGGTCACCATTCTATAAGGAAGCTGATCCTCAACCGTGCCCGGCGCTGGAGTCAACGACGTGAAGAAATCCGTAGTCCCGAGAAATTTGTCAAAACTCTTCTCCTCATCAGTCTTTTCGGAAGGAGGGCACTCCTGACCGAGATGATTGAATGGAATCCAGTAGTCCGCACTCTTTTTGGTCATATAGGTGTGATTCTTCCCGACAAGAATGGTAGCATAACCGGCCTCGTCAGCCACGGTGAAAAGATCTTTTCCATAAACCGCGTCAGGGATGTTGTGATTGGAATCAACGTGCGTCACCCTCGGGAATCTGCCCGTCAGCATAGCCACCCTTGCAGGGCCGCTTGCCGGACAAGGAGTGTAAGCCTTGTCAAACCATGCGCCTGTCGCTGCCATTCGGTCGGCGAACGGAGTCAAGTCAGCCGGGAACCCTTCTCTCGATGTAAGGTCAGCGCGCTGCTGATCTGTCATAATTATAACGATATTCGGCCTCTTCGAATCTGCCTGCGATTGAGGCGGAACAAGAGACTGAGACTGGGCATTTGCCCGCACAAGAGGGACTAAAGCAGCGGCAGTCAAAGGAAGAAATATATACTTGTTTATCATATCAATTAAGGTTTTGTAACTTTCCACTCAAAAGGGGTCACGAATCCTTTCTTGCCGTAGTCATACGGCAACTCAGGAGTCACAGGCACTATGGCATCCCCTGATTCAATCACTTTTCTAAGACGATCCTTCTCGGAGGCAGGACCGCCCGACAAAGACAAATCCTCTCTTGGATTCGACACTATATCCGTGAAAAAATCCTCCGTAAGGCCAAGCCTTTTGTTCTTTCCCGCCAGAATCATCTTGTAATTATTGTTGACCGCCGCACCCACTCCGAGATAGAGATCCCTGTCAATGGAATCGGACTTTCCTGAAAGGACAGGAAGCATGCTCACCCCGTCATAAGGATGCACCGGAGCCTTCTTTATATCTATAATGTCAGCCAAAGTAGGGAGTATGTCCACGAAAGCGACCACCTGCTCCAGCTTATGGGTGTCATGCCTGAAACCGTCCTTCCAGTAAATAGCGGCCGCAGTCCTGACCCCGCCTTCCCATTCCTCGAACTTGGAGCCGCGGGAAGGACGATTGGAGCAATAGGGATATAGATTCGGCACTCCGCCGTTGTCGCTCATAAACAGCACGATAGTGTTGTCCATCTCGCCTGACTTCTCCAAAGCCGCGAGAATTTTTCCGACCCCTTTATCCATTCTCGAGACCATAGCCCTGTACGTCCAGCCCTTCTTGTCTTTGTCAGGAAGAAGATCAAAATCCTTCTTGGGAATAAGAGAATAAATCTCGTCCTCAGGAGCCTCGTAAGGAGAATGAGGAGCGTTGAAAGCCACATAAAGAAAAAAAGGATTGTCATTCTTTGCGTACTCACCCACGCATCTGACCGCCTCGCCGGCAATCAAGTCTGTCGAATAACCCTTGTCGTAGCAAGATTCCCAATCATTGTGCCAGTCAAGCTCACCGTCTCTCTGATGAGTGAAGTACTCGACGGCCCCGTTAAGATGACCGTAAAAATGGGTAAAACCTCTATTCAGAGGATAATACACCTTCCTGCTGTGTCCAAGATGCCATTTTCCGACAATCGCTCTGTCCTGATAACCGTTCTCGCCAAGAACATCAGCCATAGTGACCTCATTCTCGTCCAAGCCATAATCCCTCCAAGGAGGAATCACCGTCTCTCTGATTCCGAAACGGCTCGGGTAACGACCTGTCATTAGACCGCATCTGGTCGGAGAACTGACGGGAGCGGTGTAGTACCTGCCGAGTTCAATTCCCCTGTTGAAGAATCCGTCTATGTTCGGAGTCGGGATCACGCTGCCGTGACAACCTAAATCAGCCCATCCGAGATCATCAGCCACTATGATGACCACATTCGGCTTCTGCTGTGCGAATGCCATCGCAGGCACCGTAGCTGCCAACAGACCGGCGGCCTTGATACTCATTTTCATACCTGTTAATGTTTCACGTCCATAGAAGCTCCCGTGTCACCCTGCTCTTTCATCCAATTCAGAAGGAGAGACTTCATCTCGGAAATCTTTTTCTTGTACTTAGGCTCATCAGCGAGATTGTTTTCCTCCCAAGGATCATTCTTTAAATCATAGAACTCCACAGCGGGACGAGTCACATAACGGTTTTTCCAGAAAGCCGCCACTATGTCAGTCTTTGCCGCTTTCTCCCAAGCCTGCCAAACACCAGTGACGCTGTTCGGATCCATAAGATGTTTCTCGAAATAGCTTGCCTCAGGAGTGAGATTCAGAAGCAGCGCATAGCGGTCGTCCCTGATGCTCCTGATTGGATACGGAGTGCCCTCAGGAATGTTGTTGTGGATTCCGAAAGCATATTTCCTCGCCTTGTTGGTTTTCCCGAATAATGCGTTCTTGAAACTTTCGCCGTCAAGTTCCTCGCGAGCCTTTCCGCCGGCGATGTCTATGAATGTCGGCAACAAATCCTCATACTGGACAATAGCATCGCATTTGGCCCCCGCCTTGATCTTGGAAGGGTATCTCGCCAGCATCGCGCTATGGCATCCCGGATACCACAAAGTCCATTTTCCTCCCGGGAACTGTGGTCCCTGCTCACCGAGGAACATAACCAAAGTGTTGTCCAGACGACCCGTCTCCTCAAGCACTTTGAGCACGGAGCCAACCTCGTTGTCGAGGCAACGTACCTCTGCGAGGTAATGAGTGAATATCTCCCTCATCTCGGCATTGTCCGCGCAATTCTCCGGCATCTTCAGATCAGCGGCCTTAAACTCGGATGCGTCGCCCCAAGACCACGGGGCGTGAGGATTGACGCTGCACACATAGAGCAGGAAAGGATCTTCGGACTTAGTAATCCAACTCCTGATTCCGTCCACGGTGTAAGGAGCTTTCTTTGCGACGCAATTGACGGTAAATCCCGGAATTTCATCGAAAAGGTAGACGGACTTTGGGCCCGGATGAGTCTTGCCGGTTCTGCCGACCCTGTAGCCTTCCTCAGGCATATACTCGTTCACAGTCTTTGTTCCTTCAAATGTTGGTTTGTGATTCTGGAAAGAGCCGTGATGAGCAGGATATAGTCCTGTGTACATTGAGGCTCTGATGGGAACGCTCATTGCCTCGGATGCGAAACAACGGGAGAATTGGACGCCTTCAGCCGCAAGCCTGTCGATGTTAGGGGTCTTGATATTTTGTCCTCCGTAACAGCCCAGTTCGGTCGAGAGCAAATCGTCAGCGACGATTACCACAATGTTAGGTCTGTCCGAATTTTTCTTAACGTCAGCCTCGTCGCTTTTGGCATAGCAATTCGATAAAGGAATGAGTGAAGCTGAGATAGCTCCGATTTTCAACAATCTGTGTGACATTATATTTATTTTTTGAGAATTTCACCGGTGAAAAGCGGGGCGTCGTCACTCTCGTAGTACGGCCCGAAAGGACCTCTGTCCGAGATCAGCACCCCAGCCCTCTGGCTCCAGAACGGAGCCGAGCCTTGTTTGCCCGCAGCATAGAAAATGTACCATTTCCCGTTGATATGATGCATCTCCGGTGCCCACAATGAAGCCTTGTTCCAATGATCAGCTGAATCCGATGGCAAAGACCAGACTTTTACCCTTGTTTCCCCGTAAGACTTCCCGTCATTGAACTTGGTCATATAATCGGACTCCGTGACCATAATCCCGCCCGCTCCTGACTTGCAAGTGTAGTATTTGCCGTCCGCTTTCACAATCCACGGGTCGGCTCCGTCTCTGACAGGATTGGTAAAAGTCAAAGAAGGACAAGCAACACCCTGAGACTTTTCAATAGCCACCTCTCCCGCAGGCCTTGCCATCGGTACGGAAGGATCGGCAGGGAAACCGAACACAGGATAGCCGTCGGGACCGAAGTGAAATTTCTGAAAAAACACCTTCCTGTCAGTCCAACCTGCCTGAGGCGAAGTTTTCGAATGATAATTGATCCAATACTCCGTGTCGTCAGGAGACATAGTGAAGCTGGCGTGCCCCACGCCGTACATCAGGTAACCGAGATTGTCCGACTTCTGAACGCCACAAAACACCGGTTCGCTCTTCTTCTCCCATGAAGAAGGCACAAGTGGGTCAGCATCAAGGCTTTTCAGATACAGCAGCCCGAGCTTGTAATGGACAGTCCAGGAACCGCGGGTGGAATAAACAATGAACACGTCATCACCGTGGCAGAGCACCTCAGGCCCCTCCAGCAACGAAAGATGCTCACCCACCTTCAACTCCCACGGAAGCTCAGGCTCTGAAAGCAATACGCGTTTTCCCAGACGCACATAAGGCTTTGTCGGATGGAAGGTCATAGAAGCGATGTAAAGATTCTGACAAGGAGACTCCTCATTCACATAATTTTCATTCCATCCTGACCAAACCGCATAATAAGCCTCCCTGACCTTCAGCACAGTCATATCAATAGCGAACATATTCACGTCAGTGAACTCTTCCTTCTGCATAACCTCTTCTTTCGGTGAGGAAGAAGAGCAGGCCGAAAGCGGCAAAGCGAGACAAAAACACAGAATAATTGAAACCAGAAACTTACTCATATTCTTTTAGGATTTAGCTTTTTTCAGAAATTCGCTCGGCGTCTGTCCGAACTCTTTTCTGAAACATTTGGTAAAATAATTCGGGTCAGGAATACCGATGGCAAATGATGTCTCCGACACATTCATCCCGGCAAGGAGATGCTTCTTGGCCTCTTTCATCTTGATGGTACGCACAAGCTGGGTGACTGAGCATCCGGTCAGCGACTTGAGCTTTGAGTGGAGAGAGCTACGACTTATCCCTATGTTATCTATGATACTCTCCACATCAAAGTCCTCATTGGAGATGTTAGCCATAATCAAGTCGAAAATATTCTTCATAAAAGCATCATCCTTTGGGTTGTCAGACAACTTGACATTGTCCAACTCATCGGATCTCTTGAAATGCTCAATTATCTTTTTACGGCTTGACTTGATGTTATTGACCAGAAGTTCCAGATTGTCAGCGTTGAAAGGCTTGGTAATGTAGGCGTCCGCCCCGCTCCTGTAGCCTTGGGTCTGGTCATTCTCGTCCACCTTGGCAGTGAGCAATATCACAGGGATGTGAGATGTGCTGATGTTCTGCTTCACTTTTGAAGTCAATTCGTATCCGTCCATATTCGGCATCATCACATCGCTGATTATAATATCAGGGAGAGTGGTCTCCAGTACCTTGCTGGCCTCAGCCCCGTCGTAAGTCTGAATGACTTTGAACTCCGATCTGAAAATCTCGGCGACATAGTCGTTCAGCTCCTTGTTGTCCTCTACAACCAGCAGGACATCTCTGTGAGCGCTCCCGCTCTTCACATTGAGGTCGGACGGAATCAGCTCAAGAGTGTCTTTCATCCTTTGATTGTACTTCTCTATCTCGCTGCCGGATATCCCCTCAAAAGACCTCTGCTCCGGAAGGTAGGCGTCCTCGGACACATTGAGGCTCACATTGAAGACAGTTCCTTTTCCGAGTTCGCTATCAACTGTTATCTTCCCCTTGTGGATGTTCACAAGAGATTTCGTGAGAGCCAGCCCAAGGCCGAACCCCTCCCTGTGATCTCTCTTGTCTGCCTGATAATATTTGTCGAAGAGTTTCGGCAGAGCATCTTTGGGAATTCCTCTGCCGCTGTCTCTAACCGAGAAATCCGCGAAGACCTGTCCGTTCTCCTCCCTGTAATGAGCGCTCAGCTTTACGAAGCCTCCAGCCTGAGTGAACTTGAAGGCATTAGACAGCAGATTGTACATAATCCTTTCCAGTTTGGACGGAGAGAACCAGACCTGACGCTCATCCCCGTCCAACTCCAGAATGTAATCAATCTCCTTCTCGTCAGCGACCATATAGAATATGCTCGAAATCTCTTTCATAAAAAGCATAATGTCACCTTTGCGCACGTTAATCAGCGTCCTGTTCATCTCTATCTTGCTAAAAGAGAGCAATTCGTCAATCAGATAGTTCATCCTGTTGGCGTTCAGATAGATAATCTTCAGCTTGTCTCTATCCTGATTTGTGATTTCGCTCTGTTGGACAAGCCGCTGAAGAGGAGACACTATCAGGGTCAGCGGAGTCTTCAAGTCGTGAGACACGTAAGTGAAGAAATCCGTCTCCTGCTTGTTGAGCTTCTCGACATTCTGCCTTCGGACTTTCTCCTCCTTCAACTCCATTCTAAGATAGAGTCGGGTTTTGGCATATTTGTAAATCGCTATGAAAGAAGCGATTGCGATTGCGATATAGAAAGCTATGGCCCACCATGTCAGCCACCAAGGAGGCAAAACTCTGAGAGGAAGATTAAGCTGACCTTTGTCATCCCAGTTCATACCGTCGAAACTGCCTTTGATTCTAAGAACGTAATTTCCAGAGCTCAGATTGGAGAAGCGCACCTGATGCTGGTTGCCTACTACCTGCCAGTCCTTGTCTATCCCGTCCATCTTCATTGCGTAAAGAGTGTTCGAGCCGTACTGATAATTAAGCCCGGAGTACTCTATTCTTAAAGATTTGGCCTGCTTGTGAGTCAAGGTCAGTTTCTTGATTTCCGAGACAGTCATAGGGAGAGACGCCTCCTTGTTGTTAGGCGACATTTTGTCGTTGTTGGACCATATTCCAGTCAGGGAAATGTCGAAATCCGAATAGCTGTAGCGAATGTCGCGGGGATAGAAAGAGACCATTCCCTCAATGGTTCCGAAATACAGCCTTCCGTCAGGCCCTTTGCAGGCTGACGCAAAATTGAACTGATTGATCGGAAGCCCCTCGGAATAAGTGTACCTGACTATGCCCCCGTCCGACTTCAACCGGCACAGACCGTTTGTCGTCCCGACCCAGATCTCGCCGTTGTCGTCCTCTATTATCCCTTTAATGCCTGAGGATCCTAACTGAGCCTCTGAGTATGAGGCGATAAGTTCTTTATTCGGCTCCACCTCGAAAAGACCGTCATTGTTGGTACCTATCCAGATGTTGTCTTTGCTGTCCCTGAAAAAATACGTAACCCTCACGTGATTGTCAGGAAGTATCTCCAGAGGAGTGACTTTGAAAGTGTTGATGTTGATCTCAAGAACGCCGCTGAACTTACTGGCGACCCAGAAAGTACTGTCCGAACTGCTTAACAAAAAGAAGGTCTGTCTTGACGACACCTTAGTCGCAATGTGGTCAGGGCTCTTTTTGTCAATCACATATATCCCCGTGGGACTCGCATACCATATTCTGTCCCTGTTGTCCTCAGTTATGCAGAAACCGGAGGAACGCTCCGGACCGTCATTCTTGTAACTTATGCTTGCCCCGGTCCTCGAATTATATTTTCTGACACCTTTCTCGAACAGGCCGAACCAAAGGCAACCGTCTTTGTCCCTATATATATAATGGACATTCTTGGTGTCAATCCCGTACTTGGGATTGAGCACGGACGATCGGGTGATTTGATTGTCGGAATCGAGGCGATTCAGGCCGCCGTCTTCCGTTGCGATGAGCAGGCCGTTTTGCCCATCGTTTATGATTCCCCTGACAGCCTTGCCACTCAGATGGTTGGCCCCGTCACCGTAAGGGTAAAGAGCAAACTGGTCAGTCCCTGAGATGTAGTAATTGACTCCGCCGAAATAGGTCCCTACCCACATATTGTTTTCGCTGTCACGGAATATGCTGTAGACAGGAGAGTCGTTCAACATACTCAAATCCGTGTCTTTCTGCTCGTAATGAGCCTTCTGCTCCCCGTCCTCCCCAAGAACGAAAATTCCGTACTCAGTACCAATCCAGAAATTGCCTTCGGAATCCGTCTCGGCACAACGGATGACTTTGGTGGACAATGTCTCGGACAGCTTGTGCAGCCTTTCGGAACTCACCTCGTAACAATAAAGCACATTTTTAGAACTGAACACCAATCTGTCATTGTTGAGAAGCCGAACAAAGCCCATAACACCTTTGAACGGAGCCAACTGATTCGGAAGACTGAGATTCTTTCCGGTGACGGGGTCGATTAGGTGCAAGGAAGACTTTGAGAGAACCCAAAGACGATCATACTTGTCAATGAAAGGATAGTTGTAGCCTCCCCACTCCGAGACCTTGACAAACCGATCCGATTCTTTGTCAAATCTATAGATTCCGAAATTAGTGCAAGTCACTAACTCTCCTTTACTTGTGATGGCAAATTTTGCGCTGTTCGTTATGTGATCGTCAATCTTATAGGTGTTGAAAGCCTCATTCTTGTTGTCATAGCAACTGATGCCATAACTTGTGGACACCCAAAGCTTGTCGTTGATGCTGTCATTGAAGACAACTTCCGTGGAATTGTGACAGATGGTGGTTGAGTCCAAAGCGTTATGAGTAAAACGGGTGATGTCGTAGCCGTCGTACTTGCACAGGCCGTCAGGCGTGCTGTACCAGATGAAGCCGTGATTGTCCTGAGTTATGTCGTAGACGGTGTTGTGCGGAAGTCCGTCGCGCTGGCCGATCTGATCGAATCGGATGTTTGCATAATGAATCTGGCCGATCCCTCTGACCGGACAAAAACAAACGGCTGCCGTTAGCAATAGTAAAAATAGGTTTTTAGTCTCCATTATTAATTAATTGAACAAATATATATCGTTTGAACATCTTAAATCAGTAATTCTGTGCGGAAATATAGCAAATTTATTCACCCTGCCGTTTTGGCGGAAATGAAAAACACACAGGCTACACAAATTTGCTAATTATTTGACAAAACGTTCTATTGTTTCGCTGAAAAAACAATCAATTTTGTACCATCACTAACACCCGAAACTAATGAATCTCAAATTTTTCGCAATTGTCGCCATAAGCTTTGCTTCCTATTCTATTTCAGAGACGGCTAATGCAGATGACAGGCTCAACCTCAGGATCGACGGAAAATCCGTCAAAACAGTTTCTCCGGTAAAATACGGCTTGCATTACGAGGAAATCGGAATGATGGGTGAAGGCGCCCTCCATGCCGAACTGATAAGAAACCGATCTTTCGAAGAAGCGACACCTGCCAAAGATATGTCCGTTAGAAACGGCCTTTACGAAGATATACCGAACCCATCCGCGCGCGGTCTGAAAGAAGTAGTTATCGTAGATCCGATGATCGGATGGGAGACATTACCTTTATCATACTCTCCTATTTTCATCAGCAGGACAAATCGCAACAGACTGAATGTTCACAATGAGTGGTCAATGTTAGTGAATGTAACTGAGGACATCGCAGAGAGACCGAATTCAATCATCCTCAACAAAGGCTATTTCGGGATGAACCTTAAAATCGGTACCAATTACAATCTGTCGTTTTTTGCCAAAAGCAATAGCTTCTCCGGCAAAATAAAAGTGTTTCTGGTTGATGAGAACGGAAAACAGATCGGAGACGCTGAAACTATTGCCATTTCTGACAAAAAGTGGCAGAAGTTCACTTCCACGCTAACCGTCAGAAACGCCTCTAAAAGAGGAATGCTTGCAATTCAGCCTCTAAATGCAGGGAATTTCCAGATGGATGTTATTTCCTTAATGCCTTCAGACACTTTCAATGGAGGGAAATCCGTTTTCAGAGCTGACATAGTGGAGAACATCAAACATTACTCACCTTCATTCATAAGATTCCCGGGAGGGTGTATCGTCCACGGAATCAATGCTGCCACGATGTACAAATGGAAAGAGACAATCGGCCCTGCTGAAAACAGAAGAGGAGAATGGAGCAAATGGGCCCCTTTCTACCGTACTGACGGAATAGGTTATCACGAATTCTATGAACTGTGCGAATACACCGGAGCAGACGCAATGTATGTCATTCCCACCGGAATGGTTTGTCCCGGTTGGACAAAACAACCTACTAAGAATGATAATGGGAACGATGAAAACATCGCTTATTACATAAATGACGCTCTTGACGCAATTGAATATGCAATCGGAGACACAAACACCCCTTGGGGAGCAAAGAGAGCAGAAAATGGACATCCGGAGAAATTCCCTCTCAAATACATTCAAATTGGGAATGAGGACTTCGGACCGGAATATTGGCATAGGTATGAAATCTTCTATAAGGCGCTGGCTGAAAAATACCCGGATCTGATTTACATAACGGACAGTGCAATCGGAAAAGACAACGGCAAAAAGAGAGACGACATATCCAGATTTCCTAATCCAGAGAATGTCAAAGTGTTCGATGAACACTATTATCAAGATGTTGAATGGGCCTGCAATCAGCATTATAAATTCGACGGTTATGAGAGAGGAATAGCGGATCTCTACATTGCCGAGTTAGGGTTGAACGGGAAGTATCCTCTTGACATACTTGCCACTGCTGCCGTAAGAATGGCCTTAGAGCGAAATGGTGACTTGAACCCGATGTTGGCAGAAAGACCCGTAATGCGGAATTGGGATTTCATTGAGCACACCTACATTCAGCCGATGCTCCTGAACACAGCCGAAGGAAGTTTCAAGATGCCTTTATACTTTATTGCGGATATGTTCCGAAAAAACACTATCGACAAATTTATCAGCAGTGAAATCGAATGCGGGCAAAATGAGAGGAAGGTGTTTGCAACACTCGGGTTCGACAGCACTTCAGGAGATTTTATTCTTAAACTTCTTAATATCGACAGCAAGACAGTCACATTGACACCTAAAGTGAAGAATATGTCGAAAACACATAGTGCGGTTATAACATCACTGACACTGACTGACAAGGTGACTAATACTCCCGGCACTAAAGAGACAATAACTCCGATAAAAGCCAACTTTACCTTGTCTTTCAATAAGCCAATTGAGATGCTTCCGTACACACTATCAGTTATAAGATTCAAATAATGAAAAAAACACTACTTTTCGCAGCATCGCTTCTGCTGCTGACATTGACGACTAATTGTCAAAGCGACAGACAAAAGCTTCTGGACGGAATCAAGAGCCATAGCAGCGCGCAGCACATCAAAGACGGATGGATAAGAGATCCGTTCATCGTCCTTGCGCCTGACGGATACTATTATCTTACAGGCACGACCCCTCTTGAAAACGAAGAGAGAGAAAAAACCGACAAGTACAACAATGGGCTGCACGAGACCAGCATAGTAGGCAATCAGCTCAGGATATGGAAGAGCGACAATCTGGTTGATTGGACTTACCTTGGCAGTCCGTATTCAACCAAAGACAATCCCGTGATGCAGAACAAGAAAGACGTGGACTGGACTCAGCAGAGACTCTGGGCCCCTGAACTTCATTGGGCTGACGGCAAATGGCTTTTGACACATTGCCCGAGACCTGTGAGCACTCTTGCCGTGGCGGACGGTGATTTGATGGGGAAATGGGTAGTAATGACCCCAAAGGCATTTATTGGGAAACACGATCCTTCGCTTTTCAAAGACGATGACGGACAATGGTATATGCTTTCAGGAGGCGGGGAGAAATACTTCATCCAGCCTATAGCCAAAGACTTCTCCAACTATTCGGATTCAGCCGTAAGGATTGCTCCGAGCGACCGCAGACTGGGACACGAAGGCGGGACTATGCTGAAAATAGGAGGAAAGTACGTTTACTTCGGCACTGCGTGGTCCACAGACGAGGGGAGGAAAGGCTCCTATAATTTATATTACTGTACCTCGGACAACATCTATGGGCCTTACTCCGAAAGAAGATTTATGGGAAGATTCCTCGGACACGGAACTCCGTTCCAAGACAAAAATGGAAAGTGGTGGTGCACCGCTTTCTACAATGCCAATGTGCCGCCTCTGTCACGAGAGGGGATTCAGACCCGCGATTTAAAAGAGGACGCACAGACAATCAACCAAATGGGGACCACGATCGTTCCTATTGAGGTCAGGACACTTGAAGACGGAGACGTCTTCGTAAGAGCCATAGACCCAGATTACAGGAATCCGGGACCTGATGAGATAGAACAATTCGATTTTGCAAAATAACATTTTAACAAACTATTTATGAACACAAAAAAAGTTGGATTAATATTTTTTAGCGCATTTCTCCTTTGCAGCCTGAATTCTTCTGCGGCATCGGACTCCTCTACGAAAGTGATGAAGACCAGATGGGCCGATGAGGCTTCCGAAGGAAAAACGTGGAAGTCATATCCGCGGCCGCAACTCCAGAGGGAGCTTTGGGAGAACCTTAACGGCTCTTGGGATTACGCAGTGACAGATCAGAATGCCAAGTTCGGCAAAGTGAGCTATGAAGGGAAAATACTCGTACCTTTCTGTATTGAGTCCGTTCTTTCGGGAGTCGACAGAAAATTCAACCCTGAGGACGAGCTATGGTACAAGAGAACTTTCGCCATCGCTCCTTCGTGGAAGGGAAAAAGGATTCTGCTTCATTTCGGGGCAGTGGACTACAAATGCACCGCTTATGTGGACGGAAAGATCGCAGGCTCACACGAAGGCGGCAACAATCCTTTCTACTTCGACATAACCGACTGTCTGAAAGGAAATGGCAGCCACACTCTTGAATTGTCCGTGACAGACCCAACCGACACCGGCTCGCAACCGAGAGGAAAGCAGGTTCTCAATCCAAAGGGAATCTGGTATGAGGCAGTGTCCGGGATCTGGAAGACCGTGTGGATGGAGCCGGTTAACGAAAAACATATCGAAAAAATCCTCCCTTCATTCTCAATTAAAGACTCTAAAGCCGTGTTTGATGTCAGAGTTTCAGGCGCCACAGGCAAAGAGTCTGTCGGCATAATAGTTAGAGACAACGGCAGAATCGTGGCTCAAGGAAAAAATACCGTGGGGAAACCGGTGGAAATCAAATTCGATGACGTAAATTTGTGGACACCCGAGAACCCCAAATTATTTGACTTGGAGATTGTGCTGTCGCAAGGCAAAAAAGCTCTTGACAAGGCTGACAGTTATTTTGCGATGAGAGAGATTACAAAGCAAAAAGACTCTTGCGGTTACGAGAGAATCGCTCTTAACGGCAATCCGATTTTCCAATACGGCCCTCTTGATCAGGGCTGGTGGCCTGACGGTCTCCTCACTCCCCCTTCTGAGAAAGCAATGCTTTGGGATATGACCCAGCTCAAGGATATGGGATTCAATATGATCAGGAAACACATCAAGGTTGAGCCAGAACTCTATTATTATTATGCGGATTCACTCGGACTTATGATGTGGCAGGATATGCCGTCCGGCTTCAACTCGTCAAATGCTAAAGTCGAACACGTTGCTCCTGTCGCTGAAAAAGATTGGAATGCACCGGCTGATGTGGTAAGTCATTGGAAGCAAGAGTACAAAGAGATGGTGGACATCTTCGCCTTCTATCCGTGCATCACGACTTGGGTGGTGTTTAACGAAGGCTGGGGGCAGCACAACACCGCCGAGATGACAGATTATGCCCGCAGTCTCGACAAAACCAGAATAATCAACGCCGTGACAGGATGGACAGACAGAAATGTCGGAGACATCTATGATGTGCACAATTATCCTGAGACAGCAATGAGATTCCCGGAAGAAGTTCCCGGAAGGATCACCGTGTTGGGAGAATTCGGAGGTGTGTCTCTCGCAATTCCGGGCCATCTTTGGAAAGAAGACAAGAACTGGGGCTACAGAACTCTGGACAGAAGCATCGACCTGCTTTCCGGCTACACTCACCTTGTCTACAACCTTGAGACTCTCGTGGCGCAAGGCTTAGGAGCGGCTGTCTACACTCAGACCACGGACGTCGAAGGAGAGATTAACGGCCTGATGACCTACGACAGAGAGGTTACCAAATACCCTGTGGAAGTTTTGAACTTCCTGCACCACAGACTTTATGTGGCAGAACCCGCCTCAGCTACCATTCTTTTAAAAGCGACGAAGCCTGTGTCCGTTGCCCCTAAGGAAGTTTACGAGGGCGAGTACAACTTCAATGCGGACAAAGAGTACTCTAATATCAGCCTTTTTTCAGGCGCCGCAGGACAGGCGGTGATATGGCTCAACGGCCACAAAGTCTTCTCGGGAGAAGTAAGGAAGACAAGGACGTTTGAACAGTACAACATCAGCCATCATTCCGCTTGGATGAAAAAGGGAGAGAACGTGCTGAAAGTCAGAGTTGAGAACACTACAAAGAAGCCTACTGACGCGACATTCCAGCTGAGAGCTTTCTAAATCACCAATTATATGACACTCAAACAAATAATGCTTCCTATAGCAGTCCTCACCGCCGGTGAGGCTGCCATACTTTCAGGGACGCCGAAAAACGACAAACGCCCCAACATTCTGATCATCCTTGCGGATGACCTTGGCTATTCCGATTTGGGCTGCTACGGAGGTGAGATCCAAACGCCTAACCTTGACAGGCTTGCCTCACAGGGGGTTAGATTCACAAGATTCTACAACACCAGCAGAAGCTGCCCGACAAGAGCGTCTCTCCTGACGGGATTGTACCAGCATCAGGCGGGAATAGGGAAAATGACGTTTGATGACGGGCTTCCCGGCTACAGAGGCACTCTTTCGAGAGAGGCTGTCACTATCGCGGAAGTTCTAAAGCAGGCTGGCTACGAGACCGGAATGGTAGGAAAGTGGCACGTGGCTGAGACACCTCTCAGGGAAGACCAGACAGACTGGCTGAACCACAAAGTCTTTCACGAGACTTATTCCGATTTGTGCAACTACCCGGTCAACAGAGGCTTCGATTCCCATTACGGAATCATCTACGGAGTTGCCGACTATTTCGACCCGTTCAGTCTGGTGGACGGAGAGGTTCCGGTAAAAGACGTTCCAAAGGATTATTACATCACTCAGGCATTCTCGGACAAGGCGGTTGAGAAGATCAACGGTTACGCCAAAACCGAGGAGCCGTTCTTTATGTATCTTTCCTACACCTCTCCCCACTGGCCTCTCCAGGCGTTGCCTGAGGACATCGCAAAGTACGAAGACACTTACAAATGCGGTTGGGAGGCGATCAGGAACGCCAGATATGAAAGGCAAGTCAAAATGGGCCTGTTCGGAGACCAGAAAGATTTTCTGTCGGAAAGGCAGTTCGACGACAAATGGTCTGACGACAAAGATTCCGAGTGGGATGCCAGAGCGATGGCAGTCCACGCAGCTATGGTGGACAGAATGGATCAGGGAATCGGCGAGGTCATCGAGGCTTTGAGGAAGACCGGACAGTTGGACAATACTCTGATTGTCTTTATGTCCGACAACGGCTGCAGTTCCGAGAACTGCGAGAACATGTCCCCGGGTGAGAACGACCGGCCGAGTCTGACCAGAGACGGAGAGGTGATGGTGTACCCTAAGCACAAAGAAGTGCTTCCGGGTCCTGAGACAACATACGCTTCTCTCGGGCCTAAGTGGGCAAACGTGGCCAACACCCCTTTCCGCTTTTGGAAAGCCAAATCCTACGAGGGCGGTATCTGCACCCCTATGATTGCCTACTGGCCTAAAGGGATTAACAAGAATGAGAAAGGCGGTGTTACCAATCAGGTTGGCCACGTGATGGATTTGATGGCTACATGCGTGGATCTGGCCAAGACGGAGTACCCTAAGACTTACAAGGGACACGACATAATCCCGATGGAGGGGTTAAGCCTTGTGCCTATTCTCAAGAAAGGCTCGAGAGAAGGTCATCAGTACCTCGGGTTCGAGCATTTTCGTCAGAAAGCCTTTATCGGGAACGACGGATGGAAAATAGTCAGACAAGGCGACAAGTCTCCTTGGGAACTGTACAATCTCAACGAAGACCGCAGCGAGAAACACAATCTCGCAAAAAGCAATCCTGAGAAGCTCAACACCATGATTGCCGCTTATGACGAATGGGCGAATCGATGCATGGTGGAGCCTCACCCTGGAAGAAAATGATGAATTCAATTAATAACACTTAACGAAATGGACAAACAACGAAATTTCAAAATGATCTGCCTCTGCATGGTCTTTTTGTCGCTGCTTCTCAACGGCAAACCGATTCTCGCACAAGATCATCAGGAGGGAGAAAAGACCGTGTCAGGAATCGTTACCGATGATAAGGGCCTCGCCTTGATTGGCGTGTCAGTCTTCGTCGAGAACACTATGATCGGAGTCTCCACTAACGACGTCGGAGAGTACACAATCAAAATGCCGGCTAAAAATCAGAACCTCGTGTTCTCTTGCATCGGCTACGTTAGCCAGACTTTCGCAGTCACTCAGTCCAAGAGACTGGACGTGGCACTTGCGGAAGAGGCTCAGAGTCTGGATCAGGTTGTGGTGGTCGGCTACGGCGTGCAGAAGAAAGAGAGCTCGGTGGCCGCTATCGCACAGGTGAAGGGAGAATCTCTTTCAAAGACGACTTCCACCTCAATCGCCAATGCGCTTTCCGGACAGATAGCCGGAGTCTCGGTCGTTCAGCAGTCGGGACAACCCGGGGATGAGAGTACTTCAATTATGATCAGAGGAGTGTCATCTTGGGTTAGTTCGACTCCTCTGGTGCTTGTGGACGGTGTGGAGAGATCATTCAACAACATCGATCCGACTGAAATCGAGACAATGTCGGTTCTCAAGGATGCGTCAGCAACTGCCGTTTTCGGTGTACGCGGAGCCAACGGGGTGATTCTCATCACAACAAAGAGAGGCAAGGCCGGAAAGGTCAAAGTGGACTTTTCCACTGAAGTCGGTTTCAAACAACCGACAAATATGGTCAAGCCTGAAAGCAGTTATGCCTCCACTTTCGTAATCAACGAAGCGAGAAAGAATGACAATAACTGGGGCGAGCTTCTATCCGATGAGGTGATTGAGCATTACAGGACCGGAGATATGCCTTACGTTTACACCAACACTGATTGGCAGAAAGGAATGATTAAGAATGCCATTCAGCACAAGTACACGGTGAACATTTCTGGAGGAACTGATTTCGCGAGAGTGTTCGCATCGCTTTCCTATCTTCACGACGGGGACATAATCAACACAATCAAGAACGACATCTACGATCCTTCCTACAAGTACGACCGTTACAATTTCCGTTTCAACGTGGATATGGACATCACCAAAAGCACGTTGCTTTCAATTGACGCCGGCGGTTACATTGGGTTCAAGAACAGTCCGTTCGAAACAAATAATCAAAGAACTTTCAGAAACATCTACTGCCTCAGTCCTATGGACGGAGTAATGTACTACCCGGCAAGCGTGCTGGACGAGTACCCCGACGCAGAGCATCCTGAAGACACCGGCAGAAGAATCGGGACAACGGACATCACGAATTTCGAGAGTCCGCTCGTGGCGAACAGCTACAGCGGAAGCAGGAACATCCGAACCACTAACGTCAATCTCAGCCTCAGGCTAAAACAGGACCTGTCCTTCATCACAAAAGGACTTAGCGCAAAAATACAGGCCTCCTACAACAACACTTCAAGATGGGAGAGAACCATTTCTTACGAGGCAGTCACCTACAAACTAAACAAGGACGGTTCTTGGGTACGTCGCGTAGGAAGAGACGAAACCGGAAGGGAAGACCCTGCTGAGATACCAGGGGCCAACACTGAGGGAATGGACGGGGGCTTTCCGCGAAGGAACTATTATTATGAGGTTTCCGGCAATTACGACAGAACCTTCGGAAAGCACGCGGTCACAGGGCTTATAGTCGGACAGAGAAGAAAGACAACCTCCAACGTGACGTTCCCGAGCTACGAGCAGGGAATCGCCGCAAGAGCCACTTACGACTACGCCGGCAAGTACCTTTTCGAAGCCAATCTCGGCTACAACGGCTCGGAACAGTTCGCTTCGAGCAAACAGTACGGTTTGTTCCCTTCTTTCGCGGTTGGTTACAATCTCCATAACGAGAAGTTCTTCCAGCCTCTTAAGAAAATCATCAAAAGAGCCAAAATCAGAGCATCTTGGGGGCAGGTAGGAAGCGATGCCTCAGGGGGAGAAAGATGGCTGTTCACTTCTTCGTTCGTAACAGGAGGAGGTATGAACTACACCCCGGGCCTTCCTTCGTCATCAGGAACAAACAAAAATCCAATAATTGAAGAGAAAGCCGCCAACGTGAACGCAGGATGGGAAATTGCGACTAAAAGAGACATAGGTCTCGAACTGAGTTTTCTCAAAAACAATATGTTCGTGCTGAATATGGACTTTTTCAACGAGGACAGAGAGGGAATTCTTCTTTCCAGAAACTCCGTTCCTTCTTATGCGGGAATTGAACCTAAGAAGATGAACTTGGGAAAGACCAAGACTCAGGGCTATGAGATTGAGCTTAAATGGCAGTATAACACTCCCAACGGAGACTGGTATTTCTTCGCCAAACCTGCGATCAGCTACAGCGACAATCGCATTATCTCAAGAGACGAACCGGAATATACTCCGGCATACCTTAAGTCAGAAGGCTACAGAATCGGCCAGTTGTTCGGCTACCATCACTCAGGCCTTATTCAGGACGGGGACGTGGCTATGACTTCCGCAAGATACGGCAGTGGTCTTTTCGGCTTGGGAGATGCTGAATGGGTGGACTTTAACGGAGACGGAATCATAGATTCCAACGATATGTACAAAATCGGTTACGCTCAGACTTACCCTTTGTACAATTATTCCCTTGCTCTCGGCGTGACTTTCCATAATCTTTCCATTGACGTGCTTTTCCAGGCCGCGAGCCACGTCTCAAGATTGTTTGTGGACAGTTTCTCTTGGCCTCTTCACAGGCTCACCAATATGGTGTTCGATTATCAGACAGACGCATGGTCTCCTGATAACAGAGACGCAAGATACCCGTCGTATCACTTTGACAACAACAGGACAAACAACAACATAGCGGACGGGGTTATGTCTTCTATTAACCTTTACGATGCTTCTTACCTAAAATTGAAGAACATCAACATTACCTACCAACTGCCATCCAGATGGGCTGAGAGAGCAAAACTATCCTCGGCGAGAGTGATTCTGCGAGGAACCGACCTGTTCACTTATGCGCCAAACATCCCTATTGACCCTGAAGGATCAGACAGCGGTACTACTATTTGTAACGGATTCTATCCGATGACGAGAACTTTCACCCTTGGGCTACAACTCGGGTTTTAATTAATTGGAAATTATGAAAAAAATAATAACGATAACACTGCTGCTGACCTGCCTGCTGTCTTCCTGCGACTATCTTGACAAAAGAGACTCCACCGACGGCTACACTCTGGAAGAAGTGTTCGGCAATGCGACCAATTTCGACCTTTACGTGGATTGGATGGTCCAGAACCCCATAATAAAATACTTACAGAACGGATTGGTTCCGTTTGGCACTTATGATGACGTCACTGACAACTCAATGTCCTCAGCCACATTCCCGGTAGCCGGCACCAGAGCGGCTCAAGGCGATTATTGGTCGATGATCAATCACGGATGGTGTCCTATGTGCAATATGGACACTTGGAACAGAGCCTGGAAATACGTCCGTATTTCAAATATGGGCCTTAAGTACATTGATATGTACCCTGGAGACGAGAAAGGACGAAACAGACTTATGGGTACCTGTTATTTCTTCAGGGCATTCGCTTATTTCGAGCTGTGCAGACGCTGGGGCGGAATGCCTTATTTTACAGAGCCTTTCACAGACCTGGCGGCCAATCTTGACAGAGAGAGGCTTGATATGAGGACCACTTATCTTAACATCGCTGAGGATTTCCAGAAAGCATCGGAATACCTTGAGCCTGTAATTGACGCCACAGAATGGCAGCACCCCACAAGCGTGGCGGCACTGGGCTTCAAATCCAGAGCCTTGCTGTACGCAGCCAGCGAACAGGCCGCCACAGAAGGTGGCAAGACTCGTGACGACATTTGGAAAGAAGCTGTCTCGGCAGCCAGCGAGGCAATCGCCTCCGCAGAGTCCAACGGCTACGGCCTTGCGGCGGGATCCGACTACTATTCCTTGTTCAAAGGACTGAACTCAGACATCTACACCAAGGAAGTCCTTTTCGGCCGTAGAGCACAGATTGCATGGGGCTCAGACGCCTACAAGGGCACGATACGCCCTCCCGGAAAATTGAGCGGACTTTACGGCGTCGGAGCCAATCAGACTTTCGTAGACTGCTACGATATGGCTAACGGCTACCCTACTTCCGATCCCGAATCCGACTACAACCCACAGAACCCCTACATCAACAGAGGCTCCCGCTTCGAGCACGACATAATGTACAACCAGAAGAAAGTGTTCGGCAACAAATTGATGAATCTTTACAATCAGCAGGAAGCGGCGAACGGCAACATTTCTCTCGGCGGCGGAGACATCAAGTACGACGCCGGTTCCGTGTCCGCAGGCTACACCCGCACAGGAACTTACGTTATGAAATGGATGGGCGACCAGTGGAACACGGCTCTTCCTATGGTATGGCCTTACATAAGAATGGCGGAATTGTACCTCAACTATGCAGAGGCTGCCGCAGAAGCCGGGCTGGACATCAAATCGGTGGACTCGAAATGCGGTTACTCTCCTTTGCAGGCTTTGAACAAGATAAGACAAAGAGCAGGGATAGCAGATCTTCCTGAAAGCTATCAGGTGTCAGGAAAATTCCTTGAGAGAGTACGCAATGAGAGAAGGGTTGAGCTCAGCTTCGAGGACCACAGGCTATTCGATATGAGAAGATGGAAGATCGCCACTAAGACAGATCAGAACATCTACGGCTGTGTGATCACCAAATTAGCGGCGGGCTACGACAAAGCGGCCTACCCAACAGGCTTCAAATACGATTACACCAAGACAATCGTTCTCAGACGCACATTTGAGAATAAGCATTACCTCTTTCCTATCAACAGAGACGACACTTACATCGGACCGCTTTTCAAACAGAACGAAGGATGGTAGTCGGGTAAAGGATGTCACTTAATAATTTGACCAATATGAAACATTACAAAATAATCAACACACTGCTGACAGTCGGAACACTCTTTCTTTTGTGCGCTTCGTCATTCGGACAAAGCAAACAAAGCAAAGAGAGGATTACCGTCAGTGTGGAAGTAATCGACGACGCAGGCAGGCCAGTCTCAAGTCCCAAAGTAATCTCATCCAGAAACCGATGCGAGTGGACAGCCGACAAAAACGGCAAGCTGACAGTCAACGTTCCTTCCTCGGACTTCATCAAAGTGGTGGCCCAGGGTTATGAGGAAGCACTTGCCAACGCCTTCAACAACAAAGACGGCAAACTCACCGTAGTGCTTAAGAAAAGTCTTGAGGGCGAAGGCGAGGGACATCTTGTCTATTGTCTTCCGAGCGACTACATCTCCGAAAGAAGAGTAGTAGGCTCGTTCTCCAAAGTGGAAGGCAGCGAATTGGAGAAGAATCCCACAATGTCGGTTCTCGAAGGCTTGAGCGGCCGTCTGAACGGCTTCTTCTACAGAACCAACTCCACGGTCCCGGGTTTCACTTCCTGGGACGGATTCGTCCGCGCGCCCAACGGAGGCTCACCGGTAATTCTCGTGGACGGTGTGGAACGATCCATCGAGTACATCGAACCGGAGACCATCGAAAGTGTGGAGTTGCTTAAGGACGCATCTCTGAAAGCGATGTTCGGAGGTGTCCAGACCAACGGCATACTGATGATCAAAACCAAAAGAGGCAAGGCCTATGAGAACGGCGTCAAGATCAACTTCCAGAGCGGTGTCCAGATGGTGGGCAGAATGCCTTCCTACCTGAATTCTAAGGAATACACAACTCTTTACAATCAGGCTCTTGAGAATGTGGGGCAAAAGGCAATCTACGATCCTTCAAAATACGATGGATCCAATCCCATTCTCTACCCTGACGTGGACTATCAAAAGGAGTTTGTCAAAAAGGCTATGACTATCACCAGAGCCAACGCTCAGATGACAGGAGGCAACGACAACACTCAATACTTCGTGAACGCAGGCTTCCAGACCAACGGAGGACTTCTGAAGAACTCTACTGACTCATTCAACGATCAGGTAATCTCTGTCAGAGGTAACGTGGACAACAAAATCTTCGATTTCATCACTTTTAAGTTGGGAGTAAACGCGGCGATAGAGACAGTCAAATTCCCAGTCATCTCGGGTACTGATTTTATGAGCATCCTTTCAAGCACAAGACCTAACGAATACGCATTGCGCATCCCTGGAAGCCTCGTCGGCAGCGATCAGGAATATGTTCTCGGTGGCACTTCCGTCAGGCAGAACAATCCTCTCGGGCAATTGACTCAGAACGGTTTTGTGGAAAGGGAGTACTCTTATATGCAGTCTGATATGGCCATAGACATTGACTTGAACAAATGGGTGAAAGGCCTGAGCATACGTCCGAGCGTGACTTTCGATTTTTACAACGAATTCACCAGCAGGAAAGATCAGGATTTTTCCGTTTACGAGCTTGTGGTCAATCCGGAAACTGACGAGATTGAGAACTCCTACGAATGGGGGCTTGCGACAGAGAGCACAAAATTGGTACAGGGTGAAGTGGCAGTGGAGCGCAACTGGGTGTTCAGCAACACTGTCAAATACGACAGGACTTTCGGGACAAAGCACAAACTCACCGCCTTCGCCCTCGCTTACCTTCAGAACAGATCTTTCAACACCAGTCTCTACAATCTCAAAAGAATCAATTTCGGAGTGGGTGCCAACTACATCTACGATGAAAAGTACGTAATCGACGCCAGCGCCAATTACGTCGGAGTCCCGAGTTTTGCGGACGACAAGAAATTCGGCCTTTTCCCTACGGTGGGTCTGGGCTGGATTATGTCGGAGAACAATTTTCTGAAAGAGGCTCAGTGGCTTGACTATCTCAAGGTTAGAGGCTCGTTCGGAATGCTGGGCTCAACGCTCTTCAACAGCAACGGCACTGTTTCAAACTTCTACTACAGAGACGAGTGGCGAACTGACGGAACCTATTCTTTCTCCACCTTGTCGAACAAAGTCTCTCTCGACCAGACGGGCAACAAGAACGTAGGCTTTCAGAAGAGTTATGAGATCAACGCGGGAGTTGATTTCGCAATGCTCAAACATCTGGTTAGCGGTTCGGTCGGCTATTTCCACAATTCTCTCAACGGAAACATCGCCAACGCAGGATCTTCCAAGCCGGGAGTACTCGGCAACGGCGGCGCTCTGCTCTTCAACAACTGCAAGGATTTCGAAAGCCAGGGAATAGAGGCAGAACTTTATTTCAAGAAATCTTTCGGCGACTTCGCTCTTTCACTCGGAGGTAACGTGAGCTATGGTTACTCCAAAACCAGAAAAGACGTGGACGTGGCGTATCCTGACGAGCTCAGCGCACTTAGAAAAATAACGCGCAACGGAGATGTCAAAGGCTACAGAGCGATCGGCACCTTCACCGATCAGGGCGACATCGACAACTCACCTACCCAGTCTTTCGGTAATGTGTACCCCGGCGACATCAAATACGCCGACCTCAACAACGACAATGTCATCGACGCAAGAGACAAAGAGATAATTGCGAACACCACTCCTACCGTTCAGTACGGGATTAACCTTTCGCTCAAGTACAAAGGGTTCAATCTGGATGTGCTCGGCTACGGTTTGGCTGGCTACGACAGAATGCTTACCAACGGTTACTATGAGAACTACGGTGGCGGGAAGTACTCTCAAATCGTAATCGACGGGCTTCCTAACGGAAACGCACATCCGATCCTAAGGGCAGACAACTCGCTGAACAATTTCCAGGATTCCGATTATTGGACTGTCAACGGAGGATTCTTCAAACTTCGCAATGCCGAAGTGGGTTACACTCTTCCGCTGAGCCTAACTTCTAAGATAAGATTGAGCGGCGTCAAAGTGTTCGTCCGCGCGACCAATCTCTTCACCATCTCCAAGATCAAAGACCTTGATCCTGAGTACTTGTCAGCCGGAGTGTCCGATTACCCTCTGTTCACTACGGTGACAGGCGGACTGTCTTTGTCATTCTAATCAAAATCAAAAAGCAATGAAAAGATTCAATAACATCATATCAAATCTGATTGTCATTTCAGCATCACTGGCATTCGCGGCAAGCTGCGACTTCCTTGATCCGGAGACTGACAACACCAGGGACGAGAGCCTTCTGGACGAGGCCGCCTACATCTGCGGCCCGTTGAACAAAGTCTACAGCAACATCCCGGTTTTCTTCGACAACTCGATGGACATTATGACGGACAACGCGGTCAAGAGAGATTGTCTCGGAGACTACTACCGCTGCTCTCTTGGAGCGCTTTCCCCGGACTTCAATCCTCTTGGAATCTGGGCTTCGGCCTACAACAACATCCGCTATCTGAACATCTTCCTCGACAAAATGAAACTCAACGACGAGACTTCTTACAAAACTCCTGTCAGATTCATCGAGCTTCAGGACGCAACCTCCATTGAACAGAACATTCAGACCTTCTGGAGATTGAAAGGAGAAGCGTGGGGACTTAGGGCATACTGGATGGAAGAGCTGCTCAAAAACTACGGAGGCTGGACCTCAAGCGGCGAATTGCTCGGAGTTCCGATGGTAGGGTCCGAGATTCTCGACTACAACGACAACCTCAAAATCCCGAGAGCCACTTATCAGGAATGTGTGGATGCCATCGTGGCGGATTGCGATTCCGCTTTGACCATCGGCATGCTTCCCGACAAATACGAGGGCACAAGCATAGTCTACGGCGCCACTTTCAGAGGAAGACTCAGCGGAGCTGCTGTCAAGGCGTTGAAAGCCAGAGTGTTGCTTTATGCGGCAAGTCCCGCCATCAACACCAAAAACGACATCTCCCAATGGGAAAAGGCGGCAATTGCAGCTGCCGAGGCAATCAAAAGCATAGGAGGAATCAACGCTGCGTTCTCCACGAGAGAAGAGTACTATTTCACTCAGGCGGACAACGTCACTTGGGGTAAATGGGACATGATTATGGGAGGTAGAGTGCAGGCAGGCAATTCTTCTTTCGAGAATGCCAATTATCCTCCTCGCTGCTACGGAGACGCACAAATCAACGTCTCTCAGAATTATGTGGACGCCTTCCCTGACGCCAACGGTTACCCTATCTCCGAAAGCAGCTCATACGACAAGAACAACCCTTTCGGCAACAGAGATCCGAGACTGGATATGTTCGTGGCCGGGAACGGCAGCACAATCGGGAGTTACACCATCAACACGACGGAAGGCGGATTGGATGAGTACAAACTGACGTCCCGCACATCACGCTCAGGCTATTATCTGAAGAAAACTCTAAGAACGTCCGTCTCGCTCACACCCGGGTCTTCAACATCCACCAAAAGGGTCAACGTAATCCTCGGCCTGCCGGAATTACTTCTCAACTATGCGGAAGCCGCAAATAGAGCGTGGGGAGTGACCGGTGACCCTCAGGCCCTCGGATTCAACGCCAAGCAGGCATTGAACAGAATCCTCGTAAGAGACAACGCAAAAACCGGAGCCGACTATCTCAACAATGTCATCGGCACTGACAGTGGGAAATTCGAAGACTACGTGAGACTTCAGAGACGAATCGAGCTTAGTTTCGAAGGCCATTATTATTATGACCTGAGAAGATGGTACGCCTCGGAAAGCAACTGGGAAGACTATATCAACGTCACAGTGAACGGAGCAAGGATAAGCAAAGACAACGTCTACACTTCAATCCCACTGGAAAAAAGAGTATATTCGTCTCCTTGGCAGCCTATTCCTTTCTCTGAGATTTTCAATGCCGAGCTGACGCAGAATAAAGGCTGGTAGTTTTTAATTATTAAAAATTCAAATTAATGAAAAGATATTATTTTATCATAGCATCAATTGCGCTCTCATTCCTTTTCTCGGGATGCACTTACGATGATGACGATGTCTCCTACACCACCAAACAGGTGCTGTTCACCTACCAGACTTACAACAGGCAGGTCGTAGTGGGAGAGGATATGGGCATCAAAGTGGGATTCGTCTTTGCGGGTCTCGACAGAAATGACCGCAACAGGGTTGTCAAGTATCGCATCAACAACGACTTGATCACAGCTCCGGGACAGTCTCCCCTGCCTTCGGATTACTATTCTTTCGACAATGACTCACAGATCACAATCAAGAAAGGTGAGTTGAAAGCCTATATGCCGATGCGGCTTGACTCAACGAAATTCGTCAACGATCCCAAGGCTCTGACCGGCGAGTACGTTCTTGCTGTGCAGATTGTAGAGGCCGACGTGGATTCGATTGCCGCGGGCAAGGATTACACTCTAATATCCATCAGTTATCAGGGTCGCCAGTATGGCAATTACAGGTACAACGGCATCGCTGTGAACAAAGCCGCCTCGGACACCGTCAAGTACTCCAATCTCGCCACGACCACAGGAAGCATCCGTCAGCTACAGACTGTGGGCGCTGACAGATTCAGAGTCTATGCGGACCAGACAGGCAATCAGGACAATGCCAAAGGGAAGTACTCTATGATTGTGACCCTTCCTCCTTCGGGAAGCGGGGCAGTGAGGATTGAGGCTGATCCACAATACCTGCCTTCCGTTCAGGTGAGCGCCAACGGCGAATCCTACTATGAGGCGGCAAGCAAGACTTTGACTCTGCGTTACAAGTACACGGTAGACGGCAAGGAGTGGGAAGCGGAAGACGTGATGATTTTCCGAAACAGAATCAGAGACGACCAGGGAGACGGCAGAGTGCTTTACGAATGGAGAGGCTTCTAAATTATTAAAAAATGCGATTTTCAAGACCATTAGGAGCAATGGCTTTAGCCTTGCCATTTCTCTCCTGCACAAACGGGCAGGCCAAAGGTGAAAGGCCGAATATCATAGTCATACTGACTGACGATATGGGATTCTCAGACCTCGGATGCTACGGCGGCGAGGTTATGACCCCCAACATCGACAATCTTGCCGAGAACGGGCTGAGATGGTCTCAGTTCTACAACAATGCAAGAAGCTGCCCTTCCAGAGCGGCTCTGATGACGGGATTATATCCCCACCAGACAGGTATGGGCTGGATGGCCTGTGCGGATCAGGGGTTGCCTGGCTATGCGGGCACGCTGAACAATCACTGTATGACCATAGCAGAGGTGCTCGGAGGATCAGGCTACGAGACCTATATGGTCGGAAAATGGCATCTTTGCAGCGAGCGCCAATGCGAAGGCAACGTGACAGAGACTTGGCCTACGGGAAGAGGATTCCGGCATTTCTACGGACATCCGGAAGGCGCTTCGGACTATTTCAACGCACGTCTGGTGAACGGAGACAAAAGGCTTCCGAAGACAGGCGACGGCTTTTATCTCACGGACGCCATCACGGACACCGCAGCAAGCTATGTCAGCCGCCACAATTACGATGAGAAACCTCTTTTTCTCTATCTTGCTTTCAATGCCCCACACTGGCCTTTGCACGCTCTTCAGAAAGACATCGACAAGTACGTAGAGAGATACAAGGCTGGCTGGGACGTGCTTCGCGACGAAAGATTCAAAAGGCAGATAGCGATGGGCCTTTTTGCCGAGGGTACAGAACTCTCGGACAGAGACAAAAAGGTGCCTGCTTGGGACAGCCTCACTCCTGCGAAACAGAAAGAGTACACAATGAGAATGGCCATCTACGCCGCTCAGATTGACGCTATCGACAGAGGCGTGGGGAAAGTGGTCGAGGCTTTGAAGAAAACCGGGCAGTTCGACAACACTGTCATTATGCTTATGGATGACAACGGGGCCTGCGCAGAGAATCTCGGCAAGGACAACGAGGAAGTCACAGGACAGGCGGGAACTTGGGAGAGTTACCGCATCAACTGGGCTAACCTTAGCAGCACTCCTTACAGACTTTACAAGCACTACACCAACGAGGGCGGAATCGCCACTCCTCTGATCGTGTCATGGCCGGACGGGATAGCCCGTAAACGCAACGGGTCTTTCGTAAGGGATTACGGCTACTTCACGGACATTATGGCAACTTGCGTGGAGGTAGGAAAGGCGACATATCCCAAGACTTTCAACGGCAACGAGATAACTCCTTGCGAGGGGACAAGTCTCGTCCCGAATTTCAAAGGAAAGACCACGGACCGCGGTATGACTTTCTGGGAGCACGAGGGCAAGATGGCGGTACGTGACGGAAACTGGAAACTCGTGATAATCAATGAGGAGGGAGCGCCTGTGGATATGACCAAATACGAATTGTATGATATGTCCGCTGACCCTACGGAACTGCATAATCTGGCTTCAAAATATCCCGAAAAGGTAAAGTCTATGATGGGAGCATGGGACAAGTGGGCCCTGAGGTGCAATGTCTATCCTGTCTCGACAGAGAGATACGGACAGCGTCAGCAGGGCTACAAAAGGACTATCAACGGGGAGTTTGACGACAATTTCGGCGGATGGGACACTTCAAGCGAGATCGGGACGAGGTTCTCCATCGAGAAGGCCGAGCCTATATCAGGAAAAAAGTCCGCGAGAATAGATGTTATCAAAAAGGGATCTAAGCCCGATGCTTCTATCTTGGAATGGACTTTCCCGACTGTGACTCCGATGACCGCGACAGTGGGTTTCACCTACAAATGCGACAAGGCTAACTCTCTATGGCTGAGCCTCAGACCTTTCAAGGCCGGGGATGTCCCCGTGCTTTACAAGAAAGTCAGCTTGAAAGCGGCAGGGGGAAAGGTTCTGTTCGAGAATCTTCCTATTGAGAAAGGCCGTTATCAGGTCAAGTTCTATCTCGGCGAATCGGAACCCGGAAGGATTCTGATTGACAATGTTATTCTGGAATTAAAAGAAAAATAATGAGAAAAAACTCAAAAATGGTCCTGCTGCCATTGGCCGCCGGATCGGCTGTCCTCGGATGCTGCTCCGGGGCCAGGCCTCAGAAAAGCGAGACAAAGCCTAACGTCATCATTATCTACACTGATGATATGGGTTATTCGGACTGCGGTGCGTTCGGAGGAAAATTCACTCCCACACCGAACATTGACAGAATGGGCAGCGAGGGGATCATATTCAACCAGTACTACACGGCCTGTTCCATAAGCTCGCCTTCGAGAGTAGGCATCACGACCGGAATGTACCCTACGCAGTGGGGAATCACCACTTTCCTTAACAACAGAAAGGCCAACAGGGAGAACAATTCCAATGACTTCCTCAGCGCTCAGGCGCCGTCAATGGCCCGTTCTTTCAAAGCCGGAGGCTACGCCACGGCCCATATAGGCAAATGGCACATGGGAGGAGGGCGCGACGTGAAAGACGAGCCTCAGATCAGCGAGTTCGGCTTTGACGAGTGGTGCTCAACTTGGGAAAGCCCTTCTCCGGATCCGCTTATCACTGCGACAGACTGGATCTGGAGCGAGAAGGACAGCATCAAGAGATGGGAAAGGACCGCGTATTTCGTGGACAAGACCCTGGACTTCCTGAAGAGACATTCGGGAGAACCTTGTTTCGTGAATTTCTGGCCTGACGATATGCACACTCCATACGTGCCGAGCAAAGAGGAGTACGACAAGAGCGGCAAGGGCGGTAACTGGGAGAAAGTGGTCAACTTCATCCCCGTGCTTTCAGAATATGACAAGCAAATCGGGCGACTGATGGACGGAATCGAGAAATTAGGGATGAAGGACAACACGATAATCATCTTCACTTCCGACAACGGCCCTAATCCGAGCTACAAGAACGGCCGTACAGCAGGCCTTCGCGGACAGAAGGCGACTTTGTACGAAGGCGGCATCAGAATGCCTTTCATCATCAGATGGCCGGAGAAGATCAAGGCTGGTCAGGTGAACAACGAAACAGTTCTCACGAGTCTGGACCTCTTCCCTACTTTATGCTCTATGGCAGGCGTAAAACCGGTGACCGGAGGATATGTTCTCGACGGGATTGATTTCAGCAAGACTATGATCGGGGGCGGGGAGCATAAAAGAAACAAGCCGATGTACTGGGAGTTCGGGCAGCATTTCGTGGGCGAGCCTCTTCCTGAGAATCATTATCAGACCCGAAGCCCAAACATCGCCGTGAGAGATGGGGACTGGAAGCTTCTGATCAATTATGACGGCACTATGACCGAACTCTACAACCTTAAGGACGATGTTAACGAGACAACCAACGTTGCCGAGAAATATCCTTCCGTAACATCAAAACTGTCCAAGTTGGCTCTTGCATGGTACAAACAGTCTTTCAGAAAATACGCAGGGGAGCTTTAATATGAAAAAAGAATTACTGTTCACCTTATTAGGCGCTGTATCATTGACAGGCACTGCTCAGACTCATCAACAGGATAAGCCGAATCTGGTGCTTTTCATTTCTGACGACTGCTCGTACTATGATCTCGGCTGCTACGGGAGCAAAGACTCCAAGACTCCGGCCATAGACAATTTCGCAAAAGAGGGAATGCGTTTCAGCAAGGCCTATCAGGCAGCCCCGATGTCCTCTCCGACAAGACACAATCTCTACACGGGGATATGGCCGGTGAGAAGCGGAGCTTACCCGAACCACACTCACGCTAACGACAGCACTAACAGTATTGTGCAGCAGCTTCATCCGCTTGGCTACAAGGTTGCCCTCGTGGGGAAATCTCACATCGGACCTGCTTCCGTCTTTCCTTTCGACAAGTATTTTCCTCCTCTTAAAGGTCAGGAACTGGACTGGGCTTCGCTTGAGAGGTTCATCTCTGAATGCATCGCGGCCAAGGATCCTTTCTGTGTAATAGTGGCTTCCCACCAGCCACACACTCCGTGGAACAAGGGGGATGCAAGGGAGTTTAATCCCGACAGCTTGTCCCTGCCTCCGATGTACGTGGATTGCCCGGACACCAGAAGGGATTTTACAAAATATCTGGCCGAGATCAACTATATGGACGGGGAATTCAGCACGCTCCTGAACATACTTGACAAGAAGAAAGCTTCCGCTTCCTCGGTAGTCGTGTACCTGAGCGAGCAGGGCAACAGTCTGCCTTTTGCAAAATGGACCTGCTACGATGCGGGTGTCCATTCCGCGTGTCTAATCAGGTGGCCCGGGGTCATCCCCGCGGAGTCCTCAAGCGATGCTTTGATTGAATATGTGGACGTTCTGCCGACTTTTGTGGACATCGCGGGCGGCAAGCCTATTACCCCGATGGACGGAAGAAGTTTCAAAGGAGTGCTCACGGGCAAGTCCGGCAAGCATAAGGATTATTCTTTTTCTCTTCAGACGACAAGGGGCATTTTTGACGGCTCCGACTATTTCGGAATCCGGTCTGTCTTTGACGGGCGTTACCGCTACATTCTCAATCTCACGCCTGAGATGGAGTTCAAGAACACCTTCACCAAAAGCAAGTTGTTCCAGGAGTGGCAAAGTCGCGGTGCCACAGACCCTCACGCCGCTGAAGTGACCCACGACTATTCTTTCAGACCAAAAGAAGAGCTGTACGACGTCGCCTCCGACCCTTACTGCCGTCTCAACCTGATTCAGAATCCAGAACTCTCCGGCAAAGTCGCCGAGCTTTCCGCCGAACTGAAGAAGTGGATGGACTATTGCGGCGACAAGGGCCAGCAGACTGAACTGGAGGCCCTTGACCACATCAGCAAAGGAAAAGAGGAATGAGAAAGTGCTTTATGATACTGTTGCCGGCACTATTGCTGGTACAGTTTTCGTGCTCCTGCGGCAGCGACAAGAAGCGGGATGCTGCCGCCCTTGAAGACATAATTGACTGGTCAGATGAAGCCACTGAAAGCACTGACACTCTGATAGCCACTTTTTGGAGTGATTCTCTGTCGTACTTCCTCCCTGACAATAACGGTGGAACAGGGTTCCAATACTGGCCTCAAGCTCACGCGTTGGATGTGGTCACGGACGCTTTTATACGCACAGGAGACACAAAGTACGTTAAATTGATGAATTCTTGGCTATACGGAGTTAAGAAAGGCAATGGCGACAAGTGGAAAAATGACTATTACGATGATATGGAATGGATTGCGCTTGCACTTCAGCGTGCTTACAAAACTACAGGAGAGCAGAAATATCTTGATGTCGCACTTCATTTGTGGGGTTTCATAGAACAAGGTTGGAATGATTATGCGGGAGGCGGAATCGCCTGGAGAATTCAAGAGCCGAACAGTAAGAATGCCTGTTCCAACGGCCCTGCCTGCATCTTAGCGGCAAGACTTTACCAAAGCACCGGCAAAGAGTCTTACAAAAAATGGGCTATTAAAATATATCAGTGGGAGAAATCCAAATTGGTTGACGACTGGATGGTTCTTGATCATATTAACGGTTTGGACAACTCCGTGACGAAGTGGAAATTTACTTACAATCAAGGCACTTTCATCGGTTCCGCCGTAGAGTTGTACAGGATTACTAAGGATGCAAAATATTTATCGGACGCTGTCAATGCTGCGGACAGAGCCATCAGTTCAATGAGTGTAAATTCCGTTCTAAAATTGGAAGGCTCTCCGGACAGTTCTAAGGATAATGACGCACACCTTTTCAAGGGGATTCTTATCCGTTATATGGATTTGCTCGCTTCTGAAGTAATAAGCACTTCGTCGAAGACAAGATATTCCTCATTCATAACAGCAAATGCCGAGTCGCTGCTGCGAAATGGCACCAGCCATCTTTACGGTCCTGACTGGGGTGCTAAACCAGGGCCAGTGACCACGTTGAAAAGTGACGTAAGCGCCTGCACGCTGTTTGAATGCGCTGCTAATTAAGAATATATGCACAAAGAAGTTTATTATCGCGGAGTCATTGTCGCATGCAGTTCATTTTTGGTGATGCCTTTGGCCTGCAAAGCGCAGACCGCTAAGGTTGACAAACCGAACATTGTCTTCATTCTCGCCGACGATATGGGCTACGGGGACATCAGCTGCCTGAATCCCAATTCGGGAATAATGACGCCTCACATTGACAGACTGTGTTCTCAGGGATGTACTTCAGAGATGCGCATTCAGAGTCATCGCTGAGCACTCCGAGTCGTTACGGCATTATGACGGGAAGGTACTGTTTCCGCGGGCCTCTCAAAAAAGGCGTACTGAACGGCTACGGGGCTCCGCTGATTGAGACCACGAGACCCACTATTCCTTCGATGTTAGTTTCAGAGGGCTATCAGACTGCGATATTCGGAAAATGGCATCTCGGCCTCGGTTGGCAAACTTCAGTTTCGGGGAAAGCGCCCACCAATGAGACTGTAGCTTTCGACAAAAGCCTGACTTATTCTCCGAATGATGCAGGGTTCGAGGAGAGCTATGTGCTTCCGGCTTCTTTGGATATGCCACCTTACGTTTTTGTGAGCAATCACAGCGTGGAGGACCAAAATATAGTTGATGTGGCAGGTGCGGATCCGCCACCTTACAGAGGGCATCTGTGGAGAGCGGGCAAGGCTTCAGAGAGTTTTTCTTTCGAGTCTTGTCTTCAGAATCTCACGGACAAAGGTTTGGATTACATCAGAGCCCATTCTGACGTGGATAAGCCTTTTTTTGTTTATATGCCGTTGACGGCTCCTCACACTCCTTGGCTGCCTACCTCACAATTTAAAGGGGGCTCTAATGCAGGAGACTATGGGGATTTCGTGCTCAATGTAGATGAGGTTGTTGGCAAGGTTACGGCGCTTCTGGACAGTCTTCACATCAGCGACAACACTATTGTCATTTTCGCAAGTGACAACGGCGCGGACTGGAATCCTTCAGACAAAAAGACATATCCGCATCTTTCTAATTTCATCTGGAGAGGGCGCAAATCGGATATATGAGACGGCGGTCATCACGTTCCTCTCATAATCAGGTACCCGTCCGTAGTCAAATCCGGATCTTCGTCCTCGGCTTTGGTCTGTCTCAATGATATATTCGCTACAGTCTCAGAAATAGTCGATTACTGCATCCCTCCAGGTGCGGCTCAGGACAGTTACAGTTTCCTTCCGGCTCTAAAGGGTGAGGCTCATGGCAAAAGGACAGCGGTGATCTTGGAGTCGAACAACGGGAGTTTCGCCATCAAGAAGGGCAAATGGAAATTGCTTAACTGCAGCGGCAGCGGCGGATGGTCTCTCGGCGAGAATCCTTCTATGCCTCAGTGCCAGCTCTATGATATGGAAGCGGATCCTGAGGAGACCTCAAATCTCTATGACCTACATCCTGAGAAAGTGACCGAACTAAAGACATTGCTGGATTCTATTCGGACTGCCTCACCACGAACCTCAACGCACTAAGCAGTCTCCTGCCACAGGATCATTCCCAAACAGTCGGACTATCACAATCACTTCAAAGCTCTTAACAATACCTACGTCAGTCTCACAATCAAAGCAAAGAACAATTCCCTATTACATTTCCCCCATCAAAGCGATGAATGTAAAAAAGGCCGCTCTCTGTTTTAAGAGCAAGGCCTTGACATTATTATTTCTCCATTACAGCCACGTTATGACCGTAATCAGTCAATTGCATTTTTAGTTACAATGGCTTAGAGTTGAAGATAGACTGATTCTACTTTAACTCTTTCGCTTCAGCTATTGGGCTCCAACTCTTTGATAGCCTCCACGCTCAGGCCCGTCGATTTAGAGATCTTCTCAATCTCGACACCAAGCATCAGTAAATTGAAAGCGACTTCTGCCTTGCCTTGAGCAATGCCTTGAGCAATGCCTTTGTCAATGCCTCGATCGTAACTGTACGAAAGCTGGTTTTGAAAATCACGTTCCGTTCTCATATCCTTTATATATTTTACTTGCTCATCGGCAGTAAATTTAGCAATTTTTGCCGATTCAAACAACAAGTCGAAAATCTCCGCCTTCAATCTCGGCGGACGCCTCTCCAGCATATTCATATTTTTCAGCACATAACAGAAATTGTCTAATATCGTGGCTTTTGGCGTCAATGCCTTCTTACAGTTTGGCAGCTCAAGGAAAATAAAGTTGAGTTTCTCCGTCATACGTTCCCCGGTCTTCGTCTCCTGCAACTCGTAGCGGAAGAGCACTTCGTCCGTGTCTTCGTGCATCGAAAAGTTAACGATGGAGATGACGTACACCGCCGGATAATCATATTCTTTCGCTTTCCTTCCCTGCGAATCCACCTTGTCGCCCTTCTGAAGCTGCTCCAGAAGAGCATAAGCGGAATAGAACAAGACCCTATCACTGAAGAACTTCTGGTTGGCCACCTGCATCTCCACTATGAACCTCGTCCCTTCGGAATCCGTACACTCCACGTCTACCCTTATGTCCTTCATCCCAGGAAACAAATTGTCTTTCTCGGTCGGCAGATAACTCAGACCTTTGATTGTCCTCTCCGGTATAAGCTCGTTCAGCAGATCCGTCAGCAGTTGCGCCGATGTCTCCGAATTGGCGAACGTCCGCTTGAACCAGTAGTCCATCATTATGTTCGCATACCGGTGCTTCGTCTCATTGCTCGGACCCTCTTCTCCTTCATCCGCTCCTTC
>Ga0172377_10000295_pt1 | contig 45146 bp, 37 predicted proteins | sample Pumphouse3metaG_FD_119749 | JGI IMG/M metagenome (GOLD analysis project Ga0172377, IMG submission 119749) | Leachate microbial communities from a municipal landfill in Southern Ontario, Canada - Pumphouse #3 metaG | ecosystem: Engineered > Solid waste > Landfill > Unclassified | place: Canada... | reverse complement strand
CAACTACCACCGTCGTCACCAGGGAATCAACCGCACGGTGCCAAGCAAACTCTACCTACGGTCGGTTGCTTGGACTTAACTTAAGAAAGGAACGGTACCTGTTTAAATACCGATACTGATATATTAGTTATGACTAAATCAATTTCCGCGGTTATCATAGAAGATGAGAGGCCGGCTGCAAGATTACTTAAATCAATGGTTGAGACTATTCGCCCTTTATGGAAATTCACAATCGTGCAGGGTAGCATCAAAGATGCCACACAGTGGTTTTCTCAGAACGAGAATCCTGATTTGATCTTTTTAGACATTCATCTTTCAGACGGTAACGCATTCGACTTTCTGTCCATTGCCCATCCTTCCTCAATGATCATTTTCACGACAGCATACGACGAATACGCGATACAAGCCTTTTCAGTAAATAGCATTGATTACATACTCAAGCCTGTCCATCAGGAAAGACTTGTTGAATCAATTGAAAAATACGAGAACACCTATCGCAGCAATTTAGAGTTTCAACAAGAGTACTTGAACAATATCCTTGAAAACATCTCTTCTCCAGCCTCTAAACGTTTCCGGACCAGGTTCCTTATCTACGGAGTGGACAAATACACCACACTGCAAGTAGCAAGCGTGGCCTATTTTTACTCTGAGAGCCGGGTCACTTCCGCCGTGACTCAATCAGGCGCAGAAGTAGTCATCGATTTCACGCTTGACAAACTCGGCGAGCAACTTGATCCAAACAAGTTTTTCAGGGTCAACAGACAGTTCCTTCTCAGCATTGATTCAATCAAAAAGATAGAGCCATACTTCAATTCCAAGCTGCTGGTCACTGTTGTGCCGGAATCAAGAATTCAAATCACGATCAGTCGCGAGAAACTCTCTTCTTTCAAGTCTTGGCTCAATTTCTAACACAAAGACAGTTTCATTTGTAAATTTGACGATTGAAATTGGCCGCATACAAAAAAGTCCCCTCGGAAAAATCCGAGAGGACTTGAAGTGGTGTCGGCAGGAGTTGAACCGGCGACACATGGATTTTCAGTCCATTGCTCTACCACCTGAGCTACGACACCTTGATAGCCGAATTGGAGATATTTCCGTTTCGGGAGCACAAAGGTAGGCATTTTTTTTAAGTCTGCAAACATTTTTACAGAAAAATTTTAATGAATGTTATCAGACCAAATGCGAATGAGGATAATCCACAAAAAAAACCTATTTTAGCGTTCTCAATGACAACAAAACAGTACATACAAGTCATAGTTCCTCTCAAATTGGAATGGGAGCCCTACTACTATGTTTGCAATCAAGAGGTTAAAATAGGAGAAAGGGTCAGAGTCTCATTCGCAGGCAAAAATCTGATAGCAGTCGTAAGCAAAACCGATGTTGAGCCGGGAACCGACATTCAGAAAATAAAGGCGATTACCGGAATTGCGGAAGGTCTGTCTCCCGTAAGTGAATCAGAAATCGATTTGTGGAAGAGCATTTCAGACTATTACCTATGCACGATAGGCGAGGTCTACAAAGCTGCCTACCCTTCCCAAAAAGTGTCCGGTGAAGAGGCTCTGGCAAAAATGGAAAAAAAAAGACAGGAGAAAAAGGAACAGACGATCATCAATCTCAGAAAGAAAGCGGACTTGCTGGGAACAAGACTGCTGAAAAGAAAAGACGCGCTTGAGAGAGCGACAAAAGAAGAGGCCAAGGTCAAATACGAGGCCGGGATGGAAACCATCAAAAATCAATTGGAAACAATAGGAGCGCAGCTCTCCTCACTTTTAGGGAGACCTCACGAAGCACAGGAAGAGATGCCGGGCTTGGCGATGACGGGGCAAAAATGCAATTTTGACACAATCACATTGACATCGGCTCAAGAGACGGCATTCGCCAAGATCAAAGAATCTTTCGCCAGCAACAAGCCCGCGCTTCTCAACGGCGTCACCGGCTCCGGAAAAACAGAAATCTACCTCAAACTTGCGCAAGACACGCTCCAAAAAGGAAAAAATGTACTTTATCTCGTTCCTGAAATCTCTCTTAGCCGGCAACTTGAAGAGAGACTAAGGAAGATCTTCCCGGACACACTGATGGCCTTCCATTCAAGAGAGACTCCCGCACAGCGGCAAGAGACCGCACAAGCAGTAAAAAATGGCCCATACATAGTGTTGGGGACAAGATCCGCACTGTTTCTCCCCCACCGGGATCTCGGTCTTGTCATAGTCGACGAAGAACACGACACCTCCTACAAACAGACGGAGCCGGCGCCTCGCTACAACGGAAGAGACACGGCTGTAATGCTGTCAGTGATCACTCGCTGCTCGATAGTGCTCGGTTCCGCCACCCCTTCCGCAGAGTCCCTGTTCAACTGTGCGGCAGGCAAATACGACAAAATAGACCTTCTTCAAAGATACTACGGCAATCAGGACTCCGAAGTGGAGATAATTGACACAGCCTCGGAAAGGAAGAAAAACGGGATGATAGGCAATTTTTCCAAAAAGCTGATAAAAGACATAAACGACACTCTTTCAAGAAAAGGACAGGTGATGATTCTGAGAGGAAGAAGAGCCTATTCGCTTATTCTTCAGTGCGACAATTGCGGAGAGATTGTGAAATGCCCGCACTGCGACGTGCCTATGAACCTGCACAAATGCCCCGGCACCGAAAATGAATATATGGAATGCCATTATTGCGGCTACAGAGAGCCTTTCAGCGGAAAGTGCCGAAAATGCGGGGGCGAGCTGAAGGCTTTTGGATCGGGAACGCAGAAAATTGAAGAAGAAGCCGTGAGACTGTTCCCGAACGCAAGAATTGCGAGACTTGACAGCGACTCAGTCAAAGAGAAAGACGAGGAAGAGAACGTCATAAAGGACTTCGCAAAAGGCGACATTGACATTATAGTGGGCACACAGATAGTCACTAAAGGCTTTGACTTCGCCGGATTGAATCTGGTGGCTGTGATGCAGGCAGACTCGCTTTTGGGGCAACAGGACTTCAGGGCTGACGAAAAAGCGCTTCAACTGCTTAAACAATTCAGAGGAAGAGCCGGCAGGAGAGGAGAAAAAGGACTGTTCGTCATCCAGACTAATCAGCCCGGACATCCTGTCTATCGGGAGATAGAAAGCGGAGAGTCGGGTAATTCGACAATCACCGCTAATATGTTAAATGAGAGAAGGACTTTCTCCTACCCTCCCTACTCAAGACTGATAGTGATAATCCTCAAAGACAGCAATCTGCCAAGACTGGAAAAGCTGTCAACAGCCCTTGCCCGAGAGATCGAAACATCTGCATCATCCGGCAATCCGATGGGCTGCATAGGCCCTTACGCTCCAGTAATCAGCAGGCTGTCAGACCAATACATAAGGCACATTAGGATAACGATAATGAAAGGTCCGGAACTCACTACACTAAAAAAACAACTTGCGGCGACTGTCGCGGGATTTGGGAAGACTCGAGCCTACGCCAACCATATAGTAATTGACGTGGATCCGCTCTGACGAAGTCCTGAAGGCATTATTCAAAATATAGCGACACTTCACACAAATTGTGGAATTATTTTTGTAATTTTGTACGAACAACATTATACGTAAATGGGAAAAGTAATAGCAGTCGCCAATCAGAAAGGCGGCGTCGGAAAAACAACCACCGCAATCAACCTTGCGGCATCTTTGGCAGTACTTGAGAAAAAAGTGCTGATAATTGATGCCGACCCTCAGGCAAACACTACGTCAGGCCTCAACTTTTCCCCCAACAATGATGAGAAAAGGACACTGTACGAAGTGCTTATCGGAAAGATCGACATCTCAGACGCTTTGATCCAGACGGAGATTAACAATCTCCAGATGATTCCGTCACACATCAATCTTGTCGGAGCTGAAATCGAAATGCTTGACACGGAAGAGCGCGAATCAGTCTTGAAGAACAGCATCTCCCAAATTAAAGACAATTACGATTACATCATAATAGACTGTTCCCCGTCACTGGGGCTCATCACTGTCAACTCGCTCACGGCGGCTGACTCTGTGATGATTCCGGTGCAGCCCGAATTCTTCGCTCTCGAAGGTCTCGGCAAACTGCTGCAGACCATCAAGCTGGTTCAGAACGGAGTCAATCCGTCATTGACTATCGAAGGTTTCGTGGTCACTATGTTCGACGGCAGGACGAAAGTCCACAATCAGGTTGTGGAGGAATTGAGAGAGCATTTCAAGGATCTGGTGTTCGAGACTGTGATTCAGCGAAACATCAGATTGAGCGAGGCTCCATCACACGGCAAACCGATCATTCTGTATGATGTGATGTGCAACGGCACCACCAACTACCTCAACCTCGCAAAAGAGGTTTTGGAAAAAGACAAGGCATTGGCCGCAGTCGGCGCCTGAACCGAATCTAAAGAAGGTAAAGGAAACGCATATTAAGAAGGTAAAGGACGCCGGATAGAAAAAAAGTAAAGGATAATGAGCAAACCAGTAAGAGGATTAGGCAAAGGGCTCGGAGCCCTGTTAGGAGACACATCAGACCTCAACCAGCTGCGCAAGCCGGTTGGCTATGTAAATAAAGAAGTAGTAGGAAGCGCAGCTCCGGCGGACACCGCCGACATTCTGCGGATTCCTATCGATTACATTGAGCCGAATCCGTTCCAGCCGAGAATGTCTTTCGACGAGACCGCGCTTCAGGAACTTGCGGAATCCATCAAGACATTCGGCTTGATTCAGCCGATCACGGTCAGAAAGAAATCAGATGACCGTTACCAGATTATCAGCGGTGAGAGGCGTTTCAGAGCTTGCAGGCTGGCGGGGATGGATATGATTCCGGCCTACATCAGAGACGCAAACGATCAGGGTATGCTGGAGATGGCCATAGTGGAGAACATTCAGAGAGAGAATCTTGACCCGATAGAAGTGGCGATGAGTTATGAGAGACTCATTGATGAATGCAACCTCACCCAAGAGCAGATGGCGGACAGGGTGGGAAAGAAAAGAACTTCCATCACCAATTTTCTTCGTCTCCTAAGGCTTCCCGCAAAAGTTCAGCATGACCTGAAAGTCGGGCTTCTGAGCGTAGGGCACGCAAAGGTACTGCTCGGAATTGAGGACAGCGACGCTCAAGAACAGCTGTGCGACCTCGTGATCAGAGAAGGCCTGTCAGTCAGGCAGCTGGAACAGAAGATCAGCAAACTCAGCAAAGACGAAAGCAATCCCTCACAACACGAACAGGATTTGCCGGAACCTTACTACAAAGTACTTGAGCACATCGGCAAATACTTCAACGACAACATCTCCTTGAAAAGGTCTTCAAACGGGAAAGGCTCTATGACAATCAGGTTTTCCTCAGATGAGGAAATCGAGAAATTCTTAAAAGCCCTGGACCAGTCTAATCTTTAGAATCGCCTTTTGAGAGAGATGATGAAGTTATTACGAAAAATAGCGCTTTTGATTGTCTGTACTACAGGATTTTCCATTTGCGCCAATGCGCAGTTCAAGGAACAGGCCTTCACCCAGAACTACAATGACGTCAACGACACCACAATGGCCGACTCCACAGCTTCAATGTTCTCAATCAAGCAGTTTTTCAGAGGCGTGGCGCACAAAGACTCTCTTAAGGTAGGCACGCTTTTCGCCGGATCAACAGTCTTCATCGGTTGCGAGCAGATTTACAATAGGGACTACTGGAAACTTCCTGTAATCTACGGCGGTCTCGGAGCCACAATCGGACTCGGAATCCACTACAGGAAAGACTTTAACTCCACAGGAAGCAAAAATTCCAAGAACTTGAGTACGATAATGTTCGCAGGAGCGACAGCAATCTATTGGGGGACGCTGCTTGACGGAGTGGCCTGCTTTGACAAAGGACGTTATCCCCAACCCGGCAAGGCCACACTCTATTCAGCTCTGGTACCGGGACTCGGACAGGTCTACAACGGAGACTACTGGAAGATCCCGATCTATTGGGGAGGCCTTATCGTGTCGACCCATCTCTACTCAGTCAACAACACCAATTACAAAAGATACAAGAGGATACACAACGAAGCCACCACCAGTGAGAATTATGAAGGATCCATTTCCGCGGAAACAGCTCTGTACTACAGAAACGTGTTCCGAAGATACAGGGACTACTCAATGGTGGCGATGCTCGGATTCTACCTTCTTCAGGTGATAGACGCCAACGTGTTCGCCTATATGCACGATTTCGATGTCGGAGACGACCTTTCGATGAACATATCCCCTACCATCATCTCGCCCGACAATTCCTACGCTTTCGGTCCTACACAAAACAGTTTCGGCGTGTCAATCGGACTAAAATTCTAAATTCACGATTTCAAAAATGAGATTATCAATATTCGCATCACTTCTTGTGCTTTCGTCAGCGCTTAATACGCCTGAAGCCGAAGGCCAGAACATTTTCCGGAAACTATTTCCCTTACAGGACACCACTCTTCAGACTCCTTCGCCTTCAATCGCCACAAAAGACCCCGGCAAAAGCAAATCCGCACTGAAAAAAGAAAACACGAGATTGAGATATCTCATTGATTCCCTTCAGAACGAGCTTAGCGGCTACAAGAACGAACTGAGCATTAACGACAGCCTGGATGCCGAGATTATCGGAATGTACGAAGAGAACGAGGACAAAGAAGCCGCCGGAATGGACGGCGACTATCAGGAAGTCACCGACAGTCTGCTAAGTATATGGTATGTCCATAATCAGTTGAGAAACATCAACGAGGACTATTCCTACGACATGGACTCGGTCCACTTCAGTTCCAACGTCCCAGACTCGGTCCTAATCGACAGAATAACTGATATGAACTCATTCATAACTCTTCCGTTCAACGAGACCGTTAAGAACTACATAATCCTCTATTCCGAGAAGATGCCTTCCAAGATGGCCAAGATACTCGCATTGTGCAAATTCTATATGCCAATATTCGAGGAGACATTCAACAAATATGACATCCCCGAAGAGCTGAAATATATGGCTATTATCGAATCGGCGATGAACCCGGTCGCCGTCTCATCTGCCGGAGCAAAGGGAATGTGGCAGTTTATGTACAACACCGCCAAACTCTACGGTCTGAAGATAGACTCTTTCGTGGACGAAAGACTTGACCCCGTGAAATCCGCAGATGCAGCCGCGCGTTACCTTAAAGATGCCTACGCCATCTTCGGAGACTGGAATCTGGCCATCTCTTCCTACAACTGCGGGGCAGGAAACGTCAGCAAAGCAATCAGAAGATGCGGAGCAAAGAAAGACTTCTGGTCCATCTACAACTATCTTCCGCGAGAGACCAGAGGTTACGTTCCCGCATTCGTCGGGGCTATGTACGCCGTTACCTACGCCAACAAATACGGTCTCGTGGCAGATGATATGCAGCTGCCGGCACACGTGGACACATTCGAAATCCACAGAATGCTCCATTTCACACAGATCAACGAGAAAGTCGGCGTACCAATGAACATGATCAAGAACCTGAACCCTCAGTACACTCACGAAATCATCCCCGGCAACGAGGGCACTTTCATATTCCGAGTACCTTACAACTACTCCAGCACCTTCCTTGACGTCGAAGACTCTCTGTACACCTACAAGGCTCAGGAATTGTTCAGCACCGTGAACATCAACAAGATCAAGAGCGGGTCCACCGGCTCCGGAGACAGAATCACCTACAAAGTCAGAAGCGGTGACTATCTCGGAAGAATCGCGTCAAGGTACCACGTCTCCGTGTCACAGCTCAAAAGATGGAACCATCTGCGCGGGACTAACCTAAGGGTTGGCCAGAGACTCATTATCTACAGAAATGGCAGCGCGCCAGTCGCCTCCTCATCTTCAGTCTCCTCTTCTAACAGTTCAAGCTCATCGTCATCGGCCTCCGCCAATTCGGGAGCGTCCTACTCCTACTACACCGTAAGGAGCGGTGATTCGCTCTACTCGATAGCTAAGAAATACGACGGCGTCTCAGCCAATGACATAATGGATTTCAACAAAATCGGATCGAAGATAACCCCTGGTATGAGGATCAAGATACCTAAACGTTAGAATTCGAACACACATTGAAGTTTAAGCTCGGTTCTGCCGGGCTTTTTCTTTTCCTCCTGCCACGGATAGGAAAGATGAGAAAAACGGGCATATAGCCGTGGAGCGAATCTTCTTGAACCTGTTTTCAGACCTCCTACGGCGGACAAGCAATAGCCTCTGCCGTAATAAGCAGGAACGGTGAAATTGCCAGGAGCATCTCTCTCGTAGCTGTAGATTCTGCAATCCCAGTCATCTACTTTGAAGACTGTTCCCCTGAGACCGGCGCAGAGCCTGGCCGTCTTGTAATACACATCAGCATAAACCAGCAGACTTGTTTTTTCACCAACGACAGTCTCACAGCGCAGAGTCATAAGCCAAGGGCCGGAGTTGTACTTGAAATCGGACCGAAGACCTGATATGGTTTTCTCATTTTCCTTCGCATTCGCTTTAGCAGACAACCTAAGTCCCAATTTCAAAGAAGGACTAAGACGACAATTGTAAGTGCCGAGGATTCTCAATAGCGAAGGCCAAGTCGCCGAGGCGCTGAGGTTCAAGACGTTCCTGAATTCTGAAGCGGCAAAACCTGTCGCCCCCTTGAGATTAACTCTATCCCCAAAAAAGAAGCTGCTCCCGATGTTAAGCACATACTTGTCGGAAAGGCAGCTCACTTTGACCGCAAGATCGGAGTTGTCGGAAAGACTCTGATAACATCCTGCGAGAAAAGAGGGCTTGCCTAAAGTGATATTCAATGCCACTTCTGAAAATATCTGTGTGCTTTGGAAAGCGTACCTGCAGTCGGAAGACACCACGACATCCCCTTGAAGGCCGAAAGCATATCCGGTTATTGCGGCGTGTCCTCTTTTAGTTACAAGAGAGAGATTGACGGCAGGCAACAGAGACACTTCCTTTCGCTTTGACCCTTCCATTCTGGATTTAATGCCGTCGGCTGCCAGAAAAGCGGAAAGGATGAGCTTGCCGAATCTCTTGTCCGCCGCAATGCCTCTGAACGAGCCGGTCCCTGTGAAAGAAGAAGTCAGAGTAAGGCCAGAGGGCCTTTTGCAGAAAGTGGACGGAAGAGAAAGTGATGAGAGAGAGAAGCCGCTCCATAGCAACAGCCCTTGTCCGAATCTGGCGTTGAAATCTCCTATCAGTACCTTGCCGGCTGATCGTTTGCCGTACAGAGAAGCTCCGAAAGTGTAGTCGGAAGGGGCGACCGTCTTGTCATCATAGGATGAATTGCATCCCAAGGCCATTTCAAGATTCTCTGACTCCACATAGTACTTCGCTCCGTATCTCCCCTCCAGATCATCGACTTGAGGCAGACGGGCGCTTCCTCTCATTGTCAAAGCGCCATACACTTTCGATGAAGAGTCAGCCACGGAGCCTGGCGCCGAGTAAGAATCGAAAGAGACGAAAGGCTCCAGCGCCCGCGCTAACTCTTCGCCGAAACCGTCAATCGATGCCAACTCAAAGACCGACAGGACATCACCGGAGAGCGACCTGTACTCAGAAAGTGTAACGCATTGGTACTGCGAGAGAATGCCGCTTGACGAAAGACGTCCGGAAGACAAAAGATTGATCCTCAAAGGGTGCTCAGCGTAATAAGAGTACTTCTCGACCACTCTTTCGTCAAGTTCTTCGACATCGGCACAGCCGGTCAATTTCAGAATATGTGGCAGATAATCGTCAGGCGCTCCCACCACGCAAGAAAGAAATGCTGACAAAACCGCAGAAAGCACTATCATCATCATAGAGTTGTTTTTGCGGACAATATCAGCTAATTATTCGTTAATTTAGATAATAAACAGATATACGTTGACAATTTTTCTCTTTTTTAAAGGAATTGTCTTATTTTTGTCCTTTAATTAATACTAATATGAGTACAGTCAGACTATTTGACAAGACTTTCAAGCCTTACATTTCAAAAGAGACATTGGACAAATCGATTGATGAGGTAGCAGCGAAAATCAACAAAGATTTCGAAGGCTGCGAAGACGTCCCGATTCTTCTTTGTGTCCTCAACGGAGCTATTATGTTCACCTCTGAACTGATGAAGCGGCTGACATTCAACTGCCAGCTCGTGTCCATCAAACTGACATCCTACTGCGGCACCAACACAACAGGATGCGTAAAACAGGCTATGGGACTGACGGCCGACATCACAGGAAGACGAGTAATCATAGTCGAGGACATCATCGACACCGGAAAGACAATGGTGGAGCTTCAGAAAATCCTTAAGGACAGAGGCGCTGAGGAAAGCAGAATCTGCACTATGCTTCTCAAGCCTGAGGCGCTTGAGGAAAAAATCGATATCGATTATGTTGCGATAAGAATTAAAAACAAGTTCATAGTCGGATTCGGCCTTGACTACAATGAGATAGGCCGCAATCTTCCTGAAATCTACATTTTGGACGAATAAATCTTTACATTTTATGAAATATTACATTCTTTTCGGGCCTCCGGGTGCGGGGAAAGGCACTCAGGCCACTGCGATGGTTGAGAATTTCAATCTTTGCCACATCTCAACAGGCGATTTGCTACGCAAGGAGATCAAAGCAGGGAGCACACTCGGACTAAAGGCCAAATCACTCATCGACGCCGGTGAGCTTGTTCCTGACGAGGTCGTGGAAGGTATGATAGAGAACGAATTTGACACAGTCAAGGGAGTGGACGGATTTCTGCTGGACGGATTTCCGAGGACCATCGCTCAAGCCAAGGCCCTCGATGAGATTTTAGCGAAGAAAAACGAGGCAGTGACTTCGGTAGTCTCGATTATGATTCCTGACTCGATGATAATTGAAAGAATCAAACACAGAGCCTCGATAGAAGGACGCGCTGATGATGCGAAAGAAGAGACTATCAAGAACCGCATCTCAACCTACCACGAAAAGACGGAACCGCTTATCGCATTCTACAAGAAGGCAGGCAAATATGAGGAAATCAACGGTCTGGGCAGCATTGAGCACGTCGGATCAGAGATCGCCTCGATAATGAACAAATTTTAGAACAATGGCTGAAAGTAACTTTATAGATTATGTGAAGATATTCTGCGCCTCAGGTCACGGCGGTGCGGGATCGATTCATCTTCACAGGGCCAAATACGTGCCGAAAGGCGGGCCCGACGGTGGAGACGGCGGACGGGGAGGGAACATAATCCTTAGAGCGAATCCTCAGTTTTGGACGCTTATCCACCTGAAATTCAGGAAAATCGTAAAAGCTGACAAAGGAGCTAACGGCAGCGGGGCGCTTCAGAAAGGAAAAGACGGTGAGGACATCTATCTTGACGTCCCTGTCGGAACCGTTGTGAAGAACGCTGAGAATGAGGAAGTCCTCTTCGAAATGCTCACTCCGAATGAGGAAAGGATTCTTTGCAAAGGCGGAAGAGGCGGACTTGGCAACAATGCGTTCAAAACCTCCACTTTTCAGACTCCTCGCTACGCTCAGCCGGGAGAGGACGGTGAGGAGGGCTGGTTCATTCTTGAACTCAAGGTTCTCGCCGACGTGGGCCTGGTTGGATTCCCTAACGCAGGAAAATCCACGCTCCTTGCTTCCGTGACTTCCGCAAAGCCTAAAATAGCGAATTACCCTTTCACGACTCTGGAACCGAATCTTGGAATCGTGAAATATTATGACGACAAGTCGTTCGCAATTGCGGACATACCAGGCATAATCGAAGGCGCGCACGAGGGCAAAGGCATAGGGATAAGATTCCTCAGACACATTGAAAGGAACTCTGTGCTTCTGTTTATGGTGTCGGCCGAAGAAAAAGAACCGGCCAAAGGCTATGAGGTGCTGCTCAATGAGTTAAAACTCTACAATCCCGAACTTCTGGTCAAAGAAAGGGTGCTGGCTATCACAAAATGTGACCTCATAGACAAGAAAAAAGAGGCCAAAATCAAAAAAACGCTTCCGGATACTATCCCCAATGTTTTCATTTCATCGGTCAGCGGTGAAGGACTTAAAGAACTTACGGATGTTCTCTGGAAAGAATTGAACAAATAATAATGCTGGATTCGTTTCAAAACGCCGACCAAGCGATAACCCTTTTCATAAACTCATTCCACTCGCAAATCAGCGACAACATTATGCAGATGTTTTCGAACAAGTACGTGTGGATTCCGGTCTATCTGTTCGTTGTATATATGGTGTTCAGAAGACTGGGGTGGAAAAAAGGGCTTGCAGTGGTACTGAGCGTTGTACTTGCAATTGTGATATGCGACCAGTTCTCCGGTTTGGTAAAGAATTACGTGGACAGGCTCAGGCCTAACTATAATTCCGAAATGATCAGAGGCCAGTTGCATCTGCTTGAGGTCAGGACAGGCTATTTCGGATTCTTTTCAGGTCACGCCACAAATGCGTTCTGCTTTGCGGTCTGCACCATAATCGGATTCAGAAATGACGAAAAGCACACCTACAACGCCTACAGAACGTGGGTTCTCATCTGGGCCGCATTCGTGTCATTAAGCAGAGTTTTCGTAGGCAAACACTACTTCGGAGACATCCTCGTGGGAGCCGGCGTGGGAGTACTGATCGGCTACTGCGCAGGAGCCTTGTGCAGGCACCTGATAGCGAAATACCTTACAGAAGCTTAAGGACTTTCTCCATTTCGATTCCTCTGGAGCCTTTAATAAGCACCGTGCTGTCTCTCAAGGGATTGGTTCTCAGCCAATTTGCGAGATCATCTGATGTGGCGAACCATTTCACGTTGTCGGGACAGGAAGTCTCGGAGAGAGCCTTTCTGAACTCGTCCCCGACGAAAAACACCAGATCCGGCCTTAGAGAAAAGACCTTTTCAACCACCTTGCGATGCTCTCCGACGGAATCCCCGCCGAGTTCTCTCATATCTCCAAGCATTAGGACTTTTGTCTTGGCCTCGACATTGCTGAAGTTGTCCAAAGCTGCCGCCATACTCGAAGGATTAGCATTGTAGGCGTCAATGATAAGATCATTGCAATCAGTCTTCTGCAGTTGCGAGCGGTTGTTTGAAGGAACAAATGCGGCAACAGCCTTGACCGCATCCTCCGGAGAAACGCCGAAATACTCTCCGATGACGATAGCCGCAATGACGTTGTCAGCATTGTAAGTACCTACGAGATTGGTGTCAAGTTCGATTTGAGCTTCTCCTGAAGGAATCTTCAGACGGAGATAAGGATGCTCTGAGGATGAAGGGAGAATTTCTGTTCCGCTGAGTTTCAGACCATAGTAAATCTTGCTCAGTCCCCTGCGTGAGGACAGCATATCCATAAGCACCAGATCGTCCACATTCACGAAAACGGTGCCGAAATGTTCGCAGACATAGTCATACAGCTGTCCTTTGGCCTTTTTCACACCCTCATAACTACCGAATCCAAGAAGATGCGCCCTGCCCACATTGGTAATGAGACCGAAATCCGGATGTGAGACCGCAGTGAGTTCCTTGATGTCATCAGGGTGACTGGCGCCCATCTCGATAACCGCAATTTGAGTCTTGGCAGTTATCTTGAGCAAAGACAAAGGAACTCCGATGCTGTTGTTCAGGTTGCCTTCAGTTGCCGTGACAATGTACTTAACCGAAAGCACTCGTCTTATCAGTTCTTTAGTGGTCGTCTTTCCGTTAGTTCCCGTCAACCCGATGACAGTCAGACGCTTTCCTTTGACGATAGTATTGTCTCTGTGGTAAGTGGCCAAGGCCTGAAGAATGGCCAAAGTGTCATCAACTGAAATAATTCTGGAACGGCCGCTCTCATCTCTGAACTGATCTGAATGAGAGGCGGCTTCTGAAGAAGAGTTCACCACCGCATAAGCAGCCCCGCTTTCCAATGCTTTGAGGGCATACTCATTCCCGTCGAAATTGTCTCCCTTAAGAGCAAAAAACATCTCACCCCCTTTAATTGAGCGGCTGTCGGTAGTGACAGATCCGCACGATAGGAAAAGGCCGTGTAATTCTTTAATATCCATTGGATTGTTCAATTATTTCATTCCTGTGCTCCCGAAACCTCCCTCTCCTCTGGAAGTTACGTCCAGAGTGTCACACTCTTCCCATTGAGCTTTGGTGAACGGAGCTACGACCATCTGAGCCACTCTTTCTCCAGGCACTATCTCAAAATCATCGTTAGAAAGATTGACAAGGATAACTTTAATCTCTCCTCGATAATCAGAATCTATAGTCCCCGGAGAATTGAGGACTGTGATTCCGTGTTTTGCCGCAAGACCGCTTCTGGGACGCACCTGGGCTTCGTAACCTTGAGGAAGAGCGATGAAAAGCCCCGTAGGGACAAGTGCCCTTTCCAAAGGTCTGAGCAGGACAGGCTCCTGAATATTAGCCTTAAGGTCCAAACCGGCCGACAACTCGGTGGCGTAGGAAGGAGAAGGGAAAGACGATTTGTTGACTATTCTTATGTTCATATCCGATTATTTTGAAGCCTGTCTGTAAAGCACTGCCGCTACTACGGCAAAGATGATGTTCGGGAGCCAGATGGCAATCCCCGGCGGCAGCATATCCGTGTAGACGAACATCTGGCTGAATCTCAGGAACAGAATGTAAGAGAAACTCAGAGCGATTCCGATTCCTATGTTCCATCCTATGCCGCCTCTACGCTTCCTTGATGAAAGCGACACCCCCATTATCGTCAGAATAAAAGCGGAAAAAGGCAGGGCAAGTCTGGTGTGCTTCTCAATCAAGGCGTACATCACATCCGCATCGCCCCTGATTTTCTGAGTGTCGATGAGATTGTTCAAATCCTTGAAAGACAATGTCTCCACAGTCTTGTTGATACGCTTGAAATCCGCAACCGTAAGAGCAATCAAAGTGTCCTTCTCCTCCCCCATAGTAACCAGATCCTGAAGACCTTCCGTGTACTCTCTCTGAAAATATCTCTGCAATTTCCATTTGCCGGAAACGCTGTCCCAGACAGCTGTGTTTGCGCTTAACTTGGTCACCAGTTTGTTGTCCTTCACCGTCTCCAGAGTGAACTTGTAGGCAGTGTTGTTCCAAGGACTGAATGACTCCACATAGACGAACTCTCCCGGACGAAGCTGATAATGAATGTCCTGACCTCTGTCCGTTCCGTGATGCTTGGTGTACTTTGCCTCGAACTGCACCCTCTTGGCATTAGCCTGAGGGATGACGAACAGATTGAGGCTCATTGACATAATGGCAATAAGCGTAGCTGAGATAATGTAAGGGACCATCATTCTGTGATAGCTCACCCCGCAAGAGAGAATGGCAATAATCTCCGAGTTGGAGGCCATCTTGGATGTGAAGAAAATAACGGTTATGAACACGAACAAAGGGCTGAACATATTCATAAAGTAAGGCACGAAATTGACGTAGTAATCCAATATGACAGCGCGCAGCGGTGCGTGCAACGCCACAAAGTCGTCAATTTTCTCACTTATGTCAAAAATGATGACGATGCCGATAATCAAGAGAATCGCGACCAGGAAAGTCGAGATGAATTTGTTGATTATGTACCAATCTATCTTCTTCAGTATCATTTCATTCCTGTTTTAAAGCCTTGAAGAGACCTTTTTGACCATTCTGTCTTTCCATTCTTTGAAATCGCCAGCCTGTATGTGGGTTCTCGATTGCCTGACCAAGTCAAGATAGAAAGCGAGATTATGCTCGCTCGCAATCATGGCCGCGAACATCTCCTTTGCAACGAAAAGATGTCTAAGATACGCTCTCGAATATGTTTTGTCCACGAAGGAGGTGCCTTCCGGGTCAAGAACGGAGAAGTCATTCTCCCACTTCTTGTTTCGCATATTCATAATACCGTTCCAAGTGAAGAGCATCCCGTTTCTGCCGTTTCTCGTTGGCATCACGCAATCGAACATATCCACGCCTCTGGCTATTCCCTCGAGAATGTTGGCCGGAGTGCCGACTCCCATCAGGTACCTAGGTTTGTCATAAGGCAGCAGAGGGCACACCAGTTCAAGCATCTCGTACATCTTCTCAGTCGGCTCCCCGACGGCAAGTCCGCCTATCGCATAACCGTCTTTGTCATATTTAAGAGAAAACTCCACCGATCTCTTTCTCAAATCCGGATAGACGCAGCCCTGAATTATCGGAAACATCGCCTGAGAATAACCGTAGAGCGGCTTAGTCTCATTGAATCTTTTGACGTACCTTCCGAGCCAGCTTTCTGTAAGAAGCAGAGACTTTTCGGCATAATGGTAATCCGCGTCCCCGGGGCAGCACTCGTCCAGAGCCATCATAATGTCGGCTCCTATAATCCTCTGAGTGTCAACGTTGTTCTCAGGTGTGAACGTGTGCCTGGAACCGTCAATGTGGGATGCGAAAGTGCAGCCCTCCGGTGTCAGTTTCCTAATCGGAGTCAAAGAGAAGATCTGGAATCCGCCGCTGTCAGTAAGAATGGGACGGTCCCACGACTCGAACTTATGAAGGCCTCCGGCCGCTTTCAGTGTCTCAAGGCCCGGCCTAAGATACAAATGATAAGTGTTCCCAAGAATAATCTCGGCATTGATGTCTTCCTTAAGGGATTTGTGATAGACTCCTTTCACAGAGCCGACAGTACCGACAGGCATAAAAATCGGGGTCTTAATCTCCCCGTGATCCGTGGAAATGACTCCGCATCTCGCATCTGATTGCGAATCTTTAGCTGTCTGTACGAATTTCATCCTCTTCTTAAGTTATTTTAGCCTTCAAAGATACAATAATTCGGGCAAAAACTCGTACATTTGTTCATCTTAACGATTAAATCACATTTTTTACAATGAGAAACAAAGCAATATCACTAAGGCTGATTATTATGAATTTCCTCCAGTACGCCATCTGGGGAGCCTACCTTACTTCTATGGGCAGCTACCTTTTCGGCGTGGGGCTGTCATCCAAAATCGGCATCTTCTACGCTATGCAGGGCATCGTGTCCATCTTTATGCCGGCGCTGATCGGCATTATTGCGGACAAGTATATGCCTGCTCAGAAAGTCCTCAGTCTATGCCATGGCCTGGCAGGATTGTTTATGCTGGCTTCCGGTTTTTACGCTATGTCAGCAGGAGGAGACGTTCAGTTCAGCATACTCTTCACACTTTACTCATTGAGCGTGGGTTTCTATATGCCTACCATAGCTCTCTCTAACTCAGTGGCTTACAACGTCCTTGAAAGTGAGGGCAAAGACACCGTCAAGGCCTTCCCTCCTATCAGAGTGTTCGGGACGATAGGATTCATCTGCAGTATGCTGTTCGTCAATTTTATGAAAAACGGTGACGGAATCCAGTTTCAGCTCAGCTACAATCAGTTCCTTACATCCGGCTCATTGGGAATACTCCTTGCGCTCTACTCCCTGACGCTTCCTAATTGCCCTGCGAAAGCGCACAATTCCGGCCAGAGTTTCATTGAGACCAGCGGCCTCAAGGCATTCACTCTGTTCAAAGACAGACAGATGGCCATATTCTTCATATTCTCGATGTGCCTGGGCGTCGCTCTTCAGATTACAAACGGCTTCGCCAATCCTTTCATCACCAGTTTCAAGGAAAGCGCGGATCCGATGCTTGCCGACTCCTTCGGAGCCAGGAACGCAAACGCGCTCATCTCCATCTCACAAGTGTCCGAGACTTTGTGTATACTGCTGATTCCTTTCTTTATGAAAAAATTCGGAATCAAGATAGTTATGGTCATATCAATGTTCGCTTGGGTGTTCAGATTCGGGCTTTTCGGAGCGGGCAATCCCGGACCCGGCGTGTGGATGTTCATCCTTTCGATGATAGTCTACGGAGTAGCGTTCGACTTTTTCAACATTTCAGGTTCACTTTACGTCAACAAGAAGACGTCCGAAGACATCCGCTCAAGCGCGCAGGGACTGTTTATGCTGATGACCAACGGATTCGGCGCCACCATCGGCACGCTTGGGGCTCAGGCTGTCATCAACCATTTTGTCTACAATGCAGCCACCCCGGATTGGAGCACAGCATGGTACATTTTCGCCGGTTACGCGCTTGTGGTCGCCATATTGTTCATCATTCTTTTCAGAGATCCTCGCAGAGAACTTGAAAAAGACCCTCTGAAAGCCTAAATCAGGCCCAGCTTTCTCAAAAGAGCTTCCGGCTCAGGAGAATGGCCTCTAAATCTTTTGTAGAGAACAGACTCGTCTTCGGACGAGCCTTTTTCTAATATATTGGCTCTGAATGAGTCCGCAACCTCTTTGCTGAATATCCCCTTCTCCTTGAACAGGCTGAAGGCATCCGCTTCCATAACCTCAGCCCATTTGTAGGAATAATAACCGGCGGAATATCCGCCCGAAAATATGTGGGTAAACGTCGGACACACAGCGGTTAATTCAATGACGGGAAGCACTTCGTAGCGGTCCAGAATCTTATGTTCGAACTCCACTGTCCCATCCTCCGGCAATTTCGTCAGAGAATGCCAAGCGAAATCAATGTAACCGAATTTCAATTGGCGTACTTGAAAATAGCCTGAAAGAAAATTTCTGGAGGCGTTGATCTTCTCCACGAGTTCGCGCGGAATCCGCTCGCCGGTCTTGTAATGCTTTGCGAAAGTGTCCAGCCACTGCGGCTCATAAGCCCAGTTCTCCATCAGTTGGGAAGGCAGTTCAACGAAATCTCTTGCGACTGAGGTTCCGCACTGCGACGGGTACCGTCCTTTGGACAGCATCCCGTGAAGGCAATGACCGAATTCGTGAAGAATAGTGGTCAGCTCATAGAACGAAAGAAGCGCAGGGGCTCCGGCAGTAGGTTTGCTTACATTTGCGACCATACTTACAAAAGGCCTGTAGTCAATGCCTTTGCGGCAGAATTGGCCTCTGAATTCCGTCATCCAAGCTCCGCCCTTCTTGCTTTTGCGAGGATAGAAATCAGCATAGAACAGAGCTATGTGGCTTCCGTTCTTGTCTTTCACATCATAGACCCTGACATCTTTTTGGTAGACAGGAATGTCGCCTCTGGACTCGAACTTCAGATCATACAGATTCTCCGCAAGCGAGAAGACTGCTCTCAGACTATCCTCAAGAGGAAAATATGGCTTAAGTTCTTCCTCGCTCAGGTCGAATTTGGTCTTTCTGTAACGTTCAGCCCAATACGGAAAATCCCACGGCTGAAGCACGTCTTCCGAAAAGCCGTTTGCCATGGCATAGCCGGTCAGTTCGGCAATCTCTCTTTTTGCCGCGGGGAGTGACGGGACCATTAGTTTTTCAAGGAAAGCCTCAGCCTCCGCACGAGTCTTTACCATTCTGTTCTCCAAGGCATAATCAGCATAATCAGCATATCCGAGAAGATTTGCGATCTTGATGCGCAGATCCACTATGTCCCTGATGATGCCGGTGTTGTCGAAATCGCCTCCTATAGCCCTCGTGTTATAAGCAAGGTACATTATTTTCCTCAATCCCCTTCTGGAGCTGAATTTCATAAAAGAATCGAAACTCGTTCTGTCAAGAGTAAACTCCCAGCCCGACTTACCGTTTTCGGAAGCGCTCTCCTTTCCCATCTCTCTCACGAACTCCGGCAAGCCCTCAAGGTCTTTTTCGTCAGTGAGAAGAATAGTGAAAGCCTTGGTCGCCTCAAGAGCGTTATGGCTGAATTTCAACTCTTTAAGTGAAATCCGCTCAGACCATTCCCTGAACATCTCTCTATCCGATTCTCCCAAATTAGCTCCTCCTCTGACGAAATCTTTATAGGTGTCTTCGAGCAGCCGCATCTGATCTGTGTCCAGAGGCAGAGAGTCCCTGAGCTCGTAAACCTTTCTGCATCTTTCGAAAAGGGGGCGATTCAAACTGACGTACAACTCATAATCAGTGACGATGGGCGAGATCTGTTCGGCCAGAGACTCAAGCTCATCACTGGAATCTGCCTCAAGCAAATTAAAAAAAACGCTTTCCACATCGTCCAAAGTGCGACCGCTGTACTCCAACGCCTCAATAGTGTTGCTGAAAGACGGCTCCTCAAGATTGGAAGTGATGGAGTCTATTTCTTTTTTTGCCACCGAGACAGCCTCCCTGAAAGCCGGAAGGGAATCTGAAATTTGGATTATGTCGAACCTCGGGGCCCCATAAGGAGCATCCGAGCGGGAAAGCAATGGATTGTTGTTTGTCATTTGAATTATTATTATCCTGTAAAGTTAGTAATTATTATCCATCACCATCTTATTATTCAGCATTTGACTGGCTTCCAATCTTAGGATGTCACAGACTTTGGTCCCGCAAATCTTGTAACTTATGTCAAAGCACCTCATCACACTATGATTGTCGAATTTCAGACAGACTGTGGAATAATCAGGATTAAACCCCATACAGAGTAGTTTGGCGAGGTTAACAGTGTGAATGTCCCTCTCAAGAATCAAGTCCAGGACATAATAATTCCTCAACAGGACTTCCACAGTCATTTTAGCATAATGCTCTCTGTTTGCCCTTACCCTGTAATTGTAGCGGTTCTTACATCTTTCGCAACAGAATTTCCTGCCGGAACGACATTCTTCAATCATCTCTCCGCATTCGATGCAGAAGCCTTTTACGGGCAGTTTCTTTTTGTGTGACATAGCGCATTTGTATTAGACGAGGCTAATCTCAGAATGTTTTCTCACAATTCCAAGAATGATAAAAAACAAACTCAAAGTTTATCTGAATTTTATCTTTAAGGCTAATAATCAGTCATTTCAAACGATACTAAAATTTAATTTATGCCTTTAAAATTTTCCCGAAAAAGACGAGCTTTTTTTATCTGTGGAGATAAATTAAAACAATAAATTAAAAAAACGGAAAAGAATCGGGCCTTTGGTTTCTATGCCGGAACATCGCTTTCTTGAAACCATTTACTTTGTGGCAAACCCCGGCAAGCGCGCTGCCGCAAGGGCCTAATGTAAATTAACAAAAATATGGAACAAATCAACAAAATCGAACTAAGAGGAATCGTCGGGAATGCCCGCGTCCAGGTCGTGGGAGACAAAAAGGTCATTCGATTCTCTCTGGCCACAGAGTACGCCTACAAAGACCGAAACGGAGAGCCGGTCATCGACACCACCTGGCACAATGTCTCTGCTTGGGAAGGCAAAGGGATGCCGGATCTTGACACTATCACCAAAGGATCTGCCGTCCACGTGATAGGCAGAATGCGCTATTCCAAGTACACCGGGAGCGACGGGACGGAGAAACAGTCGTTCGAAGTGTCAGCCTATTGGATTGAGGTGGAAAAAGAAAGGGCTCAGACACAGATCGGCGCCTCATAGTCTGTAATAGTGTGGAAGGGCGGAAATCCTCCGCCCATTATCTTGCTTTTATGAAAACGATTCCTGTAATATTGACCGTCGCAGCCTTGACGACTTGCTGCTCTATGCAGAAAAAAATCGACTATATCCATTCCAACTCTCTTACAGCTCATGTAAGTCCTTCTGAAGAGACTGAGATGGACGAAGTCTTCTGCAAAGACACTCTGCTTTCAGACACTTTGGAAATCAGAGATGCGGAAACAGACGAACTCATCATAATGAAAGCGGTGAAAGACGAGAACGGGGAGATGGTGGCCACGGATGTCATAAACGCAGCAAAAATAACCGCCAGATTCAGAAATGTCGCCGAGAGACACGGGAAAGTGGATTTGAGTTTTCAAGTAATTGTGCCGCACACTATGCTTGACAGCAGATGGCAGCTGAGACTGATCCCGCAATTGTACGTGCTTGAGGACAGCGCTCTGCTCGACCCGGTGATAGTGACAGGTTGCGACTACAGAAAAGCGCAATTGAAAGGCTATGAGCAGTACAGACGCTTTCTTTCCTCAATCATCACGGATCCAAATCAACTCATTGACATTCATCAGCTTGAAGTCTTCATTAAAAGAAACATCCCCGCATTGTACAGATTCAAGACTGATTCCTCTTTCGTCAGCGACGAGAGATTCGAATCAGCTTACGGGGTCACTGAGAAGCAAGCGATGTCTCACTACACCAACGAACTGGCCTTATGGAGAAACGAGAGACGAAAATCCAGAAAAAAAACTATGTACGCGAAGTTCGTGAAGGCCCCTCTGGTTTCGGAAGGTATAAGACTGGACACGGTAATTTTCAACACTGGCGGAGACGTTGTGTACGAGTATGTCCAGACTCTGAACACGAGGCCGAAACTGAAGAAGGCCACCATAGTTCTAAGCGGGGCCATCTATGAGATGGCCGACAAGATCTACACGATTCCTCCGAGCGAGCCGCTTGTGTTCTACATTAGTTCGGTCAGTTCTCTGATAGATGACAAAAGGCGCTATCTGGACAAAGTAATCGAAAGAAGGGCTATGGCCAACACGGTCTGTTACATTGACTTCGACCTCTCTTCCTCTATAATTGACGAAAGGATGGGTGAGAACTCAAACGAGATCAGGAGAATCAAAGAAAATGTGCTTAGCTTATGCGAGAACAGACATTTCGACATAGATTCGATACTGGTGACGGCATCCTGCTCTCCGGAAGGTACTATAGCCTACAACAAGCGTCTGGCTCAACGTCGTTCGGAATCAGTATCGGACTACTTCAGCACTTACTTGAGGCACGTGCGGGACTCACTTGACAGAGAACACGGATTCAGTCTTGACGAGGAAGGCAAAAAAGTCAAAGAGCAAGAAGATGGGATAAGGTTCCTTTCAAGAAGCAATCCTGAGAATTGGGCTATGCTTGACGCAATGGTGCATTCGGACAGCATCTTGACCGAAAGTCAGAAGAAAGATTACTCAGGCGTCACCGCAGGGGTCAAAACTGACGCAAAAGAGAGGTCTCTTCACGACAAACCCTACTATCAGAGGCTTCGCACGGTTTTATATCCGCGCCTTAGAACGGTTCGCTTCGACTTCTATCTGCACAGAAAGGGAATGATCAAGGACACCGTCCACACCACCGTTCTCGACTCTGTCTATATGATAGGGCTTGAAGCAATCCGTGACAGGGATTACAAAAAAGCAGTCTCGATTCTCAGGCCTTACAATGATCTCAATTCGGCTGTGGCATTTTGCGCGATGGACTACAACGCAAGCGCGATGGCTATTTTGAACTCGCTTGAGAAAACGGCGAAAGTGAATTATATGATGGCCATAATCTACGGCCGCAACGGAGATGAAAGGAATGCGGTGCAGAGTTTTCTGCGCTCATGCAAACAGAACCCATCGTTTGTTCACAGAGGGAATCTTGACCCGGAGATTTCAATTCTGATTAAAAAATACGGGCTTAACAAAAATCATTAAAAACAAATGAAAAAACATCTAATTCTGCTGTCAGTGTTGTCAGCGGCAGGCTTGATCGCCTGTGACAAAAACACAATCTTCGAAGAGCCGGATAGTCCGGCTGAAAGGACTGAACTGAACGTCAACATCAGCGGAACCACTAAAATTACCGATGTCACCGATGAGGAGACTGTGAAAACTCTTCAGGTGCTGGTGTTCCGAGAGGACAACACTCTTGACGCTTACGCCACTGCCTCAAACACCAAGACATTGTCTATCAGCTGCACTACAGGAGAAAGGACTGTGTACGCTTTCGCAAACGCACCTTCGCTTAGCGCGATTCAGAATTTGGAAGCACTGAAAGCCACCGTGTCCTCTTTATCAGACAACGACAAAGGGGCGCTGATTATGTTCGGATCAAAGGGCACAACTGTACCGACTACCGCTGACGTGAGCATAGAGGTCGTCAGAATTGTGTCGAGGTTCTTCCTCAAGACTCTCAAGACTGATTTTGCCTCAAAGGCCTACCAGAATATGACATTCACCGTCAAGAAGGTCTATTTAATCAATGTCGCCGCCAACACCTCTTATGCTGCAGCACAGCCAACTGAATGGATCAACAAAATGAAGAACGAGAATAGCACATCAGCTTTAGTTTGCGATGAAGTCAACAAAACCATAGCCAACGGAGGAACGCTCGGGGACAACCACTATCTTTACGCCTACCCGAACCCGACGACTCCCGACAATTTCGCCGACACCTGGAGTCCGAGAATGACAAGGTTTGTCATAGAGACGACATTAGGAAGCACAACCTACTATTACCCTATCACCATAGCCGAGACACTCTCGAACAAAAGTTACGAAATCAATCTCACCATCAAGCATCCTGGCTCCCTGGACCCTGACGAGCCAATCTCAAGCAAAGAATTCAATGTTGTGATTGACGTCAAAGACTGGACCACCGTACCGGTGACTGAAACTATCTAACCGATGAAAACAAAGCGGAATATGAGAAAGGTTATGTCTTTGTTTATTGTCATCGGGATTGTCGCAGCCTGCTCTGTGAAAGAGGAAAGGGTCAAGTGTCCTTGCAAACTCAAGATTGACTTTTCTCTATGCCGCTATGTTGACATTAAAGACAAAATCAGCATTATCTTGAGCGGGGAGCAGTTCCACACTGAGCAGTCAGTGCCGGCATCCAACTACAGCGATGACTATTACACATACGTACCGAAAGGCACAATCGTAGTCTCCTCCATTTCCGGTGTCATTACCTCGGCGGTGGAAAACGGAGAAGTAATCATCCCACTTGGGCGTGACTCTGACAGCCTTTGGGCTTACTCGGACTATGTGGAAGCCTTCGGTGAAGAGGCACTTGACACGCTGGATATGTCGAAAGAATACGCTTCGCTCACCCTCGCCGCCTCCGGCGGGGACAGCGAGACTTATCCTTACGAAATCGAAATAAACGGAAACGTTAACGGGCTATCTATGGACGGACTGAAACCGCATTCCGGAGAATTTCGCTACAAGCCGGAACGGGATGAAGACAACACCTTCTCGGTCAATTTGCCGAGACAGATTGACAACTCACTGACTGTCAAAGTCTTTGCAAGTCAATCAGGAGACATAGAGGATGTGTTGGCCATAGGAGAGTATATGGCGAAAATCGGCTACGACTGGTCCAAGAAGAATCTGGACGACATCTACATCAGAATGGACTTCGCCAGAGAGCACTTCACCATCACAATCAGAAAATGGGAAACAGGTGAATTAATAGAAATGACGATATGACAAGAAAGATCAACTACAAAATAACGGTTCTCTCTCTTTGCGCTGTCATTGCCGCTTCAGCCTGCGGCTCGGTCACGGAGATAGCGGAGACCGTTGACGGCGGTAAGACCGAGCTTTTCTTCAAAATTCAAGAAGACGAATTCCGCATAGTCCCGACAAGGGGCGTTGCCGAGATGGAAGGCAAAATCAGCAACGTGAGAATAATAGCCTACAAAGAAGACGGAACTCTTGATGCCGACGGAGTCTTTACGGACTGTTCTGACCTGCATCTCAATCTGTCTTCCGAGAGTCGTCTGAACATCTACGCGCTCGTCAATTACGGAGACCTTACTGTTCCCTCTGACGAGGCATCGCTTAAAAGTCTCACTATCAGAGTACCCGACTACTCTTCTATCTCTACGAACGGAATTGTGATGAGCGGGATGGTCGGGAACGTTGACCCTAAAAGCGACGGGGTGATTAAGATCGAGGTTGACAGATTGATAGCTAAGGTGGTAATCGCCATCGATCAGAGCGGAATCACGCCGGAAGGCTACACGGACAACCTGCTCAGCGACATCAGGTTCAGGATAAAGCAATGCTCAGACATTGTGAAGCCCTTCGACAAAACCGAAAGCCTCGCCAGTTCCGGCGCTGAGCTGACTGACGGGTACTGTCCTGAAATTTCGCTTACATCATCAGAAGAGAGCGCGGTGTTCTATGTACCCGAGAATATGCAGGGAACATTACTGACGGACAACACAGATTCTTGGAAGAAGACTCCTGACTATCTTAAGGAAAACGGGCTGGAGAGCAAGTCAGCTCTTTGCACCTATGTGGAATGCGAATGCTCACACAGCAGTTCTCTCTTCGGAGCAGGAGGCACATTGTTGTACAGATTCTGTCTCGGCTCAGACAACGTGGGTAATTTCGATGTGGAAAGGAATTGCAGATACAACTTGACTCTCTGCCTAACAAGAGACGGAGTCAACACCATCGGGAACTGGAAAGTCACAAAAGAGAGTGACTGGAACGACAGCCGCGTGCTGAGATTCGAGAACGCGCCCTATTACGTGAAAGCGACAGGAGCGGCCGGCAAAATCGATGTCTATTACGGCTTCAATTCAAAAAGAGTACTCGGCAAACTCAATGACGGGGCCGGATGGAGATTCATCGCGGATCCCGCCGCGCTCTCCGCAGCCGGTCTGGCCTACAGCTACAACAGCGACAGCGATGTCATCAGCGTCTCAGGATCTGCCGGCTCTTCTATTGGGACATCTATTCCATTGATAATAAAGACATTCGACGATCAGATCAGCGATGAGAGCACTATCACGATAATCCCGGGGCAGGAGTTGTCTCCGTTCTGGGAAAACGCACCCGAATACATAGCCCAGAAAGGCAAATTGTCCGTCAGCGGCCTTTCGGACGGGACCTCAGCCTCATTCAGTCTGAAAGACGACGGAAGTGACAAAATCATAAGGATTATCGACAACGGTGACAACACCTGCACTGTCTCAGCCATCAACTCCGGAACCGCTGTCATCACAGTGACGGACTCCTACGGGCAGACAGCTTCGGTCTCGTTGACAATACTTAAGCCGAATTTGAGATTTTCCCAAACACGGCTCAATCTGAATGTGGAGGGCGACAAGACCGCCTATTCAGCAACCTACTACGACAATTCGGGAAAGACGATGTCCACAGGCAGTTCGAACGCCGCCACCAGATTCGACTCTTCCCTTTACAACGAATTGCTTTCTTTCAAATGCGCTCTCACAGAGAACACAGGCTATTTCACTCTCTCGCAATCTGAGATTTACGTCAGTAACATCATCTTGGGAAGCAGCGCGCTTGTCTGCGACGGCAACACTGTCGTCACGCAGATTAAGGCGGACTCCGAATCAGTGTCTACGACGGGAATCTCGGCATTGCTGGATGTCTACGTGATGAATCCGTTCGGGACTATGGCCGCGGGCACTTTCATTGGCAAAATGGACGACTACACTCTTTTGAGCGCCTACTCAAATCTAAAAACCGCGTTCAGACAAACCTCGTTCAGTTACGACATAGACGCAATCGCGGCGTCAGATGCCAACGTCAGCCTTGAATTCAGCAGCGGCAACAACTGGTCGGAACAACCTAACTCTCTTTCACATAGTTATTCCAATGGAGTCATCACCGTGACGGGAAGCTCCACCGGCAGTCATGCGGCCGGAAAAGTGATTGTGAGAGCAGCCGTCAAGAACAAGCATTGCGGCGAGGAGGTAAGCGCAGACATAGGCTACATTGAGGTCTATCTTCACTCTGCGATTGGAGGCAAAATCTTCGACAGCACCGACAATTCTTTCGACATCGGCGCGGACTTCATAGACAGTTCCAAAGGGATGGCCTCTTTCGACAGTTTTGAGAATTTGGCATTGAGATATACTGCTATTAAAGTCTCTGTACAGGACGGCTACAGCGAACCTGGAGGTATGGGAGGAACTTATGACTACACTCACATCAACGGTGGCTCAGGTGTTGGCAAAGCCATTTACAGGATGACCGCATCGGAAGAAGAAGTAGAAGGAGGCTTCCAACCCTCAGACAAAGAGGGTTACTACTCCAACGGACCTGCAAAATTCGACATCTATCCTTGCGCCGGATTCAAGAGGGAATCGAACGCCTCGTCAGACAACGGCTACAACATTTTCCACTACGAATACGCCCCTAACGGTTCCGCAAGCATCGGAACTGCGGATGCGGACGGCAGAGGCTATTATGTAATTCACAACCTCAAGGACCTTGAAGGGAGTAGTTACAATGGATGGGTTGAACTTAAATAGAGCTACTTGCGAACGTGCAGTCCGCATTCGCGGTGATCCGGATCCTCCCACCACCAGCGGCCGGAGCGTATGTCCTCGCCGGGTGCCACAGCTCTGGTGCAAGGTTGGCAGCCTATGCTCGGAAAACCATTGTCATGCAGTTTGTTGTAGGGCACCTCGTTCTGTTTGACATACTCTTTCACCTGAGCCTCTGACCAAAGGATTAGAGGATTGAATTTCAACACATTGTCGGCTGAATCGTACTCAAGCATACGCATCGATGCTCTTGTGACCGATTGGGAGCGGCGCAGACCGCTTATCCACAACTCGACCCCACGCAAGGCTCTCTTCAACGGCTCAACTTTGCGCACGTTGCAGCAAAGATGTCTCAATTCCACGCTGTCATAAAAGAGATTGACTCCGTGTTCCCTGACCATTTTCTGTACCAGAGCGAAGTCGGGAAAAAACACTTCTATCTTTATCCCGTAACGAGCGTCGGTCCTTTCGATCAAGTCGTAAGTCTCCGGGAACTGCCTGCCCGTGTCAAGCGTAAAGATTCTTGTGTCCTTCCTGATGGAGCAGATCATATCTGTGATGACCTGATCCTCAAAACTCAAACTGGAAGACAGGGCCGAACAGCCTGCGAAAGCGTTGAGAAAAAAGTCCAGCGCTTTTGAAGGTTCCTGATTGATGAACTCCTCGTTCTTTGAGGATGCGAATTTAACTTTTTCCTCAACACTCATCAGACGGAATTTCTCCGCGATCTCAGTTCCGACCATGGTCAAATCTCTTCTTTCACTATCATCCCGGCTCCGACAGTGTCGTTAGTGCCCTCCTCAATGAAAATGGCGCTGCCCATCGTGCGGTTGTCTTTATAGTAATCGTAAATCAAAGGATCGGCAGTCTTCACTCTGACCCTTGCTATGTCGTTCATAATCAACTTGTCCACCTCGAAGTCTCTGCTTTGGGTGTTGATGTCCACCTTGAACTCGATTTCTCTCACAATGCAGAGCGTCTGATGAGAGGCGTGCATAAGAACGTACTTCTTCCCGACAGTCATCGGAGAATTTCTGAACCAGCACACATCCATCTCCACCTCCTGACTCATCACAGGCTGTTTTCCGGATGCGGAGACAATCACGTCCCCTCTGCTGATGTCAATGTCATCCTCAAGAGTGATGTCCACGGATTCGGTGGCCGCGGCGCAGGAAAGAGATTTCTCGCCTAAGAAAACGCCCTTGACTACTGAAGTCAGCTCGGAAGGATAGACTCTCACCTTGTCACCCACTGCAATAGAACCTTCCGCAAGCCTTCCGGCATAACCTCTGAAATCCGGATATTTGTCCGAGATCGGTCTCACCACATACTGCACAGGCAGACGCATAGAATTGCCGTCCGCATTGTAAAGCGGCACCGTCTCCAGAAAATCAAGGAGAGCTTTTCCCGTGTACCAAGTCATATTATCCGATTTATTCACCACATTGTCGCCGAGCTTCGCCGAAATAGGAATGAAAGTCACTTGGCCCAAGCCCAGATGCTCCGACATCTTTTTGTAGTCCCCTACAATCTTGTCGAACACTTCTTTGGAGAAATCCGCTAAATCCATCTTGTTGACACACACCACAATCTGCTTGATCGCCAGAAGAGATGCAATGTAGGAATGCCTTACAGTCTGCTCCATAATGCCGTGTCTGGCATCCACCAGAATCACCGCCAGATCAGCAGTTGATGCTCCCGTTACCATATTCCTTGTGTACTGAATATGCCCCGGAGTGTCTGCTATGATAAATTTCCTCTTGGGAGTCGCGAAATAGCGGTACGCAACGTCAATAGTGATCCCCTGCTCCCTTTCGGCCCTAAGTCCGTCAGTGAGAAGAGCCAGATTGACATCCTCGTTACCTCTGCTTCTGGAAGCCTCCTCAACCGCCTCCAGTTGATCCTCGAATATGGATTTGGAATCGTAGAGCAGACGCCCTATAAGCGTGCTTTTGCCATCGTCCACGCTACCTGCTGTAGTAAAGCGCAGCAGCTCCATATCAAGATAACCGTTTGTGTTATTTGTGTCCATCGTAATACAATCCATTAAAAATAACCTGCCTTCTTGCGGTCTTCCATCGCAGTCTCGGAACGTTTGTCATCAGCCCTGCCACCTCTCTCGGTGACACGGGTGGCCGCTATCTCAGAAATAATCTCCTCAATAGTGTGAGCCTTTGAAAGAGTCAGCCCTGTGCAAGTGATGTCCCCGATAGTCCTGCATCTCACCTCTTTCTCCTCCACCTTCTCATCAGGTTTTCTCAAGATGACAGGAGGATCCGCGGCAAGCCATTGTCCGTCTCTCTGAAAGACCTCTCTGGTGTGCGTGTAGTAGAGGCTTGGCAATTCAATGCCTTCCTGATAGATATATTGCCACACGTCCATTTCTGTCCAGTTGCTTATAGGGAAAACCCTGAAATGTTCCCCTACGTTTTTCCTTCCGTTGTAGATGTCCCATAGCTCAGGCCTCTGATTCTTTGGATTCCACTGCCCGAACTCGTCTCTGTGCGAAAAAATACGTTCTTTCGCCCGAGCCTTTTCCTCGTCACGACGGGCGCCGCCGATGGCAGCGTCGAATTTGTACTTGGCGAGCGTGTCCAGAAGTGTCACCGTCTGAAGTTTGTTGCGACTGGCGTTAAATCCGACTTCTTCCTTCACCTTACCCTCGTCAATGGATTCCTGAACGGAGCCCACGATAAGATCCGCATTAAGTTTCTTGACCAGATCGTCCCTGTACGTGATGGTCTCCGGGAAATTGTGTCCCGTGTCGATGTGCACCAAAGGGAAAGGGATTCTTGCAGGAAAAAATGCCTTGTAAGCCAGATATGTCACCACTATCGAATCCTTTCCGCCGGAAAACAGGATGCACGGACGCTCAAACTGCGCAGCTACCTCCCTCATTATGTAAATAGACTCCGCCTCCAGTTCTTTGAGATGTGTCAAATGCTTCTCACTCATATTCTAAAAAATTTCATCTTACAAAGATAACTAAAACTCCGCTAACTAAACACCCCTTCGAGATACTTCTTGGTAAGCTCGTTCTGAGGATTGTTGAAAATCTTCTCGGCCTCCCCCATCTCGACCACCTCGCCGAGATAGATGAAAACGGCATAATCGGCTATTCTCAAAGCCTGTCTCAAAGTGTGGGTGACCATAATGATAGTGTAGCGCTCTTTCATTTTGACGAACAGATCCTCCACAATTTTGCTTGAGACAGGATCCAAGGCACTCGTGGCCTCGTCAGCCAGGATGAACTCAGGTCTCACTGCGAGACTTCTGGCAAGACACAGCCTCTGCTGCTGTCCAATAGATAGTTTGCCGGCCGAGGAATTGAGCCTGTCTTTCACCTCGTCCCAAAGCCCGACTTCGCTCAAGTACTTCTCCACCACCTCGTTAAGCGCTTTTTTGGTCTTACACAGCCCGTGGATTCTGCACCCGTAGGCCACATTTTCGTAAATTGACATCGGCAGCGGGCACGGCCTCTGAGGGACAAGCCCTATATGCCTGCGGGCTTCAATAAGCTCCGGCCCTTTGGCCGAGAGGATATTCTTTCCTCCTATCATAACTTCCCCGAAGTACTTCACCTTCTCAGTGTCGTCTATAAGACGGTTGAAGGTCTTCAGCAGCGTGCTCTTGCCACACCCTGAAGGGCCGACGATGCAAGTAATCTTGTTGTTCGGTATCGTCAGGTTTATGTTCTTGAGAATCTTGTTTCCGTCAATGGAGAGATTCAGATTATTGACAACAAGCGAAGATCTGTTTGTTTCCATATCCATTTACAAATTATGTTTTGAGAAATGACCTGAAATCGCCCTGCCTCCTATACTGAGAACAAGCACAATAACAGTCAAAATCAACGCCGCCGCATAAGCTCTCTCAGGAAAAGGCGAAGGCATAATTATCCAATTGAAAATTGCAAGCGGCAACGTGGCCGTCGGCTGAGAGAGAGATTTCGGAATAGCGTCAGAGAATCCTGCGGTAAACATCACGCTCGCAGCGTCTCCGACAGCCTTGCCCACAGCCAGGAGCACAGCGGTCATCATCCCCGGAAGAGCCTGACGCAGAATCACTTTCATAGTCTCGTATTTTGTTGCCCCCAAAGAATAAGTGGCCTCGTGGATCTCATCAGGAATCGACTTGGCAATCTCATCACCTGACCTGATGAGCATCGGGATGATCAGCAGAGTGGTCACAATTATACCGCCCAGCAGAGAAGCCCTCATTCCCACAAGCACCATCACTGAGAAAGCGAAAGCGCCGTACACAATGGAAGGAATACCATAGAGGACATCATAAGCAAGACGAGCCGCATAAGATAGTTTGTCGTTCCTCTTTCTATAGAGAGTAATGTAGAACACAACCGGAATGCTGATTATGATTCCGATCAGCGTTGAAGGAATTACAATCAGAAGAGAGCCGACTATAGCGTTCAGGAAGCCTCCGTCATTCTTGGTATTGAAGTCGGGACCCGGGACTTTGGTGATCATATCCCAGGTCACCGATGATAAGCCTTTCTGAAAAATTGTCCAGATGATGGTCACCACAAAAGCCAGCACAAGGAACACACAGATGTACATCACCACCTTCATCACTGCCTCCTCAATATATTTCTGTTTTCTTTTTTTCATTGGTCTTTCCGGATTTTGTAAAGAATCACTCTTGATAACACATTGAAAATAAGCACTATAACAAACAACAGCAACGCTGCGAACATAATAGCCGATTCATAAAGAGGAACAGAAGCCATCTCTCCGTAATTGTTGCCTATCAACGCCGGAAGAGGATAGAAGCCGTCGAGAAGTCCAGTAGGAATCTTCAACAGACTGCCGCAGACCATCATCACCGCAATCGTCTCCCCCATCGCCTTCGAAAGAGCGAGCACCACGGCTGCGAAAATGCCCGGAATCGATCTTCTCAAGACTACGTGCTTAGTAGTCTGCCATTTAGTCGCCCCCAGAGAAGTGGATGCGTCACGCAGATCACTTGGGACGGAAGAGAAAATCTCCACGAACAGGCTTACCAAGATCGGAAGAACCATAACGAAAAGCACGAGAGACGCTGTCAGAAGAGAATAGCCGAATATGGGAATGAGAATCAGAATACCCCAGACTCCGTAAATTACGGAAGGCAGCGCCGCAAGAATGTCAAGTGCGGGATAAACCAGCTTCCGAAGGAATTTCTTTGAATATTCAGTCAGGAAAATCGCGGTGAACAAGGAAAGAGGCACCGCAATGACCATTGACAATATGGTCACATAAAGAGTGCCCGTTATAAAAGGCAGAAATCCGAATATGTGCTTGGACGGTTTCCATTCGGTAGAAGTTAGAAGACTCCAGAGAGAATTATCTTTCAGCAGCGGCAGCGATTTGTAGAAGAGTCCCCCAAGAATGGCAAGAAGCAGCAAAATCGAGCCTATCGTGAGAATGAACATAAAGACGGAAGACGCCCTCTCCTTGAACATCCTCCGCTTGTTCCAAGATTTGATGAAAAACGAAGGAGACAACAGCGCAAGCACTATAAGGATCAGACCCACGAAAAACAATACAGTTGAATCGGTGTTGTTGATTTTCAATTGCGTGGAGTTCTTCCTTGACTCAAGACGTATCATCCTCAGCTGTTCGTTGATCACTTTTCCGGAAGCCCTGACGTAACCGGACGGCTCGTTGAATTTCTGTCCTTCTTTGAGAATGAAACGCAGAAAAGCCTGAGCCACCGTGTCCGAAGGCACCCCGTTACTTACAAGATAAAGATTTCTGGAAGGAGGAGAGGGATATTTGTCATTATTGATCGCCTTCACAATCTCGTCTCTCGTCTTGTAGAAAAGTTCATTATGTTCCACCACGCCGGATGTGTCCACATCAATCGGAAAAAGCTTCAAACCGTCCGGAGGCAAAAGGGTCTCAGGGTCATAAGCATAGGCTATATTGTTGAATCCAAGCCCATTGACATCATTTTCCACCGCACTGGCTATACCGGGATCCCCGTAGACCGCGGTACCCGTCAAATCTTCCTGATGCGCACCGAAGTAAGCAGCCCAAGTCTGTGCGGCTCCGCAGGCGTCCGAACGGGTGTACACGTGCAGAGGCGTGTCGTCATCGATTCCGAGAAGATCTCCCCACGTCTTGCATCCGCCATTCAACCAAGCTTTCGCTGCCATTTCCGGTGTCAGACCTTTAGCCACGACTACCGGCAAAAGAGGATTTTTCGAATTGAGCGTTGCGACGACCGCATCTCTACCGACAACAAATGCGACGGCACCTCTGTCCCGCTCCTCCTGATGAAGATCTCTGGAAAGCATTCCGAAATCCACCATCCCGTTCATCACGTCTGTCATTCCTTTGCCTGCCCCGCCGGCAGACACTGAGACGTGAACGCGAGGGTGAATGGTCTGGAAATCATTAGCCCATTGAACCGCAAGCGGATAGAGCGCAAACGCCCCCGAGACCGAGACTTCTCCGCTGAGAGGGTCTTTCTCCTTTTTGACTTTGTCAGGACTTCCGCAGGCTACCGTCGAAATCATCACGGCGATGACAAGCAGCGTCTGAAATAAAGATTTAGGCGTACAAAACATAATTCAAAGATAACACATTATCCGTGATTATCGCTATTTCTTTCTCAAGACCCTGTCAAGAGAATCCACCTTTGCGCTGTAGTAAGCCACAAGCGGCGTGAAGGATGCAAGAGAATCATTGCGTATCGGGTCCGCCGGAGGTGATGAGACTGTCAAAGGGTTGATTGGAGAGCCGTTTTTCCAGACTCTGAAATCAAGATGAGGCCCGGTGGACATACCGGTCGATCCGACATAGCCTATGACCTGTCCCTGTCTCACTCTCGCCCCAGTCTTAATTCCCTGACCATAACCGGAAAGATGAAGATATGCCGTAGTGTAAACGGAATTATGCCGAATCTTCACAGTGTTGCCGCCTCCGCCGCCCCAGCCTCTGCTGATTACGGTACCGTCTCCAATAGAGACAACCGGAGTCCCTTTAGGAGCCGCATAATCAACTCCCGTGTGAGGCCGCACCTTGCCGGTGACAGGGTGCCTTCTTGAATAAGAGAACTTTGAACTGATTCTTGAAAAATGGAGAGGTGCCTTCAAAAAAGCCTTCCTCATGCTCTCTCCTTTGTCATTCCAATAGAGATTGCCTCCGTCTCCCTGATCGAATCTTATCGCGGGAAACGTCTTCCCATCGTGCGTGAACTCCGCATAATAGATGTCCTCAATGTCGAAAGGCTCACCTTCGCAGAAACTCTGATTGTACAGCACCCTGAACCTGTCCCCCTGCTGCAAGCCGAAGAAGTCCACTGTCCAAGCATAAATGTCCGAAAGTTGGAGAATGATAAGAGGAGACGTCCCGGCGTCAGACATATCATTCCATAGAGAAGTCTCTATGTCCACGTCGGAGTACATCATCTTTGTCTCCACAGGCTTTTCCACATTCCACACCTTGAACGGTTCGAAACATTTAAACACCGTCGTGTGGACAATGTCGGCCTCATAGACGAAAAACCTCAGTGAATCCGCCTCGTAATAGGCCTTCCATCTGTTGCCCGCCTTCATCTGACGCATATCGAAAACGGTGTCGGAAGCCATTGCCAGTTTGTTGGCCTGATCCAACGAAAGTCCCAGACCGGAGACCAAACTCGCAAAGACCTCCCCGCTTTTGAGACTGCCCTCTCTCAAATCGAGCGAATCTGTACAAAAGCCCAAGGGGTACAAAGTGTCAACTTGAACGGAAGAATCGTCATCCTTTTGCCGTCCACCCGAGCAAGAACAGGAATTAAGAACAAAACAAGACAATAATCCGAAAATGAATGTATAGTTAAGTAAATTTATATTTCTCATTCCTCAAAGATACAGATTTCTTTTGTATTTTTGCAAAATATAATCATACACTCAAATTTGTCCGGATGCTATGAACAGAACAGCAGACTACGAATTCACGATAATTATTCCCGTCTTCAATGAGGAAGACAACATAGACAATCTTGAAAAGGCGCTTTCGTCTTTTCTGCCCCACAGTTTGCGCAAAACTTGCGTCTTGTTCGTAAACGACGGCTCCAAAGACTCCAGTCTTGATGGCCTGAGGCGCATTTGCAAAAGAAACGAAGGGTTCTTCTACCTGAGTTTCAAGAAAAACGCCGGACTGAGCGCCGCTCTGAAAGCCGGGATTGACTACACCCAATCCGAACTTCTTGGCTATATGGACGCTGATCTTCAGACTTCCCCCGATGATTTCAACCTGCTTCTGAAAGACATCAGTGATTTCAGTATGGTGGTAGGCTACAGAGCGAACAGGAAAGACACCATATTCAAAAAAATTCAGTCCAAAATCGCAAACGGATTCAGGCGTATGATGACCGGAGACGGAGCCATAGACACAGGCTGCCCTCTAAAAGTACTCCACACGGATGTGGCGAAGAGGATTCCTCTCTTCAAAGGACTTCACAGATTTCTTCCGGCAATGGTCCTGCTTCAGAAAGGCTGCACCTACAAGCAAATCCCCGTCAGACACTTTCCGAGAAAAGCCGGGGAGTCGAAATACCACCTCTGGAACAGACTTTGGGGCCCGTTCGCGGATTGTTTCGCTTATCGCTGGATGCGCCCCCGCTACATCAATTATGCCGTAGGGGAAACAGATCTCAATGACCAAACCAACAACTGATTATGTCTCAATACAGTTGGATTGTCTACGCCATAGGCTTTCTCGCGCAAGGGTTCTTCTCTGCGAGAATCCTCGTTCAGTGGATTCAATCCGAAAAGGCAAAGGCACTGGTCTCGCCCACTGTGTATTGGGTTTTCAGCCTGATCGGAGCCTATCTTATGTTCATCTACGGATGGTGCAGGGATGACTTCTCCATCATTCTTGGACAATTGATTTCTTACTACATCTACATCTGGAACCTTAACGCCAAGGGATTGTGGCAAAAAATCAACAGAATTGTTCGTTACGTGCTTCTGCTGACCCCGGCGCTGGCGCTGATTCTGGTCTTCGATGACGCCAGCCATTTCGTTAGCACTTTCCTTCAAAACAAAGACATTCCGCTCTGGCTGGTGGCGTTCGGTTCGCTCGGTCAGATCATATTCACGCTCAGATTCGTCTATCAGTTGCTTTACTCTTACGAGAAGCACCAGTCCACCCTTCCGATTGGTTTCTGGATAATCAGTCTCATAGGCTCGGGCACCATAATCGCCTACGGAATCATAAGGCTTGATCCTGTCCTCATCCTCGGACAGTCATTCGGCTTCGTGGTGTACATCCGCAACGTGTTCATCGGCATTAACGAAAAGAAAAGAAGAAAGCAAGAATGAAAAAATTCATACAGAACCATCCTATACTGTGCGCAATAGCCTTCATAACATTATGTCTTCTGCCTGCGCTCACCTCAAGAGACTTCACGTATATGAACGAGCTCCGCTACCTTGAGATCACCGATGAGGCTCTCAGCAAAGGGGAGATATTCGCTCTTACCAACAACGGTTTGCCTTACGCCGACAAACCTCCTCTCTACTTCTGGCTTATGATGCTGTGCAAGACTATAGCGGGAGAACACTCTATCTTACTGCTTTCGCTTCTGGCCTTCATCCCGGCTATGGTCACCATATTCATTATGGACAGATGGCTACTCGCAGCAGCGAAAGAATCAGGCAAAATCATAAGACCGCTCACCAGAATAGCAACGGCTCTCATTCTCGCGTCTACAGGAATCTACCTCGGCACCGGGGTCTTCATACGAATGGACCAGATGATGGTGATGTTCATCGTCCTCTCACTTTTCGCCTTCTACAGAATGTTCACAGGCACAGGACACACGAAACTGCAAAGCTGGCTGTTCCCCTTTTGGATTTTTATGGCGTTGTTCACCAAAGGTCCAGTGGGACTGCTTGCGCCCCTTGTGTCAGTGCTGTGCTTCCTGATAGTGACACGCAACTGCAAGCAGATTGGCAGATATCTGGGTTTCAAGACTTTCGGAGTGATTCTCGCACTGTCGGCAATCTGGTTCGGCGGCGTCCTGATTGAAAGCGGGCCGGACTATCTTTACGATCTCACGATTCATCAGACCTTTGGAAGGGCCGTGAACGCTTTCCATCACAAGATGCCGTTCTACTTCTACCTGTACGCAATCATACCTATAACGCTGCCCTATGTGTTCTTCACGCTGCCTGCGGCGATAGGAGGATTCTTCAAGAAGAAAGATGAGCCACAGAGGACCGTGACCGAGACTTTTTTCCTTTGCATAATCGCGAGCACCTTCGTAATGCTGTCTCTTTTCAGTTCGAAACTCCCGATTTATCTTCTGCCTATTATCCCGTTCATAGTCTATCTTGGACCTATCGTAATAATGCGCAAAGGACTTAAGAAATGGATGAGGAACTGCGTGGTGGGCACTCTACTTCTTCTGATAGCCATCAGCGGAGCCGGAGCCTACGCAGTGAAGCACATTGACTCTCTGACCTTCCTCCACGAGATTCTCCTCCAGTATCCGTTCATAGCCTACAATATGACATTCTACGCCTGCCTGATTCTGCTAGCCGGCAACATTCTGGCTCTGGCGACAATAGTGACCGGAAAAAGTTATTCGAGAGCGCTCACCTATATGGCCTGCGGCGTACTGATGTGCGTCTATGCTTTCACTTTCCAGATGAACAGCATCAACCCTTACATAGGCTATGGGGAATTATGCTCCAAGGTGCCTGAAGGAACCACGGTCAACACGCTTTATCTGAACAGGCCTGAGAACATGAGCGTTTACCTAGGAAGGGAAATTGTGGATTATAAGAAAGACACCCGATCATTCTTGGACGAGATGCAAAAAGACAGTGCCGACAGCAATAATGTTCTGCTTGTCAACACTGTCAGATACCTTTCAGACACACAACTGTCAGACTACGTAAAGAGCCACGGCAAAAGCGTCACTATCTCAGGGCCTTTCTCAATCATTCTCTTTTAGCGGATTCTTTGACGAGAGGTACCACTCCACGAACCTGTCCACCCCTTCTTTCAAAGAGACCTTTGGTTTGTAGCCGAGATCTTGTTGGAGCTTGGTCGTGTCAGCATAAGTCTCGTAGACATCTCCCTGCTGCATATCCATAAAATTCTTTTCAGCCTTTTTGCCCAAAGCGTCCTCAAGAGTCGAGATGAAATCCATCAGTTTGACAGGATGCCCGCAACCAATGTTATAGATAGAGTACGGCACGCCGCCGGATGCCTCAGACGGAGTTGGCATTGAATCCACCACTCTGAGAGTACCCTCAACTATGTCATCAATGAAGGTAAAGTCTCGCAACATATCTCCGTGATTGAACACGTTGATCGGCTTCCCGGACAATATTGAGGAAGCGAAGAGCATAGGGGACATATCAGGCCTGCCCCAAGGACCGTAAACCGTGAAATACCTTAACCCTGTCGAGGCGAAACCGTACAACTTGGAATACGCGAAAGCCATCAGCTCGTCGGATTTCTTGCTCGCTGCATAAAGGCTGACCGGTTTGTCCACATTGTCGGTCTCATTGAAAGGCACCTTGGAATTAAGCCCGTAGACGGAACTTGAAGAAGCGAAAACCAAATGCTTTACGTTGAAATTGCGACAACCCTCAAGAACGTTAACAAAGCCGATTATGTTGGACTGAATGTAAGCGTAAGGATTGGTAATGGAATAGCGGACCCCCGCCTGTGCGGCGAGATTCACAACCTTGTCGAACTTCTCGGCTGAGAAAAGAGAGTTGAGAGCATCAGCGTCATCAATGGCCACCTTACCGAAACGGCAGTTGGGAAACCGCTTGCTTACAAAAAAATCCCCGCCTACAAACGGCCTTTCGAAACCGGCTGCCTCAAGACGACCGTATTTCAATCTTACGTCATAATAGTCGTTGATGTTGTCGATTCCGACCACTTCATCGCCTCTTGAGGCAAGTCTGAGCATCACGCCGCTTCCGATGAACCCGGCGGCTCCGGTTACGAGAATCTTCATTTATTGTCGTCATTTACGGCAGTCTTGATGTCATCATAGACATTGACCGCTGCATTCTTCACTCCTTTTGCCGCTGTCTTGGCAGCGGATTTCACGCTTGTCAAAGTCGCATTGAAATGAGCCTGCAGATCAGAAGCGTCGATGTTTTTGAACGACCTGGCGAAAGATCGGGCCCAATAGTTTCTCAGTCCCATTCCGCCGCTCTGACCTCTTTTCTGGAACACGTTGATGACCGAACCGTCCTTCTCGTTGAAAAATACATAATAATAAGTACCTATGTCCGTGCTCTTGTTCAGCTCCATCGCTATCACAACAAGGCCCTCGCCTTTGCCGCTTATGTCCAGACTTTTGACCTCTTCGACAATTTCCTTGTCGGTAAGGGAACTCTTGGCAACAAATGACTTAAGCCCGTCAGGGTCAATGTCTTTGTTCCTGTTCTGCACAAAAGACAAATCAACATTATCGAAATTCAAGTTCAACTTTACTTCAAGGGGTGTTATGTACTTGTCAGGTTCGGCGACCAACAGAGAGTTGATGGCGTCGAAGGCATTTATGAAGTCCCGAGGCGTCTCCCCGGCACCGTACACCGACACCTTGTTAAAGTCTATGCCGTAGAATGTCACGGACTGCTGGACCGGCTTTTTTGCGATGCATATAGCACCGGCGAAAAGCAAAAACAATAAAATGATTTTTTTCATAACAATAAGTTTTTATCGTAAATCTATGAATTTAACTGGTTTCCTGCTCATCGGAGGAAACATTATCTTGGCTACTTCCTCAGGGGAAAGGAACTCTACGTCAGGCGCGACTCTCACTTTCGCTCTGAACAGATCCTTGATTTCTTTCTCGAAGACGTCGCCGCTTTTCTGAGTGCCGACTTTCACCAGCACATTGTCAGTGCCGAGATCATTTGTGGAGACCTCGACCACGTAATTCGCGACCCCCGGAATGTTGTCCAGAATGTCAAACAGCGCAGGCGGATAAAGAGTGGTTCCTTTGAACTTGATCATCTGGCCCTTGCGTCCCAACACTGAACCCAGTCTGGTTGTGTTCCTGCCGCAGCGGCAAGGCTCGTCGAAATGATAGACTATGTCCCCTGTCTTGAATCTTAAAAGCGGCATACCGGTCACCCCCAAAGTCGTAACGGTTACTTCCCCAGGCTCGTCAGGGCCTACCGGATTGTTGTCATCGTCCAGAAACTCCACGATAATAAGCTCAGGCTGTACGTGACCGCCGTTGAAATACTCGCAATCAGTATAGGAATGCTGCATTTCCGTGGAGGCATAAGTGGAATAGAGCACAAGCTCAGGCCATTCCTCTTGGATTCTTTGCCCCAAAGTGTTCAAACGGAAAGTCCTCGGATCTCTCAAAGCCTCTCCGATGCAGATGCACTTGCGCATAGAACAGTTATGATAGTCGATTCCATGCTCTTTGGCAAATGAGATCAGTTTCATCAGAAAAGAAGGGACTGCCATTCCCACAGTGGGATTGATTCTATTGATAGTGTCCCATTGAAGTTCCGGAATGCCGTTGCCCACTCTCGCAATTCCCATCCCAAGCTCTCTGGCACCGAGAAAATAAGCGAGTCCGGCCATAAACCGTCTGTCAATAGTCGTCATCAGTTGCATAATGTCCCTTTTGGAACATCCTGCGGTAGAAAAAGAGAGAAACTCGTTGTAGGCGAGGTGGTCCAGATCCTCGCCAGTCTCCGTGAAGGTCACCGGATCTCCCAAAGTGCCCGAAGTGGTGACATAATCGATTATGCGCTCCTGTGGGACACAACGGAATTCTTGGTTGTGAAGCTGCAAGTCAGTCTTGGTGGTGACAGGCACGCACGTCAAATCTTCTATCTTCTTGATCTTTCCTATGTCAATCTTGTTGTCCTTAAACAGATTCTGATAAAAGGCGGAATGAGTCTGAAGGTATTCCAAAGCATCTGAAAGACGCTTTTCCTGATACCGTTTGATTTCCCTGCGGGAAAGAAATTGAATGCGAGGGTTATTTTTCATTATTTTTCTTTATATCAGCAAGTTTCGTTTCCAATAGCGATTTTTCCTGCTTTTTGGAAGGTAAAGATAACGCTTTTCTCCATAGCGAGCAAGCATGCGATGAATCACCTCTGCCAAGATAATAGTCACCGAGAGTAACGTAGGTCCCGTAATAATCCGGATTCAAGCCCGAGAACATCGCAAGAGAATCCTTAGACACCTCTCTCGATGACCTTTGCGCCTTTCTGATGATTGAAGAGCACTCTCTGTACTTGAGCACTTTCCGGTAATCTTCAGAATTAATGAAAGGATCCTCAGCTACGTCCAATGCCTTCTCACTGACATCAGACTTATAATCGAGACTGTCGGAAAAAACTTTGTTCAGATCATAGCAGACGTACTTCCCGCATTGCCAAGGAGAGGTCGAGACCCACATTCTCAGCTCTCCCGGCTTGAAGACAACCGAGTGATGTGCGATCAATTGATTGACTGCAAGATCATTGCAATAGCCGATATTCTCTCCGCCTTTGCCTTTTTTGTCTCTGAGCACGTAAACTGACTTCACGACATCCATACCGCCTAAAGAATCCAAAAGCTCTCCGATTCTCAGATAACGACTTCTCGAATCCGACATCTTTATGTTCTCCTGATTGCGCCTGTCGTCATCGAAGGCTGATGACTGATAATGATTAGTGCACACAACCCTTTCTTTCTCAGGCTGATAGAGCGCAATCTTCACCGGAGTCTTCTCGATTATCGCCGCTCTGCCGTCCGCCACCGATGAGACAAGAATTGACTCCGACACGAAAGTCTTGTACCGCTGAGCAATCCCGTAAGCTTCAGAGATAGTTCCCGCATACTGGAGAATTTCTCTGGCGAGAATCGAAATAGGAGTCGCCGAAGATTGCGGAATGACTGATTTTGCTGCGTTGATGGTCACGGTCAGCCCTTTCTCGTTCATCCCCGAAAGCACTCCCATCATTCCCGGCCATGTAACCGATGCGAAGCGGTATCCCTTGTCAGGAGAAACGAAAAGCACGATTTTGTTCTTTGCGAAGTCATCCCCCATATAGAAATCGAAATTTCTGCCGGTTATCAGAGAAGAGTCAGCGCTCATTCCCCCCCAACAAGAGAATGAACTGCATCCCACAAGCATATAATCCTGCATAGCGTGACCTATGTCGTGAGCCGAATGATAATTCATCTGGCGCTCGTAGGGAGTGCCGAAATCATCGAACTCGTGAGAACAGTATTGAGAAACCGCATAAATCTCCTTCCTATACTCCTCAGGCACATTCCTGCCGAGATTTCTGTTGAAAATGATGATCAGCTTATGCAGGAAACTGACATACCCTCTGGAAGGGACAAGTTTGTAGATCTGATCCACAAACACCTTTTCCTGATCATACAGAAGATCTCCGGACATCTTGCCTATTGCCTCACCACGGGAATACGGATCACCTGATACCTTCATCTCCCAAAGGCCGTACTCGTCAAGTTTCAGCCAATTGCTCCCGCAAGTCCTCAGGCTGTCGCTTACGAAGACCTCAGCGGAAGACGCCTCGAAACCTTTCGGTTTCATGAAATCAGCCGAGAAGTAAAGAATTGACAAAAGGATCACGATTACAAGCAAAAGCGCGAGAATCGCAAGCATAGTCCACTTGATTATTTTCCAAAATGTCCTCATAATTTTCTTAGTACGTAAAAAGTGTTGGAAGTCAGCGAATCATTACCGACCGTCTCGTCAATCCTCAACCCGTGTTGCAAGCAGAGACTTGAAATTTGAGCTGCGGAAAGGAACCGCAACTCCCCCGCAGTTTTGTTGAATCGGAATACTTTAGTGGACAGTACTTCCGTAAAGTCAGTAACTTTCTGTCCTTTAGCCTTTTCCGTGTCAGCATCTCTAATCAGAATCATTCCTCCGGCCTTCAATCGCCCTGCGCAGCGGCGAATCAACGCCTCCTGTTTGTCCCGCTCCAGATAATGCAGCATATCGCTTAACACGAACGCATCGCTTTCCGACAAATCGCACGAGCACACGTCTTCGCATCTGAACGACACGTTGCTCAGTCTTCGCGAAAGATAACCGTTTGCGGCAATCTCGATTTTCTCTTTGTCATAATCAACGCCATACAGCTCTCTTTCATGCGAGTACATAGCCAGCATAAAGCACATCTGCCCCATTCCGCAGCCCAAATCCGTGATTCTCCCCTTTCGAGGCAAAACCGAATCGAAGAATGCGTAATTGTTCTCCATCCTGGTCTTCACCCGGACATACCACTCGGTCACAGGCCCTTTGTAAATGTAATTCTTGACGAGCGACCAATAGAAATACGGATTGGAAGGCACATCGAATCTCTCTTCCAAAGATTCCAACTGTGTACGGAACTCTTCCTCCACTCTTTTCGTCTCTGCCTGATAGGTGAGCGAAACACTTTCCGGCTTTATCTCAGGAAGGAAACGCATAACGGAAACCCCGTCCGAAGGATTGAAACTCTGCGATTTAGGCACCACCATATTGTTGCCGTAAAAGACCACCGGGCGAATGCTAACCTTAAGCAAAGACGCAAGATAGAACGCGCCTTTGTGGAATCTGCCGATGCGGCCGTCCGCAGATCTGGTACCCTCAGGGAATATGACCACAGACCATCCGTTCTCAAGATCTTTCCTGATCTGATCCGTCTGAGTCTCGTAGCCTTTGCTCTTTGAATAATAGCCCATAAACCTTATCGGGAATCCCATTATCGGAGAGCGGTGTACCCAGTCCGCAACCATGAATCTCACTTTCGGATAGACTGCCAGCACCATAAGTATATCGTAAAAAGACTGATGATTGGCAATTATGACAGACGAGCTTGCGACAGAATCGCGCAAAGACTCCCCCTCCGGCAGTTCAATCTTCCTCTTTATGAAAAACCCGGATCTCAGAACCATCCTGCAGCAAAGATGGGAAAGCACGGATGTGGCAGTCTGCTTTCTCTCTTTAGGGATAGGAAGAATTGCCAGAATCAAGATAGAAAAAGTGACCAGAAGGCAGCTCACGGCAAAAAGCCCGTACACAGCAACCACTCTCACAAGCGAGGAAAAAGTGTAAGGAGGCCTTCCTTTTGACGCAGGTCCCGAAGCAATCAGATTGAACAGAATCGGTTCCGCCGTGTAGGCCACCAACACAACCGCTATCATCCCGAGAATGGTGATCAGCGCAATTGAATGGAGAGCGGGATGTTTAGCGAATATAAGCACTCCCACTCCCACGATAATCGTGAACGTGGAAAAGAAAATTGCGGTCTTGTGTGAGTTGAGCAGAGCTCTGCCGGTTTTATATTTGCTGAGCAGGCCGTCCAGAATGAATATGCTGAAGTCATCCCCCATACCGAATATGAATGTGGACAGAATGATGTTCACGATGTTGAACTCAATTCCGATCATT
>Ga0172377_10000294_pt1 | contig 45179 bp, 33 predicted proteins | sample Pumphouse3metaG_FD_119749 | JGI IMG/M metagenome (GOLD analysis project Ga0172377, IMG submission 119749) | Leachate microbial communities from a municipal landfill in Southern Ontario, Canada - Pumphouse #3 metaG | ecosystem: Engineered > Solid waste > Landfill > Unclassified | place: Canada... | reverse complement strand
ATTATGTTTAATGTAATATCCACATAGGGTCTAGAAATTAACTCTCCATCAATATGAATGATTAATCCTTTTTCTAAATGAGGGGCAATCAATAAAAGTGCTGATATATACTGAGAACTTATGTTTCCTTGTATTGTTATCTCTCCACCTTTTAATGAATGTCCCGTGATTTGTAGTGGAGGGAATCCCTCTTGTTTAGTGTACTTAATCTGGGCTCCCAAATTACGTAAGGCATCTACGAGTATGTTTATAGGGCGTTCTTGCATTCGTTGTGTTCCTGTGATGGTTTTGCATCCTTTTTGTGTGCTAAAATAAGCTGTAAGGAAGCGCATAGCTGTTCCTGCTGCTAGAATATCCACCTCTTTTTTGTTCTCAGTTAATGCCTTTATCATAACCAGCGTATCATCACAATCTGATAGATTATGAATAGGAGCTTTCTCAGAGGCTAGGGCATTTATAATTAAGGCTCTATAACTGATGCTCTTTGATGCAGGCAAATTTATAGTTGTCTTTATTTCGGAAGGGGCTAGCAAAGAATAAATCATATCTAGATGCGTTTGAAGGGGTTGTATACTAGTGTTTAATTGCAAATATAAAAGAAAGAGTATAGAAGTCAAGTGGTTGAAGCTTAAAATTGTTTAGCTAGATAGATACCTAGTAGAACTCCTAGTACACCAAAGAGTAAGCTTCCTATAGAGTATAAAATAAAGGGCAAGAATAGTCCGTTTTTTAATAGTTGGACATTTTCCCAAGCAAAAGTTGAAAAAGTGGTGAATCCACCACAAAACCCTGTGATAGATAGAAGAAAAAACTTAGTTGTCATAGCACTTTGATTGAAAAAGTGGTAAAATAATCCTATGAGGAAGCAACCCATTAAATTGACAGCGAAAGTACCCCATGGAATAGAAGTGTTATTTTCTTCATTAATAAAGAGTGTTATGATATACCTCAAACTTGAACCTAATCCACCTCCTAAAAAGACATAAAGTAATTCTTTCATTGGTTGTTTTTGTATAAAGATACTCAAAATGGTTTCTTATTAGCTATATGTTATGATAATAAGGGGATATATACCTTAAACTAGGTATTGATTCCTGATTTATTATGCTGTACTTTTGTAATAGTAAATTTAGTAAGTCATAATTACGTAGCCACATTTATTAGTTTTAAAAAGGTTCTGCTCTGTGAAGCAGAGCCTTTTTTGTTATCTTAGAGGTTCTAAACAATGTTATATAACTTCTTAGTCTTTATATGGAGCTAAAGTGATAAAAAAACCTTAAATTATGATGAAAATAGTTCAGAAAAAGCTAGTATGCTTGTTTATTTGTATTGCTATGAGTCCATTGGCTATGAGCCAAACATGTCATACGATTAATTTTTCTAGTCAGAAAGAAATGCAGGATTACTTTTCATATACTGGCGATCATTCCATTCTAATAAGTGGGCATAGAGGAAGTAGAGATATAGGTTATCCAGAAAATAGTATCGCTTCTTTTAATCATGTATTAGAAAAACTACCTGCATTTTTTGAAATCGATCCTCGGTTAACTAAAGATAGTGTTATAGTATTAATGCACGATGCTACCTTAGATAGAACTACTACGGGTAAAGGAAAAGTGAGTGATTATACTTGGGAAGAGTTACAAAAGCTTTATTTGTTAGATAGTGAAGGCAACGAAACAAAGTATAAGATTCCGACATTAGAAGAGGCTATAAAGTGGAGCAAGGGAAAAACAGTATTAAATTTAGATAAAAAAGATGTGCCTTTAGATTCTACTATTGAAATAATTAAAAACATGAAAGCTGAAAATCATGTTATGGTAACAGTGCATACAGGAGCTCAAGCAAAATATTATTACGATAGAATACCATCTATTATGATGTCTGCCTTTATACGTAATGAAAAAGAGTTTGAAGATATGGAGTTATCTGGCGTTCCATGGGAATCTATAATAGCTTATGTAGGACACAATATAAATAAGAACAATAAAGAGCTTATTAAAAAGTTAAATAACCTAGGGGTACGTTGTATGATTTCTTTTGCACCTAATCATGATAAGCTTCCTACTGTTGATCAGCGAGAGGAAGGTTATATAAAAGAGATACTAACGAAACCTGATATAATAGAATCGGATTATCCTATCGAAGTGTGGAAAGCTTTGGACAAAGTGAAGAAACATTGATAAAAATAAAAAAGGATATTACAAATTTGTAATATCCTTTAGCAATTTGTCGGGGTGACAAGATTCGAACTTGCGACCCCACGCCCCCCAGACGCGTACTCTAAACCGGACTGAGCTACACCCCGAATTGCGATTGCAAAACTACTCTTATTTTTTGAGATTCCAAATTTTTTAGAGTGCTTTCTTTGTTCTATTCTTTAAGACAGTTTAGTCCCTATAAATTGACTGAAGAGTGCGATTAGAAACCTCTCTATATGCCCATTGCATCTCGATAGAAGTCAAAAGTTTCAAATATTTGCTCTTTTGTAGCTGTTTGGTTTATTTCTATTTGTCCAATGTCTTTAAGCAGAGTAAAGTTGATAACTCCTCCTTTATTTTTTTTATCATGTAACATGAATGAGTAAAGAGTTTCATAATCATTACATGTAAAATAAAACCCTCCATAGTTTTCTTTCACAAAATAGAGCAGCTGTTGCAGTGTTTTTTGAGGAAATTGATGGATAAGATGTGAAAGATATAATTCACATAGGAGTCCCCAAGCAACTGCATACCCATGATAAACTCCATTGTTGTATTGCATAGCAAAGCTTTCGAAAGCATGTCCAATGGTATGGCCTAAGTTTAGTGCTTTACGAATACCCTGCTCCAATGGGTCTTGATTTACAATAAGTTCTTTGGTTTCTATTGATTCCCCAATAAGCTGTTGCATTAGTTTATAGTCTATTTGTTCTAAATCAAAAGCCATAAGAGAATTCCAATGTTTTACTGTACTTATTAATCCGTGCTTTATCATTTCAGCATATCCAGATAATAGATTTTTGCTATCTAGTGTTTTTAGAAATTCTGTGTGTATCCATACTTTAGAGGGAGGATTAAAAACACCAATTTCATTTTTTAACCCAAGAAAGTTAATTCCTGTTTTTCCTCCCATTGAAGCATCAACCATAGCCAGTAAAGTGGTAGGAATATTATAATAAGATATGCCTCGTTTAAATGTAGAGGCGGCAAATCCCCCTAAATCAGTAACCATTCCACCTCCTAAATTAATAAGAAGAGATTGCCTACTTCCACCTTCTGTGCTTAATTTTTCCCATACAGTAGTTAGGGTGTTTATGTTTTTATTACTATCGCTAGCTGGGATAACAATTAAAGTAGCTTCATTAAATTCTTCTTCTGTTTTCAAAATAGGAAAACATACTTTTTGAGTGTTTTCATCGGTTAGGATGAATATTTTATCAAAATCTTTACCATCTAAGGTCTTCTTTAGATCATCAGTTAGGGTAGAAGTTAATAAGGTTTGTTGTTGGCTCATTATATTATATTTTTCAATAATTACAAATATAAGAAAGAAAATTAAAGAGTGCATGAAGAGTTGTAAAGATGCTAAAAAAAGGATTTTATTCATCAGAAAAACTATTCTATAGATTATCTTTGTCTAGGTATGAAATAATCTTTTAATCAAACACAAACTTATGAAACCACTTTTTCCTTCTTATTGTCGTGCTATGGGATATGTTGTTTTAGCAATAACATTGTTAGGTCCATTTGTGCTCTATTTTATGGGAATAATAACAGATTCTAATCTTTTGGTAGTAAAAGAAAGCTTTAAACTTATTGGTATGGTTGGCGCTTTGTTGATTTTGTTTGCTTATACAGCTGATGAAGACGAAAACACATCGGAAATTCGTTCAAAAGCTACACGTAATGCTATATTTCTTATGGTTATTTTTTTATTTCTTGGTATGGTTTATCGGATTTTTAAGCATGACGTGAGTGATACAGAAGGCCCTTCATTCTTAATTTTTCTTATACTAAATGTGTTGTGTTTGGAATTTAGTATAAAAAAGTCAAAAATAGACAAAATATATAAACGTTGAGGTGAGAAGTTAAACCTTTAGTTAATTATTGAGTCATATAGAACAGATGTCAAACAGTAAAAGACTAATAATTAATGAATCGTTTATTTATATCTATCTTATTAATCAATAGCTTTCTTACTTCGGCCTTTAGTCAGCAAGTAACTATTCAGGGTACTATTTTAGAAGATGAGACGAAAGAACCTGTGGAACAAGCTACAATACAACTTTTTTCGTTGCCTGATAGTGCTTTTGTAACAGGTAAAGCAACCGATAAACGTGGAAAGTTTATTCTTCCCAAAGTAAAGGATGGTAAATATCTTATAAAGGCCTCTTATATAGGTCTTGTTTCAAAAGAAGTTGTTGTAGATGCTTTATCAAAAGATAAAATAAAAGATTTAGGCAAAATATATTTACGCAATGATGCTGTGCTTCTTGATGAAGCTGTAATTACTGCTCAAGCTCCTCAAGTTACTGTAGCGGGAGATACTTTAGTTTACAACTCTTCAGCTTATCGTTTGCCCGAAGGCTCAATGTTAGAGGAGCTAGTAAAAAAATTACCTGGTGCTGAGTTAGATGAGGATGGGAAAATAACAATAAATGGACAGGAAATTAAGAAAATAATGGTGGATGGTAAAGAGTTTTTTACGAACGATCCAGAAATAGCTATGAAAAATTTACCTGTTAATATTGTTGATAAAGTGAGTACATATCAAAAACAGAGTGATAAAAGTAGGATTACGGGTATTGATGATGGTGAGGAAGAAGCAGTTTTAGATATTTCTGTCAAGAAAGGAATGAATAAAGGTTGGTTTGGAGATATAGATGGAGGATATGGTAATCACGACAGGTATGTTGCTAAAGGAATGTTGAACCGATTTAATGATGGCGATCAATATTCTGGAATGTTTAATATACGAAATATTAGTGATGGAGGATTCGGGGGGCGTCGATGGGGATCTAGAGGTATACAAGAGACTCAGCAATATGGTTTTAATTTTAGCATTAATAGAGAGAAGTATGAGTTAGGAGGTAATGTATCTTATAATGATAACGAAAATGATAGCCAAACAAAGACTACTTCTGAAACCTTTTTACAAAATAAATCATCTTTTTCAAAAGGTTTTGATAAGAGTCTAAACTCTAATAAAAACTTTAATTCGAGTTTCATGGTGGAGTGGAAACCTGATACTTTGACTAATATAATATTTCGGCCTTCATTCTCTTATAGAAAAAATAATAGTTGGGCTGAAGGATTTTCATATACAGGAGATGTAGATGATTTTGATGATTGGCAGGGGATGATTGATCGAAATGAAGCGATAAATACTAATGAGTCGAATTCATTTGGTAAAGGCAAATCAATAGGTGCTCAGGGAAGCTTAATGGCGAATAGAAAACTGAATAAAGAGGGTAGAAACCTCACCTTACAAGCTAATTATGGATATAACAATGACGATTCAAATCAAAATTACTATTCATTAATTAGTTATTTCAAAACAGAAGGAAAAGATAATGAGCGCGACCAATATATAACTAACGATAATACTAATTATAATTATCGTTTACAACTTAGTTATAGTGAGCCTATTTTTACGAATCGGTTTATACAGTTCTTCTATAGTTATCAATATAGGTACCAAGAGTCTGATAGAAGGACCTATAATATGCTTGGTGCAGAAGAAAATACGAACTTAGAGTCCTTATTTGATAAGGATTTGAGTAAGTATGCAGAAAATAAATACGACAATCACGAGGCTGGGGTGTCTTATCAGGCGAATGGTGAAAAATACCAGTATAATATTGGGGTACAAGTTCAACCTCAACGGAATAGGATGTCTTATGAACAAGGTATTCATGAAATAGACACTGCTAGAACCGTAGTTAATTTCTCTCCGACTTTTGATTTTAGATATAGATTCCATAAGCAAAGTGATTTGAGGATTAATTATCGTGGTTCGTCTTCTCAACCTAGTATGACTGATTTATTACCTATTCGAGATGAAACTAATCCTTTAAATATTCGGGAAGGTAACCCGGGGCTGAAGCCTTCTTTTACTAATAGTTTTAGTTTAATGTACAATACGTTTATACTTGAAAAACAAACAAGTATTGCTGCACGTGTGTTTTTCTCTAATACGTTAAATAGTGTGAGTTCGAACACCATTTATGATCCAGAAACTGGAGTACGGACTACAACACCTGAAAATATAAATGGGAATTGGAATTTGCGTGGGTTCTTTACTTTTAATACACCTATTATTAATAAAAAAATAACTCTATCTAGTTTTACCACTACTGGTTATAATAATATGGTGGGTTTTACATCTATTAGTAAAGAAGAAGATTCAGAGAAGAATACCACTAAAAATCTTAATTTATTTCAGAGACTAAGAGGTTCTTATAGAAATGATTGGTTTGAGTTTGGCTTGAATGCTGGAGTTCGTTATAGTGTGTCTAGAAATTCTTTAACTAAACAGTCGAATAGAGAGACCTTTAATTATTATTATGGGGCTAATACAGAATTAATCCTTCCTTGGGGGTTTACAGCTTCTATGGATGCTTCGTATGAAATGAAGAAAGGCTATAGTGCGGGAATGAATGAGAATGAGTTAATTTGGAATGCTAGAGTTTCGAAGAAAATATTTAAGAATAAGCAAGGACTCTTGACTTTTGAAATATTTGATATTTTGAAGCAACAGTCTAATATTCGTCGATCGTTATCGGCAAGCATGCGTCAAGATAGAGAAACGAATGCTATAAATAGTTATTTTATGTTTCACTTTACTTACCGATTAAATGCATTTGGAGGAAGTGGTCGAGGATCAGGTACAGGTGCTGGAGGTCCTCATGGAGGAAGAAGGGGAGGTGGGCATGGAATGCGTAACTTTTAGTAATCCTCTTCTTGCTTAACTTGTTTTTATGGTATGCTTTCTTATTCGTGATGGAATAGGCTAGGTTAGGCCTTTGTTGTAGATTTAATATAATCCTTTAAGTTATAATCTGCTTTTTTTATTCTAGTCTTGATAGCTTGGCTAATCAAAGTTTTTTGATAAATTTGTTTACTAAGATTGGTTCAATAAATATCAGCTTATAATGATAGAGTGGAGTTTAATAGCAAGTAATATTGCCTCAGTAGCTTTTGATATTATTTACTTTGGTTTAATAATCAGTACTATATTAGTGGTTGTTTTGGATAATCGAAATCCTGTAAAAACAATAGCATGGATTCTAGTATTGATGTTTTTACCCGTAGTTGGTCTTATATTATATTTCTTTTTTGGTCGAAATCAGCGCAAAGAACGAATAATAGGAGAGAAAAGTTATAGTAAGCTATTAAACAAATCATTTAATAAATACCAATCTCAACATGCCTATGAAGTACCATCTAAGTATGCATCATTAATTCAATTTTGTAAGTTATCAAATCAAGCTTTTCCTTTTGAGTCCAATCGTGTTGAGATTTATACAAATGGTTATGATAAGATTCACTCTCTTATAAGAGAGCTTTATAAAGCTAAGAAACATATTCATTTTGAGTATTATATATTTATAGATGATGCAATTGGTCGATTAATTCGTGATGTACTAATTGATAAATCTAAAGAAGGAGTTGAAGTACGAGTTATATATGATGATGTAGGAAGTTGGACAGCATCGAATGAGTTTTTTAATGAAATGAGAGATGCTGGAATTGAAGTGAGAAGTTTTCTGAAAGTTCGATTTCCACCTTTTACAAGCAAAGTTAATTATAGAAATCATAGAAAGATTGTTGTAATAGATGGATGTGTTGGGTTTATTGGGGGTATGAATATTGCAGAACGTTATGTTACTGGCGTTTCATGGGGCGGTTGGAGAGATACGCATATCTTAGTTGAGGGTAAAGCTGTTTATGGGTTACAAACTATCTTTTTATTGGATTGGGCGTTTGTAGATCAGACTTTAATTACTGACAAGAAGTATTTTCCTCCTATAGATGTAGAGCAGGAGTGCTTAATGCAGGTTGTTTCTACTAATCCTGTGAGCCGTTGGAAAAACGTGATGCAAGCTATGGTACAAGCTATTTTATTAGCGAGGGAGTATATTTATATTCAAACACCATATTTTCTTCCGACTGAACCTATTTCTAATGCTTTGCAGACCGCTGCTTTATCTGGTGTTGATGTTCGATTAATGTTGCCCGAGAAGTCCGACTCTAAATTAGTACATTGGGGCTCTAGGTCGTACATTGATGGTATGCTTCAAGCAGGGGTTAAGGTTTACTTTTATCAAAAAGGTTTTTTGCATGCAAAGACTATTGTATCTGATGATTTATTTGCAACTATAGGAACTACTAATATTGATTTTCGTAGTTTCGAACACAATTTTGAAGTTAATAGCTTTATCTATAATGAAGAGTTGGCTGAACAGCTGAAAGATATATTTATTGAAGATCAACATGGTAGCACTCAGTTATTTCTTAAGAATTGGGAACAACGCCCAATAGGTGAGCGCATGTTAGAATCTATTGTCCGTCTGTTTTCTCCTTTGCTATAAGTAATACTATTCTTATAGGTTTTAAGTTATTTATTCTTCTTCTTTGATTTGAAAAAAGGTAAAGTGTACACTTCCATATATTCTTTTCTCCTTGAAGTAAAGGTGATTATCAAAGTTGTTGTTTTTACCGTGTTCAAGAACAAATAATGCATTAGGAGTTAGTAAGTTGTGTTCAAAAATTAAATCAGGGATGGAACTAAGATCTTTAAAATCGTAGGGTGGATCAGCAAAGATAAAGTCAAATTGTTCACGAGTTCTTTTAATGAATTGTATAGCATCTCTTCTAATTGCAATGTTATTTTCAACTTTAAGCTCTTTCATGACTTTACGGATAAAATCATGATGTGCTTTTTGTTTTTCAATACTTATAACTAAACTGCATCCTCTGGATACTAACTCAGCACTGATTCCACCTGCTCCAGCAAATAAATCAAGTGCTTTAATACCTGATCTAAAATCAATTAGATTCATCAGAATATTAAAGAGGTTTTCTTTCGCAAAGTCTGTTGTTGGTCTAGCTTCAAATGTCTTAGGTATTTGAAAACGCCTTCTTTTATAGTCTCCTCCTGAAATTCTCATGTTTAATTAGTTTCTATTTTAAAGTCAAAGGGTATTGTATCTGGAAATATGTTTACTGTTTTAATGTATTTTTTTAGTTCTGGAATTGCTTGTTGAATTACAGTTGAATCTGATAAAAAGAAATACTCATCGGTTTGTTGATCAAAATCTAATTGCTTCCAAACATACAATGAATAATAGAGAATATCGGCAGAAGACTGAATAGTGAATGAATTAATATTTAGTAATGCACCTTGATCAAAAGAAAGAATATCGATTCTATTTTTGTGTAGATCAATATACATTTGTTTTTTGTCCTCCGTTCTATTTATATCTATTAATTGCTCAATGAAGATACTAATTTGAGATGAGATAATTATGTTTTTATCCCATTGTTTAAGGTGTTTATATGCACTAGTATCAATACCATAAAGAACAACTAAGTTATTTTCTTTTACAATGTCATAGCGAATAGTTTCATTCTCTTTTTTGATATGACTATGATAGAAAATTGTTTTTCGTTGTTCATCCTCAAAAAGTTCCAAAGGGAGTAAAATGTATCGCCTACCCGTAAATATCACTCTTTTTTGTAGATAAGAATAATTAAGAAAGTCTAACTCCTGAAAAAGCCTTTTTATATTAGCTGTTAAAGATAAGGAGCCATCTGTTTTTTCTTCTTGTAAATAATATTTTTTAGTAGTAGTATCAAAGATTGAAAAAGAAAATCCATCCGCCATAAGACGGATGGATAATATATATTGATCCGACTTACTAAAATCCAATTGATTTATAGCTTCTATTTTATCGGACATAAAATTTTGTTTTCTAATAAGACTATTCCCAGTTACCTGCGTTGTTGTTTGGTATCATTAAGTCTCCAAATTTAAGACCTGGGTAACGATTCATTTTGGTTTGCTTATCAATTATATTAATCAGTTCTTGTCTATCTAGGTCTCCCAAATAAGTTTCGTATGGAGTTTTAACTTCAAGTAGATTAATAGGAGCTCCAGCTTCTGTTAAAATAGTTACTGTATCCATTTGGAATTGTTTACCATTTCCATAAGGAACAAAACGTAAAGAGTCCACATTAAAGTTTTTAGTGAAAATTGTATCTTTAATAGGAATCCAAATTGTATCACGAGAGAAATTTTCAAGACCTAATTTTTTTACTTCACTCCAATTATTTGTTTTTTTAGCTTTGTTGATGATGTTAATAGCTTTAGACTCAGTTAATCCAGACTCTAACTGTTCGTCTGAAAGAACACCTTCTTTTGCAACAATAGGAAGTTTTTGAGTTTTAACAAAATGAATTAAGCTGTCAAAGTCATTAGTGTGTTTTTGTTTATTTAAGCTTTTAAATTCTTGTTGTGCTTTTCTAATGTCCATTAAGCGGGCTATAATAGCCTTTTCTCTTATTTTTTGGGATTTCTCAAAATTTATAGGACCCATGATACTGGCATAGCACATGTATACTAGCACAATAATGGCGATGCCTAATAAAACATTCCATACGGTTTTCATGATAATAATATGTTTTTTTAGTTTATATTCGTCACACAAAAATAGAATAAAATAATCTATTTATCCATCTTATATAAAGATATTTTTTAGAATAATGTTATATAGCTATTTAATTGATAAAATTAAAGCAAATTTTCCGTTTGAACCAACTAAGGATCAACTTAAAGTTATAGAATTACTTTCTGAGTTTATTTTGACAAAGGAATCAAAATCCTTGATGTTGATAAAAGGATATGCTGGCACTGGAAAAACGTCTCTAATTGCTTCTGTCATAAAAGTATTAAATGAGTTGAAGCAAAAAACTGTTTTATTAGCTCCTACAGGAAGAGCAGCAAAAGTTTTCTCTTCTTATGCAGGACATCCTGCCTATACAATTCATAAGGAAATTTATCGTCAGAAAACACAAACTAGTTTTGAGGCTGATTTCTCTTTGGATAAAAACTTTAAGAAAGAAACCTTATTTTTTGTTGATGAGGCTTCTATGATCTCTAATCAGGGGTTTTCGGAGTCTTTATTTGGATCTGGTAGGTTATTAGATGATTTGTTATCGTATGTGTACTCTTCTAATTGTAAACTCGTATTACTAGGGGATACGGCTCAACTACCTCCTGTTGGAGAAGAATTAAGTCCAGCGCTGAGTAAAGATGAGTTAAGTTTATATGGTTTAACCGTTTATGATTATTCATTAAAAGAGGTTGTACGACAAGTCAGTGAATCGGGTATATTAGCTAATGCTACTTCTATTCGAAATTTAATTCATGAACAAAGATTTTTGTCTTTGCCTGAATTTAAGACTCTTGATTTTGATGATATTGAATGTATTTCGGGAGGTCAATTAATTGATCGATTGAATACTTGTTATCAATCCGATGGGATGGATGAAACGATTGTTGTTTGCCGATCGAATAAGCGTGCAAACTTGTATAATCAGGGTATACGTAATACAATACTATATCGAGAAGAGGAGTTATGTGTAGGAGATATGGTAATGGCTGTAAAAAACAATTATTATTGGACTGAAAAATTTAAGGAGTTTGATTTTATCGCAAATGGAGAAATATTGAAAGTCAATAGAATCCGAAAAGTTTATGAGCTTTATGGGTTTCGTTTTGCTGATGTGTTATTGTCCTTTCCCGATTATGATGGAGTCGAAATAGAGGTTAAGGTAATTTTAAATACTTTGTATTCTGATACTCCTGCTTTATCAAGAGAGGAAAATGAGCAGTTATTTTATAAAGTTGCTGAGGACTATGCACATTTGACTCGTAAAAAAGATAGGTATGAAAAGATAAGAAATGATGTACATTTTAATGCGCTACAAGTTAAGTTTTCATATGCAGTAACTTGTCATAAAGCACAAGGGGGACAGTGGTCTAATGTTTTTATAGATCAAGGTTATATGACAGATGATTATGTGGATTCCGATTACTTTCGTTGGCTTTATACTGCAGTTACTCGTGCAACCCAAAAAGTTTATCTGGTAAACTTCCCAAAACAACAAGTGGGAGATTATTATTAAAGATACAAAAAAGTTTAAAACAAAAAACACGGAGATGGTAAAACTCTTATAGTAGAACCTTTATCTCCGTGTTTAAATAGTTAGAATACTAATTTCTTTCTTTTTTAAGATTTGCTAGTTCTAAAATCTTGTCCATAGCTTGAGTTAATCCTTCTGTGTTTTTACCTCCAGCTGTAGCAAAATGAGGCTGTCCTCCGCCACCTCCTTGAATTAATTTTGCAGCTTCTCGGATGATTTTTCCTGCATTCAGTCCCTCTTCCACTAAGTTATCACTAAGCATAATAGTTAAACTTGGTTTTAGATTATAGTCACTTCCTGCAACAAAGAACATGTTTTCAGGTATTTCTCCTCTAAGTTGGAATGCAATATCCTTAATATGATCAACAGGTAAAGGAGCATTTAACTTTATTAATTGAATGCCATTAACTGTTTTGCTGGTATCTAAGAGATGCTTTTTGATATCTGCTTTTTTCTCTTTCATGTATTGTGCTATCTCTTGTTGTAATTCCTCATGTCCCTCTATTTGTTTTTTTATAGCAGCTACAAGGTCTGGAGCATTATTAAACAACAAGCGAATATCACTAATCATATCTTGTACGGTGTACATTAACTCCTCAACACGAGCACCAGTAACAGCTTCAATTCTTCGAACACCTGCAGCAATTGAGCTTTCGGATATTATTTTGAAGATACCAATATGTCCTGTACTTGGAGTATGTGTTCCACCACAGAATTCTATTGAGGAGTCAAATTGAACAACTCTTACTTCATCTCCATATTTTTCACCAAAGAGAGCAATAGCCCCCATTTTTTTAGCTTCTTCTATTGGAAGGTTTCTAAATTCATTGAGAGGTATATTTTTGCGAATCCTTTCGTTTATGATTTTTTCAACTTCTCTAATTTCCTCATCAGACATCTTTTGATAGTGTGAAAAGTCAAAGCGTATATATTCTGGAGTCACTAAAGACCCTTTCTGTTCTACATGGTTTCCTAGTACTTCGCGTAATGCTTGATCTAATAAATGGGTTGCTGTATGATTTGCAGCACAAAGCTCTCTTTTTTTAATGTCAATTATGGCTTTAAATGGAGCCATAACATTTTTAGGTAGTTGCTTAGCTAAATGTACCGTTAAGTTGTTTTCATTAATAGTATCAATAATGTCAATGGTTTCAGTAGAGTTAGTTAACTTTCCTGTATCTCCAACTTGACCTCCACTTTCTGCATAAAAAGGAGTCTTATCTAAAACTATTTGGTATAATTTGTCTTTTTTTCTTTTAACTTCTCTGTATCTTAATATTGATACTTCGTATTCAGTGAAATCGTATCCAATAAATTGGGAAGTACCCTCTTTTAATATAATCCAATCTCCTGTTTCAACAGATGCTGCACTACGAGCCCGTTCTCTTTGTTTAGACATTTCACTATTAAACTCCTCAATGTCTACACTTTTTCCTTTTTCTCTAGATATCAGTTCTGTTAAGTCTAGAGGAAATCCAAAGGTATCATATAGAGTAAAGGCTGCTTTACCACTAATGACATTTGTATTATTATCACGAGCCTCTTGAATTGTTTTCTCTAATAGATGAATACCAGTTTCCAAAGTATGTAAAAATGCATCCTCTTCTTCTTTAATTACTTTTTCAATTAGAGATTCTTGGGCTTTAAGTTCTGGATAAGCATCACCCATATTTTCCACTAAAACAGGAACTAATTTGTACATGAAAGCCTGTTTTTGGTTAAGGAAAGTATATGCATAACGAACAGCTCTACGAAGAATTCTACGGATAACATATCCAGCTTTTGCATTAGAAGGAAGTTGTCCATCAGTAATAGAAAATGAAATAGTACGAATATGATCGGATATAACTCGCATTGCGATGTCAATCTCTTCCTCTTTACCATAAGAAAGGTTAGTAATATTACTAATCTCTTTAATTATAGGCTGAAAAACATCTGTGTCATAATTAGAAACTTTTCCTTGCAATACTGCACATAATCGTTCAAAACCCATACCTGTGTCAATAACCTTATTAGGTAATGGATCTAATGAACCATCTGCTTTTCTATTGTATTGCATGAAAACTAAGTTCCAAATTTCAATAACGTGTGGATGATCTTTATTAACTAATTCAGCACCGTCTATTTTTTTACGTTCTTCATTAGTTCTTAAATCAATATGAATTTCCGAACAAGGTCCACAGGGTCCTGTATCTCCCATTTCCCAGAAATTGTCCGCTTTATTACCATCTATAATTTGAGCTTCAGGAAGAAACTTTTTCCACATAGCATAAGCCTCTTCGTCTTTATCTAAAGCTTCTTCAGGACTACCTTCGAAAATAGTTGCATACAATCTGTTTTTATCTAATTTTAGTACATCAACTAAGTATTCCCAGGCCCATTCAATTGCTTCTTTTTTGAAATAATCACCAAATGACCAGTTGCCTAACATCTCGAACATTGTATGATGATAGGTATCGTGTCCAACTTCTTCTAAGTCATTATGTTTTCCACTTACACGTAAACATTTTTGTGAGTTGGCTACTCTTTTGTATTTGGCTTCGTGGTTGCCTAGTATGATATCCTTAAACTGATTCATTCCAGCGTTAGTAAACATCAGTGTAGGATCATCTTTTATAACCATAGGAGCAGAAGGTACGATTTTGTGTCCCCTTGCTTCAAAAAAACTTTTAAATGATTCTCTGATTTCTTTTGCAGTTAGCATACTTGTATATATCTATATATGAGATTAATATTCCTAAAAAGAATATGCAAAGATAGCTTGTTTTATTATTTTTGCTCTTATAAATAAAGGACTTTATTCTATTATGCGCAAAGTTTACTATGTATATAATCCGCAAACGCAGACTTATGACCGGATTTATCCTACCATAAGACAACGAATAAGAAGTATTCTCCGTCGTTTTTTTGTTGGAACAGGGATAGGAATGGCTGCATTTATTGTTTTTTTATTAGTTTTTGGTTCTCCTTCTGAGAAGGAACTAAAAAAAGAGAATAGTCAAATGCAAGCTCAGTATAATGTGTTATCTCATCGCTTAGATGAAGCTTTAGCTATTATGGCTGATATTCAACAACGAGATGATAACTTGTATCGTGTAATTATGCAGACAGAGCCAATAGATCCTGCTATTCGTCAGGCTGGTTATGGTGGGACAAACCGATATGAGGCTTTAATGAACTTGCCAAATTCAGAGTTAGTGGTTAAAACAACTCAAAAGTTAGATGTATTAGATAGACAACTTTATATTCAATCACTATCTTTTGACGATGTTGTTGAGCTTTGTAAAAGTCATGAGGAAAAATTACTTTGTATTCCTGCTATTCAACCAATAGCAAATAAAGATTTAAAGAAAACGGCATCAGGTTATGGAATGAGAATCGATCCTATTTATGGAACGACCAAGTTCCATTCTGGAATGGATTTTTCTGCTAGTCCAGGAACTGATGTATATGCTACAGGGAATGGTGTAATAACTAAGGCTGGATGGGAGACTGGCTATGGAAACACAATTGAAGTAGATCATGGGTTTGGTTATAAAACTATATATGCGCATCTTAGTAGTATTAAAGTAAAACGAGGTTCTAAAGTTGTGCGTGGCGAAGTAATTGGTGGGGTAGGATCGACTGGAAAAAGCACTGGGCCTCATTTGCATTATGAAGTGCATCATAAAGGAAAAGTGGTTAATCCCGTTAATTACTATTTTATGGATTTAGGTGCTGATGATTATGATAAAATGGTTCAGATTGCAGCGAACCATGGTAAAGTTTACGATTAATAATCTTATGCGAAATGGGCAAACGAAAAAGAAATCTAAAATTATTTTACTCTATCAAAGAAGTATCAAGGCTTTTTGATGTAAAAGAATCTACTCTACGTTACTGGGAGGAAGAGTTCAAAGAGCTTAATCCTAGAAAAACAAAAGGAGGAGTTCGTCAATATAGACAAGAGGATATTCAAGTCGTTGAACTGATTCACTTCTTATTAAGAAAGAAGAGGTTGACTATAGCGGGTGCTCGAAAACAAATGGAAAATAAAAAAGAACCCACCATGCGAAGAGTTGAAACTATTGAACGTTTAACATCGGTAAGAGATGAATTGAAAGGAATATTGGATGCCATGAGTCAAGCTGAAAATGAATTAAACCAATAGTTTATTTTCTCCATTTAAAAACAGTAAATATTTGATGCTCTAAATTTTCTTTTATATAGAGTTAATTAGGATTCAATTCGATTGACTACCTTAATATTTTTTATTCTTCTAAGATCACTGCTTATTCTTTTTACGTCATCCACGTCATGTACGTAAAGTTGAATTTTCCCTTCAAAAATCCCATCATTGGTTTCTACATTTATTTTTCGAATATTAGCATTCATCTGATTAGAAATAACTTCAGTTATTTTATTTAGCAGACCAACACTGTCTATTCCTTTGACATATAAGTAGACAAGAAAAGATAATTCTTTATGGGTATCCCATTCTGTGGCTATTATGCGATTACCAAAACTGCTTTTTAATTTAATTCCAACAGGGCATTGACGTTTATGAATAATAATTTTGTTATTTTCATCAAGGTAACCAAAAACATCATCACCCGGTATAGGATGACAACAAGTTGCTATCTTATAGTTGTTGAGTAGTGATTCCTCAGTAACTTTTAGTATTTCTTTGGTGTTTATATCTTTTAGTGAATCTTCATTTTCTTGTTGAGGTTTCTCTTTTAATTTTTTCTCCTCTTTATTTCCGAAGGAAAATGTAAGGTATTTCATCCATGTAGGACTCTGTTTTCCTTTCAGAAGAGTCTTTTGTTCTTCGCCTAGTGTGATATTCTTTTTTCCAATTGAAGCCAAAAGGTTGTTTTTGTTTTTTACTTTATGGAATTGAATAAGTTTATCGATTGTTGAAGAATCAGCATTAAAACCTTCTTTTGTTAAGAAATTATTTAATATTTTTTCTCCTTTTCTTTGATAACGTCTTTCTTTTTTTCTCAAAAATGAAGTTACAGCAGTTCTTGCGCGTGCTGTTGTGGTGTAGTTCAACCACTCAGGCTCAACTCTTTTAGTTTTAGAGGTTAGAATTTCTACTTGATCACCACTTTGTAAAACATGACTTAAAGGAACAAGTTTATGATTAACCTTAGCACCAATGCAATGGTAGCCTATATCCGTATGTAAGGAGAAGGCAAAATCGAGCGTGGTAGAATTTTGTGGCATTGTTTTTATATCACCTTTCGGGGTAAATACAAAAATTTCAGAAGCAAAGAGATTTAATTTTATAGTGTCTAAGAAATCAATAGCATCGGGTTGAGGGTCGTCTAGTATTTCTTTAATTGTAGTTAGCCATTTTTCTAATTCGCCCTCATCTTCTCCGCCACCTCCTTCTTTATATTTCCAGTGTGCTGCAAAACCTTGTTCTGCAATATCATTCATTCTCTTACTGCGTATCTGAACTTCAACCCATTGACCATTTCCTGCCATCAAAGTAACATGTAAAGCTTGATATCCATTAGCCTTTGGATGACTAACCCAATCTCTGATTCGATCAGGGTGGGGTTTGTATATTTTAGAAATTGTTACATAGATATCAAAACAATCATTAAGCTCTTCTTCTAAACTTTCAGGTTCAAAAATGATACGAACTGCTAATATGTCATAAATTTCCTCAAAGGGTATATGCTTGGTTTCAATCTTTCTCCAAATAGAATAAACTGATTTTATACGTGCAATAATTTTATAATCAAGTCCCATTTTATCCAACTTCTGATGTATTGGAGCTGTAAAGGTCATGAAAGTCTTATTGCGTTCCTCAGCCGTATCGTCTAATTTTTTTTGAATAGCAGCATATTCATCAGGATGTTCATATTTAAAACTCAGATTCTCTAATTCTGTTTTTATTTTATAAAGTCCTAGTCTATTAGCTAAGGGTGCATAGAGGTAAAGTGTTTCGCCTGCTATCTTTAACTGTTTTGAGGGAAGTAATGCACCTAGAGTGCGCATATTATGTAGTCTATCAGCTATTTTAATAAGTATAACACGAATGTCGTCAGACATTGTTAACAATAGCTTTTTAAAATTCTCAGCTTGTGCTGAAGCATGTTCTCCAAATATACCACCTGCGATCTTTGTCAGTCCATCTACAATAAGAGCTATTTTAGGACCAAATATATTTTCAATGTCTTCGGTTGTATAATCAGTATCTTCAACTACATCATGTAAAAGAGCTGCACTAATGGACGTAGATCCTAGCCCAATTTCATTGCAAACAATTTTAGCAACTTCAATGGGGTGCATAATATAAGGTTCTCCAGACCTTCTTTTAACCCCTTTATGAGCTTGATTAGCAAAGTTGAAAGCCTTAGTTATAATCTCAGTTCTTTTTCTGTGATTTGTTGCTAAGTAGTCATTGATCAATTCTTGAAAAGCATGATCAACCATTTTCTCTTCTTCGCTTAGTTCTATTTTATCCTCGTTTGTATTCATATAAATGCTTTTCTACTTCTACAAGTGTATGCAAAAATAAACAAATATTATCAGTGTGCAAGTTTTCTACTTATGGAGTGAAGGTTGTTTTACTTGTAAATCTTTAAGCTTTTACCTGCATTAATTCTTGTTGTTCTTAAGCCATTCCACTGTTGGATTTGTTTAACAGAAACCTTGTATTTTTTTGCAATAACGGACAATGTTTCTCCTGGTTTTATTTTATGATATGATAGAGTTCCTTTAGCTGTAGCTGGTGATTCTCGTTTAGCTGCAGCTTGAACTTTAGGAGTTACAGCAACTTGTGTTCTGCGTCTAAATAACTCATCAGACCGATGATTGTATATTGTATCTTGTTGTTCTATAAAACTACTAATTTGCTCAAGGGGTAATCTTAGTGTATACCCTTTAATGTCTCCAGGAATGACCTGTGTATTATATTGAGGATTTAAGCTTTTTAATTCTTCAATATTTGTGCCACAAAGCTCTTCTATTTGTTTAAAGTGTAGGTTTTGATTCACTTGAATGGTATCTGTATTTGCAGGAATATTAGTTTTCATTGCACAGATGTTATGCTCACAATAATATTGCATTACATAGTTTGCAGCAATAAAAGCAGGAACATATCCTTGAGTCTCTTTTGGCAGGTAAGGATAAATATTCCAATAATCTGTTTCTCCTCCTGCTCTACGGATTGCTTTATTTACATTTCCAGGCCCACAATTATAGGCTGCAATTACAAGATTCCAATCATTATATATTTCATATAAGTCACTTAAATACCTAGCCGCAGCCCAAGTGGATTTAACAGGATCTTTTCGTTCATCTATTAAACTGTTTGTTTCTAATCCATACAACTTGCTGGTGGCAAGCATAAATTGCCATAACCCACAAGCTCCAGCTCTAGAAGTAGCTGTTGGGTTTAATGCCGACTCAATAATAGGGAGGTATTTGAGTTCTAAAGGTAAGTTATAAGCATCTAAGGCTGATTCAAAAATAGGTATATAGAAGTTGCCTGCACTTAACATATAAGAGACCTGGTTTCTTAAGCGGTCTGTATATAAATCGATAAATTTTCGAACGATAGGATTATAAGGCATCTCCATGATTGCAGGAATGCGTTGTAGTCTATCAATATAAACGGAGTCAGGAAACTGAGGATTAGTTGTTGCTGTTTCGCAATTCTCATTGATATCTATATATGTTTTTATATGCCAATTTTGTAATAAACTATCTAGTGGGTAAGTCATACCTACTGGTAGGTCAAACGTCTCTTTCTTAGTATCACCATTCGTTTTAATTTCCACATCAACAGTTTGACTATTACTTGTTAGTGGAAAGAGTAGAAAGATAATTAAGGTTAGGCAATAGAAAATATTTTTTTTCATGGTTTAGGTTTCCTTAAAAAGTAAAACTACATTGTACACCTACTGATTTTCTAGAAGTGGTGCTGAAGTTTTGTTGGTTATTCAAAATAGCGGGTTCTATTCGCATACTTAAATCGGGAGATATGTCAAAATTAGAAAGCTCAGCATCAACATAAGCATCAATAATTGATAATACATAAACTCCTATAAAAGCAAAGATACTAAGATCTCGATATCTTCGAAATCTATCCTTTCTGTTTTTCAACACAGATTCTAATTGACTTTTAGAATATCCGTGATTTGGAGGTAGTAACTCCTCATAGCTGTTTTTATTTGGATCATCGCTCATCAGATCGCGATAAGCTTTGGAATAATCTTTATACATATTGTTATTCCATGTTAAAGCATAGGCACAACCTGCAAAACCGCCATAAAATATAGGTAATTTCCAATATTTTCGGTTGTAAATTTGTCCTGCTCCAGGAAAAACAACGGCTAACCATGTAGCTCTAGTGGGGTTGGGAACCCATTGTTTTAGTGCTTTTGGTTTATGTAATGTGTCGGGTAATTGTGCAATGATGGGAGTTTCAATATCTTTAGTTAAACTATCTGATAAAATAGAATCTTCAATTAGGATAGTAGATTTATTAAATAAAGAATCATTGGAGATATTGTCAAACTCAAAGCCATCTGCAGTTTGCTCAATAAAATTTGTAACAGAGTCAGTGGAGTTGGATTGAGCCCAAGCATCCATAAAAAAAAGTTGTAGGGTTTGAATTATACAAAGAGAGATTAAAATACCCCAGAATCTAAATTTAATTATAGTTACTTCCATCTATTTCTTTAGTGAATCGAAGATTTCCATTATACGCTCTAATTCTTCTTCGTTGGTAAATGAAATGCTAATTTTGCCTTTACCTTTATTTGAGCAAGATACTTGAACTTTTGTATCAAAGAAATCGGAAAGATGTTTTTTTAATAAGTTAAACTCTTCTTTTGATTTTTTAGTTTGAGAAACAACTTTTTCATCCTGTTTTTCTTTGTTGTTTAAGTCTCTTACTATTTGCTCTACCTTTCTAACAGAATGTCCTTGTTTAAGAATTTCCTTAAGTAACTTAACTTGAAGTTTTGTTTCTTTAAGAGTTAATAATGCACGGGCATGGCCCATATCAATTTCTCTTTTCTTCAAAGCCATTTGAACTGGTGCAGGTAGTTTCAATAGTCGTAGGTAGTTTGCTATTGTAGCCCTGTTTTTACCAATTCGTTCACTTAGACGTTCCTGAGTTAACTCGTACTCGTCAATGAGGTGTTGATAAGTTAACGCGATTTCAACGGCGTTTAAATCTTCTCTTTGAATGTTTTCAATTAAAGCCATCTCCATCATATTCTCATCATCAGCAGTACGTATGTAGGCAGGTACTGTTTTTAGTCCTGCTTTTTGAGATGCTCTGTATCTTCTTTCTCCTGCTATAATCTGATATTCATTGTCAGATATTTGACGCAGTGTGATGGGTTGTATAATGCCTATTTCTGCTATAGAAGTAGCTAGTTCATTTAATGATTCCTCATCAAATTCTCTTCTTGGTTGATTAGGATTAATGGCTATTTTAGATAATTCTATCTCATTGATAGAAGAAGAACCTTCTGTTTGGATGCTATCTATTGAGAGTAAAGCATCTAAGCCTCGTCCTAATGTATTTCTTCCTTTTGCCATTTTATTTTTTTCCTATATTAACTTTTTAATAATTCTTTTGCTAGTTCTAAGTGATTTTGTGCCCCTGTAGAATCTGCGTCATATAATATGGCAGGTAATCCATAGCTAGGTGCTTCACTTAGTTTTACATTTCGCTGAATAACAGTTTTGAAAACCAATTCTTGGAAATGTTTTTTTACCTCATCGTAAATTTGATTTGCTTGTCTTAGTCTAGAATCAAACATAGTAAGTAAAAAACCCTCAATTTCTAATGCTGGATTCAACCTAGACTTTATAATTTTAATGGTGTTTAGTAATTTACTAATACCTTCAAGTGCAAAATATTCGGCTTGTACAGGAATTATTACTGAATCGGCGGCTGTAAGTGAGTTTACAGTAATAAGCCCTAAAGATGGAGAACAATCAATAAGTATAAAATCATATTCTTCTCTAAGAGGGGTTAGAACTTCTTTTAATATAACCTCTCTATTGGGTAAATTAAGCATTTCTATTTCTGCTCCAACTAAATTAATATGAGATGATATAACATCAAGAGTAGTTATTTCAGTTTTATGTATTGCTTTATAAACATCTATTCTATCTATAATACATTCATAAATAGTGTGTTCAGATTGTTTTATGTCTACACCAAGCCCCGATGAGGCATTTGCTTGTGGATCTGCATCAACTACTAATACTCGCTTTTCTAATGTGGCTAGTGAAGCTGCCAAATTGATAGTTGTAGTTGTTTTTCCTACTCCACCTTTTTGGTTTGCTAAAGCAATTATTTTCCCCATAATTTAATCCAATTAATTTAGTTTATGTGAAATAAGTGATAATAACTTAGAGCACCTATTTTTTATGAGAATCTTTTGGTAATCTGTTCATAACTAGTACTGTTTGTTAATAACTTCATCCAAATTTAGAATCTAACTCCCCACTTTATATCATGCAAATATAAGAATTTTAAATCGAATTGCTAAGTTAAGAATCCTTATTAAATGTATAGTGTTGAGTGTGAAATGTTGTGTTTTTGTCAGAAGATTAAACGAAACGTAAAGGTGTGTTTTGATTTTTTTATAGTGGAATACATAGAGTCATTTTATTAGATCTGGATGGGGTGTATGAAGAATAACATATGCCTAGGACATGTTAATCACTTGCCCTAGGCATGTCTGTCATTTGACTAGGGCATCTTTTTTTATTGTTGTGTGTTGGATTTAAATGGATATAATGGTCTTTATAATAATGTTAATTCAAGCTAAGTATTTATGTTTTTGAATGTGAAAACGGTCATATTTGTCTTGCTTTTTGTTATGTTTGATGTTTGTGATTAAAAATAGAAGTATATGAAAATGAAGAGACCTTTAATTTTAGTATCGAATGATGATAGTGTTAATGCCAAGGGAATAAAAGAATTGATAAATTTTGTACGCCCATTTGGCGATGTGGTAGTAGTTGCACCTGACTTTCACCAATCAGGTATGGGGTGTGCATTATCTGCATCAGTACCTATTCATTATCGCGAAGTGCATAAAGAGGAAGGTTTAGTTATATATGCTTGTTCAGGAACACCTGTTGATTGTATAAAATTGGCAAAGAATGAAATACTGAAGGGGTTACCTGACTTAATTGTTAGTGGAATCAATCATGGAGATAACTCTGCTGTTAATGCACATTACTCTGGCACAATGGGGGCAGCTATTGAAGGGTGCATTAGTGGAGTTCCTTCTATAGCCTTTTCGTTGTGTGATCATGCTGAAGATGCAAATTTTACGCCTTTAAAAGAGATTATACAACAATTAGTTAAATTAGTTTTGGCTGAAGGATTACCTCAATGGACTTGTTTGAATGTAAACTTTCCTTTTGAGCCAGACTATAAGGGCATCAAGGTTTGTGAGCAGGCTATGGGAAGATGGGTGAATGAATTAGACCCTTGTCCTCGTTTAGGAGACCCGAATTATTTTTGGTTAAGTGGAAATTTTCAAGCAGATGATCCTAATAATGAGAAGAGTGATTTTTGGGCACTTCAAAATGGATATGTTGCAATAACTCCAATATCAGTGGATGTTACCTCGTATAATTACATTGAAACATTAAACGAATTGTTGAATACTAAAGAATAGTATTTTAAATCTCACTAAAAGTATTCTTTATAAATTAAAGTATGAGCTAATATGAAGTATTATTTAATAGTAGGTGAGGCTTCAGGCGATTTGCATGCTTCGCATTTGATGGATTCATTAAAAAGAGAGGATTTTGAAGCTGAATTTCGTTTTTTTGGAGGTGATCATATGGAAGCTGTAGGTGGTACTCTTGTAAAGCATTATAGAGAGTTAGCCTATATGGGTATTGGACCAGTCTTGCTTAACTTACGTACAATTTTATCTAATATGAAATTGTGCAAAAAAGATATACTTCAATGGAATCCCGATGTAGTTATTTTAGTTGATTATCCAGGTTTCAATCTAAATATTGCAAAGTATATCAAAAGAAAGAGTAGAATACCAATATATTATTATATTTCACCTAAAATTTGGGCTTGGAAAGAGTATAGAATAAAGAATATAAAACGAGATGTAGATGAGTTATTCTCTATTTTACCTTTTGAAGTTGATTTTTTTGAGAAAAAGCATAATTACCCTATACATTATATAGGTAACCCTACAGTAGATGAGATAACTCAATTTAATTTAAATTATAAAGAACCTTTTGAGGGTTTTATTAATAGAAATAATCTACAATCAGAAAAGCCTATTATTGCCTTATTAGCAGGAAGTAGAAAACAAGAAATAAAAGATAATTTACCTTCTATGATTAAAGCAGCTTCAACCTTTGAAAATTATCAGTTGGTTTTAGCTGGTGCGCCGGGAATAGACATAAAATACTATGACGAATTTATTGCTCAAGAGGCTTCTGTAAAATTGATTTTTAATCAAACTTATGAGCTTCTTTATCATTCAAAAGCTGCTTTAGTAACTTCGGGAACAGCGACTTTAGAAACTGCTTTGTTTGGAGTGCCACAAGTTGTTTGTTATTATACCCCTATGGCTTGTTTAATAAGCTATTTAAAGAAAAAGATATTAAGTGTTAGGTTTATTTCTTTAGTGAATTTAATTTTAGATGAAGAGGTTGTAAAAGAGTTAGTAGCTGATAGTTTTTCTGTGGAAAATATTAAAATAGAGCTAGCAAAACTTTTGAATGATGATACCTGTCGAAAGGATATGAAGAGGGGATATCAAGAAGTGTATAATCGATTAGGAGAGCCAGGTGCACCTAGTCATGCGGCTAAAATAATGGTGGAGTTGCTAAATAAATAGTTGATTTGAAGGTAACTAGATGCAGTATTTTTATTTTTTCTCATTTACTATATAGAGTTAAGTATTATAAAGTAAAAGGAATAATTTTAAAAATAGATGTTTTATGAGAACTAAAAATCAATTTTCACTATTATTTGTGACTGTTTTAATCCTATTACTTACTTCATGTGGTGATGACGATGGACATTCTTTAGGGAAATTTGTTGGTCGTATAGCTACAGTAAAAATTGAGTCTGGAGCATCTTATATATTAACTGATGATAATAAGACGTTGACTCCAATCGCTGGTTATTTTCCTTGGACACAATTGTTAGATGGAGATAGGATTGCTATAAATTATACGGTTCTTTACGATGACTTTTATGGTTATGATGAAGCGATAAAAGTAAATTCATATTATCCCGTATTAACTAAGCCAGTTGAAGTTCTAAATACTGAAGAAGAGAATTTAGCTTTTGGTGATGATGTTGTATGGGTTTTAGACTTATGGGTTGGTGGTGGTTATTTAAATGTGATGTATGGATGCCCTGTTCCTATCTCAACACCACATCGTATTAGTTTAGTCGAAAATAAATTAAATTTAGAATCTAGCGAAGGAGAAGATGACTATATCCATTTAGAATATAGGTATAATGCGAATGGTGATATAGCAGAAACTGGTGAGCAAAATTTAATTCGTTCTTTTGTTTCTTTTAATTTGAATTCTGTTACAATTCCAGAGGGATGCAAAGGATTCAAGATTCGTATTAATTCAGCTAAAAATGGTATTAAAACCTTAACCTATGAATTGGGTGATTCGAACGATCAAAAAGGCGTAAATTTGCTTCAACAGAGGGAGGTTATAGACTCATCAATAGCTTATAGTACTTTATAGAGTGAGTTATATAATAAGAGGCCCTTGATTTACAAGGACCTCTTATTATATAATTAGTTTTGTCATTTTTATTTTAGAGCTATGCCATAAGTGTGAAACAATAAAGGCAAATAACAGCTGCAGGGATAGCCATTAAAGCACTATCAAAACGATCAAGAAATCCTCCGTGTCCTGGAAGTATATAACTGGAGTCTTTTATTCCTAATGTGCGTTTTAATAGAGATTCGCTAAGATCTCCCCAAGTGCCAAAAATAACAACAACAAGAGCTAATATTAACCATTGCCCTAGTGTTAAGTAGGGTACGTAAAGAGAGAGTATAAAAGCTGCTATAAGTGTGAATGTAGCACCGCCAATTGATCCTTCCCATGATTTTTTAGGAGATATTCTTTCAAAAAGTCTGTTCTTTCCAAATTTAACTCCTACAAGATATGCCCCAGAATCACTAACCCAAATAAAAACGAACACAGCTAGAGGTAGTATAGGGTTATATTCTACGACTGTTGGGCTATTGGTACTCTGAAAACTGAGAGTATTTAATAGAGCAAAAGGCACAGCTATATATAGTTGACTAAATATAGTAAACGCCCAATTAGCTATTGGATTTTCTCTTTTTAAGTAGAGCTCGCTAATTATTAAATATAAAATGATTAAGATATAAGGGATGAAAATATCACCAGTAGTAATATTAGATTGAAATAAAGCTGAGGATAAAAATAGATAAGCCCCAGCAAGTGTAGCTATTCTTCGATTAATTTTTACTTGCCCACTAGCATTCATAATAGTAGTAAACTCATGTACACACAAAGCAGTAATTAGAGTAAATAATATTATGTAAGAGCATGGACCAAAGTAGGTGGCACTAATTATTATTGCTACCAATATAACTCCAATCACAGTTCGAATGAATAGATTTTTCAAAGCTTTTTATCTTTTATGATATTGAATGATCAATATCTTTATTATTCTCTTGCTTTAGCGTTTGATCCAAATCTGAAGAGGTTTCATTCTCTTTTTTCTCCTTCTTTTCAAATTTTTCAGCCTCTTTCTTTTCTTCTATTGCTTCTTGTTCAAGTTGCATAATCTCCTCAGATCTAGAAACCCATGGACGTTTACCAAATATTTTCTCAACGTCTTCAGCATGAATAACCTCTTTTAATATTAGTTCTTCAGCTAAAAGATTATGCTCTTCTTTATGCTTCTCTAATATTCGTTTTGCACGCTCATACTGTTCATTTATCATTCGTTTTACTTCTAAGTCGATTAACTCAGCAGTATTTTCACTATAAGGCCTGTTAAACGAGTATTCTTGATTTGTATTGTAATAGCATAAGTTTGGCAGTTCGTCACTCATACCTAAGTAGGCAATCATTCCATAGGCTTGTTTAGTAACACGCTCTAAGTCATTCATGGCACCCGAAGAAACTTTACCAACAAAGAGTTCTTCAGCTGCTCTTCCGCCTAGTAAAGCACACATTTCATCAAGCATTTGCTCTTTGGTTGTAATTTGTCTTTCTTCAGGAAGATACCAAGCAGCACCTAAAGATCGTCCTCTAGGTACAATCGTTACTTTAATAAGTGGATTGGCGTGTTCTAGCATCCAAGATAAACTTGCATGTCCCGCTTCGTGAATAGCAATAGTTTTTCTTTCACTTTTGGTCATGATTTTTGTTTTCTTTTCAAGACCACCTACAATACGATCAATGGCGTCAGAAAAATCTTGTCTTTGTACTATTTTCTTCTCTTTTCTAGCCGCAATAAGAGCTGCTTCATTACAAACATTAGCTATGTCAGCCCCTGAAAATCCAGGAGTTTGTCTTGCTAGTAGATCGATATCAAGGTTATCATCCATCTTTATTGGACGTAAATGAACCCCAAAAATTTCTCTACGCTCATTTAAGTCGGGTAAATCAACGTGGATTTGACGGTCAAAACGACCAGCACGTAACAAGGCTTTGTCTAATACATCTACACGATTTGTTGCAGCTAAGATAATAACACCACTATTAGAGCCAAAACCATCCATTTCAGTTAATAACTGATTGAGTGTATTTTCTCTTTCATCATTCCCACTCATGGACGGATTGCGACCACGTGCCCGACCAATCGCATCAATCTCATCTATAAAAACAATACATGGAGCTTTCTCTTTTGCTTGTTTAAATAAGTCACGCACACGTGATGCTCCCACTCCAACAAACATTTCAACAAAATCAGATCCCGCTAGTGAGAAGAAAGGTACGCTAGCTTCACCTGCAACAGCTTTCGCTAATAAAGTTTTACCTGTTCCTGGAGGGCCTATAAGGAGAGCTCCCTTTGGTATTTTACCTCCAAGATCGGTGTATTTTTCAGGTTGTTTTAAGAACTCTACAATTTCTTCAATCTCTTGTTTTGCTTCAGAAAGCCCTGCAACATCTTTAAATGTAACGTTTATTTCGCCCCCTTTTTCAAAAAGTTGAGCTTTCGACTTTCCAACATTGAATACATTGCCAGCACCCCCTCCACGAGAACTCATACGTCTCATAAGGAAAATCCATAGGCCTATAAAGAAAACAAAAGGTAGAATGTTTAAAAAGAACAGATAAAAATAGTTCTTTGTTTCATTATTGTAATCTGCTTTACCTGTAAAATTACCTAACTCTGTTTGTGCGTCTACATATTCAGATAACTTGTCCATAGATGGAACTCGAGTTAGTAAAACAGGATTTCTGCCCACTCGTGTAGAATCTTGAAAAACATCTTTAATATGTTCTGGTTTTAGATATACATCCACTGTATTGTCGTCGTAACCATGGATTTTTGTTACGAATCCTTTTTCAACATATTCTTGAAATTCAGTATAAGTTATATCTTTGGATGCTGACCCTTTGTCATTAGCAACCCATATAATAACAAGCCCAATGAATAACGTGATATACAGCCAATTTAAATTAAATTTAGGCATATTAGGCATATTCGATTTTTTCTTATTCATCGCTTAATTCTCTTTGTCTTTGTTTGGGATAGATGTTAATTCAGCATCAGCCCATAAAGTTTCTAAATTATAATATTCTCTTGTTTCGGGTAAAAAGACATGTACTAATACATCAGCATAGTCTATTGCGACCCATTGTGCGTTACGTTGTCCATCAATACCTAGTGGAGTTTCTTTTTGGTTTTTTGCAACCCTATCTTTAATAGAATCCACAATTGCACTTACTTGTGTTGGGGTATTTCCTTGACAAATAACAAAAAACTTACATATTGTGTTTTCAATGGAGGTTAAATCAGCAATTACAATATTCTCTCCTTTTCTATCTTGAATTCCTTCTGTTATGTTTTTTATTAATTTGTTTGTTGTACTCATTGAATTATTTAAATAGTTATATATGTTTTTGTGTGATAAGTCTCTACGTCTAATAACGTTTTAATAGCGTTGTTTGTTTTGTTTTACTTAAACACGATTTCGCAAATATACGTCGTTTTCTCATATTGATGAAAGTTATTGTTCAAAACTGTAGTTGTTTTTTTGTTTTTTACTATTTCAACGATAAAAAGATACTATTTTTATTGTTAAAAATTAATTTGCTCTAGATTGTTATTTTTATTTAAGAAAAATAGTATAACTTTGCATTTGTAAAATAAGAAACACTGGGCTATGGTGTAATGGTAACACTTCAGATTCTGGTCCTGACTTTCCAGGTTCGAATCCTGGTAGCCCAACAAGGTGTAAAATAGAAAAGCTCTAATCGTATACAAATAGTATATTGATTAGAGCTTTTCTAATGTTTGTATTTTTCTTTTTCTGACTTAGGGGGGATAGTTAATTCTTTAATGTTTCTTTTTCTATAGATGTTTCTTTTATGAAAAACACTAAAAGAGAACCAATAGTTAAGAAAATTCCAGCAATTACTAACATGTGAATTTGATGTCCACCCATCCATTTTAATAGTGTACCCCCTATGAGTGCAGCTATAATTTGTGGAAGACAAATTGTTCCATTGAATAATCCTAAATAAGCCCCCATGTTTTTACCTGATATTGAGTTGGTTAGTATTGTAAAAGGCATGGAGAGCATAGCAGCCCATGCACAACCTATTAGTAAGTATGATACGAATAAGTGGTATTGATTCGTGAAGAAAAAAGCACTAATAAATCCAGCTCCACCTAGAAATAAGCTTAGAGAGTAAGCTTTTAAATGAGATTTGAATTGAGGGATAATCATAGCCCATAAAATGGAGCCTACCGCTTGTACTGCGAATAAAACACCTACCCAATTTCCTGCTTCTTGATATCCAGAACTTTGTACGTTTCTTGTGTTCCATACTGTTTCTGCAATTCCACCATTTGTATAGGTCCACATATACATAAAAGCAGCCCAACAGAAAAATTGAACGAGTCCAACGCTCCAAAATACTTTCGGTGCTTGTTTTAATAGTGTAATAAAATCGGTTTTTTCTTGTTTCTCTGTAGCTGTAATTCCATGAAAAGACTCAAATTCACAAGGAGGCATTTCTTTGACTTTAATCATGGTATATATAACACATAAAATCAAAATCGTAGCTCCTACATAAAAAGAGTAAATAACAGAATCAGGGATTGTTCCTTTTTCAGCTATATTACTTATTCCTATCCAAGTAAAAATAAAAGGGAATAGATAACCAACTAGACTACCAGCATTACATAAGAAGCTTTGAATGGAGTAAGCAAGACCTTTTTGTTTTTCATTAACTAGGTCTCCAACTAGCATCTTAAAAGGTTGCATTGCCATATTAATGGCTGTGTCTAAAACCATTAATGATATCAAACCAAAAATCATAGCAGAGCTAATTGTTAAGCCAAAGCTGCCCGAATTGGGGAGTAAGCACATAACAATAACAGCTACTAATGATCCAATAAATAAATAAGGTATTCGTCTACCGAATCTATTCCATGTTTTATCACTTGCTGAACCAACAATAGGTTGAATGATAATTCCAGCTAGTGGAGGTAATATCCAAAAATAACTTAATGTGTGTGGGTCAGCACCCAGCGTGGCAAATATTCTGCTAATATTTGCACTTTGTAAGGCATACGCTATTTGCACGCCAAAAAAACCAAAGCTGATGTTCCAAAGTTTCCAAAAACTTAAATCTGGTTTTGTTTTCATAGTATTAGATTTTAATGTTTTTTGTTGTTCCTCGTATTAGTAATTTTGTTCTTACAATTCTATTCGTTGAGTTTAGATTTTCACCGTGTTTAATTCTATTTAATAGTAGTTCAATAGCTTTTTCTCCAACTTCTTCACCGAATTGATCAACAGTCGTTAAGGGGGGATCTGTACTTTGTGCTATTGCACCCCCAGTAAAACCGCAAATCGATACTTCTTGTGGTACAGATAATCCACATTTTTTACAAGCCCATAATATACCTGAGGCCGTTTCGTCGTTAATTGCGAAAAAACCATCAGGTCTATTATCAGATTCTAATAGGGTTGGAGTGATTTGCATAGCTTGTTGTCTATTGTCACAATAAACAATCATGTCGCTTGTGACAGGTCTCTTGTGTTTACTCATGGCATCTATATATCCATTCCGTCTATTTTTTGATATTTCCAGATGAGGAGAGGCACTATAAAAAAAGATTCTTTTGCAACCTGTTAGAATCATATGTTCAACTGCAGCATATGATCCTGCATAATCATCTACTACCACTCGCTCTGTTTGTATTTCGGTGCAGATTCTATCATAGAATACGATAGGTATACTATGATTAAGAAGCTCATTATAATGGTCGTATATTTTAGTCTCTTTGGCAAGTGAGGTGATTACTCCACAGACCCTTTCCTCAAGGAATGAATGAACAATACTTACTTCTTTTTGGTATAGCTCATTACTTTGAGCAACAAGGATATTATATCCTTCTTCATGAGCTTTTTGTTCTATGCCACTTAAAACACAAGAGAAAAAGTGATGAATCAATTGAGGTACAATTACTCCAATTGTATTCGATTGTTTTTTTCTTAGGTTTAGCGCCATTATATTTGGCTTGTAGTTGTTTTCTTTAGCATAGCTTTGTACTAACTGTCGAGTCTTCTTACTAATTCCAGGTTTGTTTCGTAATGCTCTAGAAACAGTTGAAGGAGAGATTTTCAATGCTTTAGCTATATCTTTAATGGTTAAAGGTGTTTGTTTCATAGCTGAATAGTTCAAGGTTGTATCGCTTTCAAAGAAATCTTATCGAGCATTTTTTTATTACACTTTTATAAAATTAAACATATTATACGTGAACGTTGTTCTATTTTTAGACCTTTTTATAATGTCTAAAATGCAAACGATTGCATTGCGAGTTCTTGGTTTTTAATTGTTTTTATTGTATGTTCTTTCTAGAGTTCTTTATATTTGTTAAAAGAAGAGTTTAGAAAGATACTAAAAGAACTCTTTTGTTTCTAATTGTTAACTTTAATTATTCAGATGCATGAGAAAATTTAAATTAAATTTCATGAACACAGTCTTACTTGTAATGGTAGGATTGTTTGTTTCTTTAGGAGTGTCTGCACAACAAATGACTGTGAAAGGAACAGTAACGGATGTGCAAGGAGAACCTATCATTGGTGCTAATATAATAGTTGAGAAATCAGCTGTTGGAACGATTTCTGATTTTGATGGTAATTTTACTATCCAAGCTAATAAAGGAGATGTTTTAATTTTTAGATTTGTTGGTTATAAAGAGCAAAAACTAAAGGTTGATCGGTCTACTTTATCTATCGTTATGGAAGAAGATGCAGTACTAATGGAGGACGTTGTAGTTGTAGGTTATGCTGTAGGAAGCTCTAAAACTATATCTGGTTCTGTTGAAAAAGTAGGTCGCGATCAAATGAATGCAGGAGTTGTAGTGAATCCACTACAATCTATTAAAGGAAAAGTTGCTGGTGTTAATATTCAAAAAGCGGGAGGTGACCCAACAGCAGGGGCTTCTATTCGTGTTCGTGGAACAACATCTTTAACAGGTGGTAATGACCCATTGGTTATTATTGATGGTGTTTTTGGTGATTTGGGTATGTTAAATGCTATTTCTCCAAGTGATATTGAAAGCTTTACAGTACTAAAAGATGCATCAGAGACAGCTCAATACGGTTCTAGAGGTGCCTCTGGTGTTATTGTGGTTTCTACTATTAAAGGTAAGAGTGGTGTTAAAACACTTAGCTATGATGGAACTTTTGGTGTTGAGACAGTGTATAAAAATTTGAAGATGCTTGATGCTAATGGTTATCGTAGTGCTGCTGAAAACTTAGGTATAACCAATCTTTTAGATTTAGGTCATAACACCAACTTTGTAAAGGAGATGCAACAAACAGGATATACTCAAAACCATCGTGTTTCATTTTCAAATGGTACCGATGATTCAAACTACAGAGCTTCTATTGGTGTAATTGACCAAAAAGGTATTATAAAAAATAATACAATGAGAAACTACACGGCTAAATTTGATGCATCACAATTTATGTTCGATCATAAATTGAAATTGGAATTGGGTGTTTTTGGTTCGTTGAAACAAAGTAGATTTGTTAATGATTATCAAAAGACATTCTATTCTGCTGCATCTTATAACCCGACTTACCCTAACTTTAAAAATCCTGAAACAGGGATATGGGATGAAAATGCTAATGCTAATGAGGTACATAATCCATTGGGACGTTTAGATATTAATGATAGAGAAAATAATGCATACATTAATACTAATGCAAAATTGACTTGGACTATTATTGATGGATTGAAATTGTCAACTTTTGGGTCTTACACATATAACGTAAAAGAAAATAAAAAATATATACCAACAACGATTGAAGCAGGAAAAGCAAATCGTGGTGAAGCATATAGAGGGGATAATAAAAGTGAAGCTTTATTAGCTAACTTAATGTTAAACTACACAAAGACTTTTGATAAACATCACTTAGATGCTTTGGCTTTAGCTGAGGTTCAAAAGAATAAATATACTGGATTTGGAACAACTGTGCATGGTTTCAGTACAGATGCTTTTGGATATAATAACTTACAAGCTGGTGCTGTTCTAAAGTGGGGCGATATCTCTTCTTCTTATAATGACCCTACGCTTGCTTCTTTTATGGGACGTGTTAATTACGTTTATGATAATAAATACATTGCAACAGTAAATATGCGTGCGGATGGATCATCTAAAGTGGGTGATAATAATAAGTGGGCTTATTTCCCTTCAGCATCTGTTGCATGGGCTATTGCTCAAGAAGACTTTATGAAAGATATTAAAGTCGTAAATGATTTGAAACTTCGTGTTGGTTATGGTTTAGCTGGTAATCAAGATGCTATTGCTTCTTATACTTCACTACCACTTATGGGTCCAACAGGTGTAACTACTCTTAACGGACTACCTACTGTTACTTTAGGAACATTGAGAAATCATAATCCTGACTTAAAATGGGAGGTAAAAAGAACATTTAATGCCGGTGTTGATGCTGGTTTCTTTAATGATCGTTTAACTGTAGTTTTAGATTATTATTATTCTAAGACAACAGATTTATTGTACAATTATGATGTTAAAGTTCCTCCATTTACATTCCCAACACTTTTAGCTAATATGGGTTCTATGAGAAACTCAGGGTTAGAGTTGGCTATCGGTGGAACTCCATTACAAACAAAAGATATGGAGTTAACAATTAATGCTAATATGACGTACCAAAAAAATAAGTTGTTATCATTAGATGGAACTTATATGGGAGAAGAAATGTCAGCTAAGAAATATATGAACTTAGGTGGTATGAATGGTGCTGGATTTATTGGTGGTCATAACCAAATTATTTATCAAATGGTAGGACAACCTGTTGGAGTGTTCTATTTACCGAAATCTAACGGATTAATTGATAATGGATTTGGAGACTATAGCTATCAAATAGAGGACTTAGATGGTGATGGTAGTGTGAATATTGCAGATGGAAAAGACCGATATGTTGCAGGACAGGCAATGCCTAAGGTATTAATGGGAGCAAATGTTGGTTTTAGATACAAGCAATTTGATATTCAACTACAAATGAATGGTGCTTTTGGTCATAAAATATATAATGGTACTTCTTTAAGCTATATGAATATGAACCAATTCCCAACCTACAATGTAATGAAGAAAGCTCCTGCTCAAAACATTAAAGACCAAACTGTTACTGATTATTGGTTAGAAAGAGGAGACTACTGGCATTTTGATTATGTTACATTAGGATGGAATATTGATACTAGCAAATGGAATTTTGTGAACTCAATGCGCTTAACATTCTCTGTTAATAACTTAGCTACTATAACTAACTATTCAGGACTGTCTCCTATGATTAATAGTACTGTAGTAGGTGATGATTTAGGTATTGATGATAAGAGATTTTATCCATTATCTCGTACTTATTCTTTAGGACTAAGTGTTAATTTTTAATCTATACAAATTATGAAAAAATATATATTATATAGTTTATCGCTGTTGTTAGCTATAAGTTTTAGCTTAACATCTTGTGGTTCTTTTTTAGATGAAAATCCAAAAGATCAGATTACTGAAGAAGATGCATATAAAAATCCCACCCTTGTTTATTTAAATACGGTTGCTTCTTTATATACTCATATTGGTAAGACAGATCAATCTGCCGGTTTACAAGGAGGAGATAGAGGTATATACGACTTGAATACTTTTTGTACTGATGAGGCTATGCTACCTACTCGTGCTGGTGACTGGTATGATGGTGGATTATGGCAACAATTATACACTCATGATTGGGGTACAAAATATGATTTAGTTAAGGGAGCTTGGGATTATATATACAAAGTGATTGCAGAGTCGAATAAGTCACTTGACAAATTAAATGAAATACTAAAAAATGATCCAGAGAATAAAGCAGTACAACAATATATTGCAGAAGTTAGATCTTTTAGGGCTCTTTACTATTATCATTTAGTGGATTTGTTTGGTAGAGTTCCTATCGTAACCTCATCTAAAACAGCTATGGGTGATGTAAAACAATCTGATAGATCAGAGGTTTTTGAATTTACTTGGAATGAATTGCTTGAATCTGTCGATTTACTACATGAGGGTAGAAGTAATTTTCCAGGGGAATATTATGGACGTATAACTAAACCAGTTGCTTATTTTATATTAGCACGTTTGGCTCTCAACTCCGAGGTTTATACTCATGATAATTGGACTGACGGAAATAGACCTGATGGAAAAACAATAAAATTAAATGTTGGTGAGCAAGAATTAAATGCATGGGATGCTGTGATTTATTTTTGTGATAAGATTTCCGATTTAGGATATTATGATTTGGCTAATGAGTTTGCTTCAAACTTTTCTATCCAAAATGAAAAGTCTATAGAGAATATATTTACTATTCCTATGGATGCAAGTTTATATAAAAATGAGTTCTATTATTTAATTCGCTCTAGACATTATGCACATGCTGCTGTATATGGACAAGGTGGTTGGAATGGATCATGTGCAACCATTGATGCTATTGAAGCTTTTAACTATGGTAAAGAAAATCAAGACCCTCGTTTTGATATAACTTATTATCATGGTCCTGTATTGGGTCCAACAGGTGAACCTGTAATGGATGAGGGTGAAGAGCTTGTTTACTATCCAAGTGAGGTTAAGTTAGATTTAACAGGTTCACCTTTTGTGAAAACAGCAGGTGCTAGAATGAAGAAATATGAATTAGATGCCGCTGCTACAAATGATGGTGCATCTCAAGGAAATGATATTGTACTTTATCGTTATGCTGATGTATTATTAATGAAAGCTGAAGCAAAAATCAGAAAAGGTGAGAGTGGTGATGCTGAAGTAAATCAGGTGAGAAGTCGTGCAGGTGCTAGTATTGTAAAAGATGTAGATCTAAAAATGTTATTATCTGAACGATTAAGAGAATTTGCATGGGAAGGTCATCGTCGTCAGGATATGGTTCGTTTTGGAACATTTACGCAAAAATATACAGATAGAAATCCATTACCCGGTGAAAGCACAGGATTTACTACAGTATATCCTATACACGAGGATGTTTTATTGCTAAATACTAATTTAACTCAGAATCCAGGTTATAAAACCGGTGAATAATCTTAAATAATAAAAAAGAACTATGAATAAAATATTAAAATATATTGGAGTTTTATCTCTATTATTATTTGTTGGCACTAGTTGTAGTGATCCTGATAATTGGACAATAGTTACAGAAACTCCAGAAGGAGCCTATGTAATAGGTGATGCTACTGTATATCAAGCAGCTGCAACAGCTTCTTATTTTTCACCAGCAGCAATTGATCCTAGAGATGGTGAAGAGGTTGAAGACTTTAACGTTACTTCGGTTTATACTTGGTTAAAAGCTAATGAAGAGTTTTTCATTTTTAAAGTAGATTCAGAAGGAAATGAGAAAACTTTTGGAGAAGGAGATTTAATTGAGTCCTCGTATGATACCTATAGCCTTGCAGTAGATGCTAAAGGTTTTACTGTAGAGAGCGAAGGGTTATACTTATTGGTTTTAAATAATGAAGATTCACAACTATCTGTAGTACCCGCAAAGTTTGGTATTATTGGTGATGCTACTGCAGAAGGATGGGACAAAGAAACTATCATGGATGTAGCTTTAGAAGGAACAACGGTTAAGTTTTCATTAAAAGATGAAAACCTAAATAATAAAGGTTTGAAGTTTAGATTTATAGATTGGGGTATTGAGCTTCCTTATGGATCGGGAACAGTTAAATTACATTCAAATCAAGGTTTTTCTGGAGATGATGAAACTGAGATATCCGACGCTGCAAAAGAGTGTAAAAGTGGAGGTCAAAACTTTCAAGTATCTAAGGTGGGTTTATTTGATATAATTTTATCCTTAGATTTAAGAAGTAAAGTTTGGAAAGCAAGTGCAAAACTAACAAAAGAAGATACATCGAAAGTTCCACTACCTGAAAAAATGTATTTAGTAGGTACTGTAAATGATTGGGCTGTTGATAAAGGTTTAGATATGATTCCAATTAATCCCAGTGAAGGGAAAATGTTTTGGAAGATTCTTTATCTTAAAACAAGTGATGAATTTAAGTTTAATGCTGATTTAGGCTGGCTTGGAAATGATTTTGGTATGGAAGGTGAAGAGCCATTGGATGCAGGTAAGCATTCTGCTGGAAAAAATAATATTAAGGTGGCGAAAGATGGATTCTATACACTTCGCGTAATTATTACACATAGTACGAGCGGGCAGTTAGTAAAAGAATTTGAGATTTCTGAGCCTGAATTATATATTATTGGTGAAACAGCAGCTGAAGGTTGGGATGGCCAATTAGCAGAAGCTGATAAATTCACTCTAGAAGGTGAAGAGTTTGTTTCTCCTCTCTTTAATAATACAAATAAAGAGGGTAACCCTAAGTTGAGAATGTATCATCCTTTCGATGGTGTTGAATGGTGGCAGTCTGAGTTTAACATTCTTGATGGTAATATAGTATATCGCGGTACAGGTGGTGAATTAGGTGATGTTGAAGTTAAAAAAGGTCAGAAAGTTCGATTAAACTTTAATGATAATACAGGTGTTATAGAATAATATTGTAAAGCATTACAATAACACTACATAATCTTTTATAGCCATAATTGAATTTTCAATTATGGCTATAATTTTAAAAGAATGAAGAATGAAAATAATTAAAAGGTATCATGTAATACTTCTGTTGTGCATGTTTTCTCTTGTTTTAGGGTGTTCTGATGATAAGAATGAGCCTAATAAAGAGCCAGAAGAGAAGGAGGGGTATTGGACTGAACCAGAAGTTTTAGAAGCAGATAAAGAAGTCACTTTGTATTTTGTGCCTCCTAAAGGAAGCCAATTGTATAATTATGAAGGGGATATTTATCTTCATACCGGTGTAATATCTGGTTCCGATTGGCTTTATGTTCCAGCTGAATGGGGTGAAAATATAGAAAAATGCAAGATGAAAAGGGAGGGGGAGAACAGATGGAGTTTGGTTTACTCTCCCTCCATAAAAGACTGGTTTGGGGCGGTAGTGCCTATTAAGCAAGTTGGATTAGTTTTTCGCAATGAAGATGGTTCTAAAAAAGGATATTCTTCGGATAAGTTTTTGACTATTATTGATAATAGCTTTAAACCCGGTAAAGTAGAGTATGCTTCTCAACCTGATAATACAATTTCTGGTATTAATATACATAATGGGGGGGCTTCCGCTACTTTTGTGTTATATGATAAAGACAAAAATGGTGAGAGTTGGGATTATGCTTATTTAATAGGTGATTTCAATGGTTGGGCTCTTGATAATACTTATCAAATGAAGCGTGATAAGGAGACTTCTTGTTGGTGGTTTACTATTAATGATATAAACCCCACAACGGAGTATGCTTTTCAGTATTACTTAGGTAGAGAAGATGAGTCCATTATTTTGGCTGATGCTTATTGTGAGAAAATATTAGACCCACATAATGATCAATACATTCCAGCTACTACTTACCCTAATTTGAAGAAATATCCCAAAGGTGCAACAGGAATTGTATCTGTGTTTCAGCCACAGGAGGAAGAGTATGTATGGGAAGTTTCAGATTACACTATTCAAGACCCTAATAATTTGATTATTTATGAACTGTTATTAAGAGACTTTACGGAGTCTGGTGATATAAAAGGAGCTTTAGAAAAATTACCCTATTTAAAATCTTTAGGAGTAAATGCTATTGAGCTAATGCCTGTTCAGGAGTTTGATGGAAATGATAGTTGGGGGTACAATCCTTGTTTCTTTTTCGCTATGGATAAAGCCTATGGAACAAAAAATGATTATAAACAATTCATTGATGCATGTCACAAGGAAGGTATAGCTGTTTTATTAGATGTTGTTTATAATCATGCAACAGGGAACCATCCTTTTGCTAAATTATATTGGAATACAAGGCTTAATAGAACAGCCAAGAACAATCCATGGTTTAATGAAATAGCACCTCACCCCTATAGTGTATTTCATGATTTGAATCATGAAGAACCTATGGTAAGGGAGTTTGTTAAGCGAAATCTACAATTTTTATTATCAGAGTATAATATAGATGGCTTTCGTTTTGATTTAACAAAAGGGTTTACTCAAAATAAATCAAATGAAAGTAATGCAGGAAAATATGATGCTAGTAGAATAGCTATTTTGAAAGACTATAACAATGCAATTAAAGAAGTCAATCCTAAGGCTTGTGTTATATTAGAGCATTTTTGTGAAGATAAAGAAGAAATAGAACTAGCTAGGCAGGGTATGAAGCTATGGAGAAACTATAATAATGCATTTAAACAAACAGCTATGGGTTGGAACGAGAATAGTGCATTTAATGGATTGTATTCTGGAGATGTCAAAGGAATGCCTTTTGGAGGATATGTTAGTTATATGGAGAGCCATGATGAAGAGCGTATGGCCTTTGCTCAACTAGAGGGGGGAAATTGGGACCTAAAACAAGAGTCTAAAATAGAAAATAGAATGAAGCGATTAGCTACAAATGCAGCTTTTTGTTTTACTGTTCCGGGTCCTAAAATGCTTTGGCAGTTTGGCGAAATGGGATACGATGTTTCTATTGAGGAAAATGGTAGAACGGGTCGTAAACCTATTTTGTGGGAATATCTAGATGTAACAGAGCGTTTTAAGTTACATCAGACCTATATAAAGTTGATCCATTTTAGACAAAAATATCCTTCTCTATTCAATGAAGAGGCTCAATTTGAATGGAAAGTAAGTTCTGCAGATTGGCGAGATGGACGATTCTTACAATTAGAGAATGAAGGGAATACTTTATTGATTATTGGCAACTTTATGGAATCTGATATAACTATAGATAATCCTTTTAGTAGTGTTGGTGATTGGTATGATTTAATGGATACAAAAGTGGAACGAGTAATGAGTACTAGTAATGAATTATCTATTCCTGCTCATGAGTTTAAAGCTTATGTGAATTTTAAAATAAACTAAGAATATAAGTTTAATAATACAACTTTGAACTTAAAAGGTATAAAAACAATTTGTTTATTGTTGTTTTTATACCTTTTTATGTTTTGATTAGGTATAACCTAATTAAAAATCAAAGAGTAATGTATATCTTTATAAGCTAATAGATTAATCAATAATATATGAATATAAAGAAGATGAAAATTAGAAAGAAAATTGGATTTTTTCTATGTGTTTTTTGCATAGGCTTATTAGGAGTTGTTTCTTGTAACTCTTCGGTGAGTGAAGTAGAAAATCAAAACTACACGCAGTATGTTGATCCTTATATAGGGTCAGGAGGCCATGGTCATGTTTTTGTGGGAGCTAATATTCCTTTTGGAATGGTTCAGTTAGGACCTACAAATATTTCTGCGGGTTGGGATTGGTGTTCGGGATACCATTATTCTGACTCTACCATTTTTGGCTTTTCTCACTTGCATTTAAGTGGTACAGGTATTGGTGATTTATTAGACATCTTGGTTATGCCAACAACAGATAATCCTAAACTCGCTAAAGGTGAGCATGGGGATCAAAATTCTGGTATGTATTCACTATTTAATAGGGAAACAGAAGTTGTTAAACCAGGTTATTATGCGGTGCATCTAGATCGATATGATATTGATGTAGAGCTAACTACTACCTCTAGGGTAGGCTTTCATAAGTACACTTTTCCCGCATCAGAGTCTTCAGCTGTTGTATTTAATTTAGCAGATGCTTTAAACTGGGATGCTCCAGTAGAAGGATCACTTGTTCAAGAAAGTGAGACTGTGATTTCGGGTTATCGTTATTCAACAGGTTGGGCTAATGACCAGAGAGTTTTTTTTACGGCTGAGTTTTCTAAACCGATGAAAGCATTTGAATGTTATGATAAGGATAATTTGATAGATGATACTGCAATTACAGCGAAAGAAGTTTATGGTCGTGCTCTTTTTGACACTAATAGTGATGAAGAATTGTTTGTGAAAGTGGCTTTATCTCCTGTTAGTATTGAAAACGCAAAACTAAATCTTGAAACAGAACTTGCAGGTTGGGATTTTACTCAAACAGTTGAAAAGGCCAATAATGTATGGAATGAAGAACTTCAAAAAGTAAAAATAAAATCAAAAGAGCCTTCTGTCTTACGGAATTTTTATACTGCAATGTATCATTCAATGATAGCTCCTGCTGCATTTGATGATGTAAACAACGATTATAGAGGTGCTGATGGAAAATACTATAATGATGATAGTTTTAAAAACTATACTGTGTTTTCATTATGGGACACTTATAGAGCTGCACATCCTTTAATGACTATTATTCATCCAGAAAAAGTGGATGATATGATTAATACTATGTTACATATTTATAAACATCAAGGAAAGCTTCCTGTGTGGCATCTTGAAGGTTGTGAAACAAATTGTATGGTGGGTAATCCAGGTATACCCGTGGTAGCCGATGCTTATCTAAAAGGTTACAGTGGATTTGATAAAGATTTAGCCTATGAAGCGATGAAAAACTCTGCTTTACAAGATGATCGTGGATTGAATCTATATAAAGAGTTTGGTTATATTCCTTATAATAAAGAAAATGAATCGGTAGCTAAAGGATTAGAATATGCTCTAGCTGATGGTTCCTTAGCTAAAGTTGCAAAACTAAGAGGAGAAGAAGAGGATTATAATTATTTCAAAAAACGCAGTCAATCATATACTACGTATTTTGATTCTACTATTCGTTTTATGCGTGGTGTTGATACAGAAGGAAACTTTAGACAAGAAGAGCTAGATCCGTTTCATTCTCGCCATAGAGATGATGATTATACTGAAGGTAATGCTTGGAATTATGTCTGGCTTGTACCACATGATGTTACAGGGTTAGTCGATTTGTTTAAGGGGGAAGATTTGTTTATTGAAAAACTAGACTCTCTGTTCATAGTTGAAGGAGATTTAGGTGAAGAAGCCTCTCCTGATATTTCGGGGCTAATTGGACAATATGTACAAGGTAATGAGCCAACACATCATGTAATCTATTTATATCCTTATGTGGGACAGCAATGGAAAGCGGCAGAAAGAGTAAGAGAAGTTTTAACTACATTATATAGCGATGAGCCTGATGGCCTTTCTGGAAATGAAGATTGTGGACAAATGTCTGCTTGGTACATATTATCTTCTTTAGGATTTTATCAGTTAGAACCAGCTGGAGGAGTTTATGTTTTTGGTAGTCCTATAGTAGATGAGGCTGAAATTAATGTAGGTTCAGGGAAAACTTTTAAAATAGTTGCAAATAATAATAACAAGGATAATATTTATATTCAATCTGTTACTTTAAATGGTAAGCCTTATGATAAGAGTTTTATTGCATTTGATGATATAATGAAAGGTGGAGAACTTGTATTTAATATGGGCAATCAACCCTCAAAGGTGTTTGGTGCTGCTATGGAAAATAGACCTCAGTCACCTTCAAATGTAAATTAAAGCAAAATACTATTTAAGCTTAACTGTTTTATCTATATTTGTAATATCTGTTGGGAGTGTCTTTGAGAAAAGACTGAGATAAAATCCTTAGAACCTGATATGTTATTATGACATCGTAGGAAAACGGTAACTTATAGAAATAGACAAATAAAAATATAAAACTATTCAAAGAGCCGTTTCATTCATTTGAAACGGCTCTTTTTTGTTAGTAATGGATTGAAAATGAATAAAATTAAAAAAGTTGCTTTCGATGAACATGCTGAGAAGTATGATTCTTGGTTTCTAGAAAATAAAAATGTGCTTTATTCTGAAGCTAAATTAGTAGCTCATTGTCTACAAAATGCAGGAAGTATATATTCTGTGGGTTGTGGTAGTGGTTTATTTGAAAAAATATTAGAACAAGAATTTGATATTCAAATTAAAGAAGGGTTAGAACCATCGAAAGATATGGCTAGAATAGCTGAGATGAGAGGAATAAAAGTTGATGTGTGTACGGCTGAGGAGGCTAACTATAGGAATAAGTTATATGATACTATTTTATATAATGGTTGTCCTAGCTATATTACAGATCTAGAGTTGGCTTTAAGTAATAGTTATAAGGCTTTAAAAGAGGGAGGGAAAATTGTATTAATAGATATACCAAAAGAAAGTGGGTATGGATTATTGTATAATTTGGCAAAAGCTGCAGGTAGCTGGAATCATAATTTATTGAAGGATGTTTATCCACGAAATCCTTATCCCATTGAATTAGTAAATCAAGCCAATTGGAGAACAACTCATGATAAAGTTGAGGCTTTGAAAAAAATAGGATTCTCTGATTTTTCTTTTTATCAAACTTTAGTACGTCATCCTATATATTCTAATAATGCTATTGAAGAGCCTATAGAAGGATATGATCAAGGAGATTATGTGGCAATTTGTGCCTATAAGAAATAAACATTAATAAAAGTACTGTATTATGAAATGGAGTGATAAGGCATGGTTAGCAATTCAACCAATTTACGAAAAAACGATTCAGCTTCCTTTTGTTCAAGAATTGATGAAGGGGATATTGGCTGGAGATAAGTTTTTGTATTATATTCAACAAGACTCTTTATATTTAGCTAGTTATGGGCGTTTATTAACGGGTATAGCAACCAAACTTAGTAATCCTAAACATATACAGTGTTTTATAACTTTTGCTGACGAGAACATGGGGCAAGAGAAAGAGTTACATGATTCTTATATAAAAGATGTAACCTTAATGAATGATGCAGTTCCTTCTCCTACTTGTTTGTTATATACCTCTCACTTATTAAAGCAATTAGCTGTAGCACCCTTACATGTTATGATAGCAGCAGTTATGCCTTGCTTTGTTATTTATAAAGAAGTAGGTGAGTATATATATAATCATCAAAAAGGAGAGAATAACCCGTATAAATCTTGGATTGAAACCTATGCTGGAGAAGAACATATTGAATCGGCTAGAAAAGCTATTGAAATATGCAATGAAATAGCAGAGAGCTGTACGGAAAGACAACAAATGGAAATGCTTGAGGCTTATGTAACTTCAGCTAGAATTGAACATTTATTTTGGGTTGCAGCATACAATAAAGAAGAATGGCCAGTTTAGTGTTATTGTATATAATACTGTAGGGTGTTCACTTATATATTAGTCTACCTAAATAATATTATTCATATGTCTACTTAGTTACTTATTTAACAAGAAAACTGTCTACCTATATCAGTATAAGGCACAGGCTCAAGTCGAGCAGCCACAGCTAGAAAATATAATCTAGCTACTCCTAGTCTAATCAATTCATGGATAAAACGATTTCGTTTTGAAGAATTAGAATTATCTTCCGATTGTAAATACAGT
>Ga0172377_10000292_pt1 | contig 45290 bp, 47 predicted proteins | sample Pumphouse3metaG_FD_119749 | JGI IMG/M metagenome (GOLD analysis project Ga0172377, IMG submission 119749) | Leachate microbial communities from a municipal landfill in Southern Ontario, Canada - Pumphouse #3 metaG | ecosystem: Engineered > Solid waste > Landfill > Unclassified | place: Canada... | reverse complement strand
CGATTAAGCCAAGAGTATCAATGAATATTCTGGTGGGAATAATTCTGGGGCTTGGCCTAGGAGTGGGGGTTGCCTTTATTGTGCACTCTATGGATACAAAGCTGCGGACTCTGGAAGATATGGAAGGCTTTGTCCGCTTACCGATAGTGGGAACGATTCCGGTTATCAGTGAGCCAGAAGGGAAATTAGCAGAGTTTAGTGAAATGATCGAGAAAAGCGACGGCGAAACCCGCCACCAACTTGTACAATCAATGCATTTCGTATTGCAGCAATTGGTATCTCATTATGCTCCAAAATCTCCTATTGCAGAATCTTATCGTACCCTGAGAACAAATATCCTCTCCCGCACGGCTGACGGTAGTGCCACTATGCTTGTTACTTCATCGGGCCCCAAAGAAGGTAAATCAACTTCTGTAGCAAATATGGCTATTACCTTGGCGCAAATGAACAGTAAAGTAGTATTGGTGGATATGGATATGAGACGTCCCACTATTCACTCAAAATTTAACATCGACAAAGAAAACGGTTCCAGCGATTATCTGATTGATCCAGATGTAAAGATTCATCAAATAATCAAAGAAACAGGAATTATGAACTTGAGCGTTATTACTAGTGGATTTGTGCCTCCCAATCCATCCGAATTGATAGCTTCTTCCCGAATGGATCAGATGATTTCCGATTTGCGTAACGAATTCGATTATATCCTTTTCGATACACCTCCAGTAATTGCGGTTACAGATGCTCTGATTTTGACCAAGAAAGTTGACATGACCTTTGTAGTGGTAAGGTGTGGTCAAACCGAGAAAGGTATTATTAAGCGGACAAAAGAGCTTATGGAGAACATTGATGCCAGAATTGATGGCATTATTGTAAATGGCATCTATGTACAGAAGTACTATAATAAGCAAAACTATTACTATTATTACTATTACTATTATTACTATGGGGATGAGGTGCCCAAGAAGCAGAAAAAGAATGTTAGCCGCTTCTTACGCAAAAATAAATCTATTTCTTGAGGTATTAGATCGCCTTCCGGAAAATTACCATAAGGTCAATACTGTTTTATGCAGTATTGACCTTTTTGACGAGATCAAATATGTTTTGACAAAAAGAGAGTCCATAATAGTTTGGTCTTCGGTTGCTGAGCTAAGTGGTGAAAACAACCTTATCTATAAGATAGCCAAGTATTTACAAGATACTTACAAGGTGTGCGCCGGAGTAGAAATCTACTTGAAAAAGCGGATTCCAATTGCTGCGGGATTAGGTGGGGGAAGTTCAAATGCCGCCAGTGCTATTGAGGTACTGAATAAGCTTTGGCAATTGCAGCTAAGCCAAATGGAAAAGGAACATATTGCCGCCAGCTTCGGGAGCGATATAAACTTCTTTCTACATGGTGGAACTGCAAACGGTGAAAACCGGGGTGAAAGGATCACTGAAATGAGCGATATCATAATTGATAACATAGTTTTAGTGAATCCCGGCATATTAATATCTGCCGGTGCTGCTTATGGCGCTGTGGAAGTCCCGCTTCCAAGTGAGGTAAAGCTGTTTGATCCTAATCATCCAATTTCTACAATGTTTAACAGACTTGAGCCGGCAGTACGTAAGTTGTACCCTGTTGTGGATCGATTGCTAGATCAAATTAGTTTACACGGTGCAGTTAAAAGCATGCTGAGCGGCAGTGGGTCAAGTTGTTTTGGAATATTTAAGGACGCAAAGAAAGCCAAGCTCTGTGCGGATTACTTTGCAAAGCTGGGTTATTTTACCCATCACACAAAAACGATATCACAAAGAGAGTACAAAGGATGTTTTCCAAACTAAAGCTAATAACAGGCAATGCCAATCGTCCTCTGGCAGAGGAAGTGGCAAGATATGCAGGCATACCTTTGGGCGATATAGATTTGTTTAAGTTTTCCAACGATGAATCGTTTGTGAAAATAAATGATAATGTGCGGGGAGCAGATGTTTTTGTCATCCAACCAACCAGTTATCCTGTTAATGACAATCTGATGGATCTGTTAATCATCATAGATGCATTAAAACGGGCAAGTGCTCAACGCATCAACTGTGTAATTCCATACTATGCTTATGCCCGAAGCGATAAAAAAGATCAACCTCGAGTTCCGATCACGGCAAAACTGGTGGCAGATATTATAACTGTAGCCGGAGCAGACCGGGTGGTCACTGTAGATCTTCATGCCGATCAGATACAAGGTTTTTTTAATATTCCGGTTGACCATCTTTATGCAATTCCATCATTTGCTCGTTACTTTAAAAGTATCATGCAAATGGAAGATATAGTGGTGGTATCTCCAGATTCTGGAGGGGCAAATCGTGCGCGAGCATTAGCTAAACGTCTGAACTGTGGCTTGGCAATTGGCGATAAACGCCGTAGCGGGAATAATGACCAAACTGAGTTGTTGAATATAATCGGTGATGTTTGCGGTAAGACAGCAATTTTATACGACGACATTATCGATACCGGTGGGAGTTTGATAAAAGTAGCGAATGCTCTTCAAGAACAGGGCACCAAAAAGATATATGCTGCTTGTACTCATGGCGTTTTATCTGGCAAAGCAATAAGCTCTTTGGAGGCTTCACCAATAGAAAAACTATTCGTAACCAATACTATTATGTTAAATGAGCAAAAAAGAAATTGTAAAAAGATAGTACAACTCTCCATTGCGGAAATGCTGGCGATAGCCATCAAAAAGATCCACATTGGAGAATCAATTAGTCTGTTATTCAGATAGTAAATAAATGGAGGAATAAATGATATTTACTCTAAACGCAGAAACAAGAAACACCAAAAAGAAAAGCGATCTTACCCAGCTGCGAGCTCAGGGCTTGATCCCTGTAATTGTATACGGTGGAGACATGGAATCCATAAAGCTTTCCATAAATAGTAATGAGTTTCAGAAATGCTACAAAAAGAGCTTTTCAGAATTAGCTTTCTACGAACTAAATGTAGATGGCACTAAGTACCACACTATTATTAAAGATAAGCAAATCCATCCAGTTAACAGAAACTTCCTGCACCTAGATTTCATGGTTGTTGGAGCAGACAGCGCCATAGATGTAGATATTCCGCTTCATTATATGGGAGAGGCAATAGGCATCAAGGAAGGCGGATTTATGGATGTAATTCAACGCACAGTAAAGGTAAACTGTAAAGCCTCAGAGGTACCAGAAGGGCTTGAGCTAGATGTTAGCGACATGAAAGTTGGCGATTCCAAACATATACGCGATCTTCCACATGGTTCTTGGACATATAGAGACGCCGACGATGTAACGCTTGTGGTTATCCATGCCAAGGCCACAGCTGCGGTTGAACCCACTGCCGAAGAAGCCGAAGAGCCAGAAACAATAGAAGAAGACTGACCCTGTTTATGAAGTTGATTGTGGCTTTAGGAAACCATCCTCAGCGCTATCATCGTACAAGGCATAATATTGGCTTTATAGCGCTTGATAAATGGGCAAAATCACATCAATTGACGTTTAGACAGAATGATCTTTTCGATTATATTGTGTATAAACAAGCGGTTGCCATCAAACCAAAAACATACATGAACTTGGTAGAGAAAGCACTTAAGGCAGCTCTCTTGCGCTGGAAGATATCTGAAATACTAGTAATCCACGATGATATAGAGCTTCCTTCTGCTTCCTTACGACTAAGGAATGGCGGGGGTGATGGTGGGCATAATGGATTGAAATCACTGTTTCAAATCATGCCCCCAACAGAACTGAAACGTATAAGGATAGGAATTGGAAGATCCGATCTTATTCCTGCTGAAAGGTATGTCCTTGAAGATTTTGAGGAAGTTGAACTGACAAGGTTTAACGAAAGCTTAAAACAGGTAGTCCGCTTTTTAGATACATTTATAAAAAGCGATTTCAACAGCATGTTGAATGAATATAGTAAATGGAAGAAATCCTATTCCGATGGTAAAACTGTCGGAATCAAATGTCCAAAGGAGGAAAAGGATGATTAAGGATTACGAACTTATGGTGATGTTTACCCCGAAGCTTAGTGCAGAGAATGCAGATGCGGCTAATGAAGCAGCATTAAAAACGCTGCAAGAAGCCGGTGCTGAAATCATCAAGACAGATGCTTGGGGGAAACGCATGCTTGCATACCCTATCGATAAGCATCAGGAAGCGTATTATTACGTGAACTACATGAAGATGGATAGCCTTTCAATTAAAGCCATCAAACAGCAGTTCAACATCAACGAAAACATAATCCGACATATGTTCGTTGCTCGTGACGAGAAATAAGGAGGTATTATGGCAGACCTAAGATTACCCAGACTCAATAAGTTTATTGCAGCAGGAAGAATAGCTAACGATTTGGAGCTAAAATTTACACCCAAAGGAACAGCGGTAATGCGCTTCACTCTTGCTGTAGACAGAAACTACAAGGATGAATCGGACCAATGGCAAACAGTTACAAGCTGGATAGATTGTGTTGCCTGGAGTAAAACAGCCGAATATCTGGATAAGAACGCCCATAAAGGCAGTGCAGTTATTGTAGAGGGGCGAGTTGATACCAGAAATTGGACTGACCAAAACAACCAAAACCGTAAATCAACGGAAGTGACTGCGGATAGTATTCATTTGTTGGAGTGGAAGCCTCGTGATGGTGAAGCACCTCAGTATGAAACAGATACGCCAATGCCTTCGGAAGAATCTACACAGACAAAAAATGCAACTAACGATGATGTTCCATTTTAGGAGAAACAATGAATTATAGCGATAGAAAAAAGAAATTTAGCCGCAGGAAATACTGTAAGTTCTGCGCCAATGCAGATATTGTAATAGATTACAAAAACATTGATTTAATGCGTCAATATACGTCGGATGTTGGTAAGATCGAAGCAGCTCGTCTAACCGGGACATGTGCCAAGCATCAGCGCAAGTTGGCTACAGAAATCAAACGTGCTAGGCAGATGGCGCTTATTCCCTACGTAGTAGAATAAGCCGATGTTCATTTTGCCTTTCCTGAGTGGCACATTATCTCTTATCAGCCCCTTTTTGGGGATGATAATGGTAATGTATTTCAGTGCAAAGGTATTGGGTCCTGCTTTAGTATCTCCGCAGAGAGCGATTATCCTCTTTTTTGTGATGCCAATCCTTGTGTTGCTGATTGACGGTCGTAGAGGCGATACCCCTTTACTTGCTTGCGATGCAATATTTGGAGTTGGATTGGTTGTCTATATATTCTTGCTTATTCTCAGGCGCAATCAGCTATTGAGTGAAGCCCTGCTAGCGGGGATTATGATGATTATAACCTATTCTCTGGCGAGGATGTTTATTTTTGATGGGATACTAAATGCAGCCTATACGGAAGGAATGAAGATGGTGCAAGAGCAGATGCCGGCTTTTATGGATCAAGAGTATATGCAAATTAGCGCAAACTTATGGCAGAAAGTGATGCCGGCATTTTGGGGAGTGGGGCAGATATTTGCTCTAATGATTGGATATTTGATCTTTCATAAAACCATTCATATTCCCTTGGATACTGGAGCCATGAAGTTTAGCGTATTATACAACGTTCTAATTATGGCATCACTGCCCTTATATTTCTATGAAGCTACTAAGGTAGTATTCTTAAACACTCTAATTCTATTATGTACAGTTCCGCTTATCCAGGGTTTTTTTCTGGTGTGGAATTTTATTTCCAGAGTAATTACAAACAATATTATTAAAAGCATAGTTATGATACTAGCATTGATCTATGCTTTTATCCCGCTTGTTTTAATCGGTTTTGCCGATAGTTGGATAAGCGGAAACAAAACACGTGGAGGAAATACCGCATGAAAGTTATCTTGCTCGAAAATATAGAAAAGTTGGGCAAACAAGGCGAAGTAGTAAACGTAAAACGCGGATACGCCAGAAACTATCTTGTTTCCCGCAATTATGCACTTTACGCCACCCCATATAATATGAAACGTCTCGGTAGCATACAAGAAGAGATTCAGGCTACCGAAGAAAAAAAGATTACAGAATTAAAAAAACTTGCCGAAAAAATCGCTTCTATTAAACTGTCTTTCGTCCGCAAAGTAGATGAACAGGGAAGCTTGTTTGGCTCAGTTTCAGAAAACGATATTGTTCATGCTCTTCAGCAAGAAGGCTTGGAAATCCATCGTTCTGCGGTGCAAATGGAGCACCATACCAAGGAATTGGGCGAACACAGCATTCAAGTTAGACTACATAAAGATGTGGTTGCCGATCTTAACTTTGTAGTTGAAGCAGAAGCCGAATAATATTTCCGGGAGGTTCCCATGCATGATAAATTATTTAAATTTAAGCAGATAGCAGGCTTGGTTTTCTTCATCGCAGTCCTTTCTACGATGGGCATGATAACCGGGCGCCCTGTGATGATGCTTGTATATGCTGCCTTCTTTCTGGCACTAAGTTTTGTAGTATATCTTACTCTTAAAAACAACCAACGCCATTTTGAAGTAAGCCAACGATCGAACAAAACGTTTAGAAAAGTGTTAGCAGGCATTTTAATGCTCTTGGCCGTCGCATCACCTTTATTTATCACTTTACGTACCAGTGTAATAAACCTGCCGGAAAGCATGAGCGTAGGTGTTGTTATTCCACTGATGCTTGGTCTTAGCATTTTGTTTATCGCACTGGTTTTAACCACAGTGGTATTAATCAACCGCAAGGGTACTACTCTGGCAAACCGTGCCATAGGCTACATTGTCTTTGTAATTGCTTCAATCATCCCTGGCATTTTGATGTCGAGAGTTGATAGCACTACTATGGGTATCGGTTCGGTATATTATGTGTCTATGGCAGTATTGATCCTGGCGTACAACGCCATGGGTCTTTATTTTAGCGAAGAATAAAACCAAATTATACGGGAGTATTGGTCACTTTTGGGGGTAATACTCCCTAAATCTATTATATGTCTTTTATTCGTGCAGACAGCAACTTTCATAAACTCATCTTGGCATTGGGTGGGGAAAGATATAGCCATTTTATCCAAGCATATTTTTGTTGGCAAAGGATTGTTGGTGACCTTTTGGCAGAGCGCTCTCACCCGATAAAACTAGACAATGATATCCTTTATGTAGGGGTACAAAACAGCACGTGGATGCAGGAATTGGTTCTACGAAAGGCAGATATCATTAGTAAATATGCGGCGTATGGAGAGAATATAAACGATATAATCTACTTAATTAACAGCCCAAAGAGAAGAAAGAAATGAGTATAAAAATTGCAGCGTCGGTTCTTTCAGCAGATTTTTCCCACTTGGCAGACGAGATAAAACTTTTGGAAGCAGCCGATATGATTCATTTGGACTTAATGGACGGTCATTATGTACCAAACCTCAGTTTTGGATACCCACTGGTTTCTGCCATCCGCAAACTAAGCATCAAGCCTTTGGATGCGCATCTAATGGTAACAAATCCTCAATCTTATATAGAGCCATTGGCAGATATTGGCATAGAGTGGATTTCATTCCATCAGGAAACGGTGTATCACAGTCACCGTATGATTCAAAAGATAAAATCTTTGGGTATTAAGGCGGGAATAGCGCTTAATCCTGCTACTCCAATCAATTCATTGGACGCAATTTTAGAAGACTTGGATTATGTTTTATTGATGAGCGTTAATCCGGGTTATTCGTCTCAGAGATTTATCCCTTCAGTAATAGATAAAGTAAGGCAATTATCAGCTTATAAAAAGCAATATCCTCAATTACAGATTGAAGTAGATGGGGGAGTGAATGCAGATAATTGCACTCAACTCATTGAAGCTGGAGCTAATATTTTGGTATCGGCTTCATACATATTTGATGCGCAAGACTATTCTCAAGCAATATACAAATTAAGGGGAAAATAGATGTTTAGCAGCTTGTCTGAACGGCTGGATACAATTTTTCGTAACCTCAAAGGGAGCGGATATCTTACAGAACAGAATATAAAAGATAGCATGAGGGAGATTCGTCTTGCTTTGCTTGAGGCAGATGTTAACTTCAAGATAGTGAAGAACTTCATCGCAGAGGTGGAAAAACGAGCTGTTGGTGCGGAAGTAATGAAATCTCTTACTCCCGGTCAGCAGATTGTAAAAATAGTACACGAACAACTTATCGCCCTTATGGATACCGAGGGCTTTGAGATGAAGGTATATAACAATAAACTTACAAAAGTAATGATGGTAGGTTTGCAGGGCTCGGGTAAAACTACGGCATGCGCCAAACTTGCGGCGATGTATCGAAAGAAAGGGATCAAGCCGATGATGGTTGCATGTGATGTATATCGTCCTGCAGCTATCGAACAACTTAAAACACTGGGGCGGCAGATTGATATTCCCGTAGTTGCAGAAGAAAGCAAAGATGTAATTACAATTGCAGATTCCGCACTAAAGCAAGCATATTCAGCCTTTAGCAACCTGCTAATATTTGATACAGCAGGCCGTCTTCACATCGATACTGACATGATGGATGAAGTAGCTAAATTAAAAGCGTTCATCAAGCCAGATTACATATTCTTTGTTGCTGATGCTATGACTGGACAGGATGCTGTAACTGTTGCTGATGAATTTCACAAGAAACTAGATTTTGATGCTGTTATCCTCACCAAGCTTGATGGTGATGCCAGAGGGGGTGCAGCGCTATCGATTAAGGCTGTAACTGGAAGACCCCTCGCTTATGTGGGTACGGGGGAGAAGATTCCGGATTTGGAAGTTTTTTATTCCGACAGGATGGCTTCCAGAATTTTGGGAATGGGCGATGTATTAAGCCTAATTGAAAAAGCCGAAGAAACTTTGAATGCCGCAGAAGAAGAGAAACTGGCACGCAAGATGTTGAAGAACCAGTTTACTTTGAACGACTTTCTAAAGCAACTTCAGAGTATTAAAAAAATGGGACCTTTGGATTCCATTATCAAAATGATCCCTGGTATAGGGCCCAAGATGCCTGCTGATCTTAAAATTGACGATAATGCCTTAAAACACGTTGAAGCCATTATTCAATCTATGACCTATAATGAAAGGGAGAAACCAGACTTGTTGAACGGGAGCCGCCGATTAAGGATTTCTAAGGGTTGTGGAAGACCAGTAATGGAAGTAAACCGCCTGATGCGTCAATTCGAAGACATGAAGAAAATGATGAAGAAGATGAGCAGCCCTAAGGGAATGAAACAACTCGAATCCATGATGAAAGGAAAACAATAGGAAAATTCGTATCGTTGTGTGGGTTTCGCCAAAGACTCAAATTGATGAAGTATCATTCATTTTATCGGATTGATTGTTTCTATCTTGTCGAATCGGGCTGTTATTAACAAGGCTTTATATTGGGATTCTCCTGTTGGTAAGGGAGAATGGCAGCTTGAATCATAGTTTAAATTACAGTGGTGTATCAAGATTGCCAATCGCACATAACAAGGCGAGGACTAAAAGAGATTAAAATTCTATGAAGGGAAGGGCTTTTCAAAGTGTGGTTCAGATAATTTCGCTCAACCAACAACGATTTATCTCACGATGCTTAGAATGGGTGGTTTTATGGAATAACTGTCGTCTTTTATCAAAGCGAGATATGCTGTTATTTAAGCAAGTAGCCCATCGATTAGGGTCTAAAGAGATAATTCGTTGATAAGCATTTAAAAAACTGGTGACAAGGTTGATAAACTCTTTATAATCGAACTCATCTGCCCAAAAAAGTAAGAGGTGAGTAATGTCGGTTTCTGGATAGTCTATCTTACTATCAGTAAAATCAACAAAATAATAAACAGATCCAGTCAAGAGGATATTTTTGGGTTGATTATCAAAATGACACAAACACTTGTTTGAAGTTAAACTTGCTTTATGGAATTCAGCCACAGCCAGTCCCATCTGAGAGGCGTTAAAAAAGCTTTCATCCAGATATGGCTTTCCTTTGACGCGTTTGGTTGTGATGTACCATAAATTGCTGTTCATTGCTTCCGTTTGACCATAGCTCAACAATTTTGGAACGTGAGGAATATTCAATTTATAAACGAACAATTCGTTTTTGTATAAATCCTTATTGCTAAATGTTTTGGTAACAACACTGGGATAGATGATTAAATTTATATCAACTGACATCAATCAAGCGGGATTCTCTCGATTTTATTGTGTTTGAACATAGGCACCAAAAGCTCGTTTCCGGGCAGATGATAATATATGTCTGCGGCGCCGTCATATCCTTTGAAATTTGTAACAAATCGGTTTTGTTCTTGTGGAATCTCAATGATCATGTTTTCTTTCCATGAGCTAAAGAAAATTCTACCAAGATCATCTATTGCAATGCCATCAAGATCTGAATACATAGTATCCTTAAAGATACTAAAACTCTTATCTCTGGTATTGAGACTAATAATGGGGGAATGCTGGCTAAGATTAACAATAAACATCTGCCAGCGAGGTTTATCGTATATTATACCGTTTGGAGCTTGCAATAAAGGGCTAGAAAGGCGTTCTTGAGTTTTGGAAGTGGGATCGTAAACAAAAACACAGTTATCGATGGTATCGGTAATATAAAGTTTGCCATATTCATCTATGGCTATGTCGTTGAGTCCCTTAGCCCCCTCTATATAAAAGCTTTCTACAATCTTGGCTTCGCTTAATTTTACTACGTGAATTTGATTTGGATCGGTGATGTATAACTTATCAGCTTGGATAATCATTCCCTTAGGTGCATCAAATTCGCCGGAAATGAATTCGGAAAGCGATCCTTGTTCGTCCATTGCCACAATGTTACCATTACCAACATTCGAAATGAGAAATTTCTCTGACACCGGATCGTAAACTATACTTTCTGGCTTATCGAGCTTTACTTTCCCGAAATTGCGAAACACAAGGAAAAGTGTAATAACGGCAGCAAGTATAATGATAATCAGAATGATTTGTTTTGTTTTCATGTTTTCTTACCTCAGGCTCCAACTACTACCATCAGGACCGTCTTCTATCACGATGCCCAACTGATGTAAGTCATTTCGTATTTTGTCTGAAAGCTGCCAGTTCTTATCTGTGCGGGCTTGGGTTCGATAGCTGAGGATCAAATCTATTAGGGCTATAGTTATATCTGGCATTTTACTTTCTTGTTCTTTAGAATCAATTTGAAAAAATCCCAATACTGCTCCCAATTTGAGCATTAAATGAGCTGCTTGTTTGCGAAAGTCTTCGTTAAGTGATTGATTTCTGGCTTTATGACTTAGGTCGAAGAGGATAGCCATAGCCTTGGCAGTGTTAAAATCATCATTCATTGCATCCTTAAAACTTTCCTCAATGCTTATAAGTTCAGTATCTATAAGGTTTACTTCGTGCAGGGATTGTACCTTATGGTCTTTTAGTGCCTTATAGAAATTCTGAATTGCTTTATGCGATTCTTCTATCAATTCACGGGTAAAATCTATGGGTGACCGGTAATGCTTGGAAAGAAAGAAATGGCGTATTGCTTCAGCATCATATTCTTTTAATATATCACGAGTAGTAAAGAAGTTTTTTAAGCTTTTACTCATCTTTTCGCCATCCACATTTAAAAAGCCATTGTGCATCCAATATCGCGCCAGAGGCTTTCCAGTTAAGGCCATTGCTTGGGCATTTTCGTTTTCATGATGAGGAAAAACGAGATCAATGCCACCGCCGTGGATATCGAAAGTCTCACCCAAATAGTGTTGACTCATTACTACACATTCAGTATGCCATCCTGGACGTCCATTACCCCAGGGACTTTGCCAAAAAGGCTCTCCTGGTTTGCTTTTCTTCCACAAAGTAAAATCTGCCGGATGACGCTTTGCAGTATTCTCTGCTACTCTTGCTCCAACCATTTGATCGTCAATCTGTTTACCCGAAAGGTATCCGTATTCTGGTAGTGAGGCGGTATCGAAATATACGTCTCCATCTACTTCGTACGCATTGCCTTTGGTTTCCAGAGTTTGAATAAGCTCAATAATCTGGGGCATAGTTTCGGTAGCACGTGGTTGATGAGTAGGGCTTTTAATTCCTAATGAGCGGCAATCTTTTAAAAAAGCTGTAGTATATTTATCGGCAATCTTGCTAAAATCTTTGTTTTCAGCGATGGCTTGGTCAATTATCTTATCATCAATATCGGTGATATTTTGTACATATGTTACAGAGTAACCAAGATACTCAAAGTAACGGCGCACTACATCAAAAAAGATGAATGCCCGTGCATTTCCAATATGAAAATAGTTATAAACAGTAGGCCCACAGGCATATAGTTTGAGCTTACCTTCTTGGAGGGGGATAAATTCTTCTTTACTCCGAGATTTTGTGTTGTATAGTTTCATAAGACACCATTATTTATAGATTACCAGACGTTCGCGTTTTTCAATGCTATTTCCATCTAAAGTTTTAGCTTTTATCCTAATAAAGTATGTGTTGTTTGCTAAGTTATCTCCAAATTCGTCCTTACCATCGAAGAATATCTTGTTGAAGCCCTGAGTCGCAATAGTTTCTATACGACGTAATCGTCTGCCACTGATGCTAAAAACATCTAAGGTAACATCTGCAGATTGCGAGATTATGAAGGTAATATAGCCTTCTTTATTCATGGGATTTGGATAAATGAGAAAGTTCTCCAGAGATATTGAACCACTTTCTTTAGCAATAAAGTGAGTGCTTGCCACTTCAGGTAAGTTGTAATTATCGAAGGCAATTAGCTGAATTGTATGATTACCCTCACTAAGCTTGGGTAATTGATATACTAAAGTACCTTTGGTAAAAGAATCTGTATCGTAACTAAAATATGACGTAACTGATGTTGGTTGTAATGAATTATCTAAAACCAAGAGAATGTTATGCCCGGCACTCCCAGTTACATTGATTCCATTATCGTCAGAAATACGGGCATATAACACCGGAGAGGTTCCCACTTTGTCACCGGGGCGAAAATCGTATGAACCCAGCGATATTTCAATTTTTGGGGGACCGTCATTTTCTGGAGTATCCTGTAAAACCTCGTCAGAAAGCCTCAGAGGGTGGTAATAGCTTATATAACCTTCTTTCTGATTCTCATCCCAAAGGTAGGATAGAACCGTGCCAGTATCACCACTCATGATGTCGTCCGGAATAAGCATTCCGGCATCAAACTGAGAATCCTTAACGCTAACCTTTCCACGAAAGATTTGGTTGCCATTTTGGCTTACTGTATTGCCTCCCAAGGAGTAAGTTCTTTCTGAATCCGTAGCAATAACTTCTGCTTCTCCCGCAAGTCCCATCTCTTTGAAGGATCCACTAAATCTTGCTGTTTGGCGAGAAAAATAGGTTTGATCTATGTTTTCTTCTACTAGGGGTAAGATTAGATTAGAGTGTTCTGGAGGGCAAGTATAGATATTGGGATCTCCCAACACAATATACATGGCATCATTGTTGGTGCTTGCAGTATAGCTAGTTTTGGCTTTGGTAAGCGCAGCTCCAAGCGGAAGATGGCTATTGGTTAAATTTGGTATGAAGAACGACATCAAACCGTGATTGGGATCAGGAAAACTTTTACGGGTAGAAGCAACGGAGGCAATCGCTCCGGCATTCTTCAATAATACAGATTTCTGGCCTAAACTTTCGTATGCCCAATGGTCAAAAGAACTAACGTCACAAGATGCGGCGACAAATAAAGGCAGCATTTCTGGGTTTTTAAACATGCCCATATCTGTTGAGCCGGTATAATAGTTTTGCATGCTGAGCGTGTCAAATGAACCGTGACCAATATAGTACCAGATTACTTTTCCTGCATTTATCTCTTCAAACATGGCATCTCTAACTCTGGGTTTGTTAAGAAATTCATCGGTGTCATAATCGGCAGCAAAGATCTTGTGCGTGAATACGGCGGGATTGATCATGTTGGAAAGAGCTTGCATATCTCGCGTATGTTGCCAATCCATCGTATTCGTTCCATTAACATTATCATCGGCTAAGAGCAGCAAGCTATTTTTCCATAATCCAGGTTTGGGTGTTTGAGTATAGCGGCGGAAATTATCCATCATTGTATTCAATTCGGTAAGATTACTAACTGGATATCTACCTATGGCTATTTCGGGGTGGTTCAGGTTAGTAAGCATCCCAAAGTAATCATCGGAAGTGATGTCATTTGAAGAGTGTTGGAAAATCATGATGTGGTTCTTGCTGGCAGCAGATCCAGAAAAGTTTCGCCAATCAATTGTTCCCATGCCCAAAAGAGTGAGAGATCGAATCTTGGGTTCCGGTAAGTTATAGTAAAGATATCTTAGGTATTGTTTAATTGCCATAGGGTCGGGGTACCCGCCGTTAAACTGGTTAAAAATATCGCTTTGCAATACTACTTTGGTTTTCATATTCCAGTTTTGGAGATACATATTTGCCAATTCTTGCGCTTTATCCATAAATCCTGGAGGCGTAATTATTACGCTTTCAATAGGTCCTTCAATAGCAGAAAGATCAGTGGGTTCAAAAATATTCACAGTGACCGGATTATAAAGTTCATTGGCTTGACATACAAAGAATTTGGTATTTTCAGATCCTCTAGAAACAAAGTAGAAGCCGTCAGCTTGTGGCTCTATCTCAATTTTGCTAACCTCAGAAAAGGATGATGTACGGTATACATTCAGGTTAGTCATCGATCCTCGAAAACTATATTTTATACTAGACGCAGAGTAGGGTGTTTGATCGTTTACAACGTACTGAGAGTTACCTTTTTCCAATTTTCGTGTATAATTGATGCGAATGTAATCCAGAAAAAGGTTATCCGTGTTATAGCGTACTACTCTGAGAGTAATTTGGTTGTTTCCGGGGACAAAAAGATCTGTATGCATAGAGAAATCATAGTGAGAATTTCCTGTCCAACTAAATACGCTTCCGTTGTCAGCGAAAATTTGTCCATTTATTAAAACGGAAAATCTATGAGTAGCCAGAGCACTTGCATCTTCAGGCTTGATGCGGAATTCTAAATGATGAAATGATTGAGTATCTAAGTCTGGCAAATTTACATTAAATGAATAATCTAAGGTGCTGCTGCCAAACATACGGCTCATGTACCACAAATATCCAGTTGTTGAACGGCGGTGTTTCTCTTCTTCTAGATGAATTGTATAGAGTTGTGTATTGACAGAATCTTGTTCAGTATGTTCTACGGAATCTTCCATTCTGATGCGCAAGGGATCGCCATCAAAAGTTCCAGCGTGTGTTAACCAGTATATGCCATTGTGTGAGTATGGGTTATGATAAATAGCTTGATCGGTTGCTTGTAAAGCATCATTATTTTCGTAACCAGTACGATCTGAACCAAAAAATACTATATAATCATTTGCATCAAAACTTCCATCTTCTTCGCCAACGACTTGAATTGGTATTTCGGTAAAAGCTTCGCCAGCAGTTAAGTAATTTTGATTCATCAGCTTGCCGCTGGTAGCAAATAGCCGGAAACTGCGAGGGTCGATATCTTCAACAGAAAACCCGCTAAGTTGGCTGGGAGTAATCCTAAACATTCCCATTTTGTCTGTTTCAATTTTTGCCCACCAGGGAGATTTGGAGAATTCTGCGTAGTTAACGTTACTCCTTTGAGGAGCTAACCAGTATTTAGCTTCGCCCTTATTGATAAGCTGATCAAGAAACAATTCTGCCATCAAGTCATTGCGTGGTGCGGCTTTATTGTTTGTATTTCCTTGTATTTGAATCTTTATTCGGGCGTAAGTTAGTATATTTAAGGAGTTGTTTCCATCATAGACGAATGGATGGATAATGAATGGAATATGAGGATGCTCTCTAAAAGTATGAACACCGGCGTTCCGCATTATGCTTTCTCTGGGTGCGGTATAAAGCTCTTCATCAATCTCATAACGGTAGTGAGACATACCGTCTATAGATTCTGGGAATGGAACCGGTTTTATCCGTTTGTTTAAAGTCACCTGTTCTTGTCTATCTAGCAAAATTGTGGCAATTGCATTTCCAGAGGGGGGTATGCCGACTTTAAACTCAAAGGATGGTAAAGATGGAGCTCCTGGAGTTTCTGGATAGCCCGCTTGCTCCATTCTGATAGAGCAGAAATCTTGATCTTCTACTATATCATAAGTATTCAAGTGGAAATCCAGGATGATTTCTGTTTCGTTGCTTTCCACCACATCAAAGCCGGCGCATAGAGGCAAAATGCAAAGAAGCAGACTAATGGCTATAATTATTTGCTTCATTTGTTTCTCTTGGTATTAAATATCTTTTCCAAACCGTAGATTAGCATGTAGAATATTCCCGTAAAGATGAATATTCCCAGCATGCCCTGGCCCATCATCCAGAGCGCATATTGAATGGTGTCTATCCTACTGATAAGTACTTGAACCATTATTCTCTTTCCTCTTATTTACTCGATGTGATATCGTCTGCCATGTGAAATCATCATGGCTCGATATATCTGCTCAATTAGGATTAGTCGCGACATACGATGAGTAAAAGTAAGGCGCGACAAACTAAGACACAGCTTGGCAGATTTCTTGAGCAGAACACTGCTGCCATATACTCCACCAATAACAAACACGATATGCTTTATATATGATATACTAGTTAGAAACTCAGCAAACTCAAGAGAAGTCTTTTCTGTTCCTTTTTCATCTAACAATATCATGAAATCTGTGGGTTTGATTTTGGCAAGCACCAATTGAGCTTCTTGTTCAATTACTGCATTTACGTTTCCGGTATCTTTGATGCTTACATCTTGCAGTTGGTAGATTTCTAGCTTGCAAAAAGGTTGCAATCTTTTAGTGTATTCGGCGATAGCTTCTTTCAGCCAGTTGTCTTTATCTTTACCCAGCTGTATGATTTTGATATTCATCTTTAGAGCATGGATGCCAAACCCAAAGCCATGCATAGCATCTTTGTTTCTCCATCGTCTGCACGTGAAGGAATCAGAATTGGAGCTTTGGTTCCCATAACTACGTGAGCAACTCTGTATTTGCAATAGTAAGTTAGCATTTTACCGTAGATGTTTCCAGCCTCAATGTTCGGCACAATCATAATATCTGCATTTCCTCCAACGGGACTGCTTATTCCTTTAAGCAGGGCAGCTGTTTTATCTACCGCGTTGTCAAATGCTAATGGACCTTCTATAATGCATCCAGGAATTTGCTTGCGTTCATTCATCTTTGCTATCAAGGCTGCATCGATAGTGGCTGGCATCTTTGGGTTAACAACCTCTACTGCCGATAGTATAGCTACTTTTGGGTTGGGGTTCTCCAAGTAGTGAGCTACCTGCACAGCGTTTTTAATTATTGCAACCTTCTCGCTTATTTCCGGCAAGATATTTATGCCACCGTCACTCATAAGTTTGATTCCATCTGGGTGCTCATAAGCCAAAACGTCCGAGATAACTTCACTGATTCGCAATCCCATTTCTTTATCTAATACTGCTCGCAGGAGAGTAGAAGTTTCTGTTTTACCTTTCAGAATAATATCCGCCTTATTCTCGCGAGCCAAAGCCACAGCCGTTTTTGCCGCTAGCACAAGGTCTTTGCCGGTATCAATTATCTCAAAGCTTTGTAAATGCTCAGGTGCCATTTTTTGTAATAATTCTCGTATTACTATAGCATCACCCACAAGGATGCTTTCTGCAAGAGATTCGTTTTTCGCCAAGATGGCAGCATCCAGCACGCTTTCTGTTTGAGCTGCGGCTATTACAACAGTGCCACGTTTTGCATTCTTAACTTTCTGTAGTAGTTCATTAAAGTCTTTTATCATTGCAAAAGCTCCTTTGTTTAGTATTCGTAGCGCTCTAAGAACTTATCCACAAAGCTGTCTTCTCCGGGTTTGAGTTCTACCAAAATTTTCTTAAGTGCTTCTTTTTGGATTTGACGCACGCGCTCTCTGGAGAGACCCATGACTTCGGCAATTTGAGCAAAGTTTTTGGTTTCATGTCTATCATTTAAGCCAAAGTAAGTACGAATGATCTCTGCTTCGCGATGCTCTAGCTTATCTATTGCTTTGTGGATACGCTTATTAAGTCGTTTTTGTTGATATAACTGTTGAGGATCCAAGCTGTCTTTATCTTCTAGTAAATCGCGAGTTGTATAACTTTGAAAATCGTTTGTTTGCAGCACATCATCATAAGATGATGTTTCAGGCATCTGAGCTTTTAATAAATCTACGGATTTCTCTGTGATGTTCAGTCTATCGGCAATTTCTTCCGTACTTGCTGTTTCTCCAGTTTCGGAAAAAAGACGTTCTTGGGTAGCCTTTATACGATGTGCTGTGCTTGATTTACCCAAAGGGACTCGAATTAGCGATGATTTTTCGGATACAGCTAACATGATTCGCTGTTTGATCCACCAGATTGCATAAGAGATCAGTTTAATATCCTTATCAGGATCAAATTTCTCTATTGCTTTTATTAGTCCGATATTACCTTCGCTAATCAGCTCAGAAAGCGATAATCCTCTGTTTTGATATCTTGCGGCTATCTTAACTACAAACTTCAGGTTTGCCTGAATAAGACGATTCATGGCGTCCGCATCTCCATTTCTAGCTTTAATTCCCAAGTCATGCTCTTCTTCACGACTAAGGGTTTTGAATTTAGAAATCTCATTCAGGTAACTCTGTAATGCTTTATCGGCAAATACACTTTCTCTTCTCATTTTTCTAATATACCTTTTGCCATCAATCTATGGGCAAAACCTTGCGGGGGTTTATCGCTTTTCCCTTGATGCGATACTCAAAGTGTAGATGTGCTCCAGAAGCATTACCTGTAGCCCCTACCATAGCTATTTGTTCACCTTTTTTAACTTTTGCGCCCACTGCAACAAGATTCTTCTCGTTGTGTGCATATACAGTCATAACAAAATCTGGATGCTCTAAAACTACTACATTTCCATAGGCTCCCTGCACCCCAGAGTAGACCACAGTTCCATCCAAAACTGCAAAAATGGGAGTTCCGTTTTTTGCTCCCAAATCTATTCCTTTGTGTGGTCTGCCGTTGCGTAAACCATATTCAGATATAATTTTGCCTTCTACAGGCATGACCAAGTCATCGCGTATTTTGTCTCTTTTTATAAGTTCTTCTTCGTTGATTATTGAAGATACAGTGGGGCTGCCAGATGGACGCGGGCTTCCGGCTAAGTATATTCTCTGACCTACTCTAATGTCATTTGATGTTAAAGCATTAATACGTTTAATCTCTTCAACTGACACATTGTTTTCTCTGGCTATTCTGTATAGTGTATCTTTGGGCTGAACAATATAGACTTTTTCTATAACAACTGTATCTGGTTGGGCAGTGCTGATTGTGGGGAGTTCAATGTTAGAATTGGCAGCTTGTGGGTGTGCAGTCGCATTTTCTTGTGGAGGAGCTTGATAGGGATTCTTAATTATTACACGTTGACCGGGATAAATCGAAACATCAGCGTTTTCAAAGTTGTTCCATTTCAATAGGTCTGCTAGAGGCACATTATGATTCTTTGCAATCCTAAATAGATTGTCCCCGCGCTGAATAATGTAGAAATAATCCGCTGGAAGCGATGAACGCTGGATTTGACGGGGTTCAATTGCTGGCGATGAGGGTGTTTGAGAACTGTTATCATCAGTATTTTCAAGGTTTGGATTAGTAGATGTGCTATTTGCATTTGATTGGTCATCAGAGGGTTGTGCCGTTATCTTTATTACCTGCCCAATAGATAGATTGGTACTTGTTAAATTGTTGAGGTCCATAATTTCCTGTACAGAGACACCGTATTTTTTACCAATACCGTAGAGAGTGTCTCCGCGCTTAACTATGTGATTCTGCACTTGAGCACTCATTATTGCCGGCAACAACAATAAGAAAAGCACAATGCAGATGAATCTATCTAATTTCAAAACCATGATACTTATATTCTGAATCCATTTTTTCTATATTGATTTGCCTCACCACAGAGAATCCATTTCCCCTTCGAAGCATCTCACAATAACCGTCTATAAGAGATTCCTGTGTTTCAGCAACTATGTAAACCGAGCGGTCTGCCAGATTCTTTACATAGCCACTAATGCCAAGCTGTAAAGCGCATTCTCTCGCATGATAACGAAAGCCTACTCCTTGCACCCGACCTAGCACTTGTATCTCGTAAACGGGCATAATTACTCACCTTTATATTTCAGTTCTTTGTATTTCATCCCTTGATATTTGTCAAGCATTCGTTTCGTCAATTCTTACATATCCAAACTTATCTTATGATCTTCTTTACCAAGGCCGCTGGATGCTTTTAGAGAGGCGATAAAACCGCTTTCACAGATAGCGCTTTATATATTGTAAAGATGATCATTCGTAAGCGTTTGATATATAAGTATGTTAGAGGGAATACAAGAGCAAGTATCTTATTGCTTAAACTCCGCTTTGAGATCTCGCGACATTAAATCTCGCATTGCAGTGAACGGATCTTTGTGCTCATACAAAATTTCATATACTTGGCATACAATAGGCATTTCTACTCCCAGCTTAGCAGCCAATAGATAAACAGCTCTTGTGCTAGCAATACCCTCAGCTACCATTGCCATCGAATCCTGAATCTCCTGGAGGCTTTTTCCTTTGCCAATTTCGTATCCCACATAACGGTTGCGACTGTTCAAGCTGATCGCTGTAGTAATAAGATCACCAATGCCAGAAAGCCCTAAGAATGTTTCGGTTTGGGCATGCATAGCTTTGCCCAATCTGCCTATTTCCACAATTCCGCGGGTTAGCAGAGCTCCAAGTGTATTGTCGCCGTACCCCAACCCACTTACTATGCCCGCGGCAATAGCGATGATATTTTTTACCGCGCCACCAATTTCTACTCCAATTATATCCAAGCTGCGGTAAACACGAAAATATGAATTTGAAAACACTTCTTGCAATTGCATTAATAATTCTTCATTCTGACCGGCAATAACTACTGTAGTAGGAATACCTCGAGCAACTTCTTCTGCATGACTTGGTCCCGACAAAGCGCAAATTTTGTGGTGCATTTCATGAGGTAATTCATCATAGAGGATTTGATCAATTGTCTTAAGGCTCTGTTCTTCAATGCCTTTTGCAACATTTACAAGAGCGATCAAGTTTTGATTTTGCCAAATCTTTTGAGCTACTTCATTGGGTATGGATCGAAGCGTTTTACGAATAAACTGTGATGGGGTAGCCAGTAGAATGATCGTGCTTTCAAAGTTAGCTATAGTGGAAAATGAATCTGTGTATTTAATGGAGAGTGGTAAGGTTATATCCTTCAACAGGGTTGGATTGCTATTTGTTTCTTTGAGTGAGGATAAATAACTGGCATTATATTCCCAAACCAATACTTCATGCTTGTTTTCTGTAAGCAATTTGGCTAAGGCCAAGCCCCATCCGCCACCGCCAATTACCGATATTTTCATTTTTTAATTAGTTCACAAAATGTCTCAAATTCCTCGCCATCTTCGTCATCATCAAAATCTTCATCGTCTTCGTTTCCTGCAATCCAATCCGGGCAAAAAAGAAGGTCTTCTTCGTAATCCCATCCGTCTACATTGGCAAAACCGAATTTGCTTAATGTTTCATCTTCCCAAAATGCGTAATGGCATACTCCATCAAAAGTTGTCCAAACCAATACCGGCTTTTTATAGTGACGCAGTTCTACTTTGTGATTCTCAACCAAATTAAGGAACTCACGTATTTTTTTGCGATCATTCTCTTGGTGAAACTCCATGTAATACCTCCAAGATTTAGAATTTATAGCTTACTGAAGCAGAGAAGCGGTTTTCGCTAAACTCTTTAAGCCTTAGCACACTCTCATTCGGAGACTCTACATTTCTGAATATATGCAAGTAGTCAAGAGATAATTTCCAATCTGGATGAAGTTTAAAATCCAAGCCGGCTATAGTATTGTAAAATCTGTATTCTCTACCACCGTACCATTCGCTATTACCTTGATAAAAGCGGTCTTCCAGGCTGAGTTCCAGATAGGGTTGCCAGCTTTGTTTTTGTATGCTGTCACCGCTCAGTGGCATAGATTTCATCCGCAGCACACCTCTATAGATGTTGCTATCATAACTGCCATCATCTTCATTCAGTTTGGCAAAGTTGGTATTATCGTAGCTTCTGTAAGTATAAGAGCCCTGTACTGTAAAGGCGGGGAATCTGTATCGAAGCCCCGTTTCCGTACTCACACGATTACCGTCTGCCTCAGTAAAATATTGGTTGTAATAAAGGTCTTCATAACGTATATTGCTGAATGCAGTGAGGTTTTTGATGGGACGCACAATCAAATCTGCTCGGTAATAGTTACGATTGTAGGAATATTTTTCCGCTTGATCGGTACCATCGCCATCGTTGTAATGACGATAGTAAATGTAGGGATAGTAGCCATATAACACACTTGCACTCCAATAATATCGATCTGCCCTAAATCTTATTAGAGTATCGGTTCGATATTTTTCTTTGTTACTAATGTTTTGGCTCAATCTTCCAGTAATTGAAGGCGTAAAAGTCCACCAACGGTAGGGAATGGGGTATGCCAGATCTATGCGACTGAATATATTCAGATCATCAGTTGAGTCAGCCCAATCTAGGGCTGAACTATTGTTATCCCACCTACTGATATCGTAATCTGAGAGTTGGAACAAGTTATCGGAGTATGTAGCTCCCAAACTTATTTCTCCTTCAAACTGGGCATGCGCGGCAACAGAACCAAACAGGAACAGGGCGAGGCAAAGTATTATGGGCTTGAAGTTTTTCTTTCGGGTTAAGCTTCTATCATTTCTGATTTTCTTTTCCTCCAGATTCTTCAATTCATCTTGAATATCTGGGTAGATTTCCCTTTGTACTTTGTCTCCGCTGCTTATTTCTTCGGGGCAATACATGTTCCATCCTATTTTTGGAGTAAGACCGGGCGTGCCATAAACATGTGATTTGATTCAGCCCGAAATTCATACTCGCTGCTATTTGGGTTTTTGGGTAAATCAATCTTTTTTCCGATAGTAAGATATTTTACTCCCTGAGCGCTGTATTTAGTTGTGCGCGCAAGACTAAATTCATATTCTTGTACTTTCTGACCATTGTGCCACAAACTAAATTTGGGCAATGAGCGATCTGTCAATCGAGCTCGTACATATACTATTCCATCTCGTGCATTATTGTGCGTAAAGCGAAGTACTTGAGTAGGATTAAAGGTATAGTATTCACTAGTAGTGGAATTATGAGAAATATCTATCATTCCTGCATGAGCGTTTATTTGTCGATTAGGTATTTTTATCGGCTTCACTTTGGGAATAATCTCTTCCATCTCGTATGCCCGCATATATATATGACGTTTATAGCAAAGAACTTCAATGCTATCTGTATCCTCGGGAATCTCAAATTCGATATCTTCAAAGAAGTAGTAACCATCTGCAAAATTGTTAAATGTGAGATCAAACGGAATACGGTTCTTACCTATAATGATAAAGATCTGCGGGTTTCGTGGTTTTTCGATGCTAAAGCTACGGATTTGAATACGGTTAATTCCTTCGGTGTTCAAAATCATAGTTTTTTCAGGAAGACTACGGTAATACCAATGGTTTGTTCCTTCCATCCGGCGGATTCTACGGCTTCCAGGGTTTTCAAAATCCATAATTCGGGTACGATAGTTTTGTGCCAAAACTGCAGATGCCATAAGGCAAATCATTATTATTATGCTTATTCTTTTTTTCATTTAAGTTAAAATCTCCTATAATTCGTCATCGGGATCGACAATATTGCTCATAAATCGCCGATCATGACGATCAAAAACAATAACTGCTATAATTGCAGCTACCAATATTATAAGACATATCACGGCTATTGTAACGTTATGAATAGTGGAGCTAAATACGCTGCCTTCTCCTGGAACCGGCTTGGCTTCCGAAGAAAGATTTAGATCATATTTCTGTGCCCAGCGTAGAATTCGGCGTACATGAAGAACCGGGATATTCTGTTTTGCCATCTTCATCATAACTCCTTCTTTCTCAAAATTACGTTCGGCAAGTTTGCTGTTTAAACCTTCAGGTATCAAACGCGCATTGGGCCCACTGCCCACATTTGCCAAACCAGCACCGATGTTTACGAATAGTTTGTAACGATTCCCCTTATCTATTAGTTCATCATAAGCACTCATGCGCAGGGAAACATTTTCTTCCAAATTGGCACCTAGAAGTAAGGGCACAGAGTTGCGGCTCATAGCTTCACGTAAAGATTGCATTCCAAAATCTGAAAGCCCAATGCCACGATCTTCGCTGCCACCAATAGAAGCATATTTTGCCCCAAACTTCAACAATCCCCTTTCCTTGAGTATTGCTTCCATATCCAGCCAAGTCAATTCCTCTCTATTAGCTCCATAAGAAGCAGAAGAAAGCGATACGATTATTTGGGGATCTAAATCTAAAACAGTCATTGCCGCATATAAAGCCAAGTTTACTGCTGGATTACTGCCGGTAATACCAACGGCTATTTTGTCTTTTGCTTTGGTGCGTGAAAGTTCTTCGACAAATATTGCCGCAATATTTGGATTGATTGCTGCCTGTTTTTCAGAAAGTAATCCTCTATCTGTGGTTATGGAAGACAATCGTAATCCTATCAATCCTGTTTGGAAAGGATCATTAATTGGGTCTATCTCGATGTTGCGAGCCAGAATCTCCTCTTGCAAAGTATCCAAATACTTTTGCATAAGCGTTACTGCCTCAAGTTTTGCTTCGTAATTACTGGTACGAATCTCAACAAAATTATTGCTGGCTACTAAATACAGGATTACAGAAAGAACGAAGAGCAGAATTAACGACCAACCGGATTTTAAGCTGGGACGGTACATTTTGCGATACATCCTAAACCTCCCCGCCAAAAATCACAATAAGTATCAGTTTTACCAAAATTGCTGCAATACTCATTGTAGATAAGGTTTTCCAGAAACCCTGCCGCTCAAACCAGTTGGCTATTAAACCGGGAATGATATAGCCAATAGATTGCATTTGAAGTTGATGAATAGTAAACTCGTGGAAAACCAAAAGCCGTGATGCCCATCCCAAAATGAAACCCACCAAAATGCTTAATACCATTCGGCGTTTTCCAAACAGTAAAGTAAATTTGCTTACCAAACGGATGATGCCCCAAGTTAGCAGACTTATAATTAGTGTTCCTAAAATCTGCATCGGTTTATCCAGGTGTAGAGCAATGTAGCCTGGAACAACTATACCTCCGGCAGATGCTCCCAACAGTTCAGAAAAGATCAAACTAATAATTACGCCGAGTCCAACTGCGGCTTGTACTACTGTGTCAACCACGACCAGCTCCTTTATGTGCTTTTGGTATTTTATGTTTAAAGTGTGCTACTATTTGTGCTCCGTACTTTATCTCTCCGGCAATATTGCCAATGCCCAACACATGAGCTTCTTTATTCGTAAGCTCCCATGTTTTCTTGTAAATCTCTTCTGTAAGAGGCTGCCCCATAGCAAATAGGCGGTTCTTGGGAATGCCGTGACTAAGTGCATAATCTTCTACTTTTTCGGGGATTTCTCCGGTTAGTAACACATAATCGTATTCCACCCTACTAAGCGCATCTATCAACTGCTGCGAACGGAACAATCGATCGGAGCGAGAGTTTAGAATAATGATTTTTTGCACTCCACTCAAATTGCCGGTTACCATCTTGATTATGAATACTGTAGATTCTGGATCGTTAGCGGCAAAAACATTGTAAAAGTGGATTGTTTTACCTCGATCTTCTACTATATATTTTTTGAGTGCCCCTGGATCCGGAGAAGCTTTTTGCATTCCGGAAAGTGCTACATCGCGAGGAACACCTGCTTTGGCACATACAGCAAGGGCAAGTTGCACATTGTCTTTGTGTTCTATGTAACGAAATCTACTCATTTCTTCATCAGTAATATCTGTTGGGACTACCTGGTGAATCTTCGTTTTTCGATTTTCCGCAACTTTCTTAAGTATGCCATATTGATGTGTTTCTGATGTGTAGCACAGACCATTCGATGGAATTGTATTTGCCAGGCTCATACTTACGCTTTGAACTGTGTTGCCCATAAGATCAAGATGGTCGGGACGGCAATTGGTTATTACTGAAATAGTACTCTTTACAAATCTTCTTTCGGTAATCCATTGAAATACAGGGTTCACCGCCATACACTCTATTACTATGGCATCCGGTTTTTCTTTAGCTGCATATCGATAAATGTACTTTTGCTCGATTATATTTGCGCCTTGCAATCGAATTATTGCCGCTTCTCTGCCATCCGGTAGTACTACTCGTGGTAAAGTGCCAGTAATTTTGGCTATAGTCCGCTTGCCACCAGCACGTAAGCCGGCGGCTATCAAGCGAGTTACGCTCGATTTTCCTCGTGTGCCGTTAACATGTATGCGGATTGGAATTGCCGCAACATTTCGGCAATGTCTGCGATACTCTAAAACCCAATATAAAATCAGGATCAAGGTCGCAATAATCAATATCGTCATTTATGTCCTCATAGTATTGAATATCTATGTTTTGTGGTGGGCACCATTATCTGCAATAAACCCACTTCCTGTTATTTGGAGCAATATCTATTCCAGTATCAAATTTAATATTGCCCGTTTATAAATTTACCTCTTTTCTCTCTCATAGTACATCAGGCTATCTATAACAAAGGATTCTCCCGAGATTAAGCTATACTTGCTGGATGATATCTACTTTAATCATGGCTAAGAATAGGTTAATCTAAAGGGCAGGAATATGGTGTTGGTCGAAATTGCTTACAGAAAATATGCTTGATGATCAAAAATCACTCCGAGACTGTTGCTAAAAGAAATCTAATAAACAGTGTTTTCTTATATAGAATGGTAAGCTGTTCTTGTCTGATCTATTTCCACTAACTAAGCTGAGTCCGTTGCACAACCATATATAGCAGTTTTTTATGCACGAGATATCGGTTTTGGCGGACTTTTTTTGATCGTAGCTAAGCCCACCCATCATCCTTGTAGTATGGGGCGTTGGCTCATGTCCCGATTATTCCAGTGTCTTACTCATCGGAATGCTTGGAATATTTGCGCACAATAAAGCCTCCGGGAATGGAGGCTTTATTGGGCTTTATCGGTGTTATTTTATACGTTTAACTTGAGTGCACTCAATAACTTATCTTGAGTTTCGGGCTTTTCTTTAAGGTCGCTATCTTTCAAGAAGTCTATTCGTTGCTGGAATCTGTCTTTAAGCAGCGATTTATATTCGCTTAGGTTTTCGCGTTTTGCTGGATCATATCTATCATAATATCCGGGCAGGATCTTTTCGATAGATTCTCGGGTGGGAATCATTGCTGTAGGCAATGCAGACCATTCTTCCCACTCAATCTGATCAGTTAGAATTGCTGTTTGTAAAGTAAGCGAAGTTTTTAGAGGAATAGCTTCTAGTACGCTATCAGATTCTTTCCAATAACCCCGTGAATTGAAGCAGTAAAACTCTGCTCCATTTTCGGCAACGTGGATGAAGGCTTCTACATCTCTGTATAGTTCATATACCCTAAAAGGATTGGCGAAAGGCTCGAATACAAGTTTTTTGAGATCTTCTTCGGTAACATTTTCGGCGCGGTTACGCTGAGTCATAAGAGCAGCACCCATAGCAATGGCAAGATGCTTATCTTTCAGCTTCAATACAGGAGGCAAAACGCTATCTTTCATAAGCCATACTAAGGCTTTAGGGAAGGCACAACGGTTAACATAGTTTCCTAAAAGGCTACGATCCAAAAGCGCTCTTCCGTTTTGATTGCGCAGATCTTGACCAACTGGTATGCGTTTACCATCAATATTCAAAACAGCATGATTCATCAATGCTAAAGCATATTTCCAATCTGGATGATCGGTGGGGCGAGAGTCAGTCTTATCAAATAGAGTGGGCTCCCAAGCGCGGCATACCTTGTTTTCCAAATCTATCTGGAAAGCGTCGTCATGTAAAACTACTTTAGAGAAGCCTTCAGGAAGTGTTCCGGCATTGTCGTGCGAGTTGGTATGACTGGATTTTCCAGTCCCAGAAAGTCCGTAGAAGGCAATTGAGCGTTTGCCGAATTTGTGATAAGCGGAATTCTTACAGGTACCGAAATCAATTTCCTTGATGCCACCATGACAGGCAGCCATCCCAATTCGGATACCAGAAGTCCAGGCTAAAGTCAAAGTTCCTTTCTTGCGTTCACCAAAGTAGCGCATACCCAAGTTTACAATCACATTGTGTTTTTCATCCACAAGCGCTAACTGGGGAGCGCCAACATTGTTGTAAAAAGGATCGTCACATGTCCATTCATTAAATGCTATAATAATGATATCCTGAATTGGAAGCTTGGGGCTTGTGGCGTATTTTTGGGCAACCGATTCGAATGGGGCAAAGTTCAAGAGCCAATTATATACGTTAGCAGCATCGCTTTCGGTAGCGATTAAAGTAGCTTTTATCATCAGATCTTCATCCATGCCAAGAACGGCTTCGGCTTTAAGTAGCGGATAGTGCTGCATCTGCCATACAGCTTCGCGAAAATCTCCTTCCAGCTTGTTCTTCTTGCTGCTATCCAAACGATGGTAAAAGCGTCTGGCTTTGGCGGTTCTGCCAAGGATGTTGCCATGGCAATCATTCAAAACTTTGGCGTCTGCCGGGAGATTGTGTAGTTTTACAAATTCTGGATACATGGGGATGTCCGTTATGGTTACCCCTGGTTGCTTCTTCGCCATTTCATAGGCTTCACGAATGTCAACCTTTCTTACAAGATGATTGTTCATTAGAGTCTCCGCAATCGCGCGGATGGGAGACATAGCTTTGAGGTCGCTGTAATAATCAGCACTACTCTTGCTTGCCATTATTCCTCCATCTATGGCTATTTTTTTGGTATTAAAATCAAGTAATTGGCAATTAAAACTTATTGTCTTTCTTGTCAAGCAGAGTTTTTTTGTATAAAAGCATTCACCAAATATGCTAAAACTCTGTTCAGATTATTCCTAATTCTTTGCCAATGATTTGAAACTTATCTAGGGCCATATCTAACTGGTCTTTGGTATGAGTTGCCATAAATGAACACCGGATCAAACATCCGTTTGGTGGTACTGCCGGAGGAATTACCGGGTTGATGAAAACCCCTTCCTCGCCAAGACGCGCCCACATGTTAAATGCGCGCATCATGTCTCCTACGTGGAGCGGAATAACTGGAGTACAGCTGGTGCCGGTATTATATCCCATTCTTTTAAATTCATCCATCATATAATGAGTGTTTTCCCAAAGCTTAGCAATGCGTTCCGGCTCTTCTTTCATAATCTTAAGTGCAGCTAAAACACTAGCAGTAGAAGCAGGAGGTAGAGATGCACTAAAAATAAGAGCTCGCGATTTATGCTTGAGGTAATGGATTATAGTCTCATCTGCAGCAATGAATCCACCAACAGAGGCAAGAGACTTGCTAAATGTTCCCATAATAAGGTCTGTCTTTGGAGTAAGATCAAAATGAGCAGCAGCTCCTGCTCCATTGTTTCCCAATACTCCCAAAGAGTGTGCTTCATCAACCATCAACTGAGCGTTGTATTTGCTTGCTAATACCGATATTGCGGGAATGTCTGCGATATCGCCCTCCATAGAGAAAATGCCATCTACCACAATTAGCGCAGATTCTCCTTCCAGCTTCTGCAGGCAACGCTCTAAAGATTTCATATCGTTATGATTGTAACGCACCATAGTTCCATCGGAAAGCTTACATCCGTCAATAATGGATGCGTGATCGTATTTATCAGTAACAATATATTCGTTTTTGTTTACCATAGTTGATATGCAGCCGACATTGGCTTGATACCCTGTTGGGTATGCTAAAGCAGCTTCTTTGCCTACCAACTTTGCAAGTTCGGCTTCCAATTCGAGGTGTATGTCCAAAGTTCCGTTCAAGAACCGAGATCCGGCACATCCACTACCGTATTTATTCATAGCTAATATGCCCGCTTCTTTTACCTTTGGGTGGTTAGTTAGGCCCAAATAGCTATTTGAGCCCATCATTAGCATTTTTTTACCGTTGCAGATTACTTCAGTATCTTGTTCAGAAGAGATTTCTCTAAAATACGGATAGTATCCCATTGCCATCGCTTTTTTGGCATCAGTGTAGTTATAACATTTATCCAGTATGCTCATTACATCCTCTTATATAATTCTATATTCTTTCAAGTTTATATACAACACGCTAATCAGACTGTAGATCAAGTACACAAGCGGTACAGAAACCAACATCCACAGTATTCCACCATACCATCCTCCCGCTAGAACGGTTAACAACACCAATAAGGGATGCATTTCGATGGTTGTTCCCACCACAACGGGATACACAATATTATTATCGATAACTTGAACCATCCACATCGCTAAGGCAGCATACACCATATGAATGAATGGTCCTCCTTCAAAAAAGACGGTTAAAACTGCCAATGCCCCTCCGAAAAAAGGACCAAAATATGGTATAATATTCGCCACGCCTGCGGAAATACCCAGTAACACAGGATTGCTAACCCCTACAATGCTTAGAGCTGTTGATGCCATGATGCTTACCGCAATTACCTCAAAAAGCATTGCCCGCAGATATGTTCCCACAGTTTTATCAATTCGTCCTAATAGTATAATTGCTAATTCGAAATAACGATTTGAGCTTAGCTTCAGTATGCTTTTGCGAATCTTGTACTTATCTTTTAACAAGAAGAAACTGATGAGTGGAACCATACCCAAAAAAGAAATAGCACCAATTATGCTGGAATAGTTATCCAACAGAAACTTCGGTAAGCGAGCAAAGAAATCTGTAGCTCCATCTAGCACTTCAGTGAATCGTTGAGCTAGAGATAAACTCGGTATTTTTGCATCGAGCCCAACTGCATATTCATAGATGCCATTTACGAAAGGGATTTGCATAAGGTATTGGGAACTCATAGTATCGTCATGCCCTAATATAGAAAGCAAATTATTCGCCTGAGTAGTGAGCTCCGGAATGAATCTGCTGGTAAACCAAGCTATTAGTCCAATTACACTCAAATAAAGCACTACAACTGCTCCCCAGCGCGGGAAATGTCTGTGCTCGAGCCAGCTAACCGCAGGGTCTAAAATATAGGAAAATAACACAGCGGCTACAAGGTAGCTAAATACCCAACGATAGAATATTAGAGCCGCTACTACAGTGATTGCTAAAATGATATTAAAAACTATCTTTGTCCAATTCATTGTCTATCTTGTGAGTTATCAGTTAAAACGATGTTACTTAGTTCTTTGATTATAGCTCTTAAAATCTTCATTCCAGCTAGAGGACGGGATTTTATATAATCATCAAGATCTGTGCGAGAGATTCCTAGTACAACTACTTGGCTTTGAGCAATTGCTGTGCTACAACGTTGTAAAGAGTGGAACATGTCAAATATCCCCAGATGTTGTCCTTTTCTTAGTACCTTGTCGTAACTATTCCCTTTGTTTCCTTTTAACAGGATTTCGCCAGATTGGATAAAGTAGATTACTTCCAGTGGGTATCCAGATTCAAAGATCACCTCTTCCGGTTGAAACTTTCTTACATGCATCAATTCATCTAGTAAGAACAAATCAAATGATCCAAGTTGCTCAAATATGGAATATTCCTTCAGCTGTAAATAGGTTTGACGACCTTTAAACCAAGCACCTATCCAATTGAGTATTCGTTGCATGCTTTACCTCGCATTTTTTACCAAGGGGACGAAAGCGCAGGGAAGATGTTCTCGATATTTCAATTCCCCCTTTTCGCGCTTGACGATATAGAGCATTTGCGGAACCCCCTTACCAACGGGACTTATCATTACTCCTCCTTCCGCAAGTTGATCGCAGATTTTTTGGGGTATCTCAGAAGCAGCGGCAGAAACAACTATTTTATTGAATTCCTTATATGGAGGATAGGCTTGTTGCCAGCCTTGCCAACCATCCCCAATTCTAAAATAGATATTTTTAAACCCAGCTTGTTTAAGAGTTTTTTGGGCACGTAATGAGAGGATGTCCCGCAGCTCAACTGTACACACTTCTTTTACGATTTTTGCAAGAAGTGCAGTTTGATATCCACTACCAGTACCAATTTCCAACACAATATCATCTTCGTGAAGATTCAGTTCACAGAGCATAATTGCTATCATTTGGGGTTGCGAGATAGTTTGATCTTCCAATATGGGCAAAGGACTGTTGCGATAGGCATATTCTCGGTATTCCGGCAAAACATAATCCTCTCTGGGGATACTTAAGAATGCCGAGAGGATTCGCTTATCTGTGATACCGTTGTGTTTAAGCGCTTCTACCAGTTTCTGTCTCTGATCTTCAAAGCGCATCTAAGCCTTTACCTCAAGCAGTTTCCGAGATTCAATCCAACTTAAAATAGGTGGAAATGCTTCGGCTTTGCTAAGCTCAAAACCAAGCGGGGTAATAGAGATATAACCTTCGTTTATAGCCTCAGAATCGGTTCCCGGTTCCAAATCCCACTGAGGAAGGTCTCCGCCTATGCGATAGCTAAAATTATCTTCCTCCTCATGAATTATCGAGATGAAATTATAGTATTTACGGTGTCCAGTGCGAGCTAGCCGAAGCCCTTTCACCTCTTCAAAAGGGATATTAGGGAAATTTATATTGATAACTTCGTAAGGTTTAGTAAGACTATCTATACCAAGTTCTAAAAGTTTGATAAACCACTTGGTAGCAGATTCAAATAGTTGTTCTTTATAGGCATTGATCGAAAGTGCCATCGCCCTTTTTCCAAACATGGCAGCCTCCACGGCGGCAGAAACTGTGCCAGAGTAGAGCACATCTTCACCCATATTCTGCCCGGCGTTGATTCCCGAGATCACCAAATCGATTTCTTCCGTCAAGATCTTTTGCAAGGCAATTACCACACAATCAACTGGAGTTCCGCTTATTGCCCATTCTTGTGGAGCAATCTTTGTGGCATGTATATCTTTTCTGAGAGTAATGGAATGAGAAGCGGCACTGCGTTCGGTATCTGGGGCTACAATAATAACATCGTGTCCTGCTGCACTTAATGCGGCTTGCAAGGATCTGATGCCTGGTGCGTTAATGCCGTCGTCGTTAACAAGTAGAATTTTCAAAACGTCTCCTTAAAATATCAGATGGGGATAGTTGATTAATACCAATAGGGCAGCAGCAATTACAATCAAGATCACAAGAATTGGCCAAAATACAAGAATCGAGAACAAAAATCCACTTTTATGCATTTTACGCCGATGTGCATTGTATTTGCGCTTCGAAGTAACTCGTTGCATTAAAGACACATGTTTTATCTTTGCATCTCTCATGCTTCGCTGGGCCTGGGTGAGCCATTTTACTTCGGAATACTCATCCAAATATGGCTTATAGCCTAGCTGCAAATAGTGCTGAATACGGGCTTGGCTAAAGCCTTTAACCTCATTTGGATCTAGTTCCTTGATTATCTTAGTCCTTTTAGCACTCATCAAAGCTCCCATTTTACTTATGTCTTTTTTGATACAGTCAATTTGTCAAGAGGAATTTTGATTCTATAGGTCTTCATTTAATGTCCCTGCACTCAAAAGTAGCGATATTTGTAGGCACAAATCAGGACTAGTTTCGATGCCGAAAGAAATAGCGCAAAAATCACTGAAAAAGTTTTAAAGCAGGGCTCACTATCGAATTATCTGGATATCTGCCATCCCTTTCTGGCGTACATAGAAGTAGTGATCCAACAATACCTCTCTGGATGCAAGTTAAAGAGCCCTTCAGGTATCTGAAAAGCGAAATTATGGCGCTAGATAAAAATACCCTTACTCACCGTAGATGAAAATGAGTCTTAAGCTACAGCATAAAAAAACCTCCCCAAAGGGGGAGGCAATGATTGGTGCAGAAGGCGGGACTCGAACCCGCACACCCGTTACAGGCACAAGATCCTTAGTCTTGCGTGTCTGCCAATTCCACCACTTCTGCTGAAATTTATTCGCCCTGAGAGGGAGTTTCGGCTGGTATGGGCGCTGGTGCAGTCGCTGGTTCTGCTGGAGTTTCCGTATCCGGAAGCTTACTTTGACGTTCTTGCACTTCGCTAAGTGTACCACCACGCATATCTTTAACCAAAAAAGCAAGCAGGATACAAGATGCGGCAAAAATAAGCGCTAAAATCTGAGTCCATTTCTTGAGCATTTGAGAAGCGCCACTTCCGCCAAATACGTTCATGGCAGCTCCGCCAAGGTTGGCATCAAGCCCACCTTTTGAAGTCTGCGCAAGAATCACCAACACCAAAGCGACGCTGATAATTACGTGAATAACTAGGGCTATTGTGTATAAAACCATTTATAAATCCTTAAGATAAGTGTTTCAATATTTACGTTCGAACACCCAAAAATGGAGTGCTCTTTCTGTCAATAATTTTTTTGGGTAGAGATACTTTAGTTATAGCAATAAACATCGTCAACGCTCAAAATGAGCATTGAATAATAATGGGTAAGGGACAAAACCCTTTCAGTAGAGTGGTGGGTAGAAAGCAATAGAAAAAAACTTCACCATACTTCAAGTTAGAGCGCATTTTCCTTTGTTTATTTGTATGTGGGAAGGTCTATTTTTGTGTCTATAACCCTTGTCAAGGCGCATTAAATCCACTTTATCTCCATATTGCATTAGGCTGTTGTTACCCAGAGTTCAAGCAATGATCATCGTATGCAGGCAGGAGTATCTCTGAGTAAACCATTGCTAATGGTGGCTTAACCCGTTGGGGGTCATTTGGGGAAATAATCTGTAAAAGTCCGTTGAATAACCGGGGCACAAAGAAAAGTCCCATACTACAAGGATAGTGGGTGGGCAAAGCTACGATCAGAAAAAACCCAGCAAACCGATTTTTCGTGCATAGAAATCTGCCATACATGAATGTGCAACGGTCTCTCATATATTATCTCTTGAACAAAAAGATTCTCCTAATATCAAATGAAATTTGGGTAGAGCAAAAACTCTTTTTAGTGGCAATAGCAGATTTGCTATATTAGCGGATTACTATCTTTGCCAACTTGGAATCCAAATTTCCATTCTTTAGGCTTTTAGCCCAGTGAGCACGCAAGCGTAACTTGGAAACCAAAGTTTTTGATCCACATAAAATATAAGCGGTACTTCCCTTGCAGTGCTGCTTCAAGAAATCGCCCAAAGCTTGGTAAATCATGCCAACATCATCAATATTTGAAAGCCTTATTCCGTAAGGGGGGTTAGTGATGATAACGCCAGTGTAATTTGCACTATAGTTCTCAAAGCGCATTACTTTTAGATCAATTCTATCGCCATAAGGAAGTCTTTCCAGATTTTCTCTAGCAGCAGAGATAGCTTGGGGATTGATGTCTGATCCCATTATAAGACCCTTCGGAAGTTCTCTAATCTTAGAGTTTGACTGTTGTACAACCCGATTCCAAAGTTCGGAATCGAAATATGGCATCTGGCTAAGATTTGTTTTTTGTAGCAAATATCCCGCCGGGATATGACAATACAGCATCAGTGCTTCCGCTAAAATCGTCCCACTGCCACACATTGGATCCCATAACCTGGAAGTAAGATCCCAACCGCTAAGATGAAGCATGGTTGCCGCTAGTGTTTCTTGTAATGGGGCATCAACTTTGGCTATTCTATAACCTCTTTTATGCATGCTGAACCCCAAAATATCCAAAGAAACACTAACTTTATTATTATGGATATGCAGATTGAACAAAATATCGGGGTCGTTATTGGTGAAATTGGGCCTATCTCCATATTGCTCTCTAAATCTATCGCAGATGGCGTCTTTCAATACTTGCCCAGCATATAGTGAATGGCGGGTAAAAGAATTACTAACATTACTATCTATCCCAAAGGATTGCTCTGGTGCAAACAAGGTTAGCCAATCAATATTCTTATATGCTTGTTGATAAAGATATTTGGCACTGTGGCAGTCGAAATTCAGTAAAGGCATCAAAATTCGCTGCACCAGCCTTGCTTCATACAGTATTTGATACAATGTTTGCTTATTACACGAAAAAAGCAAACCTCTTGGAACTTGTTGCAATACTTCAGCGCCAAAGCTATTTAATTCTGCCTGGGCATGTTTCTCCAAGCTGCCCGCAATTACGGCAAAGTATCTATTGTTTTCCAATCGTCGAATATCCCCAAGCAGATTAGGTATTAAGAGTATTGGTAACGCTTAATCTTTTGAGTGGGAGTCTTTTGAAAAGGCTCGTTAGCAATCTGGATTTTAACTATGCGACTAAAACTTGCCAGAGATTTGTTGAGTTCGTTGCGGTTATCTTCCATAATTTTTGGAATTTGGTTCTCGGGGATACGATCTGCGTCCAGAGCTTCAAAATCTGGATATACCATAGCGTGCAATTGGCGGTCTCGCTCTAAAACTAAGGATTCGCCAACATAAGGTAAGTTATTTAGTTTCTGTTCAACCAATTCAGGGTAAATGTTCTCTCCGCTGGGTCCTAATATCACGTTCTTAATCCGCCCGCGAATATAGATAAAACCATCTTTATCTATGGTGCCAATATCTCCGGTATGTAGCCATCCGTCTCTTAAAACTTCTGCAGTAGCCTCATCAAATTTGTAATAGCCTTTAAACACTTGTTCTCCACGTAAGACTATTTCTCCAGGTGTGTTTTCAGGATCCCGCGAATTGACCTTAATCTCCATGAATTTCAATTTCTTGCCGCTGGATTCAAAGCGATGTTCTTGCCAATTTGCATACGAAATAAGGGGTCCGCACTCAGTCATTCCATAGCCAATAGTAAAGGGGAATTTAATCTTTTTCATAAAAAGCTCAACTTCTGCATTCATGGGTGCGCCTCCAGTGATAAGTTCGCGGATGTTCCCTCCAAAGGCTTGCATCAGTTTGTCATGGATTTTCTTGAGGATGATCTTATTTAGCACAGGGATCTTTAGAAATATTTGCATCTGGGGCTTTTCTATGGTAGGCTGAAGCTGCTTTTTATAGATTTTTTCAATTAGAAGCGGAACCGTTAAAACTACTTCTGGTTTAAGATCTTTCATGGCAGCAAGCAATATCTTAGGGGCTGGAATTTTATCCATGAAATTGATGTGATTTCCGCGTGTGAATGGATACAAAAAATCAAAACTGCTAGCGTAGGCATGCGCTAGGGGTAAAAATGCAAATACCTTAGCCCCAACGTTGAAGAGCAGATTTTCGTTAGCTACAATAAGATTTGCCAACAGACTGCGGTGTGGCAGCATTACGCCTTTGGAAAAGCCGGTTGTGCCGCTGGTGTAGATGATGGCGGCAATATCTTCGTTATCACATACGTCTTTCAAAGAAAAGTTTTCGCAATTTAAGTTCTTAAGATCTTCACAGTCTTCAAACTTGGGTATAGCTTGTTTATATTTTTCCATTCTATTATCTAAGAGGTTAAAATCTTCTAGAGCATATACCTGTTTAACCTTTTTAAGGAGGTCTCCATCAATAAGATCGTATTTATCTTTGGTAATAAAAACCATTTCGGCATCACAGTGATTTATAATATGCTGAGTATCTTCAGGAGAAAAATTCGCCAAAATCGGGACGATGGTTGCCCCGTATGTGACTGTACTCAACCACAATATTCCCCAATTACTGCAATTTTTACCCGCAAGAGCAATCTTGCTGCCTTTCTTCACGCCAGTTGCTTGAAATTGACGGTGTAACCATACAATGCGTTTTGCCACATCCCCATAACTTAGCGCTGGACCGGGATAATCCGTAAATGCGGGATAGTCCCAATATTCTTTAATAGAGTTCACAAGTTTTACAATAAGTTTTTCTTCGATCATTTCAACTCCACTGTTCTGTTTTTACCTAAAGGAATATATTTTCAGACTATATACTTGAAGGCAATTACAAACGTGATTACATATAAGGCATTGTCAAGTAAAAGATGCTGTCTTGCTCTAAATCTTGCTATAGACCATCAGCATACCTTACATCACCAAACTTCAAATGTCCAAATCCCAAAGATGATGAGCCAGACTAGTCGAATGTTCTAAACATGCTAAATACTTTCAGATCTATTTATTGTTATTGTGTATATAGCACTAAATTCAGCAAAACCATAGGATTTATCCAAGTGCTTCAATAATCGGAGGCCAGATTTGGGAATCTCCCCGCAAGCGTTCTCGTGGGTAGTAAAAGCGCCAAACCCTGAAGGAAACAGGGCTTGGCAAAGCGTGAAGAAATGCGATACAGAAGGTTTCTCTAGTTATAGAACTCATTGTTCAGCATGCTGTTGATCGGACTCTTTAGCTTGCTTGCCTGGAGGCTGGCTATCCCAGAAAACAGAGAACATGATCCCTGTAGAATAATGATCAGCATCAAATACAACATGTACTCTATCGAATGTCCCTTTTCCTTGCCTATACCACATTGCCGCAGAATTTGCACCAGCTTGAAGCGCTTGAACACATAATGAGCATAGTTCTCAACCAGATTTGAAGTTTTAACTTGACTCATTTGGGCTATTCTCAGGAAACTCATCTTAACACCTCGTTTTGTTTTGTGGCTTTAGTTACAGTGCCACAATAACATGCGGGGTGTTTTTGTCAAGTACTATTTTTGATTATTTTACTGTTCCACAATGGCTTATACAACTGCGAAAGATTAGTTATTATATGATTACGTGGTCTTTTCCCCATTTGCTAACATATTTTTGTTTTGCTGTCTGAATTGCTTCTGAAGCTTGAACTTAGCTTTTAGGCTTGAGAAGATTTCACAATTAGCTCTTTTTGCTTGCGGATTTCACCCGGAGATGGAATGTGGATTGGTTTTCCAGTCTCAAAATCCAAGCCTGTGTAGTACATGCAAGTGCTGATCGTCATAGGGGTGGGGGTAAATTCTTGTGCTTGTTCCACATGTATTTTGTGTTGACGCAACCAGTTCTTTAAGGCAAGCGCATCTTCCATTGTAGTGCCGGGGTGACCGATAATTATATAAGGTATAATCTGTCTTTTGATTCCAGCCTTACGAACCTCTTCAAAATACTCGTTAGCAAAAACCTCAAAATGCTTTATGGGTGGCTTACCCATAAGCTTTAGTACCTGTGTGGCACTATGTTCTGGAGCCAATTTTAGCCTGCCACCGGTGTATTTTGTGGCAATAGCTTTGATGTAGCGCCTATTGCCTAGAACAAGATCGTGCCGTATGCCGCTAGCGATAAATACATGATTTATGTTTGGAAGCCGGGATATCTTATCCAACAATTGTAACTGGACTTCATGATTCAAAAAAAGATTGGGGCAGATTTCCGGAAAGATGCAGCTCCGGCGGGAACAGCTATTTGGAAAGCCAAGCTTGCAATAGCTTTGGTACATGTTTGCGCTGGGACCGCCCACGTCGCTGATTGTACCTTTCAACTTGCAAGCTTCTTTTAATATCGATTCCACTGAGCGTGATTGGATCTGGCGTCCCTGATGCGCTGCTATGGCACAGAAGTTACAGCCTCCATAGCAGCCACGATGGCTGGTTATACTTTGTTTGATCTGATCCCAAGCGGGAATACGTTTACCCTTGTACATGGGGTGCGGAGAGTTCATAAAGGGTAGCGAATAAATCCTGTCCAATTCTTGAGTGCTGAGTGCGGGGGAGGGGGGATTGTGTTTGATCCAGCGTCCGCCATTGAGTTGGTATAATGGCTTTAAGGCATATTGGTCATAAAACTGGTGATTTAGCTTGTGAAATGTAGCCTTATCAGAGCATTTTCCGGCATCCGGCAAAATTGTTTCACCCGGTTCGTGTACAAAGCACACTGTCGAGGGCAAGTCTGTTAATTCAGATACATTATGCCCCTTTTCCAATGCATGAGCTACTTGAATTATCGTGTGTTCTGCCATGCCATAGATTAGAAGATCAGCTTTACTATCTGCCAAGATGCTGTTGCGAACCTTGTTTTGCCAGTAGTCGTAATGCGCAATGCGGCGTAAGGATGATTCCACGCCACCAATCACTACCGGAATGCCTTTAAACAGCTTTTTAACAATATTGGTGTAGATCATTACCGCTCTATCCGGTCTTCTACCAGGTTTAGCATCTGGAGAGTAGGCGTCATCCGAGCGTAAACGGCGTTGTGCAGTATAGTGGTTAACCATCGAATCCATGTTTCCAGAGCTTATTCCAAAAAACAAGCGTGGACTGCCCAAAACCAAGAAATCTTCGTCTTTACGCCAATCTGGTTGCGATATAATACCTACCTTATAACCAGCGGTTTCGAGAGTTCGGGCGATAATTGGTACTCCAAATGAGGGGTGATCTATGTAGGCATCTCCATTGATAAGAATGATGTCGCATTGGGTCCAGCCTCTGGATCTTATATCTGCTTGGGAAACAGGAAGAAATGGCAAGTTATGATCCGCTATGTTTTATTTGAATAGAATCTACTGATAAGAGGAAAAACCTCAAGACATAATAAAGGGCGCCACTTGGCGCCCAAAGATCAAGCAGTCAAAATCAGGGATTAATCCGGATTATATTAATAGCTTGAATACCTTTTTCTGTTTCGATCAAATCAAAGGTTACTTCTTCGTCTTGTTCAAGTACCTTCAATTCACGGGGAGAATTTGTGACAATGGATTTCCAATGCACAAAGTATTCTTTGTTGTCGTCTGTAAGAATAAAGCCATAACCTTTATTTTTATTAAACCACTTAACTTTTCCTTTCATAAGAACCTCTTTTACATCATATGATGTCAATAATTGCAAAGCGGTATTTATCGTCAATATAAATATTTCAAATCTGTGCGTTTTCCAGTATTCATGTTCGTATCGGTTCGGTTTTGAGTTTTTTTCATTGACTATTATATGCATGTATGGATAATGCCACAAAGTGAAAATTTGAAAAAAGCGAGGTAGCCCAAATGGAAGCCCGTATTCTTCTTGTGGATGACGACCGCCTCCTTCGAGAGGTAATCAGTGAATGCTTGAAACTCAACGATTACCAAGTTGACATGGCTGAGGATGCTACTGCTGCTTTAAAACTATTCCAACCGGATAAGTATGACTTAGCGCTCATAGATTTAGTAATGCCTGGCATGAATGGTTTGGAATTGATGCAAAAGATTATGGAGGAAGACGCCAATATTTTCTGCCTAATTATGACGGGGTATCCAACCGTCGACAGTGCCTACAAGGCTATGGTGGAGGGCGCTTCAGATTATATTATCAAACCCTTTCAACTCAATGAATTAGTTGCCGCTATTAAGCAACATTTAGAATCATGACCTATAGCATTAGGATTGTTGATATTAGAAGCGATGATGCTGTCCAAATTTCCGCTACTTACGGTTATTGGCACAATCCTATTTTTATGTTAGCTGTTGCAGAAATGCACAAACTAATTCCTCTCCAGCTTCAAGTATTTAAGGGGGAAGAACTGTTTGCCGTTTTACCATTATATGAACGCAGCAAGATGGGTGTTAGGGCTTTGGTATCACCGGTTGGGGCATACTATCAAGGCATCTGTTTTGCTTTCGAGGAAAACGCAGGGAAGGCAAGAATAGTCTTAGATACAGTTGCCGTATGCACAGAGATTTCTCAATTTTTGACAAAGCGTTACAAGCGCATCCATATCAAACTGAATCCCCAAAACTATGATGTGAGAGGCTTTACTTGGAATGGGTTTAAGGCTTTTCCACTATACACTTTTCGGTATCATGTGGGCGAGTCTTTGCCCAGTCTGGCAGACGAGCGAAAGAAATATAGAACTGCTCAAAAACACGATATGAGGATGGAAGAACGCTTCGATCCGGATGCTTTTATGCGGTTACAAAAGGATTTGGATTTGCGTAAAAAGCATGAGCTTGGAATATCTTATTCCCGGTTAAAAGAGTTTTTTATAAGATTGTATTCGGAGCAGTTGTTGAAACAATTCAACATTATCTGGCAAAATGAAGTAGTTAGCGCCAATATTTTGCTCTACGATGGTGGAGATGTAGCTTATACTTTATTTAAAGCAACTGCTGAAAAAGCACTACGAAAAGGTGCAGCTACCTTTCACAGCATAAATTTGTTGGAAGAATTGCCTCTGGGAACCAAATTGTTTGATTACTGTGGTGCAAATGTACCGGAAGTAGCTCGATTTAAGGCAGCAATAGGCTTAGATTTATGTAGTTTTTACCAGATTAAAATATAAGAGAGGTATATGAAAAAAGTCATTGTTTTAAGGGGTGGAAGCTCTCCCGAAAAAGAAATATCTTTAGTAACTGGATCTGAGATCGCAAAAGTTCTGAGAGATCTTAACTATGAAGTGCGAGAGATGGATCCAGATAATTACCCCAATCTGTCTCAATTACTATCTGATATTGAGAAAGAACAAGCATTTATTGTATTTAACGGTTTACATGGCGGTAGCGGAGAAAATGGAGAATTGCAAGCCGCACTCCAATTGGCAAAAATTCCTTTTACTGGCTCACTTAGCAAAGCTTCAGCCTTGGCAATGGATAAGTATATTGCAAAACTAATCGTAAAAGAAGAAGGGGTTCCCATACCAAAGCACATTTTATTGCGAACCAACCTGCTGGATGATTATAACGATCCTTCTGACTATCAAGCATTTGTACAAAACTTGGGTTTACCCTTAATTGTTAAGCCAAATGACTCTGGAAGTTCAGTGGGGATTGCCGTAGTTCAGAATATTGGGGAGCTAAAACCAGCAGTATTGGATGCTTTCAAATATTGCAAATCGGTATTATTGGAAGAGTTTATCCCTGGTCGTGAGCTTACCGTCAGCATCCTTGATGGTAAAGCTTTGCCCGTAGTGGAGATCAAGCCCAAAGCTGGCTGGTACGATTATGCAAACAAATACACGAAAGGCAATACAGAATATCTGTCCCCAGCCCCAATAGAAAGCAAAATTGCAGAATTAGTACAACTCTATGCCGAGCGTGCATTCTTTGCCCTAGGTTGTGCGGTGTATGGTAGAGTCGATTTTCGTTTAAATAACCAACAACTATACTTTTTGGAAGTAAACACACTGCCCGGAATGACTCCTTTGAGTCTTACTCCCATGGCAGCAAAGGCAGCAGGACTGTCATTTAATGGCCTGCTAGAAACCATAATAAAATGCTCCGTGAGAAATCACGTGGAGGTAATATGAAACGCATACTTTTTATTATTGCCGTGCTTCTTGTATGCCTTAATATGTGGGCGATAGATTTACGCTTCAACCCACCAGTTATTGAGGTTAATCAACTTAGCACATTTAGTTTTGACCCCGTAGCCCCAGAATCACAGCCGATCTTGACCAATCTTACCATTACCAACGACAACGTGCCAAAAAAGATCAAACTGCAAGTAGTGGTAAAATGGAACAATACTCCCATTCTTGATGAAGGTGAGGCTATATTTATAAGCATAAATGAGCTTGAATCTGGCGAGGTATTGCTTCTTTCTAATCGAGATCTGATAACCGAGCAATCGAGCCAATACTTTGTAGAAGAATCTGTAAATATCGATTTCATGGATATTATTGAAAGTATTTCCACTTTGGAAGAAGCGGTACTTTCTGGTTATTTTCCCGATGGAAACTTGCGGCTTGAAGTTTCTGTTAAGCCAGAGGAGGAAAACAATTGGACAGAAACAGCATTGTTTACAATCAGAGTACGTAATGCCGGTGGTATTTTCCTTGCTTCTCCTGGAGCGCAAATTGGGCAAAAAGCTCCCGAGGTAAACGATTTACCTGTTAGTTTTATCTGGAATGCAGTAAATACCGGTTTCAATGAGCAGCACATAGTTATTCGTGAATTTCCCCCTAACAATCCTCCATCGCTATCAAACATAAACAACTCGGGAACGGTTGTTTTACAAAAAGAGGGCGTAGATAGCGGATTTAGTGACTATATTCCCTTTAATGACGGTTACTATTATGCTTGGCAAGTGTATATACCCTTATATGACGAGACTCATTATCATGCGCCAGCTCAAGATAGAGCGGGGAAAATTGCCAAACAACAAGAAAGCCCTTGGTTTGTTTTCCGCTATGTAATGAATGCGGATGGGAGTAGTTCTTCTGAAGACATTCAAGCCATGTTAAATGTGCTTCAAAACAGCGAATTGCTAAATCTGCAAGGCTTAGGCTACTCACCTACCGGCGAAATTATCTATGACGGGAGGCTATACAGGGGACAGGATGCGCTAGATATTCTCAGCAGCCTTATTGGGAAACAACTAACAATCAAAGTAATAGATTGAGGAGTCAAAGATGAAACGAGTTTTAATATTATCCCTCATTCTCTTAGTTGCAAGTGTTCTGTTAGCAGATAGCGTTGCTATTCTTTCTGCCAGCAAGGGTAAGGTAGATCTCGAACGTGCTCGTAAGCAAGTAAAGTTTAAGAAAGGGGAATTGTTACAGAACAAAGATGTATTAAGAACAGGCTCAGAAAGCTTTGCTGCGTATAAATTTATAGATGCGTCATCTATGATTAAGCTCTTTTCGAACTCAGTAGTTACCATCAATGCTAGCAAAAGCGGAACTCAGCTTTCAAAAAAGGTAAACGTAAATAAAGGCAATGTTCTTACCCAAGTAAAAAAGGGTACAGGCGCATTTACCGTACAAACGCCTACTACCGTAGCTTCGGTAAAGGGAACCGAGTTTATGACCAGAGTAGATGATGATGGTTTTAGCACCTTTATTGTAACCGATGGCGAGGTGGAATTAAGAATTTTGGATACCGATGAAGTAAAAAACGTTTCCAAAGGTAATACAGCAGTTATAGATCCAGATGGGGAGGTGGAACTACGCCAAAGCTCTGCGCAGGATATCAGTGAGATTGAGCAAGCTGAATTGGAAGCTAATCAATCCAGCGAAACCAACACTATCCTCATTCGCGTATTAGATAAAAATGGAAATATAAAACACATAGAAGTTACATATTAATGCAGGAGTTCAATATGAAACAATTGATTTTAATACTAGCTCTGATACTCAGCAGTATTTCTTTATTGGCAATTTCCGCACTGCATGTTAGCCCACAAACTTTTGTGCCTGGAACAGACGTTGAGCTTCTTTTGGAAATCGTGCAAGGGCATGAAGAAATAAGCACAGTTGAGGTTCAATATCGTGCCGTGGGTACTACAAAATGGTATAATGAACCTATGCGGCAGGATGACCCCAACTCTCTTTACTGGCGAGGGATTATTCCTCGCACTGCCGTTAAAACCGATGATATAGAATATCGTTTCGAGTTCATAATGCCTAATGGCAGCAGTAGTTATTTGCCAACCGATGATGGTATCACTCCTTTGTACACCATCAAGCTAAATGCTCCCAAAGGTTCTCTTACCGAAGGCTTTGTACTGGTTTCGGATGAGAGCTCCGTTTCCGCTGATGACGGTTATGTGTTGGCTGTTAGTTACCTTGCGCT
>Ga0172377_10000289_pt1 | contig 45632 bp, 42 predicted proteins | sample Pumphouse3metaG_FD_119749 | JGI IMG/M metagenome (GOLD analysis project Ga0172377, IMG submission 119749) | Leachate microbial communities from a municipal landfill in Southern Ontario, Canada - Pumphouse #3 metaG | ecosystem: Engineered > Solid waste > Landfill > Unclassified | place: Canada... | reverse complement strand
GGAACATGTTTGTAGGCAGCTGCATGGAAAACAATTTCAGGACTATACGTGCTAAATATCCTTTCGATCTTAGCAGCATCGCGCACATCGCAGACAATCGGAACGATGTGCTTTGAGAATTCGCGTTGATATGAATGCAATCGAAGCGAGACTTCGTGTAAGTCGGTCTCATCTACATCGAGCAATAACAACTGATCGGGACCGTAGGAGAGAATTTGTTTACAGATTTCGCTCCCGATCGAACCTCCGGCACCGGTGACCAGTACGATTTTACCTTCAATCATGCTTCTGATCGGCTGGCGATCAATCGTGATAGGGGTTCGCCCCAACAGGTCATTATAATTAATTGACCGTAAATCGGCGACACCCTTACGCCCGGATTCCATTTCAAACATCGACGGTACGATCTTTACATCCACTCCCGCACGATTGGCAATGTCAAGGGTTTCCTTCATCCGTTCACTTGTGAGGTCGGTAATTGCTATGATCAGCGTATCGGCATGAGTTTGTTGCAAAGCATCATAAAGATGTGAATGAGTTCCCAAGACCGGAAGACCCTGCACCATCGTATGAACCTTATTAGGGCTGTCGTCGATGAATGCGGCAATCGAGAAATCAAGCTTGTGCTTGAAGTTCATCCTCGCCAATTGCAGACCGATTTCACCGGCACCGTAGACGACCGCTACCGGATTCCCGTCAGATCCCTTGAAATGATAGGAGTTCAATACTCTGTATAAAATTCTGTATCCTAGCAAAAAGAATGAAGAATACGCCCAGTATGGTGCTACCAGTCTGAAGGCATAGGGGAAATCCTTGGTCCCGATCAATACACCGATCAAAATCAGAATACCTGCGGCACCCAACGCTCCGACACCCCGGACAAACAGATCGAGAGAACTGTCGACAAGCCGGATCCGATACACTTTAAACAGCATGAGCGACACCAGCTGGATCGCAATGATCAATCCGATCGGAATGATATTGGTCCATACCACACCAAGATTGCCATTTACCGTATATGCAGCTATCAAAGCACACATAAAACAGACGATTATGTCGACAACCGCTAAAAATAATCTTCTTAAAAATCGAAACAGACCATCAGTCATTACAACCCCTCGTAGACTAGATGCCTTAATTCAAAATTATATAGTGAAGGAGATAAAAAATCTCTCGTTGGTTATCATACTCCATGGCAATTCTAACGACAATCCCCAAACACCCTTTAGTCTTAAATAGTCCTTCCCGGATAACTTTTTAAAGCAGCTTCGAGACATACGAGCGAACGCTCAAGGTCCTTGGTGTTGAGGACATAGGCGATGCGAATCTCCTGTTTGCCCAAGCCTGATGTCACATAAAATCCTTCGGCAGGGGCTACCATCACTGTCTCCCCGTTCAAATTAAAATCGCGGAGCAAGTAAATCGCAAAATTCTCTGCATCGTCGACAGGTAATTTCGCTACGAGATAAAATGCACCGTTAGGAATCGTACACTTTACCCCTTCGATCGAACGCAATCCATTGACGATAAAATCACGCCGTTTCTGATATTCTTTCTGTACTTCCTGCAGATAATCGATCGGTGTTTGTAACGCTGCTATCGCGGCGACCTGTTCGATATCAGGCGGGCAAAGGCGCGCTTGGGCTAGTTTCATCGCACCTTCAAGAACATTATGGTTTCTTGAAACCAATGCTCCAATTCTCGATCCGCACATGCTGTAACGTTTTGAGAAACTATCCACGACAATCACCCGTTCGGCATACTCTGGATACTTCAAAACACTGGTAAACATATGATGATCGTAACAAAACTCACGATACACTTCATCGACTATGATGAAGATATCGCGACGCTTGGCTAAATCCAGAATCAAAGCAAATTCATCGCCTGAGAAAATATAACCGGTAGGGTTGTTGGGACTGCAGAGCAGGATTGCCCGCGTACGCTCTGTGATCTTGGCTTCGAACGATTCGATCGGAGGTAACGCAAAACCACTTTCCATGGTGGAAGTAACCGGAACCAGATTCACCATAGCGCTCCGTGCAAATGACCCCACGTTAGTATAAAATGGTTCGGGGATGATTACTTCGTCACCAGGGTCACACAAGGTCATCAGAGAAAATAATATGGCTTCGCTTCCGCCTGTGGTGATCATGATATCATCAAGAGCTATTTCCACACCGAACGACCGATAGTAAGTCTGGAGGCCTTGGCGCAACTCTAGTTCACCTTCGCTCTGGCCGTAAGCGATTATTTTTTTCGAATAGTTGCGTATCGCCTCCAATACTTGCAAAGGGGTCTGAATATCTGGCTGTCCGATATTCAGATGATACACCTTAATGTTCTTACGTTTGGCTTCGTTGGCATATGGTACAAGTCTTCTTATAGGTGAAGCTTGGAATCCTGATATTCTTTCAGACATCTGCATGATGGTATGCTCCTATGTGTATGGACGAGATTACACAAAGCTCAAGCTTTGCGATGTCCGGGCCTAGCGGCCAGCCGAGGAGAAAAGCCCTGGACCGTCAATCCCGGTCCGGATAGGCTACCTTGCTCCCCGGCAGGGGAGCTTGCGGATTTGCTTGGCTATTGTCGATTAACCTATGGATGAACATACGGTTATCCAACAACGGACTTAATGCACGCCCATGGTGCAGACGACTGATTACCCTTGCAAACAATTCAGTTACATCAGCTTGGATGAACCATTCCTTATCGGTCATACTTCTGTCATGGTAGACCCCGTTTGTCCCGATGATCCGATAAAACACCCCGTCTTTATAAGCTTTGTCAAATTCTTCTTTTGCATTTCCATTAAAGAACGGTAGGCTTACCATGCAAATGATCTTCTTCGCACCAAGATTTCTCAGTTCACGCATTGCCAACAACAATGTTCCGCCGGTTCCGATCATGTCATCGGCCATGAGAATAATCTTGTCACGCACGTCACCGAGTAAACTGATACTCTTAATATTTGAATTTCGCGCATCTTTACTGACAATCGAATAGTCGCGTTCCTTATACAACATTGCCAACGGACGATGCAGTGCTTCCGCATAAAATTTGTTCCGCTGGACCGCTCCGGTATCGGGGCTGACAACCACGAGATCAGGATCATTGAAATCTATCAACTTGTGGAGTTGAATCAATGTTTGGTAGCTTGAATGCAGGTTTTCCAGATGCGTGGTTCTAAAGCAGTTCTCGATTTCTCGCGAGTGCAGGTCGAGCGTGATGATTCGTTCTACCCCGCAATTCTCACACATCCTTCCGAAGAAAGCGGCAGTCAATGCTTCACGGCCGCTCTTCTTATGCTGGCGGGCATAAGGATATGTCGGTAATACCAGAGTAATTCCTTCGGCACCGGCAATTCTAATGGCTTCGACTGCGGTGAAGAGAAACATAAGATGATCGTTGATTGATAATTTGATCGGTTCGTCGCTTCCCGCGACCGTAACCGGATATTGATTCGCAAGATCATAGATGATGAAAAGGCGCAATCCTCGTACGGCTTGCAAGATTTCAGCCTTTACTTCACCGTTTGCGAATCTTGTGTACTTCACCGGAATCTCAAAGTCGGGACATGTATAGACTTTTGGTCGTCGTCCCCTGGGAATCTTTTTGCTGATCAAATCGTCATTGAGTGTCACGACATCAAGCAAGGCCTCCGGGGTCATGTCGTGCCGTTTCACCAATGCAGCGGATAGTTTTTGATACCGGTCAAGGTACAACTTTCTCAAGTGTTTCACTACCTTGCCGGTAAAATATTCGGAACCGGGGCCAGCGATTATCCCCAGTTTGTGAGGCTTCACGATGCTCATGGCCCGAGTCTAGCACAATAGGACTCAAAGGTGCAATGCTCTCGAACATACTATATGGTACCTTAAAGCAGCTGCAAACGTATGTGGGTCATTTTTCTTTAAATCTAGAAAAACAGTGTTACTCAAATGTGATTGAAATGTTATATTCTTTATGCTCTTGAATATTCGATGAACATATGATGGAGGATATTCCTTATGCGAAAACGCTTTATTATCATAATTGTCGTGTTAGTGATGATTGTACCTTCCGCTCCGATTTTTGCCAGGAGTGATAACGATATCGCCTTAGGAGTGCAGTTGGGATTCTTGGCGACAGGAGTGGTTGCGGATATCAATATAGGTCCAATTTCACTCAATGCGGGAGTCAACTATCCAATCGGGTGGACGTATCTATCATTATTGACAGGAAATGTCGATTCAACTGCATTCCCAGCTCTTTTTTCCGTAACGGCCGATGCGACATTTCCGATTAGCCTAAGTGAAGATTTCTATCTGAAAATCGGAGCGAGCACCCTGGGCTTTACCGATTTCGAGACCGGCATCATAGGCGTTCTTGGACCGTGCATCAAAGGTGAATATTGGATACCTTACAGAGATTATGCCCTATTCGTGAACCTCAACGTCCCGATAATGCTCTATGGTGCGTTTGGTGATTTCATCGGAGACAGCAGTGCTTCAGGAGTCTACTTCTCTCCCTACCTGACCCTCTTCGGATTAGCAACCACCACAGCCGGTATATTGTGGAGCTTCTAGCATCAGATCGACACTAATTCCATGGGCATGCCACAAAGATGTCGGTATGCCTTTTTACATGACTCAAGCCGGTCACTCAGAGCAGAAGAGAGTTCTTTACCTATTGATTTTGTGTTTTCAAGCCCAAGATTCCCTGTTGTTCCCGCACTCGTTCTGTTCTTGATCATGTCGATGGCATCATAATGTTGTACTTGCTCGAGCTGTCGGGCAACTTGGCGATAGGCCTCTCTGAAAGGAACTTGGTTTGAAATCAGTCGAAACACTTCATCCGTAGCATACAGCTCGTTACGGCACCCTTGTTCGAGCCGATCTGAATGCACCTCAAGGCGCGAGAAAGTCAGATCCATTATGGCAACCATGTGGATTGTCGTACGACAACCGGTAATCAATGGATCTTTGGTATCTTGGAAGTCCCGGTTATAACCGGATGGCAAACTCCTGATTATCGCCTTGACCCGTTCAGAACATGAGGTAACCACAGCGCTACGACTACGTACTAATTCCAATCCATCGGGATTTTGCTTTTGAGGCATAATGCTGCTACCGGTACAGAGTTCTTTCGGCAAGGTAAAGTAACCGAATTCGGGTAATGTAAACAACAATAAGTCTTGGGCGATCTTGCTCAGAGTAAGACAGATATAATCACAAGCATCGAGGAGCATTGCTTCGAACTTCCCCCTGCTGTTGTTTGCATATAACACATTGTTCTGCACTTTTGAAAATCCCATCTGGATAGCTGAAAATTCCCTATCAAGTGGTAGTGAAGTACCATAACTGGCTGCAGAACCCAACGGACTTTGGTCGAGTATTTCAAACAATGAACCTAGATGCCTTGCTTCATCGATGAGTTGTTCGGCGAATGAAGAAGCCCACAGCCCCACCGACGAAGGCATCGCAAGTTGCATATGGGTTCTTCCGGGCATCGGTACCCATTGGTGCTTCGAGGCAAAATCGAGCAACGTATCGGAAAGATCAAGGGTGTTCAAAGCTGTCTTCAGTACAAATTCACGCATCCAAAGGCGCAACGCGGTTTGGACCTGATCGTTTCTAGAGCGCCCGGTATGGATCCTTTTCCCAACTTCTCCTTTGGTTCTCGTGATGTATGTTTCGATTGCCGTATGGCAGTCTTCATCTTGGAGTGTTATGACAAATTGATTGTCTTTAGTTAAAGAGATGATTTCTTTAAAGGCTTGCTCAAGAGTATTTTTATCCTCGTCACTAATGATCCGAGCCTTATGCAAAGTCCTGGCATGAGCAATGGATGCCATGCAATCTGCAAGAACAAGGTGTTGATCCAGTTGAAAATCGTTTCCGACAGTAAATGATTCAATCAACGTATCTATCGCGAACCCTTTATCCCATAATTTTCCCATCATGCGGCTCCTATGCGCCTTCAGTGTAAATAATCGAAGGATTGTTTTCAATCGAATCTTCGATGATTGTGGTCAATCTTTCAGGAGCTCATGATGGTTTGGAAGATTATCGTATGTATATGTTGCCTTGTCTTTACGGGATGCCAGAATGATATGCCGACTCAATTATATAACGTACTCACTGGAAAAGATTGCAAGATACCGATATTTCTCGGAGCAGAAGCCATTGACTACGATGTGCTGACATGTATATTCGACGAACCTGTCTATTGTGAGATAAGCGATATTTCAATCGGACAACTAAACGTGATTGCCGTCAATCAAGACGCGAACAGTATCACCATCCAATTTGATCGCGACTTACTACCTGGAACACAGCATCAGCTGTCAGCAAGAGTGAGAGACGTCGCTGGTAATAGCCTTAGGTTCACCACCATGTTTTGGGCATGCAATCCTGACATGCCCGAGATGGTCATCAATGAATTCTCAACCAAAGGAAATGCAAATCACCCTGACAGGATTGAAATCCTCATCCTAAGTGACGGTAACATTGCGGGAGCTGCCCTCTGTGACGGGATTGGTCCATCATTCGACAGCGAGTTCATATTCCCTTCCTTAGCAGTCGAAAGAAACGACAGGATTGTTGTGTATTACGGTGAAAAGACAGATCAAGAACAACCGTTGATGTTTTATGGAGGAACGACAGGTCTAGGCTCGAATAACGGTGTGTTAACCCTCTCAAGGACAAGTGGAACTACCATCATAGACGCTGTCCTGTATAGTAACAGGACCAGTGAAAGTGATGTGAATTACGCTGGATTTGGTACGAAAAAAGTGTATGAGCGAGCATTGTTGCTTGAACAAAGCGGCCAGTGGCTCCCCTCCCCAATCGCACCGGAACATGGAATCGACAGCACATACTCAACAGCGACACGCTCGCTGTGCCGAGACGAATTAGTTTGCGACAGTAATTCAAACATTGAATGGTATGTGGTACCGACAGGAAAGGCTAGTTTCGGACTACCAAACTGCCCTGATAAACATCAGCCTTGAACATATGGACCATAGATGCGATTCCGACCTTCCCGCTTTGCTTTGTACAGCAACCGGTCAGCTTCGTCGATGACAATATCTATGTGTCTATTCGAGCATGCCACGATACCACCGCTTACCGTAACCTTGATATCATTGATCATCTGCTTATCTTCAAAAGCTTTTCTGATACGCTCGGCAATCTCAGTCATTTTCACATCACTGATATCAGTAAGGAACACCAAGAATTCTTCTCCACCATAACGGCCCACGATATCAGTTTCCCTCACATTCATTGAAATGATCGAAGATGCTTGTTGGAGGACCTGATCACCGACCAGATGCCCGAACCGGTCATTGATTGACTTGAAAAAATCCAAATCAATCAAGAGCACAAACGAACTCATCGAAGCGTTCTCTTCCATGATACGAAATAAAGCCCGTCGGTTAAGCAATCCGGTCAAAGGATCTTTGTCCGCCAGGTCCTTCAAGATTTTATTTTGTTCTTCAACTCTTTGTTCGAGTTCTTTTTGGCGAGTTATATCGAAGACGATTCCAGCAAGATGAATCGGTTTGCCCTGTTCATCGCGTTCGACAATTTTCCCACGATCATAGTACCAACGCCATTGGCCGTCTTTTGTTTTGATTCTGTACTCTGTTTCATACACCTGCTCTTTGCCACTCAAATGCTTGCGCATGCTCTCCATAACAGGTTCATAATCATCGGGATGGAGTTTTTCAGTAAAGAAGGAGTATCCGAGTTGTTGGGGGATTTCCTCATCAACATATCCAAGGTTCTTTATCTTCTGATCGTTACAAACCACAATATCTGCCGGAACATTCCAAAACCAGGTTCCCAAATTACCTACCCAAGGAAATTCAAGCAATTCTTCCCTATCTTTTTCACGTTTCATCAACAAAAGAAGTGATTGCAGATGTGCTATCTTTTCCTCGGTTTCCATAATGTTCCACCTTTAAGAAAGAACCGGACTCACGTCCGGCTCCGTTCATTATCTTGGTTTCTGTAGATCAAAGATACTGGGCGACGAATGATTCAAGCACGGCAAGTGAAACAGCTCCGATTTTCTGGTTCACAATCTTACCATCTTTAAAGATGACCAGAGTCGGGATGCTTGAAATATTAAATTTCTGGGCAAGATCAGGCTCTTCATCGACATTTACTTTGCCAACCTTTAACTTACCCGCATGGTTTTCCGCCAGACGAGCGACTGCGGGGGCAATCATTTTACAGGGACCACACCAGACAGCCCAAAAATCTACAAGGATCGGCAGGTCGCTTTTCAACACTTCTTTTTCAAAGTTCGCGCTAGTCAGCGTGATTTCACTCATTGTAATTCCTCCTGGTAGTACGACAATGAGAGTATACTATGGTGAAAATGAAAAGGAAAGTGTTCGCCCTTCAATTTATTTTCCCTTTTTCCGTTGTACTTTTTCCCCTATCTTAGCTTCTCCTTCGATCTCAACATCGACCGGTAATTCGATAGGTTCGTCGGTGTCGGCGGTCGATTCGTTTCCACCTGGCTTTGGCTCCGGATGGAACTCAACATGCTCGGCAACCACCAGATGCTTCTCATGCTGCTTACCGTCTTCTGCCTGCCAACGGTCTTGTTTCAATCTCCCTACGACACGAACTCCCCTTCCTTTATAGAGATACTTTGCACAACCTTCGGCAAGAGCTCCCCAGGTTTCCACATCGATATAACTTACTTCGTTCACCAATGCCTTGGCTGTATTGCGATAATACCTATTGTTTGCTATCGAGAACCTACATACCATTGTACCGCTAGGCAATGTCGTAACCGCAGGTTCCTGTGTTAGATGTCCTTCGATCAAGATTGAATTGAGATTGTTCATGGCTACTCCTTCACCAGCATCTTTCTGTGCCAGTAATAGAAGTATCCATGTGTATCAGGATTTGCTTCAGGCGGACCGACTTCGGCCTGATCGGGCCACCATATCAGATTTGACCGGAAACATAGCCCGATCATCTATTTGCCTTCTCTATGACAGAGCCAACGAATTTACGTTTACTCTTTCTCGAAATCCATCTGGGCCGAAAGACTGTGAAGCTGACGTTCCATTTGTGTGCTCACACGACAGTACAAGGCAACACATATGCGCTTGAAATGTCGCTTGGCTGGTATGACATGTATGATGGGTTTTCTCGTCTTGTCAGGCATGGTCTGTTCTGTATATCATGGATCGTGTGAAATGAACAGAAACAGAATTCTTTCGATATATAGCGCAGCGAAAGGTTGAGCATCGCTACCTGAAGATATAGGATATGATTCAGAGGAAACTAGCTATGAGTTGCACCATGATAATTTCATCATCAGTTCTGGTTGTGACCTGCCCACAGAAACTCCATTGAAGAACATAAGATCATTCGCGAAAGTCGCAGGAACCATTAGTTGAAGGGTACGAAGAGAACTACATGTTTTCGGTAGACTGGCATCAGAATTTTGCTCAGATTGATACCAGATTGGAGAAGTGAATATGAAACCTTTGTATGGTAATTGGATATCAAACCGGATGCTCAAAACGCTAATGTTTTTGATAATACTCACCGGCGGGATTGAAACAATACTTCTCATATCCCAATCCAGGTGGACGATGCTTAATCTCATTCTTGCTCTGGTATTGATAGTTTTCCTTGTCTGCCTCATCTATTTTTACCGTGCCCGATGGTGGTTTGATGTCAACGGAGGTAATATCCAGAACAAGATTCTAGATCTCCTCATTTCGCATATCGAATGGGACGGCAACGGCGTGGCCCTTGATATTGGTTGCGGAAGTGGAGCGTTGACCATCGAAATAGCCAAAAGATACCCCGCAGCAAACATCATCGGGATTGATAACTGGGGCAAGAAGTGGGATTACACCAAGAGGCAATGTGAGGCTAATGCACAAGCCGAAGGAGTGATCGGGAGAACGACATTCCAACAAGCCAGTGATTCGAAACTTCCTTTCCCCGACGAGACCTTCGATTTGGTGGTCAGCAATCTGACCTTCCACGAGGTCATTGACAGCAAGTGTAAGCTGGATGTCGTTAAGGAGGCGCTGCGTGTAGTCAAGCGGGGGGGCAAGTTTGTATTTCAAGATCTTTTTCTCATCAAACAATATTATGGCACTCCCTGTCAACTGAAAGAGGCCGTGGTTGCGATGGGTATCAATACAGTAGAATTTGTGAATACATGTGCATCTCCATGGATACCCAAGGCATTACGATTGCCGTTCATGGTAGGCACGTTAGGATTAATTCATGGTGAAAAATAGTCAATGTATGCTGATCTGAAAACTTCATTCGGATTGTTTTGATTCTTTTCTTTTCAGAAGACTCGTCAACCATTGTGCTCCCATAATCAAATCCCTCGTGCTATTCGTTGGATTGAATATCACTGATCGATCTGACTAAATATACACGTAATCCCATTTATTGAGTATTTTATCACTTGAGAGCCACCAGTTTAAGTCTTCAGAGCCACGTGGCACATAGTATTTTAAAGTGGTTGAGCCACCTTGGATTCATACTGTATATGGAAGGTCTTGACCCCCCATTAGTTTCGAAAACTATCAATTGAGTATCTTTGATATCTAGTGAACCTACAGACTAGGCGGACACGTCTTCAATCTCTTTTTCTGAGAAATGGTAACAGCTCTAGCATCTTCAGAAGGCCAATACATAGGATAAAACCCCATGCCGATTCAATCATAAGCCAGGTCGTGTACAATTCTCATGGGAACCATCCCGATGAACATACGCTTGGCACGTACTATGATGTGTAGAAGTAGAAGTAACTTGTCGGATGAAGTGAAACGAACCTAGCATTTCACGAGGCTTCTAAAAAAACGATTCCAAACCGTTGACATGGTAGTTTAAAGTGGCTCTCAAGTGATAGAATACTCACCTTAGTCTTTGTATGGTATATTTTTATTTTGGCTATACTTCATCTGTCTATTCATAGTTTGAAATACAATAACTAATAACATGTTAAAGAATTACTTTCGATACATCCTAGTTTAATCGTTTCAAAATAGTAAGCATATTTTAAGAAATAAATTACCCTTTGTCACACATGGACGGCCAATTCCTCAGCCTTGCCAGTGGTCCGTCTCATGCTGCAATGGGGGCTCTTGCGAACCCTGTATCCTTGCTCATCGAGCTCGATATTTGTTCTCATGTTCTTCATCTCTTGAACAAAGTTGAAAGTTTCCCTGTCGATGATGGCCTAGACAACCCGATGAAAAATTTACCTATAAAGGGTTTTGGCATGATAACCCATATATCTGGAAAACTTTACCTATCCAATAGGAATTCGATGATATTTTGTTGTCTGATGCCATTTCGATTGAAGCTAATCAGAGAGTCCGTGGAAATCACAACCTTTTCATAGTTGTCTTCGATAGCCTCTAAGGGTTCAAATTCGCGTTTTGTATTGTCCTCGGTCAGGACGTAACATACTTGGATGTACAGTCTCTCGTCGGTTCGTGTTGCGACGAAGTCTACCTCACAGGAACCTTGTTTTCCAATGTGTATGGTCCATCCTCTCCGAAGCAACTCTAGGTACACCACATTCTCCAGTATACCGCTTATATCTTGATCACGATATCCAATCGTCGCATGGCGCAGGCCAAGGTCTGAGACAAAGTATTTCTCTTGAGTTTCAAGAACTCGCTTTCCTTTGATGTCAAAGCGCGGCACCTTGTGGATCAAAAATGCACTCTCCAGAGCCTTGACGTAAGTGTATACCGTCTCTGTGCTAAGTTTTCTCCCCTGGTTCTTCAGGAAATCGGAAATAGTCTTTGCAGAAAACGTGTTCCCGATATTGTCCATCAGGTACAGTACAACCTTTTCGAGCAGATCGATATCGCGGATTTTGTTTCTCTTTATTACATCCTTCAACAATACAGAGTTGAACATGTCCGTCAGATACCTCAATAAGGCTGTATCATCCCATTTTATCTCATGAATTCCAGGAAGGCCGCCATACCGAAGGAATCTGGAGAAGTGCTGATCCTTGTTAAGTCCGACCTCACCCTCGTTTAATTTTGCAAACTCGAGATACTCACTGAATGAAAGCGGATAGACAGGGATTTCTATGTATCGTCCCGAAAGCAATGTCGCAAGTTCGCCTGAGAGCAGCCTCGCATTGGATCCGGTTATGTAGATGTCGCAATCATAATCGACGCGGACTGAGTTAATTACCTTCTCCCAAGAATCAACTTCTTGAATTTCGTCGAACAACAGGTACAACTTACCGTTCGCAGTTTTTGCCGTAGCGGATATCGCCTCGTATAATGCTTTGTAGTTTTTCATGTTTTCGAACTGTAATGATTCAAAGTTGATGGAGAATATTTGCTTTTCCTCTACCCCGTTTTTTCGAATTGCTTCCTTGGTGAGCTCTAGGAGTACGCTCTTGCCAGAACGTCGCATGCCTGTAATCACCTTTACGACCGGTTTATCCATGAAATCGAGAATCTGCTTCATATAGGTCTCACGAATGATCACAGGAACCCCTCCCATAGAGTTTCTTATATGGTAGCATAATTAGAAAAAAATTACAAAAGATTCTTTTATAAAAGAAACATTGGAGCAAGATTCAAAATCCTCTCCTTCTTCGGAAATATGGGCAATACTCATCTAATTCAATTGTTCCAATAAATATTTAACTTGTGTTAAGTTATAAATTACCCAATAGGGGAAAGTATGGCTAAGAGATAGCCCATCTAGATACCGGCGCATTTAAGCAATGTCATGTGTTTGTAATCATCGTGTCACTCGGCCAGAATATTGAACGGATACAATTGTTCAAGAAGTTACGGTTTCAATGCAGTAATCGGTACCACACAAACGCCATCGGGTCTGCGATAGGCTGCGTTTGTGAGCCCGCAGATTACACAAAGTGTGGTCGCCGGATGTTTGAACTTCTTGTTGACATCCAAAAGTTTTGCAGCGGCCTCGTCAATCTGGTGGGATCCCAACTTGATCTCAAAGGCCGACCAGCTTCCGTCTGGAAGTTCCACTACCGCGTCTATCTCATCGTTGCTGTAGTCTTGGTAGTGCAGTAGGTTGGCTGAAAATGACTGTGCATAGATTCGGAGGTCTCGTTCGCACAAAGCCTCGAACAAAAACCCGAATGTCTCCAGATCTCCAATCAGTCTATTTTCATCGGAGATACCTAAAAGTGAGCATGCAAAAGATGGATCGGTGAAATGACGTTTCTCTGCCTGTTTTATGCGAAGAGAAGAACGTATTGCAGTTGCAAACGGCTTTTGGTTCTCGATGATGAATAGTTTTGCAAAGATATTGAGGTAGTCGGCAATGGTATCCTCATCGATGGTCAACTGTTCGACTCCTTGCATGTCACTCTTCAGACGTGCCATGGCTGCTGTCGTGCTCTCATTGCGTGCAAGCGATCGAAGCAGAAGGCGCATCTTTGCTTCATCACGCACTTTGTCATCCACTTTGGCTATATCATTGGTCACCATATTGTCCAAGTACTGTGCCGGAATCTTGAGTGCATCTTCGGTCGACAATTTCAGGTTGCCTGGCCAACCTCCTCTCAGAATATATGATGCCAGGGATTGAAGACGAATCTCTCCCGTAATAACATTCTCAAGATTTCCGTCACACAAATCCTTTAGCGACACGTTTCCTGAGGAATTCCCCGATTCGAACAATGACATGGGCATCATGCGTAATCGTGCGATACGGCCGGTGCCGCTATGCATGACCCCCTTGTGCGAAGGAGTAGCGCTGCCGGTAAGGATAAATTGTCCCTTATTGGTGCCCTGGTCGACAGCAAACCTCACCGCATCCCAGAGCGACGGTACTTCTTGCCATTCATCGATTAGACGGGGTTGCTTGCCTTTAAGTGCCAAGGAGGGATCTATCTGGGCAAGTTGCCTATTCTGAAAATTCCCGGCAGGGTCACCGACAAAGAAAGCACTCTGGGAATGTTTTTGAGCAGTCCAGGTCTTTCCGCACCATTTGGGACCCTCGATGCATACTGCTCCAAATGCCCGAAGGTACTGCTCGACTGTCGAGTCAATAATGCGCGGTCGATAGATATTGTTGTCCATGGAAGCTCTCCTATACGAAGAGTATTCCATTCGGTTAAATTTAGCAATATCATTCGGTTAAATTATCTGATTTTAATCGGTGAAATTATTTTTTATTACAGCATCATTGTACTGGGGACGACTGAAGCGACTGAATGATATGCAGATTTTTCAGCAAGCCAAACCTCTCCTACAGTTGTTCGATTTATAGGATGACAGACACCAGACAGCAGGCACCTATTCACGAGGGATGCAACAAAAACTCTCAATAATTATCGCCCTACTCGGTCATCCTCAAATTCTTTTCCTGGATGAACCTACTTTAGGGCTTGATATCTTATCTCAAAAAACTGTTATGCGAACTCTTGTAGATCAAGCCAAACAACAGGGAACAACGATTATTGTCAATTCCCATCAACTGGATGTAATCGATAGTATTTCAGATAGAATATTGGTACTGGAGCAAGGAAAATCGCGTTTTTAGGTGAAACAAATCAATTCAAGAGACAGTTCAGCCAAAATCAGTATGAATTAATCATGCGTGGAAAAGTGGGTTTACAAACTTTCGTTCTTCCAGTGCTTGAGATGAAGGAAAGGGATTCGCTTACAAAGGTGGTTTTTCGGGATGTCTCATGGTTGGAGATGAAAGAGCAGTTGCAACTCTTGTTGGTTGATAATCATGAGATAATCTCTCTTATCAAAGACAGTGGCCGACTGGAGAATATTATGGAGCTGTTCATTAACAGAAAGGAACAGAATACATGATCTATCTTATAAAAGCGGAAACGAAACGTTACTTCATCGAGATTAAAACATATTACCCTGACCATGTTGTTGATTTTTTTAACAAATATCTATTATTTACCCTTTTTTTCTATGGGTTCATACGGAGCACAAACAATATTTCCTCTATTGGATATTTTTACTGGATCATCGCTTCCAGCATCATCTCGGAGTTAACGGTAAACATTTCATATGAGAAGCAGACTGGGACATTTGAGCAATTGATATTAAAACCTTACCCCTGTTGGCTGATCATGCTAGTAAGAACCTATATCGTCTTACTGATTACACTCATAAAATCAGCAACCCTAGTAGTTGTGATAGGGCTTACATTACCGATTACATTTCCATTCTCCCTATCCTTGATCCCAGTCCTATTGATCTCGATCATTGGCTGTTCAGGTTTGGGTTTATTACTTTCAAGGCTCACATTGAAATTCACCAAGATTGCCTCCTTCGAATCAATTATTTCATATGGACTGCTAGTACTATCGGGAATATTGATCCCATACACTTTATAGCCCCAGGTACTACGGAAAATTCTCTTTCTCATTCCATTTTCTGCAGACATAGAAATATCTCAAAATATACTTTCTGAGGGGATAGATAATTATTTAATACAGATTGCTTGGTTACTGCTTATAAACTGCATTGGATTTTTAATCGGTCTTCAAGTCTTTCAGAAGTTGTTCAAGCAGATGAGGAAATATGGTCTCCTGCACAAATATTAAAATAAGAGGTGGTGGTTAAGAAAATACTCTATCGTTGCTATTTCCACTAAATATGATGATTAGTTGCACTATGAAGATTATTCCATCGTGTACATATCCAGAGGTTTCAATCTACACAATCTTCGCTTTGGATGGGTGTTTCACAGCTATAAAGAGGTCTCTGAACAAGGCCATCAAGACAGGAAAAACTTCAAATAACGCAGAGGGGTTTTCAGTCTATCATACCCCTTAAGCATTGTATCAAAGCCTACGCAACGACCTCGATCAAGATTGAATTGAGATTGTTCGTGGCAACTCCTTCACCAGCATCTTTCTGTGCCAGTAATAGAAGTATCCACGTGTATCAGGATTTGCTTCAGGCGGACCGACTTCGGCCTGATCGGGCTACCATATCAGATTTGACCGGAAACATAGCCCGATCATCTATGATAGTGATAGATCGAACATCAGAACACAATCCGTATTGAAACAGGGAATAGGCGAACAAAGCGATGTTCTGCTCGATCGCGGAATAAGAAATCCCGATGCATGTTTTCACGTGTCCTACGGTTTGCATAAAAATGATTTTCGAAATTCCCGATACTGAGGTATCGGATGAAATGCAACATGAGAAAACGCGATCCGTAAGCAATTCATGTGATTCATCGGGGCAAGACGCTAATTAGTGGCGAATTACTTATGCATGAACACGGTGATAGGAGATGATTTGCAACTTCTGTTCCAGTTTTCCCAAACATGATATAATTGTCAGTCGGCAGGACTCTTTCCTTAAAAAAACGACAATCCTGTCAGATAGTCACTGGTAGTGATAAAACCAGATACTGATGGCCGATAGGCACCAGATAGGAGTCACGCATATGCAGAGATTAATCGGAACACACGCCAGAGCCGTTCGCGCACCTATCATTTCCCAAGGAGATGACCTGCAGAAAATCACCGTCGAATGTATTCTTGATGCGGCAAAGAACGACGGTTTTGAACTTAAAGATCGCGATATTATTGGTGTGACCGAGTCACTGCTCGCGCGTTCGCAAGGAAACTATCTAGAAATTTCAGAGATCGCAGAAGAGACAAAAAACAAGTTTTCCGGTCACTTTGTGGTTCTTTTTCCAATTTTGAGCAGAAACAGATTTTCGCACATCCTCAAAGGATTGGCCATGAGCGGAAGACAAATAACCGTGATGCTCAGCTATCCGAGTGATGAAGTCGGCAATCATTTGATGGATGTAGACGCCATGTATGCAGCAAACCTTAATCCCCATAAAGACATCCTTACCCGTGAAGATTTCCGCAAACTCTTTGGCCATAAGTTCAAACACCCGTTTACCGGCCTTGACTATATAGACCTCTATATGGATCTGGCCATTGATAACAATATTGAAGTGGTGTTGGCAAATGATCCGTTGTCGGCACTGGAATTTTCCAAAGATGTATTGGTAGCAACCATCCATAACCGAAAACACCTGAAACACCTTTTGCTCGCGAATGGGGGACAATGTGTTCTCGCACTCGACGAATTAGCGACTACTCCTGGAAAAAGCGGTGGTTACAACCCGGAATATGGGTTGCTCGGTTCAAATTTGGCTGGCAATAACCGCTTGAAACTATTTCCACGCGATGCCCGGGAATTCTGTTACGGAATCCAAAAAGCATTGTTTGAAAAAACCGGCAAAACCGTTGAAGTATTGGTATATGGAGACGGAGCATTCAAAGATCCTGTCGGCAAGATTTGGGAGTTGGCCGATCCTGTGGTCGCCCCGGGATTCACCAGCGGACTAATCGGAACCCCAAACGAAATAAAAATGAAGTACATTGCTGACAATGAACTCGTAGGCTTATCCCAAGAGGAAGCCCAACGCCAGTTAAAACAGAAGATTTCACAAAAACAAAGTAATTTGCTTGGGCAAAACGCTTCGTTGGGCACCACGCCTAGACAGCTCACCGATTTATTGGGAACACTATGCGACCTTATGAGCGGTAGCGGAGACAAAGGGACTCCAATCATCCATATCCAAGGATATTTTGATAATTACGCTTCCGAGTGAACATCAGCCATCAGCACAATACAAACAGCTACCGGTGCATAAGACATATCGCCCTCATAACGAGACAAGCTTAGGGCTTGTCAGTATTTCTGATTCAGTGCTCATTACGAAACATACATCTTCTCCATGGCAATCTTTCTAAGATGTTCGTGATTTACTATGGAATATGAGATGGAGAAAACAGAATCATACTTCATAGTCAGGTGACAAACATTAATCTTAACTATACCCTTATTTGCATTAATGTAGAGAATATTATATTTTAATATTGACATTAGTGTTTGATACACAGTATAGTGCGCTCACGAGGTAATTCATGAACGAACAAGAAATCCTTTCCAACTTCATTACGGAGCTAAACCGCGGGACCCTTACCCTTTGTGTCCTCAGTCAACTCACGACACCTCGATATGGGTATTCATTGCTCCAAGATCTTGCGGATAGGAACATCTCTCTGGAAGCTAACACCCTCTATCCCATGCTGCGGAGATTGGAAAACCAAGGTGTATTGGAAAGTAGTTGGGATACTACCGAAAACAGGCCAAGAAAGTTTTACCAACTCAGCAAAAAAGGAGAGAACGTTTATATCTCACTGAAAAAGAGTTGGGAAGAACAACAAAAACAAATAAGCGCATTATTGCAGGAGGAATTCAATGCATGATCTTATACAACGTTATATTGCTGAAACGGTTCGGCATCTCAAATCGACCGAGCGTGACGAAGTTGAAAAAGAGCTAGAAGCGAACATTCTTGATATGGTGGGTGAACGGGCGACCGATGAAGAGATAGAAAACACATTGTTGTCGATGGGCTCTCCGCTTGAATTGGCATCAAAATATCGACAAAAAGAACGTTATCTCGTCGGACCGGCTAATTTCGACATGTATCTGATGGTATTGAAACTGGTTGCCTTGATTGTTTCGTCGGTAACAATACTATTCACTATTCTTTCCTTTTTCCTCAACCCGGCCGGCCTGAGCATTTTTGAAATGCTAGCCAAGACCATTGGAGAAGCATTCGGAGCCGCCACTGCGGTATTTCTATGGGTGACCGTTACCTTTGCAATACTTGATTATAATCAGGTGAAGACCAAACACGATGAATGGAATCTCGCGATGCTGCGCTCTCTGGAAGCTGCTCCTACAAAAATTATCAAAAAAGGCGAAGTCATTGCCGATCTGGTTGGCCTATCCATCTTCATCATCATATTGGGATTCTTATACTCCAGAAGCGACTTGTTAGCAATCTATCAAAAAGATGCGACACCAATTCCCATGTTCATGGCTAGTGAACTACGTCCATACTTGATCGGATGGGTAATTGTTACTCTTCTTTCGTTCATTATGGCAGTAGTCAAGCTTGTTACGATGAGATGGTCAAAGCCATTGTTTGCTATCAGTGCGGCACTCGATGTGGTCGGAGTATGCTACTTCATCGTTGTTATCACACGATGGAACATGTACAATAAGGAATTTCTTGATTTCTTCAATCCCACCATCGTTAAATGGCAGACAATCATTAAGATTTCTTCTGCTGCGTTAGTTGTCCTGACTCTTATCGGTATAGCACATGATGCTTACACGACATTCTGGAAGAAAGGTTCACTGAACATTACCACCGATTAACCTGAGGTGGTTATGTATGATAAGAATGCTGATTTGCCGTTATCCGGCTACGACATCGATGCTCCGGCGACTGCCGAAGCATCGGTATCGACACCCAGCCGGAAAGGAGTGTAAATAACCGTCATTGAAATCAGTAACACCATGTGGCTTTTGCCTTACATTGCCCATGCTCTATCTAGTGTCTCCCACTTATAACGAAACCAAGATTCCATACAGGCTTAGCTATCGCGAAGTTTGTTGCAAATATCCGAGCAGTTCTCATGCGTTTCGGCATTGCGCTCACTTGAATGCGGACCACGTATTCTATACAATTCTTGAGACTTAAAACATCTGATTCTTTTAATTCCGGGAGAGTTGATTCCAGATCTGACATTAAAAACAATATTCGAAAAATGCACTACATTGCGATAAATTTTGCACATATTGTCCCTTATCGATACGTTACGATCATATCAGACAGACTTAATTCATACCGAGCAGGAAATCAGTTAACAACGAATGAAAACGAAGGAGCAGCTTCAATGAATGACCTGATAAGCAATATTCTTCGAGGTAGCGTCTCTTTGGTCATGTATTCACTACTTCTGTTTACCCTGACAAAATCCAAGGTTGGACGTACCGGCACGGTTTTATTCATTACCTTCGTATTTGTCCTGAACATGTCCACCACCATATGGTTTTATGTCTATGGAGACCTCACCGCACTTTCTCGTTTCAGCTTGGTGTTGTTCATTGTGGTCGCAATCGCCCTCAAACCCCTGACACGGTTGAATTTTATGCAATGGTGCTTCACATTCGTCACAACCATAAACATTGCGATGATAATCATCATCCTTAGCTTTCATCTCGGGAAATTATCTAGCATGCCCCAATACGCCAACACCATCTTTCGGTTCGTGCTCTACCTTCTCGTGATTTTCCTATTCCAACGCTTTTTTCTCCCCTCGTACCGATCAGCGGTCAACAACTGGCCAATTTTCTCAGGTTTGATGATTATCATCTTTCTGAATCTTTCCTATTACTTTTTTGTTACGGATGATATCCAGAACACCTTGACTATTAACAAGTGGCCTTTGATTTTATTGGTCTCGCTAGCAGTGGCCGCTTATGGAACCGTGTTCTACGCACTGAAAAAATTCGCTTTGATGCAAACCATGGAGACTGAGAATAAGAAAATCCAGGAAGAAGCGGGACATCTTCATGAAACCGCACTCCAATTGGAACGGTTTGCAAATTACGACCCGCTGACCGGATTACCAAATAGAAGATGTTTTTTTGAAAGATTGGGAAGGATCGTGGCAGAGTGTGAGAGAGATACGAGGAAGTTTGTTCTTTTTTTCATCGACTTAGATGACTTTAAACATATCAACGATACGTATGGGCATGAAGTCGGTGACCAGGTCCTCATCGCAACCGGGAATCGTTTGAAAGAGTGTATCAGAGAAACTGATTTTGTCGCACGCCTGGGTGGAGATGAATTTTCTGTTGTCGTTCATGATATTGTTGATAGTGAGAGCTTGGACCATCTGTCCAGGAGAATACGCACAACCCTACAAGAACTCATGCATATAGGTTCGGTTGAGTGTAAAATCAACGCTAGCATAGGTATCGCTGTCTACCCTGATTCAGGCAACGATAGCGAGACCCTTTTAAAAAATGCCGATTCGGCAATGTATGAGATTAAGAAAAATGGAAAAGACGGGATCAGAATTTTCATGAACAAACAAAGTTGAAACCTTAATATGTTCAACTTGCTCGAGGTACATGTCTTAGATACTTCGATGATACTCATACCTTCATCCAAATACTCTTCATGAAACCTTTTTAATGCATTTTTATTTCATAATCTGATGTCGTTTCACGCTTTTTCTGGTAATGTTAATAGTCGGAGGCCGTCATGACAGAGACTATCGTACTTTCCTTGGGTGGTTCTATCATTGCACCTGAGCAAGTGGACACGCAATTCCTCACCAAATTCAAACAAGCGATAGAGAAATATCTTGATACATATCCCGGAAAAAGATTGATAATCGTTACCGGCGGAGGGAGTCCTGCCCGGACATATCAAAAAGCTTACAGGACAATAATGGAAGAACACGATGCCGATGAGCAGGATTGGATCGGAATTGCCGCTACCAGGCTTAACGGAGCTTTGGTAAAAGCTTTGTTTCCTCGATTCTGCCGTGCTACATTGGTCACCGACCCGACAGCTGATCTTGAGTTTACAGGAAGAGTGCTGGTAGCCACCGGATGGAAACCTGGATTTTCCACCGATACCGATGCGGTATTGCTAGCAGAACGTTTTGGTGCAAAAACACTGATCAACCTGTCAAATATCGCTAAAGTGTATAGCGCTGATCCGAAAACCGATCCCACCGCATTTCCGATCGATTCGATCGGATGGGAGGGCTTCAGACAAATTGTCGGCGAAACATGGAGCCCGGGTAAAAACGTACCCTTTGATCCGATAGCCAGCAAGCAAGCTCAAAAGATGCAGTTGAAAGTGATATGCGCCGATGGGCGCAATATCGACAACACAATCGCGATTCTTGAAGGCAGATCTTTTGAAGGAACCGTGATCGGCTAAGGCTTCATCGCGATGAATTGTTCCAAAGGATCGGCAAAGGACGCGGGGAAGGGATTGTCCCTTGAGAAATCGGGAATCCAAGGAATGTTGTCAGCCAGTTCTTGGACGAAACCTTCATCGATTTCCAACTTTTCCAATATGACTAACAATTCATCGTACTCGGCTTGTGTGATTTCAGTGAAGTGATGATCCTGCAAAGGAGGAACAAACTGAACCATCAATGAAAGCCAGGCATGTGATTTCGCACGTTTAGCGAACCATTCGAGAAATTGTCTTGTCGAGTCCATAGTCCCCGGGAATAATAGATGCCTGATGAGAATCCCATTGAGATTTTCATGGTTATCGACATACGTCACCGGATGAGTTGAAAACAACCACGAGAACATATCGTCCAAATGGTCGACATAGCGAGGCGTTCCACAAAAATCTTTTGCGACTTTCGCATCGAACGTTTTGGCATCGATAAGATAGAGGTCGATAAACGGATCGATTGCCTCCAAGCCTTCAATCGATTCGTATCCGGAGGAGTTCCAAACAATCGGTATCGACAATCCGATTGATCGTGCTATCTCCAGTGCTGCTATGATCGATGGGATATAATGTGTTCCGGTGACGAGGTTGATATTGGCAGCACCTTTGTATTGCAAGTCGATCATCAATCTTGCCAATGCTTGTTCAGACACCGCTATCGCTGGCTTTTCACCTCCGGCGCGACTGATCTGATGGTTTTGACAATATCTGCAATGAAGTGGACAACCGCTGAAAAATATGGTACCGGATCCGTGTTCTTTTGTAAGCGGGGGTTCTTCTCCTTTGTGAAGACCCATCCAAGCGATACGCATTGTATCGCTTTCACCACAGATTCCCAGTTGTCCAGAAAGACGATCAACTAGGCACATATTGGGACATAACCTACAGAGTCGGTAATATTTATTCAGATCCTCACGCATTCAGGTCCTTGACCTCCGTCGACAAATATACCATGTTATGTTCCATGGGACTATGGGAGTATCTCAAACAAAGTAAAGAACGGAAACTCCGTGAAGATCGTTATATCCTTTGTCTTGACGGGGGAGGAATGCGCGGTGTTGTCGCGGCCACCGTTCTTGGTGACATCGAGGAAAAACTCTTTTCTATGGGAGACGACAGGCCTCTTTATTCACATTTTGACCTGATTGCGGGTACTTCGACAGGCGGGTTGATCGCATTGGCTCTCAGTGCTCCGAGTAGCCCTACTTCACTACTCGTGCAAAAACAAATACAACGTGATGACTTATCCAGAAAGATACGAAAAGGATTTGATGACATTTATCCAGGGCCCAACATCAAAAGCATCGTAGAACTCTATCTAAGGTACGGAAAAATTATTTTCCCGAGAAGCACGTCATTGATTCAACTAAACCTTATCGGTCAATTGTTCAACAACAAATATGATGACGGATCTTTCGTAGCGTTATTATACCAAATTTTCGGTGAGATGAAGATGGCTGATGCCCTTGTTCCGACAATGGTCGTAACCTATGACTGTCTTAATGACAAACCATACTTGATTTCGAGTTATGACAAATCGGAAATGTCCATGCGCGTCGCTGCCAGGGCTACGGCGGCCGCACCTACATACTTTGCACCGATTCACATCACTGATAATCAAAACGGTGAACGCATCACTTTGATCGATGGTGGGGTTGTCGCGAATAATCCGGTGTTATATGCGTACATGGAAGCTAAAAAACTCTACCCCGAAGCAAAACGATTCCATGTCCTATCGGTATCTACGGCAACCGCTCCTTATAAACTGGAAATCGAACGATCGGGAACGGGAGTGATCGGTTGGCTCGATCCCTCGAAGGGAACTCCGATTTATCGTGTGTATGCTTCCTCCCAAATGCGTACTTCGAATGAGATAGCCGCAGCGATAGGGGATCTTGATTATGTAAGGGTGCATGGAGATTTGTCGAAGGTCGTAAAACTAGATGAAACTGATTCCAAGACACTTTCATATATGATTGAAGCGGCCCATGATATTTCCAAAGAAAACGATGTGGCAATCACCGAATTTTGTCGCCCATTGGTAGTTAGGCCTTCAACCAGTTGTAGAAGGCCTCGAGCTTCGACCGCGCTTTCCAGCGCATTACATCAAAGTACATGACCGGTGCAAAACAACAAAAACTAGAAGATGAGCTCAGAAAAATGAGCATCGAACTCGATCATCACCTTGAAGATATGTTCGGAGATCGATATCCGCTTCATCCGAACCGCTTGCCCCGCGGAAAAGCCTCGAGCGTGTTTTATGATGGACTATTCAGTACCGGTACCAAATTCACTCTTGGGTACGGTAGTAAAAAAGGTCGTGGATATCTTGTGGACATCGAAATGTCCACTTTGGCAAAAGTCGATCCAAAAGATAGGGATGAAATTGAAAACGAAGCCATTCGATTTCTGAGAACGATAGTACCCATCCATTTCCCCAACCGAAATCTTGAAGTGGTCAAAGACCACGATGTTTATAAAATCATTGGTGATTTTTCACTGGGTACAGTTTGATTAAGTATTTCAAGTACTGCAATCTTCATCGATTCAGACGCACATTTTAAAAAATTATCATAATGTTTCGGGATATGTCCATGCGATGTATCAGAAACGCAACGGACGATCAATGATGGAATAGCAAATGCTTTGGCAACATACACGATAGCATAACTTTCCATATCTACCGCATCGACATGCAATTCTTCGGTAAGATAGGGCATCATTCTTGTTTTTGAAGTTGTAAGGAACATGTCAGCTGTTCCGATAGTCACAAGAGGAAACCGTGGCGGAACACCATATGTTGATAATTCCGGAACCAAGGGTCCCACCGCTTTTCGATCGGCACTAAAGGTCTGTGCACGAGATAAGCCAAACAATCGAAGATCCAAATCATACTGGATAACTTCTGAGGCTACCAACACATCACCGATTGTATAAGCATCAACCAAAGATTTGCATGTACCGATACCTATCACTGCTTGGGGATGATAATCAACCATTGCCTTCGCTGTGGCAGCTGCCGCGGCCACCTTTCCAACTCCGATCGAAATCGTCCTGAATCCGTCTTTAGAATCGAAAGCTTGTAGTTCTGTATTGCTGGAGGCAACGACCAGGATCATTTGGATACCCCGACCAGTTCTTCCATGATCAATTCAACGGCAACACCTTCTCTGCGCGGGATACCCTGCTGCCAACTTCTATAAATTGCGGTTGAAGTCAATGAAGAGCTTAACTTAACCGCTTCTGAAAAACTCCTCCCCTTTACGATCAACGCACAGAGGATGCTGGCAAACAGATCCCCGGATCCAGGATATGTTACCGGGGCATATACGTTATGATAGTAATGTATGGTATCTTCATCCTTGCAGTAGCAGATGGTCGTTCCGCCATCATCTTGAGGAACACCGGTGATCACCACCTCTTTCGGACCGATCTGACTAATCGACTTCGCCCATTGTGAAGCGATATCGAGATCGATAGTGGAAGGATACGGTTTACCTAACAAAAGAGCAGCTTCCGTCAGGTTGGGAGTGGTTGTATCACAGATGGCGACGAGCGAATGCATCTTAGTGATCAATTCATCTGTGATCGGGCTATATGGTGTTCCATCGTCCCCAAGGACAGGATCGACCAACAGATGCGAGTTATTAACAGTTTTTTGATAGTTCATGAATTCAGTAACGATATCAACCTGTAATTGCGATCCAAGAAATCCGCTATAGACAGCATCGAATTTCAAATCGAGAGCTTCCCAATGTGCTATGATGGCTTTCATCGTATCGGTAAGGTCTTGGTAGTGATAACCGATATACCCATCAGTTTGCGTCGAAAGTAATGCGGTAGGTAAAATCGATGCTTCCACACCAACCGCGGCGAGCGTCGGCACAACCACGGTAAGTGAAGATTTGGCATGACAGGACAGATCATGAATGGCGGCAATGCTCTTCATACTGAACTAGAGTATCAGTCTTGTCCTGTCGATACAAGAGGATTATACTCGGCCAAGGAGGCCACTATGCGTTATATTGACAAGACAACCCGATTTTTCATCGCTGATCCTTCAGTCAATCCATTCGAACAATCGGTAACACACCAAGAACTACTTGAAGCGTACCGGACATTTATCGTCAGCTCATCCGGTTGGCGCAAAGTTTTCGCAGCCAGTGGAAATGAAGAAGATGCTGGAGAAAACGTGAACCCGGCCGACCTGTACATGACGGCTTTGGCTGCGATTGCCATCAGTAGAACGCTTGGCACTGCGAAAGAGGTCCTCATAGGTTTGGATGCACGACCAACGGGACCAGCTTTGGCCGACGCTGCGATCAGGACGTTCTTAGCATCCGGACTTCGTGTCCGTTATATCTTCATCGCATCAGCACCTGAGATCATGGCCGACAGTGCCCTGTATCCTTGTGACGCATTTTTCTATATCTCTGCCAGCCATAATCCAATCGGTCATAACGGCTTTAAGATCGGTCGTGACGGAGGCGTGCTCAGTGCGACTGAAGTGGCCGATATTATCAGCACTTTTCAGGATTTGGTTGCCGATCCACAGAGTATCCAATTAGTCAAATCGTTGGCGGTAGACGAAGGAGAGTACCGGAAGGTACTTGACTCTGTCGAAAAGAATAAGCAAATTGCCTTGGATCGTTATACCACCCTATTACGGATCACAGCCACCCAAAGTGAAAAACCAAAGGAAATCGAACATCAACTGTCTTTGCTAAAAAGACAATTGCTTGACCATCCTGTCGGGATAGTCGGCGAATTGAACGGTAGCGCACGATGCGTATCCGCAGATAAAACATTCCTGGCTTCGCTTGGCATCGAAACACGGTTTTTCAATGACACATGCCGAACGATTGTCCATCCGATCGTTCCCGAAGGTGAAAACCTTGAACAATGCAGGAGCCTACTGGAACAAGCTTACAAGGAAAATCCCATCTTTCAATTGGGGTATGTTCCCGATAATGACGGAGATCGTGGCAATATCGTGTACATCACACCTTCGACAGGGTCTGCCCATATCCTAGGAGCACAAGATCTGTTCGCATTGGTCGCAGCAGTTGAATTGACCCTCACGCGCCGGACCGAAAAAAACCTGGCCATAGCGGTCAATGGACCGACTTCCCTGATGATTGAACATATCTCCAAAGCCTTACAGGTACATGTTGCAAGGGCGGAAGTCGGTGAAGCGAATGTCGTTCAACTTGCCGGAAGTTTACGTGACCGGGGCTATGTGGTAAGAATTCTGGGCGAAGGCTCGAACGGGGGCAATATCACGCATCCTTCAAAAGTTCGCGATCCGATGAATACTCTCGTTTCCTTATTGAAACTGCTCTCAGATCGAACGCTCTTCGATGAAATAGCCCGGCTTGTGGGTATGGGCGAAGGCGTACCGATGGACATGGAACATGCGTTGTCCATGTTGCCGACACGAACCATTACCGGTTCGTTCTCCCGTGAAGCGATCATGAACATCAACACTACCGATCATGCCGTTTTGAAAAGCGCGTATGAAAGTGAATTCGCCAAGGCGTGGGAAGAGCGTAAAAACGAGCTGTCGGCCAGATTCGGAATCCATGGATGGATCGAGCAACAGACTGAACATATCGCATGTAAGGTCGGAGTGGGTCCCGATTTTCGTTCTGCAAAGGCCAAAGGAGGGCTCAAGATTCTCTTTCTTGACGCACACAAGCAACCAACAGATTTCATATGGATGCGCGGCAGCCAGACCGAACCGGTATTTCGCATCTTGGTCGATGCACTCGGAACCGATCAAGAGCGGCACGATTATTTGCTCGCGTGGCAACGGGCATTGGTCAAGGCTGCGGACGATCGGGCATCAAGCCAATGACAACCCGGCAAGAGCGGCACCCAAAATAGGTGAATCATCAATCTTAACAAAACTCGTATAACGATGATGCTTTCGCTCAAGGAACTCATAGAGGTACTGTTCTGTATAACGTTGTAAATACTTTGTCTTGTAGTAAGTAGTACCATCAGCATTGATACAAACCGGGTATCGGGGATTCATTCCCTCTTCGGATTTGAGGACGGCAGCGCTTAGGTTGACCGCTGTCAGTTTAGCTGAACGAGCGATGACAGCATCAAGAATTACATAGAGAGCTGTAGCATCCTCTTCGTTAGTGATGCATTTTACCAGATCATATTCTTTGTTATGGGGCATCTCCAGATAATGGCTCATCCTCGTAGTATCCAATGGTGTGATCGTGGCAAAGAGCTTGGAAAATCGTTCAGAAAGAATCTGCTCTTCGATAGCTTGAGACACGACAAGATGAGCGAATTTACCAAGGTATGCTCCGCTGATTACCTTCTCGAAATGATAATCGTCGGGGTTTTTCGTGCTATCGATAAAGCGCTTGTCCAATGGTCCCACGATAAGATCGAAGTTTCCCGATTCCACATTAATGATCTGTGAACCGTTGGAATTAATCTTGGCTTTGGTGATTTTGGAATTTTTCTCGACATACGCGGTATTCGTTCCTGTACCGAGGATAAATCCAACAAATCCTCCATAAGCCGTAGTTCCCGCAGCGGCTTTTCCCGCAAGAAGTGTTGCTACCGTATCATTTACAACGGCAACTTTTTTGTTAGTTATGTTATGACCTCTTACAGCCAACTCATTTAATAGTGAAGCTCCGACAGGCATACCGATTACTTCGGGTGCTTTGATTTCTTTCGAGAACACAATAGGAATCCCGTCATGATCCGCAGTGATCTTAGCAGCGTATGAAAAACAAAATCCGATATGATCGCTCAAGTCGATCAACGGCTCTACTTCATTCGCAAGGATCTTGAAGAATTCTTGTGCGCTTGTTTCGTGTTTGACTCCAGGCATCCCGCATTTTTTAAAGTGTGAGATGTGAGGAACAAGTTCTTCATCGAAAGTAACAAGACAGGTACGAAAATTGGTCCCGCCGGCATCCAGCACAATCACGCTTGAACCAGGCTGGATGGATACTTCAGTGGTGGTGTAACTGGGAATCATTGCAAGCGAAGAGTTCTTGCCTGCAAGACCGGCATCCATTTCCTGCAAAAACTGAGAGCAATATTGATCCATGTCTATCGAATCAGGACCTAGGTGCCAACTATTGAGGAATGCTTCGGTTTTTTCAATAATCTTATCCATGCGAGTCTCCCTACGAAATTAAACCCATTGTAGGAGAACTCAAGGCATATGTCTAGTTTATCTAGGAACCTTGTTTGATCATGAAAATTGAATGGGCGATATGAATATAATCATATCCGTTGGCATAGAGGGTTTTTGGAACCAATAAGGAAGCAGAAGGGCCCTCCATCGGAATGGTGAATGAAAAATCAAGGATAAACGGCTCTGCAAACCTGCTTCCCGAGACCTCGAACGTAGCTGTGCCTTCATAGTAGAATGGATATGCACTGACCATCAATGTGCCGTCCATTTTCCCGGTATAGATGATTTCACCTGTTTTGACTTTTTGGCGTTGGAGGAAATTCACATATTCATGGTAATCGGATGAAAAAGGTGAAAGGCTTTTCTTCAATATATCGACGAAATAAAGATCCGATGCCGGTGGCGGCGGAGGGCTCGCCAGATACGTTTGAATCAGCGAACCCACATCCGCCTTATTCATTGCCAATGACATATAACTGAAAAACGATTCGCTGTAAAACCGACTTTCTGTAAAATAGAGCGGTGGTTGTAGATTTTGGGCTCCCATGGTAGCTACGGCAGCGACAACGATTCCTTGCACTGCGACATTAACCTCATTGTCGGTTGGTCTATAAACTGAATTTGCCCACAAAACTCCGTTGACCACCAACAGAAATACGATGATTATTCGTCTCACGGCTTTACATTCTGTACTCGACGCCATCGACCTTGGCAGTCCATGTGTCGGTAAAACGATCGATTACTGCTTCAAAGAGGAATCGCTCGGATACCCCCATCCCCTCAACAATGATCCGCATCTCCAAGGTTCTCCCGTCGCTTTGGTCGAGAAAACCCGTGAGGATGAATTGCCCTTTTTCATGAAAGTCTTTACTCCATGTATTCGAAAATTGGGTATTGGCGTAAGTTTCAAGCAAATTGGATCCATCGGCAAACTCAATCAAGCTCAGATCAAGGTCCTTGAACCGAAGAATCCCCTTCGATCCTGAAGAGACAACAGATATTTCTTCACTAGACACACGTCCGTTCAACACATTGTCGACCAATAAGATTGAAAGCTCTTTCACATGTACCAAATCAGCTTCTTTTACCGGAGGCAAATCCCCTGAAACATGCTGATGTGATTTGCCTCCGAAACCGACAAGTGCACATGAACAGACCGTCAAAGCCAATAGTGCAACGGCAACTACCTTTGAGAGCTTATACATCGCACGACCTCCCCGTTCCCTACGATACCAAAATACTTCCTTACTGTCAAAATAAACAAGAACATGGTACATTGGTAACATGATTACTGAAGAAACTTTTTTTTGGTACGATCTTGAGACATTTGGCCTTGACCCCAGATATGACCGCATCGCTCAATTCGCCGGTATCAGAACTACGATGAACCTACAGCAAATCGGAGATCCGGAGGTACTCTATTGTCGCTTGAGCGATGATTACCTCCCTGATCCTCTAGCTTGTCTTGTTACCCGCATCACGCCACAGGAAGTTGAAGAAAAAGGACTTTGCGAGAGTGAATTCATCGGAAAAATCAATGATTTGTTCAGCGTTCCGGGCACTTGTGCCGTTGGATTCAACTCGATTCGGTTCGACGACGAATTCATTCGCAATACTTTGTTCAGGAATTTCATCGACCCCTATAAGCGTGAATATAAAAATGGAAACAGCCGATGGGACATCATAGATCTGGTACGCGCTGCCTACGATCTTCGTCCGGAAGGAATCAACTGGCCGAAATCAAAAGAATCAGGCAAACCTTCTTTTACGTTGATTGATTTGATGGAAGCCAACGGATTTGATAACGAACACGCCCATGATGCACTCAATGATGTGCACGCAACAATGAAAATAGCCCGACTTATCCGTGAGAAACAACCGAAACTCTTTGATTATTTTTTTGAACTCCGCGATAAACACCAAGTTCATGCAATGCTGAAAGTCCCTTTTGGCGAACCGGTACTCCACACAGCCGCTCAATACACTTCAACTCAAGGATGTTCCGCATTGGTCGCTCCGATCGCATCGCTAGAGCGTAATGCGGACAGCATCATCGCATTCAATCTTTCAAAGGATCCGACAGCTCTGATAGAATGGGCAAATTCGTTTTCCGAAGCCGAAGAAGCATTGTTTGTTGCCGCCTCGGCGAGAAGCCTGCTGGCTGAAACTACAACGGACAACGAAATGTCTACGATGCTCGATCGTTGTACGACCACGATCGAGCGACTTGCTAAAGCTTTTGGCAGTGCCAAACGTCCGGTCTATGCTATCGATGGTATTACAAAGATCGCCGCTAACCGAAGCCCCTTCATATCCCCGATGTCAGTGCTAACCGATAAGATTTCCACCCGATTGGGAATCGATGTACAGCAATGCATGCGCAATTATGAAAAACTGCTCGAATTGCCGATGCTTGCGGTCAGAGTCCGTTCAGATGCCGAACAGAATCAATATCCCGTTATCAGGGATGTTGACGGAAGTATCTATTCGGGAAACTTCTTCAGTGATGCCGACCAACGCCGCTTTGTCCAGATCCGAACGACCGAGCCAGAGAAACTGTGGGATTTGAACTTAAATTTTGACGATAACCGTGCCCATGAAATGCTGTGGCGTTATATCTGCCGAAATTATCGAGAAACAGTAGGAAAAGAACCAGATGAAGTAGAACGCTGGAAAAGTTTCTGTGCTTGGCGTTTGCTCAAGCCACCGGTAGATTCATTGCTATCGCTGGAAAAGTTCCACAAGATAATTGATGGAAAACTAGCTGATATGGATGTCAAGGCAGCGGATAAGGAAATTTTGCTGCAACTTGAACAGTGGGCTAATGGACTGCGTAAACGAATAGGTCTTTAACCTAACTTTTCGCGGACATGTGCAAAAGCAGCGATAGCTTTGTCGATATCATCTTTAGTGTGGGCCGCGGACAGCTGTACCCTGATCCTTGCCTTACCCTTCGGAACTACCGGATAACAGAACCCGATGACATAAATGCCTTCTTGTAGCAATGCATCTGCCATGCTCACTGCTTTAGGTTCGTCATAGATCATCACTGGAACGATAGCCGTATTTCCGGGCACCAAATCAAATCCAAGTTTTCCCATCTTGCTTCTGAAATAGGAGGCATTCTCAATGGTCTTGATTCGATACGGATTCCCGTTTTCCAGCAGTTCAAGGATTTTCAATGTTCCTCCGGCAATCGCCGGGGCCAAGGTATTTGAAAACAGATACGGCCTGGCACGTTGGCGCATCACTGCAATAATTTCCTTTCGCCCGGATATGCATCCCCCACTGGCTCCGCCCAATGCCTTACCAAAGGTAGTTGAAATGATATCAACCTCTTGTTGCACATGACAGTGTTCGATTGTTCCCTTACCGTTTGGCCCGATATATCCTGTGGCATGTGAATCATCGACCATCACCAACGCTCCGTACCTGTGGGCAAGGTTGCAAATCTGTTCAAGTTTGGCAATATCACCGTCCATCGAGAATACTCCATCGGTGGCGATCAGAATTCTACGGCAGGAACTTGCACTGCAAAGTTTTTCTTCAAGATCTGCCATGTCGCTGTGTCTGAATCGAAATCGTTGGGCCTTGCAAAGCCTTACCCCGTCAATAATCGACGCATGGTTCAATTCGTCACTCAACACTGCGTCCTCTTCAGTGAGTAACGGTTCGAACAGCGCTCCGTTGGCATCAAAGCACGATGAAAACAGAATGGTATCTTCGGTTCCTAAAAAATCACTGATTTTTTGTTCCAATTGTTTGTGTAATGACTGCGTACCACAAATGAAGCGTACCGATGAAAGACCATACCCCCATTCATCCATTGCCTTTTGGGCGGCTGCTATCACTTCGTGATTATCAGACAAGCCAAGATAATTGTTGGCACAAAAATTCAACACGTTTTTCCCACCGACCGTAATAGAAGCTCGTTGCGGGCTTTCAAGGATACGTTCTGTTTTATACAATCCCTGAGTTTTAAGATCATTCAAGAATCCGGTGAGTTCTTGTTGCAATGCAGAAGTAAGCATCTTTACCCTCCATGCATGCGCTCGCGTAATTTTGCAAGCATATCGGTTGTCATTGAAGCAAGGTCATACGTGGGTTTCCAACCCCACTCCACCCTGGCAGCATAATCTTCAAGACTATCTGGCCATGAGTTGGCAATTGCCTGCTTCAGCGGATCTATCTGGTACCCGATGGTAAAATCAGGAATATGGGTACGGATATATGCAGCCTGTTCTTCGGGACAAAAGCTCATTGCCGCTACGTTGAATGCATTGCGGTGCCTGAGCTTTGCCGGGTCGGCCTCCATGATTTGGATAGCTGCTTTGACCGCATCGGGCATATACATCATATCAAGATATGTATCGGGGGCCAAAGGACAATCGTAATGGTGACGCTCAAGGGCATCATAATAGATTTCCACAGCATAATCGGTCGTACCGCCCCCCGGTTTTGTCATGTGGCTGATGATTCCGGGAAACCTCACGCCACGAGTATCGACATCATATTTGTGGTAGTAATAGTCGCACAGTAACTCCCCGGCGACCTTCGTGACGCCATAGATGGAAGTCGGCCGTTGAATCGTATCCTGGGGCGTAAATAGTTTTGGGGTAGATGGTCCGAACGCGCCGATCGATGAAGGAGTAAACACCGCACAACGATATTCGCGGGCAACTTCAAGCGTCGTCAGCAGGCCGTTCATGTTGATGTGCCAAGCTCGCTGGGGGTTTTTCTCCGCCGTGGCTGAAAGAATTGCTGCCAAATGGTAAATCGTATCAATTGCATGGCGTTGTACAATCGAAGCCAAAGCGGGACCATCTGTGCAATCCAATTTATAGAACGGTCCTGATTCGATCAATGCAAGGTTCACATCATCACGGATGTCGGTAAGTACGACTTGTTCTTTTCCATAGATATCTCTCAGCGATATCGCAATTTCCGAACCTAATTGACCTAAAGAACCGACAATCAGGATACGCTTCATCCATTTCTCCCCGGCGAGGATTCCTTGACAACCAATCCAAGCCGTCTTACAATTGCTGTGTTCATTATATTGAACAAATTTCAACATGTCAAACAAGTTATAAGGACATGGTCGCAAGGAGTCAGCAATGGAAAACCCTCCCATGATCGGTAAAAATATCCAAAAAATCAGAATGCGCAATAGCCTTACCCTCAACGTATTGTCAGAACGATCCGGGGTTTCAAAAGCGATGCTCAGCCAGATTGAATCTGACAAGGTCAACCCCACCGTCGCGACGGTATGGAAGATCGCCAGAGGCCTTGGTGTCGATTTGCAAGACCTGTTGGATGTAGAGGCCGGACCCAAAAGGAAGTTTGTCATCAACCGCAGTGAAATGTCAGCTTCCTTGGATACCGGAGAAAATGGCGTCATGATCAAAGTACTCTCTCCCTTGGAGATGGCCGGCGACATAGAAGTCTATATATTACAATTCGATTCTAAGTGTTCATTACCGAGCGAGCCACATTACAGCGGAACCGAAGAGTACCTTACCGTACTAAAAGGTTCGGTGAAAGTCACCGCCGGAAATAATACTACTGAATTGCATAAGGGAGATTTTCTCGCATACCACTGTGATATCTTCCATACGATAGAAAACGCCTCGGCTTCTCCTGCTGTTGTACACATGGTGGTGCGTTATTATCAGCAACATCACCAGAAACGATAGGATTTATGTTGTAAACACGTAAAAATCATGCTTTTATTGTACACCAAGGAGGCCCTCAATGGAGAGCAAGCAACACGGCATTGGTGTAATGGCATCATATGGCATGGGGAAGTTCCTTGCAGAGTTCCTCACAGGTGCTTACGGTGCGATCGCCTATAAATATTATGAGACGACCGTTGGCCTCAGCGGGTTGCTCGTGGCCATCGCTACCATCATCTATTCGGTGTGGAATGCTATTAACGATCCGTTTATCGGATTTGCCAGCAATCGCAAAGCCCCGTTTTCAAAAATCCTTGGAAAACGGTTTGTTTGGATCATATTGGGCTTGGCATTGTGCGCGATACTGTTCGCAATCATCTTCGGCGTTCCCCAATCGATGCGCAATACTGTCGCTACCAGCCCGCTAGCAGTATTCGTGTGGATGGTAATCACCATTTGCCTGTATGATGCGAGTTATTCGCTTTGGGAAGTCAATTACCAAGCTGTCTATCCCGATAAATTCAGAAGCCAATCAGAACGCACCAAAGCCGCGGCAATTTCAACGGGAGTCGGCGTACTAGGGGTTGCCGCAGGATTTATCGTTCCCCCGATGTTTTTTGATTACGATAATCCCGAATCCTTCTTTACCATGGGACTTATCGTAGCTGCGATTACCTTTATCGGCATCATTTTGTTACTTCCAGGAATTAAAGAAACAAAAGAAATGATCGGTCGCCAACAAGTCCAGGCGAAGAGAACAAAAGAAACAGCAGGTGAAAAAATGGGTTTTTTCACCTCAATGCGAAAAGCATTGCAACATAAGGAACTTGTATCTTTTGTCGTATTGCTATTCCTCTATCAGTCAGCATGCATGTGCATGACCAGCTCGATACACTATGTCGGCGATTATATCCTCAACGTCCCTGCCAGCGGGACAACGATTATCTTTGCCGGCATGCTCATCGGAGCGTTGGTTTCGATACCGATCTGGACCGCGATCTCTAAAAAGATGAAAAACAATCAACGCCTTTTGATCGTGGCTTCATTGGCGATGGCAGTGTTCGCCTTCCCTATGACCTTTATCTCGTCCTCGATCGGGTTTACCATTTTCATGGCTCTTTGGGGATTGGGATTCGGAGGATTCTGGACATTCATGGGACCAGCCATGGCTGATGTGGTCGATTCGATCGTTGTAAAGGAGAAGAAGCGCCAAGAAGGTATCTATATGGGTATCAGGGCTTTTTTCATGCGATTTTCGATTGCCAGCCAGGCATTGGTGTTCTATATCGTTCACGAAGCTACGGGGTTTGACGAACACAATATTACCGGTTTAGCCAAATTTGGAATCAGCCTCCATATGGCAGCCATCCCTGCGATATTCTTCCTTCTTGGTGCATTGTATTTCTATAAGACCAATATTTTAGATCCTAAGACAATTGAGAATAACAGAAAGAAACTCGAGCTGCTCGACATATAGGCCGATTGTAAGTATACTTTGTCCCGCACATTTTCATCTCCTTGCTTGACAGGAAAAGATGTTGTATTGGAGAACAACGATGATTGAAATCCTAAAAGGATTTGAAGAACAATGTAAAGAACTCGAGACGAAGCTTGCCGATCCTGATGTGACCAAAGACATGCAAACGTATCGTAGACTCATGCAAGAACATGCCAGACTGGCTCCGATTGTCGATACATTGCATTCACTTGAACATTTGACCACCCAGATTGAAGAAGCTGAAACGATGCTCGACGAAGAAGATGATACTGAATTGCTGGCGATGGCCAAAGAAGAACTTTCCCGGTTACAAGAACTACTTGAAAATACGGAAGAGCAGGCTAAGATGTTACTCATTCCTCCCGATCCGATGGAAGGGAAAGACATCATCATGGAAATCCGAGCCGGAACCGGTGGAGAAGAAGCCGCTCTCTTTGCTGCCGATTTGTATCGTATGTATTCACACTATGCCGAAAGCAGGCGCTGGAAGATCGAAATCATGTCCACCAATGAAACTGGCATAGGCGGTCTTAAGGAAATCATCTTTTCAGTCTCAGGTAAAGATGTATACGGTACGCTTCGCTGGGAAAGCGGCGTACATAGAGTGCAACGTGTTCCCGAAACGGAATCTGGAGGAAGGATCCACACCTCTGCGGTTACCGTTGCCGTATTACCCGAAGCTGAAGAGACCGATATTGAAATAAGACAAGAGGATCTAAAGATCGATGTGATGAGAGCCGGAGGTCCGGGGGGCCAATGTGTCAACACCACCGATAGTGCCGTCCGTCTTACCCACCTTCCAACCGGTCTGGTCGTTATTTGCCAGGATGAGAAATCCCAAATCAAGAACCGCGCCAAAGCCCTCAGGGTTTTGCGTTCACGTTTGTTTGAGATGGAAGAGGCTAAAAAAGCGAAAGAACGTGCTGACAACAGACGAAGTCAAGTCGGTTCCGGTGACCGTTCTGAGCGTATCAGGACTTATAATTTCCCTCAGAATCGTCTCACGGATCATCGAATCAATGTCACTCTCTATAAATTGGATTTGATTCTCTCAGGACAACTCGATGAAATCATCGAAGCGTTAAAGATTGCAGCTGGTGAAGAGGCCTTGAAGGAACTGCAGTAATGGAAACGATGCGTGAAGCACTGAACCAAGCTGATCAGGCAATAAAGCAAGCTGCGGTTTCCGACACCAGTCGTCTTGACGCATTATTACTTCTATGCCATGCGACAAATTTCACCAAAGAACAATATTTCACATACTCTCATCGTGAATTGACTTCTGCAGAACAGCAGTATTTTCAGCAATTGGTCCAAAAACGGTGTGATGCGGAACCGGTAGCATATCTAACCGGTCACCGTGAGTTTTTCGGTTTGGATTTTATCATCGACGAACGGGTGCTCATCCCCCGGGCAGATACCGAGATCATCGTAGAACAAGCTCTTGAATTATTACCTGCGTTTGATTCTCCGCGTGTATTGGATATGTGTACCGGAAGCGGTTGTATCGGGATAACAATCGCGAAAAACAGCTCACAAGCACAAGTGACGCTAGCTGACATTTCTTCTGATGCCCTGGAAGTTGCTCGATTAAATAGTGAGCGATTGCTGGGCAGAAAATTGGAAACAATACAAACTGACCTCTATGAAGCCTTGCACAATCACCGATTCCATATGATAATTGCCAATCCGCCCTATCTGAACGATATGTGGTATAGGATGGTGGACGATCAAGTAAAGAAGGAGCCGAAGTCCGCTCTCGTCGGGGGTGATGTCGATGGTCTTGCTACGATAAGAACACTGGTTTCAGGGGCGATCAAACATCTGGAAGACGGAGGATATTTGCTTGTAGAATGCGATTACAGGCAACAATCGGCGGTTGCCACATTGTTTGAGACATATGGCTTTTCGCCAATAATCAAGGCAAACGACCTCGCAGATTTAGGCCGGGTGGTTATCGGGAGGTTTGCGTGTACGAAGAGTTGACCAACAGATTTGTCCAAAAAGCTTTTCGCTACAACAAAGCGGAACAAGAAAGAATCCGCGAAGCCGCCCTGTTCGCTGTTGAGTTTCATGGTTCGCAAAAACGGCAAAGCGGTGAACCATATATCATCCACCCCTTTGCCGTAGCTGAAATTCTCATGTCGTTAAAAATGGATGTGGACACGGTAGTTGCCGGCTTACTGCATGATACTCTTGAAGATACTGAAGCCACTTATGAAATGTTAGTCGAGAAATTCGGTCAGACCGTTGCTGACTTGGTCGAAGGTGAAACAAAAATCTCGACACTGAAAGCCAAGAACAAAACCCAACAAGAATCGGAAACGATCCGCAAGATGTTCTTTGCAATGGCAAAGGATGTCAGGGTGATCATCATCAAGTTAGCCGATAAGCTTCACAATATGCGAACCTTGCAACATCTTTCTCCGATGCGTGCTCGTGAGATCGCCAGCGAATGTCTCGATATTTTCGCACCTTTGGCAGATCGCCTTGGAATGAGTTGGTTGAAAGGAGAGTTGGAAGACCAATCTTTGAAAATCCTCAAACCCGAGACCTTCCAGTACATCGAAGAATACTTGCTATCGAAGAAAAGCGAACGCACGGCGTATTTAAACAGGATTGAAAAGATTTTGTACAGAACTTGCGGAGAAGAAGGATTGGGCAACGTTACGGTACAGTCGAGAACAAAGCACACCTACGGCGTGTACATGAAGATGAAGAAACGCAAAAAAGAACTCGAGGAAATAGGAGATATCCTTGGCGTTAGGATCATCTGTGACACAGTTACCGAATGCTATACCCTATTGGGATTGGTACATAGGTTGTGGCCACCGATAGAAGGGCGTTTCAAAGATTATATCGCCATGCCGAAAGCGAACAATTACCAGAGTCTCCACACTACGGTGATGGCACTTGATGGCAAACTGCTTGAAGTCCAGATCAGGACAAAAGAAATGCATGTCACCGCTGAGTATGGAGTAGCCGCTCATTGGGTATATAAATCAGAAATGGGATTGGATACCGGTAATTGGACCGAAACCGACAACCAACATTTTTCAAAAATTCTCAAGCGATTGAAATCCTGGAGCACAGAAATCGAACAATCCGAGAGTGTCCTGGACGATATCAAGGGGGAGCTGCTCAAAGACACGATTTATGTGTTCACTCCGCAAGGTCATATCGTGGAGTTACCTGCCAATGCAACGGCTTTGGACTTTGCCTACCATATCCATACCGAAATCGGAAATCACTGTACCGGTGCAAAAGCTGACGGATCAATCATCCCGTTGAGCCAACCACTGAAAAATACCCAGGTTATTGAGATCCTGACCAGCCCGAACGCCCGCCCCAACATCAACTGGCTGCGTTTGGCACAAACCACGAATGCTCGAAAAAAAATCAGGTCATGGCTAAATAAAAATGATGATAATCTCATCATTGCGAAGAACATCATTGCCAAAAAGAAACCACAGGTTTTGGCCCAACAGTCTGAAATCCAAGAACCCTCGCTTCAACCCTCTTCATTGATCAGTCCCGAGGAGATCGTCAGATCGGTAATCGATCAAGGCAAACTCGCATTCCGCGTCGGTGATGAAAAAAACCTGATGATTTCGCTCGCACAATGTTGCAATCCTCGCCGTGGCGATGAAATCATCGGCTATGTATCGAGAGGAAGGGGCATCATCGTTCACAGGAAGAATTGCCACAATTTAAAAAACATGACCGAAATCGATCAACGCAGCATCGAAGTGGAATGGGAATCTGCAAACCCGCTGCAAAACCGTCGATTCAGGGTAGTCAGCCGAATCACGCAGGATCTGTTCGCTGAAATCGAAGGTGCCATCAAGAAATACAAAGGGCATCTTATCGAAGGGCGGCTGGACGACGGAGAACAGGATCGCCTTATTGGGAGTTTCACTATGGAAGTGGCCAACGAAGAAGATTTCAAGAAAGTCGTGAAGAGCATAAAAGCTATTCCAGCCATTATTTCAATCAATCCGTTGTAATCAAGACCCTTCTTCCAACACCCTCAGTATTTCTGGCAGCAACTGCTTCTTTCTCGAAAGCACGCCGGACATGATGTATGTTCCTGAAGCAGCCATCGGATACACCAAAGCCTTCTCGGCCTTTGGATAGGTACTTGTAATCAGGATACTGTCCTCTTTTACCACATCTGTGATCATCAGCATCGCCCAATCCAGAGCACGTCGTTGAGCTGTCGTCTCCAGTTGCATCATGACAGAAGATGCAACCTCATCCACATTCTCCAACGTCGACACCTCTACCTGGCCGATGCCAAACCGTACGCCAACCTCTTCATAGACCTTGAAATCAGCTTCCACGACTCTTTGCAAGTTGGCATTGGTCAATACCGAAGCTCCACTGAACAATTGTTTCCCAAACTCATCCAAGTCATCGATTCCAACAATTTCTAATAGTGTCTTTACCGCTTCTTTATCAGCATCGGTGGCTGTGGGGCTTTTCAACATGACCGTATCCGCAGTGATGCCAGCGAGCAGGATATGGGCGATTGTCTTGCACAGCGGTACTTGCCACCTCAGATATTGGTGATAGACGATCGTACAGGTGCTTCCCACAGGTTCGCTCGCAATGAAAATTGGATTACGCGTTTTTTCAGCGGCCAATCGGTGGTGATCAATGATTTCAATTACATCCGCATCCTCCACACCTTCGATACTTTGGTTAAGTTCATTGTGATCGACCATGATTACTTTTCTTCTAGGCCGTTCCAAAAAGCATCTTCGGGTCACATAGCCAACATATTCAGTACCGTCAAATACAGGCAATCCTCTGAAATCGGATTCAACCAATTTCCTCTTGGCATCATCGAATAAGTCGTCAACATTCACCACAGGAGGTTTGGTTGCCAACAGATGTCTTACCGGAAGACTCATCCTGAGCAAGCGAATCGTTTCGGCCGTATCATCAAACGAGCGAAAAACTGTGCCTTTGTACTGGGAAAAATCCACATCAGGTAGTTGGCTAGGTTCTAATCCAGTGAGAATGATAGCCGGAAATTGTTTTTCAATAGCGAATTCGATATGGCGCTTACGATTTCCGACTACTAAAACGGGTAAATCTGGATAGAGGGCATTCAAGCGATTGCAGTAGACTTCAAACTCCATCGCTCCTGTCATGATATAAGCATTGAAACGTTCGTCATGGCCTTTCTTGATGACTTCCCCATGAATCACTTCCCCGAAATTCTCAGGTTTGAATTGATAGCGTGGACGCTCCCCGGAATTCTCGCGAAGGAAGAACGAAGTGATTTCATCGAGACTTAACAACCCGATGAACTGATCCTCCTCGATGAGGGGAACTACCGAAGCCCGCCTGCTCCCAAACAATTTCACAAGGTTGTGTACCGGCTCTTCAGGACCGAGTGCCATGGTGTCTTTAGATACGATATCCCCGACTTTAGGACGTACATCCTTGATGAATCTGGGAGTTTCCGCACCGACACGATTAAAGTGGTCCTTGGTAGCTTCGTTCATATGCCCACAACGGATAGGGATGTAATGATTATGTGGATCAAGAATGTTTTTCAATGCTGCATACGAATATGCAGCGCAAATCGAATCCATGTCCGGATTCTTGTGTCCTGTAATATAGATTTCTCCCATCGAAACCTCCGATAGTATTGACTAATCCTAGAACAATGCCAGAGAGCTTGCAACAGGGTGACTATGCAACGATGAATCGTAAAGCCAAGAAAAAACAACTTTGAATTGCCACGACTATGGAGGGCACATGGCTTTTGCACTCCAATTTCATCAGCTTGTACAATCCTGCGAAGATCAGTGCGATCACGCCCCATGCAAGATAATTCTGAAGAGGAATCACCGTATGCTCCCAACTCCAATAGTCCAATGCTATGGCAACCGGTTCCATGATCCAATCAAACAGAACCGCCATTAAAGCTGTCGCTATGACCACCGCAGTTTTTTGACTGATGTTACGATCTAAGAATGAGATGATCCCAAGGATAACAACGGTCCAATTCAGTCCGATTGCCAATGGGACCGCAAAGATTTTTACACCCAAAGTCGCTCCGTAGGCATACGAACCAAATATCAATGAAGTCGCTACTCCTACAATTTCAAGTATGAGCGTCATGGTGAAAGTTATGCCAAGCCATATCAATAACTTAAAATTACGCTGCAAAATCGCAGGTAAATAAGCGATAATCACGGTTGCCATTATCGTGAAGGGGGTGAAAGCGATCATCATCGGAAGCAACTGTTGGACTGCATGCCCTATTGTACCTATGATATAAAAAGGAGGGGTCAGGATAGCCACCCATCGATCATATTTTTTCATTCGCCACATCCGGTTGTCAGTGAAAATATATGAAAGATACCACGCATCAGGATCCGGATTTTAGATGGTTTTACCTTCTTATCGAATATGATCATCGGATTCTTTTTGATTTCCTTTGCTGTCCAGCAGTACATGTCCGCTGCCGTCATGATGGGGATCCGGTACCTCCTGGGAATATACTTGTAACCCTTGGCCGCCTCTTTCTGCCATGAAGCATAACGTTGCAATTGCTTTAGGATGAATGCTGAGAACTCTGTCGGTTGTTTTATCACTTCTTCATGGTGCAAAGAACCGAGCGAACTTTCCTCCAATGGAAGATAACGACGAGATAACGTATTATCTTCCTCGATATCGCGGATGAAGTTAATGTACTGCATTGCCCGGCCGAGCATTGCTGCGGATGATAACGATTGTTCCGGCAAATCTAGGATTCTGGCCATACATAATCCGATCACCTCAGCTGACCCGTAGATATAAGAAAGGGTATCATCAAGCGTTTCATATCGTGTTTGTCCAAGATCGCGTTCCATCGCATCAAGAAACGCTTTGGTCCAAGCAGGATCAAATTGCTTACGTTTTTCCAGATCGATAAACGAATCGATAATCGGATTTCCGCACTGTATACCGGTTTCTTTCGCATCATAATATTGTGTGACAAACGCCTTGAATTTTTCTGATTCTACAGGCTGGTCATCCACTAGATTATCTGCGATCCGTACGAATCCATAGAGGATATATACGTCCTGCCGAACCTTTTTCGGGAAAAAGAACGAACTGAAATAATAGGTCGTGCTACCCTTTCTAAAAACTTTCTCGTGTTGTTCATGGAGCATAATTATCTTTGATTACCTTTGCAACAATTTCACTTGCTATCAACACCATCGGAACACCTACGCCCGGATGCGGATACTGACCGGTATAGAACAGATTTTGGACCTTCTTGCTTCTGTGTGAAGGTCTGAATACCGCTGTTTGAAACAATGTGTGTGAAAGTCCGAGAGCGGTACCTTTGTATGCATGGTAATCAGCGATAAAATCTCGTTGTGAATATAATCGCCGTACAGACAAACCATCGGTAAGATCTTCATTGGTCACCCGTTCGACATGCTTCAGCAACATGTCGAAATACTGCTCTCTTTGAGCAGTATTGTCATCTAGCCCCGGAGCGGTCGGTACGAGTAAAAATACATTTTCACCTCCTTGAGGAGCTGATGTGCTGTCAGTTTTTGATATGCAACTCAGGTAGAAACAAGGATCTTCCGGCCATGCGGGATGTTTGAAAATCGCATCGAAATGACCGTTCCAATCCTTGGCAAAGTAGAGGTTATGGTGTTCAAGTTTTTCTAACCGCCTGTTCAATCCAAGATAGGCGATGAACATCGAAGGAGCAACGACTCGCGAATTCCAATAGGATCTGGAGTAGGACGAATAGTCAGGCGACAACAGGTTTGTCTCCGTGTGATGATAATCAGCGGCACCAACAACGATATCTGATTCGTAGAATCCCTTAGTTGTGTGAACTCCGATAGCCTTATCACCCTTCACTTCAATTTTAACAACTTCCTCGCCGGTAATGAGCTTCACTCCCTGTTGGCCACAAAGCTTGGCAAATCCTCTGGCTGCACCTGCCATCCCTTCTTCGGGGAAATAGACCCCGAGCTTCAAATCCACATGCGACATGATCGAATAGATCGCCGGTGCGTCAATTGGATTTGTTCCCAAAAACACCATCGCATATTCCAAGATTTGTTTTGCGCGTCGGTCATGGACAAACGAACCTACGAATTTGTCCAGTTTCTTGAAAATTCCCAAACGAAGTCCTTCAGTCATGATTCTGAGGTTAAGAAATTGACCGATATGGCGATAATCCTTGTAAAGGAATTCTTTCATAGCCACTTCATATTTATAACTGGCTTGATCAATGTATCGCGCAAGAGCCTTACCTCCACCGGATTCGAATGATTCGAAAAGAGCAAGATTTTCTTCTTGCCGAGGACTGAGCGGTGCGCTTTCACCTTCTCCGAAAAAGACTTTGTAATAAGGATCCAACGGTAACAGTCTGTAATAATCTTTACGTTCCTTTTCAAACAACTGGAAGTACCGTTCAAACACTTCTGGCATGAGATACCAGGAAGGCCCCATATCGAAGGTAAATCCGCCTTCGGCCCATGTCCGGGCGCGTCCTCCGACCGTATCAAGTTTCTCAAGCAACGTGACATCAAATCCATCTTGTGCCAACAATGCCGCACAACTAAGCCCTCCAAATCCACCACCGATTACAGTCACATTTTTTTTCATGCTGTAAATGTAAATATTTTTTATAATTATTTCAATATCTTCTCCATCAAAACACCTTTAATATTGTAGCCATTGCCCCTTGACCTTGAACGAAACATTGATGGACAATGAAGTGAGCATAGATTATGAGGAGAAATTCGAATGGGTAAAGTCGTACTGGCAAATGACCATGGGGCGGTCGAGCTGGCAAATATTATTCGTGAACATCTTGAAAAACGAGGCTTCTCGGTACACCATCTCGGAGTAGTGTCTCATGATTCTGTTGATTATCCCGATATGGCTGCAGCAGCGTGTACAGAGTTCCTCAAGGGAGGTTATGATTTTGGTGTGGTCTGTTGCGGAACAGGCATAGGCATTTCAATCTCAGCCAATAAATTCGATAAAATATTATGTGCGCTTCCCCAGAATGTATTCGCAGCATCAATGGCAAAAATGCACAATAACGCCAATTTCCTAGCTTTCGGTGGTCGGATAGATTATCAAGAACCGGTTACCGCGATGCTCGATGCATTTATCGATAACAAATTCGAAGGTGGCCGGCATGCCACCCGGGTAAATAAAATGAAGGCACTCGGATGTAAATCCTGCTAATTCACTTCATCACGCCACGTACCGAGAACATATATATCGCTGATCATGAAATTCCACACGAGTGAGAATGTGTTGGCATGAATATTCCAATTGACTCCCATCGAGAGGAATCTATCACGCTTGCCTGAATGAGGAGTACCTACCGTAACCGGTGTAAACTTCACATATAGCGAATCTATGGTAAAAGCAGAACG
>Ga0172377_10000288_pt1 | contig 45637 bp, 34 predicted proteins | sample Pumphouse3metaG_FD_119749 | JGI IMG/M metagenome (GOLD analysis project Ga0172377, IMG submission 119749) | Leachate microbial communities from a municipal landfill in Southern Ontario, Canada - Pumphouse #3 metaG | ecosystem: Engineered > Solid waste > Landfill > Unclassified | place: Canada... | reverse complement strand
TTTCTTCGTGATTGGGCTACCACAGTAAAAGCACTTTTTTTATTCATAACATTTGATTGTCTTCAAAGTTAATAATAGTAATGGTTTTGGAGGTTTTTAGCATTAATTTTGTCCATTAAGCCCATTTCTTTTATACAATAGCTATGATTGTCCGGTAAATGAGGATTTTCTACTTTATGATTTTTCCGTTCAAGTTGGAGACACTGCCAGATTTTGTCTGATACCTGATTTTATGGAATATGTCCTTGCTTCAATAACTCCTGGCGTCCATCTTGATTTTGGAACAAGGATATTTTCAAACGGAATAGACCCTTATAATTATTACGAGGGTATGGGGTCTTACTATGGATTGTTTGAGGCAATGTTCACACCTGTTAAATCAAGTCATCAAAAATATACCCAACATACTTTTCTATATTATTACTGCCGTGAGGCTCCTTGTGATCTGGTCGTTTCTGTACCTGAAATGAATAATAATGAGAATACTCTGCAGTTTTATCCATCGCCAGCCGATCAGATCTTGATTGTATCATTTTTGGAGAAAAGCATAGCTGGAGAAATTGTAATCATGAATATTCAAGGTCAAACTATGATGAGGAAATACATTCGTGGGCAAGATAAAACCGTAATTATTAATATTGGAAGTTTACCTACCGGATTGTATTTTATTAATTATTATAGAAAAGGTGTACTGTTAAATAGACAAAAATTAATTGTAAGCTGATAGAGTATTTGTATTTCAAAGTTTTGCAGAAGTTGTTTTACTTTATTCTTACTGCTTATGAAATACTGACTAATAAAACAAGAAAAATGAGAAGTAAACATGTGCTCTTTAAAATTAGAAAGAATTTTACAATGTTCGAAAACTGGATTATTTTGGTGATAATTTGTCTAACAGTTTTTACTCCATTAACAACAAAGTCACAAGTCGCTAATCTTCCAGAGAATGCAACATTCTACGATTATCTTAATGCATTTTATAACTCTGATAGATACAATCCTGAAGATGAAACAGAAGGTGGACAAAAGGTTGCCCATGAGCGATTATCTCAAATATGGGGTAAGAGACTTTATCCACATGGCGATTTTAGTATTGCTAATAGAGCAATAATTGACTATGCCCAGTCTTTTACGCCTTTCGATAATAGATCTGAGAATCCCAATTGGGTTTGCATAGGTCCATCTAATGGCCCGGCGAATTCTTCCTCAAATGGTGTTGGGCAAATACATAGAATCACATTTGATCCAGGTTATGGGATGTCCAATCAAACGATTTATGCCTGTACGGGTTTTGGTGGTTTATGGCGAACTGAAAATGATGGCGGCCTATGGGAAGTTGTTAATACAGATGCATTACCAATAACTTCAGTTGCGGATGTGGTAGTAAACCCAAACAATAATAAAGAAATAATTATTGCAACGGGTGTGGCTGATGATGGTGTAGAACTCGCCTATTCTCCAAACTGGGCAAATACCAATCCCATATACACCATAGGTATGTACCGTTCCATAGATTATGGTACATCGTGGCATGAAATCAATAATGGATTTCTCCAGGAGTTCTATAATAATGGTGGAACAGTAAGAAAACTGGAAATTGATCAAAACGACCCAGATATCGTATTTGCTGCAACCTCAAATGGAGTGTTCCGAACAACCAACGCATTTGATCCAAATCCTGTTTGGGAGAAAGTCTTTAGTGGGCCTAGTGGTAATAATATGGATTTTAGAAGTGTGAAATTTAAACCAGGAAGCAGTAGCACTTTGTACGTGAGTGCACAGGATATTTTCAAGAGTACAGATGGAGGAGATACATGGTCTACTATGACCGGATCAAACACAGGACTTGACTTTTCAGCCTTATTACCTTTTGAACCTTACCGCATAAACATTGCAGTTACACCAGCAAATGACAATAGGTTATTCGCATACATATGGGGACCAAACCCAGGTTCAGACAATTCTGAAGCATATATTTATTACTGTGATAATGGAATTTGGAATCAGCTAAGCCATAAAATTGGTTACAATGCCAAAGAGTGGATTGCTTTAGCCGCATCTCCAAAAAATGCTGATGAATATTACTTTTATTGGTATGGAGTATATGGAAGAGAAAATTTGGAAGACCCGCCTGTTGCACACGCAGGTTATATAGGAAATGGATATTACGCAGATGGTCACGTTTTAGAGTACCCGCCATATTATCCGCCAACAGATCCCCTTATTTTTTATGGTCATCATGCAGGATTTTCAGTTGGAGATTTGAATGGGGCTGGATCTTCATGGGAGTATAGAAACACAGGTCTACAGAATATGTTGCATTGGAGTTTTGATGATTCTGAATTTGAGAAAGATATAATCCTTACTGCCAATCAGGATTGCTTTCATTATTACAAAAAAGATGGTGAATGGCGAATTGTGCCGGGTGTAATAGGGGATTCTTATTCAGCAAGATCTTCCGGTGTAAATAGAGACTTGTTTTTTCTTAGTAAGGGTGATAATATACTTTGGTCGTTTAATATGTCCACGGGTCTAAAATCTTCGGAATCACATAAAAGACCCTATGATGGCTATGCACCCAATAATTTATGCCACATACCAAAAACATTTAGTTTAAAAACCTTTCCAAATGATAATTCAGATTACTTCAGTTTTAGTGAAATATATAAAAGAATATATGACTGGCCTGACGGTCATACTTCAAATGATCTATGGGATATTGATTCTGATATTGGAAAATATGAGCCTCAAATGTGGAAAAGACAAATAACTGAAATGGACTTTTGCTATGCAGATCCTAATTATATTTATATTGCGACCGGAGGTGTATCACCAGATCTAAACGGAAATCCTTTAGTACCGCAGATGTATAAAACAACATACGGTGGTAATAATGGAGACTATAGTGATACGCTTGGATATGTGCCAATTACTTATCCTGGTATGGGAAATAATATTTATCCCATCATTTCGGGCATTGCAGTACATCCAACTGATCCTAATCGTGTATGGATTACATTAATTGGCTATGATAATATTGATATTAGAGTTGCATATTCAACCACGGGGGGCATTGTGTGGGAGGATGCAGATCCAAGCAATAGTCTCCCAAGACTGCCTATAAATAATATTGTTTATCAATATGGTTCGGATGATGTACTTTACATTGCGACCGATGCAGGCATATATTATAAGGATGCTACCATGGAGAATTGGGAAGAATATGGAGAATTTCCCCATGTGCGAGTAATGGAATTGGATATTAATTATTGTCAGAATAAGTTGAGAGCAGCAACTTATGGCCGTACTATGTGGGAAGGTGATTTGCTTCCTACAGTTAATGAGGTTTATTATACAATAAGCTCAGATGAATCAATTATTTGGGAAAAGTCTATGTCACTATCCACGGGTCTGATCATTGAATCAGGAGCAGAATTAACCATTAAAGGAATAGTAAATGTTCCAAAAGATAGTAAAATTATTGTCAAGCAAGGCGGCAAGTTAATTATCGATGGTGGCACACTAAAAAATGGATGTGGCCAACCCTGGCAAGGCATCCAGATTTGGGGCGACAAAACCGCCCATCAATATCCCGATGCAAACGGAAACTACCAGCAAGGATATCTTAAACTGATTAACGGTGCCACAATTGAAAATGCCATCATTGCCATTGACCTTTGGAAGCCCAACGACTGGTCATCAACCGGAGGAATTGTATATGCTGACGAAGCAATTTTTCGAAACAATGCCAAGTCAGTCCATGCACTACACTATCGTAATTTCAACCCTTATAACCCTCAACAAGAATTGGATTATTTCAGCAATTTCAAAATTTGCACTTTCGAAATTACAGAGGACTATTTGGGCTATGAAACATTTTACAAACATGTTGATTTGGCCCATGTTAAAGGAATCAACTTTTATGCCTGCGACTTTAGCGTGAACGATCAGGTAGAAGATGTATCCATCTGGAACAGTGCAATTGCAGGGTATGATGCTCAGTTTGGAGTTAAAGCGATTTGCAAGTCGCAACATGTACCTTGTCTCGATGAAGATTATGACCGATGTACGTTTAGTGGTTTTTACAGTGCCATAAGCGCTGTTAATGATGGTAGTGTGCTGCTATCTTTTAACATAAGCCGGGCTGATTTTATTGATAATGCTTATGGAGTAAAAACCCGTAAAATGAACAATGCAAGCGTATTGTTTTCCGATTTTGAAATTGGCCACTTATGGGATTGTGGAGCAGGTATTTACTCCGATAATGGTACCGGTTTCGCCTTTGAGGAAAACAGTTTTAGCAAATATCCGGGAGACCCTGCTTTGGATTATTTTGGTATTATCATCTACAACTCAGAAGCAGTGAACGAAGTATATAAAAATACTTTTAATGGTTTAAGTTATGCGAACTTTTCAGATGGGAAAAACTGGGTTGGTGATGACCGTTATCAAGGGCTTTCATATCTGTGTAATCAAAACAGTAATAACTACGCCGATTTTTATGTGAATGATTATGCAACTGACAAACATTCTGGCATTCAATCCTTCCAGGGTAGTGGCAGTAATCCTGCTGGCAATACCTTTACCCAAAACGGTGCAACCTGGCACTTTTACAATGGGGGTGAGCATTTAGTGGGTTATTACTATAATCAAAACGAAAACGATGAAACACCCGATGATGATAAAATATATCATGTTATCAAAGTTGGAAAAAATATTACTAACACTTGTCCTTCGCACTATGGGGGAGCATCAACCCGTGAACTGGTATTAACGGCCCTACAAAAAGCTGCAGCAGAGCAGGATTACTATACGAACCTGATCGATTATAACAATGTGAAAACCTTGTATGACAGTTATATTGATGGCGGAGATACAGAAGCTGAAATACTGGACATTCAAAGAGCTCAGCCTGATAATATGTGGGAATTGCGAGCTAAGCTACTTGGTTATTCGCCTCATTTATCTTTTGATGTTTTAAAAGAAGTGGCTGACAAAACAGACGTATTTCCTGAATCTGCTTTGTTTGATATTCTAGCAGCAAATCCGGACGAACTTAAAAAGGATACTTTGATAAGCTACCTTGAAAACAAGGAAGAGCCACTTCCCGAATACATGGTTAACCTATTAAAGCAGTTGGCAGAAGGCACTACCTATAAAACAGCATTACAGCAACAAATGGCCGGATATAAACATGCCTATACCCGTGCAGCACATGATATTATTCGTAGCCTGCTAAACGATACGATTACTGATAATGTTGAATTGCGAAATTGGCTCGACAATCTTGGTGGGATTACTTCCGACAGGCAAATCATTTCATCCTACATCAGCGAAGGAAATTTCACAAACGCTTATGCTCTGGCCAATATGTTACCACAGTTGTATAAACTAAAAGATAATGAGTTGACTGAACATTACTACTATATGGATATGCTGAACCTACATCATGCTTTATACCAACAAGGTAGAAACACCTTTCAGTTAGACAGTACCGAAAAAGCCGACATTATTTTTATTGCCAACAACAGTACTGGTGTAGCCGGTGCTCAGGCAAAAAGTATACTTGAAGCTGTTTATAACGAATATTATGATGCTTGTCCGAAGGTAGATGGTACAGCGGGATATAAAAGTAGTAGCATCATCAATCCAAATGAACTTGGAAAAGCCCATGGTTTAAATATTTCCGTAAAACCCAATCCTGCAAAGCAATGGGCGGCATTTTACTATACTCTTCCAGAAGACAAGTCAAAAGCTACCATTACCATAACCAATGCAACAGGAAGCACTATTGAAACACTCGAAGTATCCGAGCAGCATGGGCAGAAACTTTGGGATACCCGAAAGGTTAAGCCTGGCACATACATTTATACAATTAGGACAGATGGATATAGCCAGTCAGGAAAAATCGTAATCAGCAAATAAATTATAATTTGGTAGCTCCCCCTGCCCATAGATGCAGGGGGAGTACGCCTATGATCAAAAGGAGGTGAATATGAAAAAAACGGTAATTTTATTGGTCGTGATACTGACTATGCCGGTAGTTGTTTATAGCCAACTTCAAATCAACTGGCAGCAGTGCTACGGTAGCATGGCTCCTGATTACGCCTATGATATTGCTGAAACCGATGGCGGATATTTAGTGACAGGTATTGCAGGCACAGGAGGAGGAGAAGTAGATTGTTTTGAAAGAATTGGCGGAGGTTGGTTAATAAAGATTGATGATTCCGGTAGCCTGATTTGGCAGAAATGTTTTGATCATGCACATGCCTTAAGAATTATTAAAACCATTGGCAGTCCTTATTATTATTTGATAGGTGGCACTATTTCAGAACCCTATCCTAATACATATAACTTATGGGTAGCAAAAATCGACACTTTAGGCAATATTATCTGGGAAAGAATATTGGGCAACAATATTGGCATTTTGGGTGGCGATCAATATGGCGAAGCCACTGCCGATGGCGGAGTGATTGCTACAGCACAAATCGACTCGAAGGGGGGTGATATTACCCATTGGCATGGTGGTTACGACGGCTGGGTAATAAAGCTGGATAGTCTGGGAAACACACAATGGGATCAATCCATAGGGTCATCCCAGTTTGAGTTTATCAATGGCATTATACAAACCAGTGATGGCGGTTATCTGGCAGGCTTGTACGGAACACCAAGTGGTATTGGCGGAAATGTGGATTGTGTTGTTTTCTCGGATCCCGACAGCCCAGATGCCATTGTTTTTAAGATGGATAGTCTAGGCAATCACGAATGGCACAAATGTTATGGAGGAACAAGGCATGATGGGATTGTACGACTCCTTGAAACAGAGGGTGGTTATTTATTAGCAGGTTTTGGTAGTTCTACTGATGGCGATCTCGAAGGGTGTGGGTGGCATGAGGGATGGCATAACAGTAGAATGCCTACGCTTGATGTCTGGTTAATGAAAATCGATTTCGCCGGAAATATCATCTGGCAAAAATGCTATGGAGGTTCCGGGAGTGATTCTCCAGTGAGAATTTTTCAAACATCCGATGGTGGCTTTATAGTTTTTTCTAACACAACCTCCTTTGACGGTGATGTGGTTGGAAACCCTTCTGCAGGTCCTACTAATCCTTCAATATGGATATTTAAAGTTGACAACATTGGTAATCTGCTCTGGCAACAATGTATTGGGGGTGCGAGCTCAGAGAGAGTACATGGCGTTGCAAAACTCAGCGATTCTAAATATGTTGTGGCAGGCGAAATGTATTTCAGCCCATCGGGCGATGTGAATTGTTCAAATTTTGTATCTGGTTCACGACAAAACTATTGGGTGTTTGGTATTTCGGATACAACAGTAAATGTACAGGAAATCCCCCTAACAGAACTAAACTTTAGAATTTATCCAAATCCGGCTAACTCGTTTATATACATCGAATCGAACGAGCTGAAAAATAAGCATAAAATTGGTATGCTAAATTTGCTCGGTGAGACTATTTTGGAAAAAGAGATCAACTTTACCAGAACGTATGTTGATATAACAAGTTTACCTCAAGGCGTATATATTTTAAAAATTATGAATTCAATGAATAGTGTGGTATCTATTCAAAAAATTATTATTAATAATTAAAACGTTTTAGTTATGAAAACACTATTTGTATCTTTGCTTTTGTTAGGCACTTACTATTCTTATTCACAAATACCCAACAATAGTTTTGAACATTGGAGTATTGTTGAGGGCATAGAAGAACCAGACGGCTGGTTTTCAAATAATACCCAGTCTCATATATCTGTACAAAAAACCATTGATGCTTATTCAGGTGATTATGCTGTTGAGATAATAAGCAATGGACCATCTTTTGAAGGTACTGCTCCTGGATGGGTTGAAACAACAGTTTTTCCAGAAACACAGTTTAACCGTTTATCTTTATATTATAAATGCGATTCATTAGTTGCACCAGCAGTTGGTAAAATCACTACCGCATCATGGATTAATGGTTCTACAAACATTGTGGGCGCTTTTGAAATTTCTCAGCTAAATTCGATGTACGAACTATTGACTATTCCGTTGTCTTTAAATGAAATACCCGATAGTTTAACTATTAGCTTAACAGCTAAAACTATAAATAATGGCGTTGCATATATTGGCTATGCTAAGCTTAAATTCGATAGTATATATTTGGACTATTCAACCGGAATCAATGAGACTTTAAATTATCTTACTAAAATTAGGGTATATCCGAATCCGGCGAATACTATTCTAACAATAGATCTACCGGAAGAAACCGTAGATAAGGAAATATCCTTTAAGCTAATTGACCTTGGCGGTATGGTTATTTCTAAAGGCAGAATAAATACAAATAAGGAAATAATAAATATTCAGAATATCTCGAAAGGTACATATATTATACAATTAACTTCAAATGATATTTTTTCAAATATGAAACTTATAATTAATTAATTCCACTCTATCAAAGTCAAGCAGACTGATTCGCAGAAACCAAGTCACTCGGAAAGCCCAAGCCAATTTTTTTGATGAAGCATAATGGCTGTATATTACAGAAGAAGAAATAGTGGTAACAAAGGGATTCCTATATTCAGCCTGTTCTGTTGCATAGTATTCTTTTCAACCTACTTTCGCCTTTGGTCGGGTCCACATTGTATTCATTACAAAAGCCTCACTTGCCAAGCTTGAAGCTGTATATTTGGCTGAAGTGCGATTTTAAGTAGTCCCAAAAAATTTATCACCAAAAATTTGGTAGAATGAAAAACATTTCGTCATTTTGCGAAATAATAAAATGTAGTGAAACTTAAAGTCAGAACTCATGCACATAAAAATTCTCGGAACCGGATGTTCCAGATGCAAGACATTAGAAAAGCTTGTTAATGAAGTGGTTGCAGAAAATAATTTGAATGCGGAGGTCAGTAAGGTAGAAGATATCGTTCAGATTATGAATTACGGTATTTTTGCTACTCCCGGTTTAGTGGTGGACAAGGAGGTACTTCTCAGCGGAAGACTTCCTTCAAAAAATGAAATAGTGAAATTACTTACGACTAAGGCTTATGGGTAGAAAAAAAGTTGAACTGCCTCAAGAGGTGGTCGAAATTGCTACATATGCCAAAGCATTAAGTCATCCGGTGCGGGTGTACGTTATCAGGAAACTAAGTACTATGGACAGTTGCTGCTACAGTGGTGACCTGGTTGAAGAGCTGCCGATTGGCAGATCAGCACTTTCTCAACATCTGAAAGAGTTAAAACATGCCGGGTTGATCCAGGGTGAAGTAGAAGCGCCTTACATCAAGTATTGTATCAACAGAGAAAACTGGGAAAAGGCTCAAGGTTTGATGCGAGACTTTTTCTTTTCTGAAACATCTGGTGAATCACTCCTATAGTTCATAATAGTATGGAACTAAAACAGGAACTAAAATTCCTCTTATGGGTCATAGTGATTTTTGGAGCAGCGTTTTTCCTGCCTGTTGAAAGCACCACTTTCACTACTGCGATTGCTGCTGCGTTGGATCTGGCAAAATGGTATGCCCGCGAACATGTGGTTTTATGTCTGTTGCCTGCTTTTTTCATAGCCGGTGTCATCTCTATATTTGTCAGTCAGGCTGCGGTATTGAGATATTTTGGAGCTAATGCGAGAAAACTGTTAGCATATAGCGTGGCTTCCGTTTCTGGGGCTATATTAGCTATTTGCAGTTGTACCATACTTCCTCTTTTTTCAAGCATTCACAAGCGTGGAGCAGGTCTGGGACCAGCTATCACTTTTCTGTACTCAGGTCCGGCAATCAATATCTTAGCAATAATATTAACGGCACGTGTACTTGGCTTTGAGATGGGAGTGGCAAGAACCATTGGAGCTATTTCTTTTAGTGTAATCATTGGTCTGATCATGTCACTGATATACCGCAAAGAAGAAAAGGAGAAAAAGAAGGAGCAAATGAATATTCAGTTGCCGCCCGAAAAGCGATCTATGTGGCAAACAGCGTTTCATCTTTTATCATTAGTATTTATTCTTGTTTTTGCCAATTGGGGAAAACCGGATTCCGATGCTACAAGCGGCACCTGGTTTTATATCTGGGCTTATAAATGGCATATCACCGGTTTTTTCTCGCTCTGGCTCGGCTATTCTTTGATCCGCTTTTTAAAAATAAAATGGCAATGGGTAATACTGGCTATATTAGCAACTGTTGCTTCTGCATGGGTTTCAATCCGTTTGATTGGAGATACGGCGCAGGCAGCCATAGTCACTATGATAATTGGCATTGCCTCACTGAGCGTGATCACTCTTTTTGACAAAACTGATAACGACAACCGGGAATGGGCTTTGGCTTCCTGGGGCTTTGCCAAGCAAATACTTCCCTTACTTGCAATAGGAGTGGTTACTGCTGGCTTTCTACTTGGATCAACTCATGATGGAAAAACTATAGCAGGCGTGATTCCGAATGAATGGATACAATGGTTAGTAGGTGGCAACTCGATCTTATCCAATTTCTTTGCTTCCATTGTAGGGGCGTTCATGTATTTTGCCACTTTGACTGAAGTACCTATATTACAAGGGTTGATAGCCTCGGGTATGGGCAAAGGCCCTGCATTGGCTTTGTTGCTATCCGGCCCCTCTTTGTCATTACCAAGTATGTTAGTGATACGTGATGTGATGGGAACTCAAAAAACACTTGTTTATAGTAGCCTGACCATTGTGTTGTCAACGGTTGCAGGACTGATATTTGGAATGATTTAACAGCATCCGCGCTAAGGATATTGACCTGAGTGTTATACTTTTATGGCAGAAGTAATCATTGAAAAGAGATTGTAAAGCTGATGTATCACAGTCTGATGAGCGTTAGGATGAAAGTTTGACAAGCCGTTGAACCTCATGTATATCAATTAGCTTACTGAGATGAAGTTAGGAGTAATTGATTTGAGGCATACTTTTTTATAATTGCATCCGTTATGGATAGAAGCAAAAAAACTTTTAAGAGTAGTATTAACTTAAAAATTCAAGCCATGCATCATTTAAAAAAGATCACATATATTATTTTATGGGCTGTCTTATTCTTGCCTATATATTTGATTGCGCAGGACAGAGTGATACCACATTCTGAAATCCCATCTGCTATTCAGACATATATTGATTCCCACTTTCCGGATCAGGCCGTTGTGAAAGCCGAAATTGATATGGAGGGTATTAAAAAAGAATATGAGATAAAACTCGCCGACAGAACTGAGTTAGAATTCAACAGCAAACATCAGATAAAAAAAATTGATGGTAAAAATGCGTTGCCTGCAAGTGTTATACCCGAAAAAATCAGGGATTACGTTCACACAAATTATCCCAATAACGTCATTATTGGATGGGAACATGAATGGAAACATCAAGAAGTGAAATTGGATAATGGCATAGAGTTGGAATTCACTATGGCTGGAAAATTTATACGGGTTGACTATTAATAGGTATAGTATATAACAATGAACATAATAAAACGATCGGTAAGCCTGATGGTTGTCAGCTTCCTGCTTTTAATGACAAGTTGCGATAAAGAAACTATACTGCCGGCCACTCAAATACCCAACGAAATAGAAACATATTTAATCACCCATTTCCCTGAACACAATATCATTCAATTCAGTAAAGATGTAGAGGGCCTCACCAAGACCTATCAGGTGATATTAGACGGCAATATAAGTCTTGAGTTCAACCGCCAGAAACGAATCATAGAAATTGATGGGACTGATAAATTGCCAGATAGCGTCATTCCCGAGAAAATAAGGAATTATGTGGCTAATCATTTCCCGAACAACTTTATTACAGATTGGGAGCTTGAGGGAAAACATCAACAAGTCGGTTTAGATAACGATTTAGACTTGGAGTTTACCATGGATGGTGACTTTATCAGATAGAAAAGACACAATAGAGTAATGAACCGCTTTGGGAAATACCCATTGAGCTGATGCGTCAGATGCCGGGTTTGGAAACACACTAAACTTACGCAGAAATAAAATAACAGGTTTATATAAATTGATCAAAAATTATTCTTTCATAACCTTGCTTCCATTCCAATTTCTGCCATCCCAAATCCTTAACAGATCGAGGTCTGACAAGAGATTCTTACCCGGAATCTGTGTACTATGTGATGTAGGAATAATATGGTAAACAAGTCGCCCATCAATATTATAAAGTTCAATTTTATTGTTTTCGGGTCGAACAATCTCAGATAACTCCACATAAATCATATTTTGTGTCGGGTTAGGATTAACCTTTATGCCGGTTGGTACATACATTGCGTTTGATGAAACAATAAATGGACAGTCAGAGGTAGGGCAGTAATAGTCTAAATTAGTTTTAATTGATTTAGCTCCTTTTACAGGGGTAGGCAGATTCAAGTATCAAATGCACTAATTACCTAATGGCAATTGTTTACTGATCCTTATAACCTCTCGGACAAATTTTGACTGATAGAGAAATGTGTATAACTGTATGCACCAACAGTAAAACTTGATTAACTTTGCGGCATGAGAAATAGGAGTAGAACTCTCGGCATATTATCTCTTACAGCGATTTATTGCTTTGCTATCTGCATGGTAACAAAATCGTTTGCACATGCTGATTTTCAAAACAATTTAACTACTTCGCAAGAGCAGTATTTTTCAACTAAACTTTTCTGTCATACTTCCCCATCTGAAAACTCGGTGAAGTCTGACAATAGCTTAGCTGCCCACGACTACAAAAACCCATTTAACAGTCTATGGGCAACTGCAAAAACAATAGAACAGTTTTTTGAAACTTTATTTTCTCAATACACTACTTTTTCGATAAACTTGCTGATAGAACAGCGGAAAACAGAAATTCTTTTTCCCTTCCATACATTTTGGTAATACACATTATTTGACATCGTAAGTAGTTATCCAAAGCGGATAGCTACTTGAATTATTATGACTTGGTAATAAAGCTAAGTCTATTGTTCAATTTCAAATAATTTAAAAAATGGAAATGGATTTGGGAATGACTATTGTAGTACTGGTAATCATACTATTATGTATTATGCCATTTGTGATTATGCATTACAATAAGGTCAATAAAAAGAAGAAAATGTTGCAATCGCTTACAAAGATTGCACAACAACATAATTGCACTATAAGTCAACACGAATTTTGTAGCGACTTTGTATTGGGTATAGACGAGAGCAGAAATTTTGTGTTCTTTTTCAAGCAAACAAAGGAAGAGTCGATTTCTGAATTTGTGGATTTGTCGGAAACCCGCATGTGCCAAGCTGTTAAGCAAGCACGTAACGTAAATAGCGGCTCCAGCAGCTATTCAATAATAAAGCGGGTAGAACTACTTTTTTTGCCGATATCCAAGAATAAAGAAGAAGCAAGATTTGTGTTGTATGATGAAGAAATCGATAGGCAGTTAAGTGAAGAACTTGAGCTTGTTGATAACTGGGTGAAGCGAATTAATACCCGTATAAAAGCAAAAAAGTAACTAAAAATAGCCCTATGAGCTACTCGTAGGGCTATTCTTTTTTATACACACAACAGACCAAAAAAAAATTCGCACCACTGCAAATGAGATGCTGCATTGGGCATGACTGCTATTGTATTTCCACTCACGATGAGCCAACAGGTTTGGGATCTTAGGCTTGCCACTCCCCGAATTTAAGGAAGGCGCCAGTTTTCAGGTGCCAAATTTCTGGCATTTTTCAAAAAGCTTTTTACCTTTGTTGTTTTTGTGAAATATAATAGTATGGAAATGACAATCATTGGGCTTATACTTTTCTATGTAGCCACACCCATCATCATCCTCCACCTCTGTCATAGCTTCCCGTTTGTAAATAAGCTTGGATCGGTCATCATCGCTTATATCTTTGGCCTTGTGTTAGGTAATATAGGTGTGTTGCCTTCTTTGGGTTCGTATTTGAATGAATATATGATCATGCACCCCGATGCTACTGCTGATCAGGTGGAAGAGCTGCTTGCTTCAGGCTTGATCAGCAAAAGCAACTTGCTTGCCTACAAGATATACAATCTGAGAGATTTGCTGATGAGTATTACCATTTTGTTGGCCATTCCGTTAATACTGTTTTCTACCAATGCCAAAGAATGGACTAAACTAGCCGGTAAGGCTGTGGTTTCTATGCTTACCGGTTTTGTGGCTGTATTGTCGGTAATCATTGCAGGTTATTTTATTTTTAGAGGAAAAGGTATGCCTGATCTATGGAAGGTCGCAGGAATGTTGGTAGGGGTTTATACAGGCGGCACCCCAAACCTGGCCTCCCTTAAAATGATGTTGAACGTTGATGCCAATACCTATATACTTACCCATACTTATGACCTGATCATAGGAGTGTTTTATTTGGCTTTCCTGATTTCGATAGGACAGCGTATCTTTCGTTGGTTTTTGACCGGCACAGCAGAAAGACGTAAGGATATCAAGATTAAAGACTTAAACGGGAAAGATCCGTTTTGGGGGATTTTTCAAAAATCAATATTTGTTCCCTTATTAAAAACTTATGGGATCACTATAATCATCGTAGCTGCTGGAGTAGGGCTAAGCACTTTAGTACCATCTTCAATGCAGATGGTAATAGTTATACTGACTATTACCACTCTTGGTATCTTGATTTCAATGATACCGGCAATAAACCGGATAGAAAAAACCTTTGAATCAGGTATGTATCTGATACTAGTGTTTAGTTTGGTTGTAGCATCTATGGCCGATATACGCGATTTTGCCGGCATCACACCAGGCCTGTTCATGTATATAACTATGGCAGTTTTTGGTTCTCTTATACTGCATGTGTTGTTAGCTAAACTATTTAAAATAGATGCCGACTTAGTGATGATAACATCAACAGCTTTTGTGTTTAGCCCGCCTTTTGTACCTGTAGTCGCAGGTGCTATAAAAAATAAAGATGTCATATTGCCCGGTATCACTATTGGAATAATCGGATATGCGGTAGGAAACTATATGGGATTTCTAATAGCAAATCTGCTGAAAGCATTTTGAGCATAAGAGGGCTTTATATCATTTCAATCGTAGAAATATAATGCTGTTTTAAAAGCCTTGGATACGAGCTAAAACTTTATTAGCTTGACTGTTTCTTTCTTTTCCCTTGTGTTGATTTCTACAAAATAAATGCCTGACTTTAAATCATCAATGAATAGTGGTGTGTCTTCGTATCGCTCAACTACTTTTACTAAAGCTCCAAACTGATTGAATATCTTCACTGATTGTATACCGTTCTGAGTTACCCCACTTTGAATATTGACAAAATCCTGTGCCGGATTAGGAGCCAAAGTAATTCTATTTTGTACTACTTCATCTTTTATACCAACAGGAATCATCTGTGCAAATTCAATCGTATAATTAAGGTTGTCTGTCCCATAAATGATCTTAAAATGCAAGGCATCCATAGGACATATGGGATCACCAAAGATAGTATCCTATATGATGGTATGTGTATTGGTTAGCGGGACTTCGTAGTGTTGTTCACGAATATCGGAGGCTCGATAAATAACTATATTCTCGTTTGGAGGATCGATATAGGTAATTAAGTAGGTAGTATGTGTATTCACTATATAAAATCCCAAATAAACCGGTCCGCTACCTCCAATCCATGGCCAGGTTTCGCCAGCATCTGATGTTTTAAGGACCTTTTTACCATATAGAGTGTTATGTTCTATGATAAACCCTGTGTTTTGACTCAAAAAAAACATCTTATGTACAGAACAACCACCATACGGTATGCAATCTTGATAGATCATTTCGCCATAGCGGAAGACACGATATCCGTAACTATGGGAGCCACACATCTTATCGATGTTTTCGTAGGTGAACCCATGATCGGTTATTAACCCACATTGCTCCTCTTCAAATCCGAGAAACGTGATCTGAGAAAAGAGAAAAGAAACACTAAATAGGAAAATGGATACGAGGATAATCTTTTTCATTGGCTTACAATTTTATAATGATCAGTGCCGGATCAAAGACTTTGTTTTGATGAAATCAAATATTATTACAAAATTAGATGATACTTTTCTTAAGTCAACTATTTTTTTTACTAAAGTTTTCTGCTTCATAGTTGCCATAGGTTCGTTCTCTAAGTGAATTGCCATAAGTTGAGGGTTTATTGCTGGTATCTGTGTTAGCTCCGTAAAAGCATACTATTGGTAAGAATAGACATACAACCGTTATCAGTATTCTATTTGGATGAAATAACTTTTAAATCGCGTATCAAATCTGAACCCCTTATGCTCGGCGGTAATTCAAAAAACACATGTACATGATCTTTCCAGCCACCAACAGATAGAGGGAAAACACCATCATTTCTTAAAATACCCGACATATATTTGTGCAACTCATCACGAAACCTGTCAGAAATTAGATTTTCTCTGCCTTTACCTGCAAAAACGCAGTAGATATTAATTTGTGAGTAGGTGTTTGCAGTTTTTATGCAAAAAATTTAGGTAGTGATACATTATTTTTATGTATTCAGGTATTGTAAGACGCAACTCTGACGGTAGCTTCCAGAATATATCACTATTTGGATTGGTGTTCAATAATGCGTATTCCCTATTCTCAATTATATCTCTGACACAGAGTGTGTAATGTGGCTTTTAACATAATCCTTAGCAAACGTAATATATTCTTCAGATGGAAAATATCGACTGTCAAACTGCTCAATTTCTTCGTCAGGGATTTCGTAAAAACATTTTCTGTCATTTTCTGGTTGGGTTATAGAACTTTCATTACCTGACTGGTATCTCTTTACTAAAAGACCTTGATAAAGTAGTTTATAGCTGCTTAACTACTTTTTCGATAAGCAGTTTAGGAGCTCGTTGCAATCGTCTTAACTACATTTGGAGTATCCGCACGACTGGCATGTCAGGCATCCATCCTGATAAAAGAGGCTGGTGGTGTCTCCGCATTCGGGGCATTGTTTGTCGGTTATTTTGGTTCCATCGGGTATGTATCGTTTCAGCGCACGTACTACACCATTCTTCCAGGTGTTGATGTTATCTTCGTCAAGGGTTAGGTTTTGCACTAATTCGATAACGTAGGGGAGTGGCATCCCATGCCGTAGTATGCCTGAGATGAGCTTGGCATAGTTCCAGAATTCTTTGTTAAAGCTACGACTTAGTCCTTCTATAGTAATCTTATACCCTTGCTTGTCTTCAAACTGAAAATCATATCTCGACTTCTCATTTTTGTTTTTCTCCCGTATCACCCATCCGTTTTCCACCCATGGCGGCAGGTAAAAGTCGTCTGCTTTACCTGTAAATATCTCATAAGGTTTTCCATTGAGCTTACCTACAACGGCTATCCATTTTTCGTAATTGTTTTGAAAACGTACCACATCCGATTCCATGATACGTGGCCTTGGAGGTGCTGTCGTTTCTTTAAACACCTCTGTATCAGAGGCTGTTGTTTCTTTTTTGTCGTTACTCACAAGTACACCTAAGCGACTGCCGTCTCTATAGATAGTTACTCCTTTGCATCCACTTTCCCATGCTGTTTGGTATATCTGACTGACTAATTCCTGTGAAGTATCGTTAGGTATGTTTACTGTTACGCTGATGCTGTGATCAACCCATTGCTGAATATCACCCTGCATTTTCACCTTACTTAACCAGTCGATATCATTGGATGTAGCTTTATGGTAGGGCGATTTAGTGATGATCTCATCTAGCTTTTCATCCGGATATGCTTTCACCTCTTCTACATTATATCCGTTTACCGTTAGCCATGTTTCAAACATAGGGTGGAACACATTGTATTCTTCCCATGAATCGCCTACTTCGTCTTCAAAACTGATGCTTACATTTTTGTCGTTTGGATTAACTTTACGGCGACGTTTGTAACTAACCAAAAAGACTGGTTCAATACCCGATGTGGTTTGAGTACATATGCTGACGCTTCCTGTAGGGGCGATAGTCAGCATAGCTATGTTACGTCTTCCTACCCTGAGCATTTTTTCATATACATGTGGTACTTGTTCACGTATGCGTGCAATGAACGGATTATTGACTTCTTTTTCAGCATCAAACACTTCAAATGCTCCCCTTTGTTCAGCCAGCTCAACTGATGAACGATACACCTCTAAAGCGAGCAATTTGTGTACGTTGGTAGAAAAGCTTATAGCTTCTTCCGATCCGTAACGCAGCCCTAAAGCAGCTAACATATCACCTTCAGCAGTAATGCCAATACCTGTACGCCTGCCTTGCAAAGCTTTTGTGCGTATGTTTTGCCATAGCCGCAGTTCAACGCCTTTTACCTCCATGCTTTCAGGATCGTTCATCACCTTCTCAATGATGGCATCAACCTTTTCAATTTCTAAATCAACTATATCATCCATGATGCGTTGTGCCATATGTGCATGTTTTGAAAACAACTCTGCATTAAATCGGGCTTGGGCAGTGAATGGTTGTTCAACGTAGCTGTACAGATTGATGGCAAGAAGGCGGCAACTGTCGTACGCACAAAGAGGTATCTCACCACATGGATTGGTGGATAAGGTTTTAAAGCCTATGTCGGCATACGAGTCAGGGATTGATTCCCTGATGATTGTATCCCAGAAGAGGATACCGGGTTCGGCAGATGCCCATGCATTATGGATGATCTTATCCCATAGTTTTCGAGCATCAATTTCTTGTACCATCCATGGGTCTTGGCTTTCTACAGGATATTGTTGACGGAATGGTTTATTGTCAATCACGGCTTGCATAAACTCATCGGTGATACGTACTGATACGTTAGCACCTGTTACCTTACCCTGTTCGAGCTTGGCATCAATAAAATTTTCAGCATCAGGGTGTTTGACACTTATGCTTAGCATCAATGCGCCGCGTCTTCCGTCTTGAGCTACTTCACGGGTAGAGTTGGAATAGCGTTCCATAAAAGGTACTACGCCGGTAGAGGTCAGGGCGCTGTTCTTTACCGGACTGCCTGTAGGTCGTATGTGTGAGAGATCATGGCCTACGCCGCCACGACGTTTCATCAGCTGTACCTGCTCCTGATCAATCTTCATTATGCCACCATAAGAATCAGACGGCCCATCGTTTCCTATGACAAAGCAGTTGGAAAGTGATGACACTTGATAATTGTTTCCTATCCCAGCCATTGGACTTCCTTGAGGTACTATGTAACGAAAGTCTTTGAGCACTTCATATATCTCATCTTCCGTCACCGGAGAAGGATAGTTTTTTTCAATACGGGCAATCTCTGAAGCTAAACGACGGTGCATGTCATCGGGCGTTAATTCAAACAGCCTGCCATCACTATCCTTGAGTGCATATTTGTTCATCCATACATTGGCTGCCAAGGTGTCGCCCTTAAAATACTTAATTGAAGCTTGAAGAACTTCTTCATGCGAGTATATTTTGACACCTTCATCTGGCAGATCAGTCTCTGAAGAAGTAGGAGAAGGAGGTGAAAGTGGAGTATCGCTTTTATCGGATATCTCCGGACGGTTACGTGACTCACGCATCGTTTCGTAAAAACTTTTATCTAACTTCTGATTTGCAACTGTTTCAAAACTTGAAAATAGATCGTTCTCCATTTTTAAGATGCTTTATAAAAAAAGTATTAATAGTATATTGCTTTATATTAATTTGTTACTAATTTTTTTCTGAAGAGAAAAAGGATGTGCAATATACGTATAACAAATGCCCTATTTTTTGGCCAAATCAAATCTTTTAACAATTGAATTGTTAATAACTATTTGAATACATTGTTAATCAATATTGAAGATCATTAACCTGACTAAAAGTTTTTTTATTGCATAGTTTTTGCATAAGCTTTTTTCGGTTTTTGTCAGATCAGAAAAGTCGGAAAACTATATTGACTTTTTATGAAAGCATAGAAAAAATTGCAATAAGTTATTGTCGTAATACTCTAAAAAACAGCGTTTTAAATAATTTACCCAAATAAATAGTTAGGGTTGGATTTGCTTGAGTAAGAGTATGAAACGGTTAGTGGGTTAGTTGGTTTTCCCCAAAACAAAATCTATCTCACAGGGCTTAAAAATCTAGATTTAGTGAGATGTAAAAGACCGGTTTGTTGATCTTGTGGTCTTCTATGCCCCAGGCGATATCAGCACGAACAAAATAGCCTAAAAGGGTAGTTCGTGCGCCTAACCCCATACCTCCTACTATAGGCTCTTTTTGTATCTCTACAGTAATATGCATAGGGCCGCTATAGATATGTCTGGTGTATAACGCATTGGAAGGATCGTAAGGATTCCACCCTGTCCATGCTGTACCTATATCACCAAAAGCAGTCAGTTGAAAATTGCGGATAAATGCAGTGCTGATAGGATGAGTTAGCAAATAGCTGAAGACCGGAAAGCGTAGCTCAGTGTTGATCACCGCAAAAGTGTTGCCGTTGCGTATGTTTTGGTGAAACCCACGCATATTGGTTGCCAATGTTTGGTAGGCATAGTTCTGCGTATAATCAATAGGTGTCTCCTGATTGAACTTAGCCATCATCCAATTGTCAACACCGCCCATATAATAAATGAGCTTGCTGGTGCCTGTAGAAACACTTCCGGCAACACGATTGGCCCAAATGAAATTACGATGAATGCGTGTATAGTGTCTCAGATCAAATCCGGTTACTATGAGATTCTGAGCTTTTGCATTGATCAGCTGAAAATATTCGCCAAATAGTTTCCCTCTGAGACCTACCAATAAGTTCAATCCTATTTCCCGGGTGTTGTCGTACACCAATTCGGTTCGTAGACCGGCCCAATGGTGATGGGTATTTGGCTTTTTCAGGCTATAGTCGTTTTGCGCCAAGAACACTATCAGATCGTTGCGATATATTGCTGTGCTTCGTAAGCTAAGTGTTTCCTTAAAAGGCCAGCTTAACATATAGAGTGCCTGATAAGAAAAAATCTTGGTAGTATCACCGAAATTTCCTATTGACTGGCGATACAAGGTGATAGTCTTGTCTAATCGATCTTTCATATTACTGAACGAGAGCACATATTCGTTATTGGTGAGGCTTGGGCTTAGCCTTATTCCTGCACTGATCCGGTAGTTTTCTAACAAATCAGTCAGATTCACGCCCAGAAACGCATTTAGTCCTGGATTCAGGTAAATAGGTGAGCCTCCTCCAGTAAATGGTTGATAGCTTTGATTGAGATAGGTAAAGTCAAGCTGGGTTACTAATTGATCAAAAAAGTACTCAACCAAATAGTTCCGTCTTTTAGGTGTTTGTCTAACCCGTTGATCTTGTGCCTCTTTACCTTGATTTAGTAGTGAAAGCCGCTGTCTGCCACTTATCCCGAAGGCTCCTTGTCGTGCCGGAAGCGGTTCTAACTGAAGGCTATCGGAAAATATAGCAGGTCTGAACAACGACCTGAAGCTTTTACGTTGGATGACAGGCTCTGAAGCAGGCTGGGTTTCTTGTTGAAGCAGCTTTTGTTGCTCCTGCATGAAATCTGAGTAGGATACATCAGTATCTACCTGAGGTGGTGTGTCAATACGGAAAATCTTCTGCCTGTTGTTTTGTCTGGCAACGAAAAAATAACTGTCCGTAAGTGCCTGACTACTATAATCTAATATCTGGGTAGTGAAATCAGTTAGTTGAGCCGATTCCATATAATACCTATAGTGTACGGCTGTATCCACAAAAGCAATCGTACTGTCTATTTGTCCGCTATAGATATTATACCATCCATTGGCATCACTCAGGTAGTTGATACTGTTATGTCCGGATACAACAGCTTTTATTTCATCAGAAAGTGGGGTATCGGTCAATCGGCGCAATATATTACTTCTGTTTCGGTAGTCGTAGCTGTAGAGGTTAAAATGTTTGTTCTGAATAATTTTTTCCGGTAGAGAGCTTAGAGTATCCGATGTTCTGTTGGAGGAGAAAATAATTTTACTGTCTTTTTCGGCGAAGACCGGATATAGATCAGTGAAGTAATCATCGGTTATTTGTATGTGGCTGTTAGACGCCAGATCGAACACATATATATCGGGCTTTCCCTTGCGCACAGCCGACATGACTAACTGACGTCCGTTTTCAGCATAACTGATATGAGTGATCTTTTGAAAATCAAACATATTCCTGACATCAATACTTTTGTCGGTGATATTGTAGAAATGAAGAAGTATTTCCCCTTTTTCTTCTAGTATGAAAGCCAATATATCTCCTGAAGGATGCCATGCAGTTAACGGAAATGAGGCATCAATCTTTTCGTCTGTTCTATATCCGGCTTTGAACAGTCTTTTCTTTTTGTGGGTTTGTAGGTCCAATAGCCATAGCTTCACTAACCCTTCATCATTGGTTGTATAGCTCAGATAGCGTTCGTCGGGGCTTATCTCAGGCCGGTTAAAGTTTCGGTAGGTACGATATTTCAAAGGGAGTGTCTGATACGGTAACGACTGCTCTTTCTGGCTATAGAAATTTTTATAATATTCTAACCAGTTTTTCATCAGTTTTTTAAACTTTAGGCCGGTGATATAGTAAAAGCTGTTTTGTATGTTGCGGCTTACCTGGGTCATATGAATGATATCCGGTATGGCAGCAGCTCCGAATTGTTGTTCAATATAGCGCCAGAAGGCATGTCCAGCTATCATGGCATCTTCATCTTTTAGATGATTGGGTTTGCGGAACCGTCCGCTCAGTATCCCTTCTTGCATCCGGCTGTCTATGGTAGTGTTCCAGTCTTGAGAAAAATAAGATAGTAAACCCATTTTGTACCAGTCAGGCAAATTGAACATGACAGAGTTACGCATTTGGGAAACTAAACTACCGCCATACATCAATTGTTGGATGAGGATATCCGCAATACCGGCACGTATCTGTTGTTCAAACTGCAGATAATTGCCATCAAAATATAGGATGATCTTGTTACCTAAGATATGTGTTACTCCTCCGGTATTATATTGTTGGTTGGCAGCTAATCCTAAATTACTTTGTTTGAGATCGCTCAGGCTGTTGAAAACTACAAACTGAATCTTCTCGGTAATAGCTGTCTGAAGCTTACGCTCTAAAATCGGTACCTGCTCTTCTGCATATTGTGCGGTATATTGTGCCAACTCCTCTCCGTTCAGATAAAAATAAGTGTCAAACTGATCAAACCGGTAAAAAAACCATATCGACTGCCCCCATTGAACCCTGTTCTTGCCAAAATTCATATTGAGCCCATCATAAAACTGGCCCAGCGATAACAACGGCAGCAGGAACAGAAATAGAAATCCTATACTATGTCGAGAAAACAATTGTGGCATATGATACAACAAAGGAATGGTCTCTTAAAAGATATTTAATCCATCAAAAACAGTGAGCTAAAGTACTATAAATTTAGCGAATCAAACTGCATTCCTTTATTCTGAATTTGACACCCAAGATAAAGCATATCCAATATAGTGCCTGCTATCTCACCTTAGGATTTAACAAATGCTCACATGATTGAAGCGAAAGCCAACTCTTAAAAAATGTATTTTTGCTTGTTTATCAAATGTACAATGTTGTATGACCCATATCAAGAAATTCGTTTTCAATCCTTTTCAGGTGAACACCTATGTAGTATATGATCAATCAGGTGAGTGTGTATTGATTGATCCGGCTTGTAGTGATGTCTATGAAGAAAAGGCACTGACAGATTTTATATCCCAGCACCGGTTAACCCCTGTTCATCTGCTGATCACCCATGCCCATATTGATCATATATTAGGCAATGCATTTGCGTCGGAGACATATGGAATACCCTTGGCTGCGCACCCTGATAGTCATCAGTATCTCACTAATGCCAAAGAATATGCCCTGAGCTTTGGGTTGCAGCTTGAAAAAGTTTGTCATCCTACTGTTGATCTGCACGATGGCCAGATCATTCATTTTGGTCATAGTCAATTAAAAGTGCTGCATACTCCGGGGCATGCCAACGGAAGCCTCTGTTTTTACCTGCATGATGAGGATGTGCTGATCTCGGGTGATGTGTTGTTTAATCAGAGTATAGGACGTACTGATTTGCCAGGCGGCGACTACGATTTGCTCAAAAAAAGTATATGGGAAAAACTTTTTGTATTACCCGACCATACTCGCGTACTACCCGGACATGGTCCCGAGACAACTATAGGAAATGAAAAGATCACAAATCCGTTCGTGGCCATAGGATAAATTGATGAGGTTATCATTGTTCGGATTGCAACCAACTGCTACGCAGATGATATGCTATATGTAATGGATCGAAACCGCAATATTCGTGTAGCTGTTCCGGTTTCCCGTGAGGAACAAACTGATCGTCTATACCCAATCGAATTATTCGAGATGTATAGTTGTGTTCATGGGCAAACTCAATCAGTGCCGAACCCATTCCTCCGTTAAGCAACCCATCTTCTACAGTGATCACAGTGGCAAACCGGCTGAATACTTCATGCAACAACTCTTCGTCCAAAGGTTTTAGAAATCGCAGGTCATAATGTGCGGGGAAAATCTGCTCATCTGATACGATCTGGATAGCTTTCTGGACATTGTTTCCCGCAGCTCCTATGCTTACTACTGCTATGTTATCCCCTGTCGTAATACATCTGCCTTTTCCTGAAGCTATAGTTTCAAAAGGCTTTTCCCAGTCGTAGTCAGGTGCTTTCCCTCTTGGATATCGAATGGCGATAGGGCCTTTGCGATCAATTTGTGCTGAATACAGCATATTACGTAGCTCGTTGCCGGTCATAGGGGCAGCCACTATCATATTGGGGATGGTACGCAAAAAAGGCAGATCGAAAATGCCGTGATGGGTAGCTCCGTCTTCACCTACTAATCCGGCTCTATCAATACAGAGTACTACCGGTAGTTGTTGTAGGGCAATATCATGTATCAACTGGTCGTATGCCCTTTGCAAGAATGTAGAATAGATCACGCAATAAGGCAGTAACCCTTGAGTAGCTAACCCTGCTGCAAATGTCAGTGCATGTTGCTCGGCTATATCCACATCGAAGGTACGATAAGGAAACTGCTTCATCATCAAGTCTAAAGAGCTTCCGGTTGACATGGCAGGAGTGATCCCTACTATCTTAGGATTGATAGCCGCTAATTGAGTGAGGGTGATTCCAAACACATGTTGAAAAAGCTGATGCTGGGATTTGTCTTGCATACTCTCACCTGTTTTGCGGTTGAAAGTGCCTGGGGCATGAAACCGAACCTGCTCTTTCTCAGCCATCTCAAATCCTTTTCCTTTGGTAGTTGCTATATGCAGCAATCGTACTCCATGAATTTGTTGCATATGTTGCAGTGCAGGTATTAGCTGTTCCAGGTTGTTTCCGTTCACCGGGCCGAAGGCAGGAACTCCGAAAGCTTCAAACAAGGATGCATGCAAGTTGTTATCGCGTATGTGTTGCAGATAGTCTTTCAACATCCCAGTACTTTTGTCAATGGAGATACCGTTATCGTTAATGATGATCAACAGGTTCAGCCTGCTGTTTCCTGCATGATTCAAGGCTTCGAAAAACATGCCTCCGGTAAGGGCCCCATCACCTATCACGGCTATATGCTGGCGCTGATATTGTTTTTGAATTTGTGCGGCAGTAGCCATTCCAATAGCTGCCGACAGTGCTGTTGATGCATGGCCGGTACCAAAACTATCGTACTCACTCTCGCTACGAACCGGAAATCCACTTATACCTCCCCACTTACGAAGGCTGTCAAACAAATTGCGCCTGCCAGTAAGAATTTTATGTCCATAGGCCTGATGACCTACATCCCATACTAACAGATCATCCGGTGTGTTGAAAAGATAATGCAGGGCAATAGTCAACTCAACTACTCCTAAGGAAGCCCCTAAATGGCCTGGATTGGTTGAGACTACATCTAAAATGAATGTGCGTAATTCATCAGCTAATACAGGAAGATCGGAAGGCGTGAGCTTACGAAGATCAGCTGGCGAATCAATAGTGGTGAGCAAGGTTCCTGAATTAGGAGGCATCGTATTTTTCAGGCAAAGGTAGTAAGAAAGGCTGTTTGATGATTGAGAGAATAGATAGATTATCCTGAAAAAGTTCAGGCAGCTGAAGGAAGATCAAAAAATGAGCTCTATCAGGGGTATAGTATTAATATTGTATGGCTAAGCCAAACAGCAGCACATCATTAAATTCACCGAACTTTTGGCCATAGCGCTTGACATTCAGTGGCACACTTCCTTTTCGTATTGAGTTGATGGAGTTGATGCTTCTCATAGTAACCCAGAGACGGTTATAGAGCTTGTATCGTACTCCAATCACTGTGTTAAAGCTTAATTTTCGCCATGGGTCAGCTATAGATTGATCAATTTGTTGAAAGTCTCTTTCCTCAAAGCTATAGGTTAAAAAGTCGGCTGATACACCTGCTTCGGCTATAAGCTTTTGCAGTTGATATTGGAGTAGCAGAGGCCATTCTACATAGCTTAGTCGCCTGAGATACTGTGTCATACCTATCTCGGGATTTTCGGCTTGAGCTGAACCTTTTTGAATAAAGGCTAATTCCATTTGGAGTGAAAAAGTGCTTCTCAACGGATAGCTTGCAAAAAAACCAACCTGAAATCCTGCTTTGTTGAAGCCTGAGATCCCGTCTCCGGCAATCTGTGAAGCAGTGAATCCGGCTTGCATCCCACCTTTGAACTTTTGAGTAAAAGCTGTGTGATAGCTTAGGATCAAAAGTATGACCAAGAAAAAAGAATACCTCATGATAATCATATTGAATCAAAGGCAAACATACAAAAAAGAAAAAGCCGCTCGTATTTGAGCGGCTGAACTTGTACTCCCTAGGGGATTCGAACCCCTGTTACCAGGATGAAAACCTGGCGTCCTGGACCTGACTAGACGAAGGGAGCAGTTTGCTATTTTGTGGGTGCAAAAATAGAGAATTTTTAGTTGGTTCCAAATCTTTTGAGGAATTTTATAACTGAGAAATGTAAGTTGGTAAGAAAGAGATAGATATCATCTGATGAAATGATACATGCAAGCTATAAACTCATCAATAAAATTAAATATGAGATATTATTTTTGTGAGTAGGCTTTAAAAAAAATGATTGACATAAGCGTGATCAATCAGATTTCTATTCAAAAGTGAAGGATAGTTGAAACATTTTGTTATGCAGGCTCTCAAGCGAACCGTTATAAATATGGATGCTTTCCTGCTGGCTTGAGAGGATATTTGTCAATCCGTAACTCATCTTGGCTTCAATACCGAATTTGAAATAGCTGGTATAAAAATCAAAACCTACTCCTACATCCACAAATATATCCCCTCTATTGATATTGATGTGTTTCTGGTCGCCGCTGCTAATTCCTGAATTATTTGATCCCTTTTTGTCAGCTTTTCTTGATGTCATCTCAATAGTGGGTTTGACGCCTGCTAAAAGATATGCTGCCATATTATTCAACCGTTTTGAGCGGTATTTGATATGCAAGGGAAACTCTACTAAGGTAGAGGGTAGTGTTTGTTTGCTAGTATAAATAATGGTATCGTTTTCAGAGTGTATGTTAAAATATAAAATCCTATCGCCAAAACTGAGTGTGGGTATAAACCGCAAATCAAAATGGTTGGTTAGCCGGAGATTACCTACTATACCCACGCTGAAACCGTAGCTTAAATCTGATCTTATTTCTCCTACCTGAAACGATTCTTTGTCGGTTGTTATATCGGTGTCCTTCTTATCCCATTCGATTTCCGTATATCCTTCCACTGGTGTCCAGCTTATCAACATTTGGTTGGCAGCCAGTATAAAGCCAAAATGATAAGGATCGCGGTCGTATTTGGGCAGATTGATAAGGGTTTTCCTGTATTGTGCATGGGTTAAACCGGCCATCAGGCATAAAGCCACAACTAACACAAGCTTTTGTATGGACGTACGTTTCAAGTCTCTATCTTTTTGTTGGATAAACGCTCACTGCTTTGATTTAGTATTTTATTTCACCAGTTTAAAATAGGTGGAACTAATAGGCAACACAAATCCAAAACTAATAAACTAAACTAAACGCCTGCTTTTCCCCTAACCTTTCAGACAAGGTTATTCTGAATAGGCGTAAGGTAAAACAAGTTTGTTTATCTTATCTATCGGCCTGATTTTTCACCTGTTTTAATATTTCACTTGACGTTTTCATATTAATTGTGTTATTTTGTTGGGTATTTCAGGAAGCGGTAAGCAACCAAACGGTTCGAACATGAGAAGAAAACGTGATATCATCATCAGTGGTTTTTCCAAGTTACTCAAAGAAGAAAAGCTGAAGTTAGTAGCTGAATATTTTGAAAATCCTGGTGAGGTAGTAAGTCTTTTAAAGAGTTTCTGGCATTCCGATGCCAGCCAGCAAAAGTTGTTTGATGAGTTCAGTGAGAACACTATCTCCAACTTTTATATACCTTATGGAGTAGTTCCTAATGTGAAGATCAACGGGCGTACCTATATGGTTCCTATGGTCATAGAGGAGAGCTCGGTTGTAGCTGCTGCTTCGTCTTCGGCAAAATTCTGGAGCGAGCGCGGAGGCTTTCACTCGGAGATCATCAGCACAAAAAAGGTAGGACAAGTACATTTTTCATGGACAGGGGCTTCATTAAGCCTGTTTCAACTGATGCCACAAATACGCGAACATCTTGTCAATTCAGTGACGCATCTTACCAAAAACATGGAAAAACGTGGTGGCGGCATATTAGATATTGAGTTGATCGATATGACTGATCAGATCCCAACCTATTATCAGTTGTTGGTTACTTTTGAAACCAAAGATTCTATGGGAGCCAATTTCATTAATTCTGTCTTGGAGGAATTCGGGCAAAGCCTTAAAGTGTTTATGGCCGAGCAGATACAGTTTACTGATTCCGACAGGCAATTGGAGATCATCATGGCCATTTTAAGTAATTATACACCAGAATGCATTGTCAAAACCTGGGTAGAATGTCCGTTCTCCGAACTGGATACTGTTGATGAGCAATTGGATGGGATTGCTTTTGCCCGGAAATTTCAGACAGCTGTTCGGATTGCACAAGTGGATGTGTATAGAGCTACCACCCATAACAAAGGGATTTACAATGGAATTGATGCTGTGGCTATAGCTACCGGCAATGATTTCAGAGCTATTGAAGCTGCCGGCCATGCGTATGCAGCCCGTAGCGGACGTTATCAAAGCCTTTCGTATGTGGAATGTACTGATGATTTGTTTCGCTTTGTATTAGAAGTGCCTATGGCAGTGGGAACGGTAGGAGGCTTAACCTCCTTGCATCCTTTGGCCAAACAATCGCTTGAAATGTTAGGCAATCCAACAGCCCCCGAATTGATGATGATTGCATCAACTATGGGATTAGCTAATAACTTCTCTGCCGTAAAATCATTGACTACCAAAGGAATACAAGCAGGACATATGAAAATGCATCTGTTCAATATACTGAATCACTTTAAGGCAAACGAGCAGGAGAAAAAAGCTGCCATAGAATATTTTAAGGATCAGACGGTATCCTTTGCCAATGTTGAAACTTATATCGCCTCATTACGAAAATAAGCTTTGTGCGCCGGTTTTATTCTCATGGTAAACTACTGCTTACGGCAGAATATCTCGTGCTGAGAGGAGCAAAAGCTCTGGCATTACCTACCACTTTCGGACAGTCATTAGAAATAGAATCGGAGGAAAGCTATGGTCATTCATATGTAAATTGGTTTGCCTACTCACCGGATAAGCTATGGTTTAAAACATCCTTAGAGCTGCCTTCTTTGGATGTCATTGCTACTGACGATCGCCTTAAAAGCGCAAAACTACAACTGATACTGCTCACTTTGCAGCAACTGAACCCTAAACTTTTTACAGGTCAAACAAATTATAAGGTCATCACTCGGTTAGATTTTGAGCCTGAATGGGGATTGGGTACCAGCTCTACATTGATAGCAAATCTCGCTTCATGGGCCCGAATAGATCCATACACCTTACTTAGATATAGCATAGGTGGCTCGGGCTATGATATAGCCTGTGCAAAAGCCCGATCACCAGTGTTTTATGAACTGAAACAATTCAGACCTGTCGTTACTCAAAGCGATTTTCAACCGCCTTTTGCCGATAAGCTGTTTTTTGTCTATAGCGGTAAGAAACAGGATAGCGCACAAGAGATACGCTACTTTAACGAGTTGACCGAAGATCATGAGTTGACCGAGCTGATAGCTGAGATATCGACTATTACAGATGCAGCAGCTATTACTACAGACTACCAGGAATTTTGCAGGCTGATGGATCAACATGAACAATTATTGGCTGGCTTGCTGCTCCAGCCACCGGTAAAAAGCCGTTTTCCCGATTTCCCCGGACATCTGAAATCTCTCGGAGCATGGGGAGGCGATTTCATGCTTGCTATGAGCCAAGAAGGAGAGCAAGGTGTCAGAGACTATTTTAATGGAAAAGGACTACACACTTTATTCCCATACCATGCCATAGTACGCCAAAAAACCAATTCACCCCGTTGATGTATTGATATTATGCCGATCCGTAATCCTGAAACCCACTACTTACAGCAAGCTGCCACCTATAAACCGCCTAATCTGCGAGAAGGCAGAACGGAATGGAAAAGTCCGTCGAATATTGCTATAGTAAAATACTGGGGAAAACATGGCAAACAATTGCCTCAGAACCCTTCCATCAGTTTGACACTTTCAGAGGCATATACCAGGACTGCTGTCAGCTATAGAGTGAAAAAGACAAGAGGACTGCATGTGGACTTCCTTTTCGACGATCGCCCTTATCCGCTGTTTGCCGAAAAAATATACTCTTTTCTGAACCAGATACTTCCATTTTTCCCGTTTTTAGATTGGTTAGATTTAGCTATTTCAAGTAGTAACAGTTTTCCGCATTCATCCGGTATAGCTTCTTCTGCCTCATCGATGAGTGCATTAGTACTTGGCTTGTTAGATATAGAACAGCAGTTGTATGGAGTATCAAAAGCTGATCCGGCATGGCTTCAGCGGGCTTCTTTCTTTTCACGATTAGCTTCGGGGAGCGCTTCACGCTCGCTGTTTCCGTATGCGGCTTTATGGGGTCATACACCTTATCACGATAGTAGCAGCAATTATTTTGCTGTGGGGTTGGAAAATAGGTTGCATCCGGTTTTCAAAACTCTACGCGACAGCATATTGATTATCAGTTCAGAAACTAAAATCGTGTCAAGTCGTGCAGGTCACTCACTCATGGAGAAAAATCCGTATGCAATGATACGGTATCAAACAGCCAGTGAAACGATTAAAGAATTGTTAGGCGTACTTCATACTGGCGATATAGAGCATTTTATTGACATAACCGAATCGGAAGCCCTTCAGCTACATGCTTTGATGATGAGTTCCAAACCGTCGTTTATTCTGATGGAACCTAATACTTTACAACTCATCAAATTAGTACGGCAGTTTCGGGCACAGAGTGGAATACCTATATGTTTTACCTTAGACGCAGGTCCGAATTTACATCTTTTATATCCGGAGCTATATCAGGACAAGGTAAAACAATTTATTGATAATCAATTGAAAGAATTTTGTCAGGCAGGAGCATGGATTGATGATTATGTGGGTGAGGGCCCTGTAAAGCTGTAACAGAATATGCGTAAGCCAGATCAGAAGTATTATGGAAAGCTGATGCTGTTTGGAGAGCATACAGTCAATATAGGTTCACCAGCACTTTTAATCCCTTTTAGACGATTTGAAGCCCGTTGGATGCAAGGGAGCCATCACACAAATCCTTCACATCAGACATTGTACCAATATATTGAGTTTTTAGCTCAACACCAAAGCCAGTTTCCATGGCTACATATCCCATTGCTGAAAAGCTTTGTTGAAAAGGGTTGGTATTTTCATTCGCATATCCCGCAAAATTATGGAATTGGAAGTTCGGGAGCTTTGGTAGCAGCAATTTATGAGCAGTTTAGCGTACAACAATCTATCAGCCTTCAGGAAACTCGTCAGCAGCTTGGGATGATGGAGTCGTATTTTCATGGTAACAGCTCCGGCCTTGATCCATTATGTTGCCTTTATCAAAAACCCTTGCTAGTGCAGGCCGACAAGCAGATTAGGTTTCTGGATATACCTGAAGCACAGTTCTTGCAATCTCTATGGTTGCTTGATAGTGGTCAACCCTCTTCTACTTCAAGCATGGTAGCCTATTTTAACCGGCAGATGCTGTCGTACAGGTTTTATACACAACTGAATACTGTTTTGCTTCCGGCTGTTGATCAGGCTATAAAAGCTGCTATACAAGGCGATGGAAAACAAGTAGAAATTCCTTTATCCAAGATCTCTTCATTTCAATTAGAGTATCTGCCGCAGATGATACCTGAACCCCTTCATGCGCTATGGAAACAAGGGATAGAGAGTGGCGCATATGTTCTGAAACTATGTGGTTCGGGTGGGGGAGGATTTTTTTTATTGCATGCAGCACAATCAGCTTCATTGCCTGATCTGCCAAAAGGGATGAGATTGATATCGCTTGTCTGAGGAATGCGCTGTTTTCTTTATCCGTTTGGTTTGCGAATGGTATGCAGCAGTTTATGAGCCTGTTCATGGTCAGGACGTAGCTGTAATACCCGTATCAGATATGGGATAGCCAACTCATTTTGTTCTATAGCTGCATAATAAGAGGCTAAATTCAACAAAGCCTGTTCATTGTCGGGATTAAGACGCAGAGCCAATACGAAGCTTTGATGTGCCTGTTTGATGTTCTGTAATTGTAGTTCGACATATCCAAGATTTACCCAAGCCATATCGTAGCGGGGGTTTTCATTGATGATGCGGGCAAAGATTCTCTTAGCTTCAGTCAATTGATTTGTAGCAACCAATACTGATCCGAATTTATTTAGAAAATCGAGCTGATAAGGTGCTAATTGTATAGCTCTTTCATAATAAACCAGGCTTTCTTTGATGCGGTTTTTATTTTCAAACGCCTGACCTATCCTATAGGCTGTCCAGGCGTCGTGATTATCAAGCTGTGTTTTTGTCAGCCATGAGCCCAATACAAGGTCTTTCTCCTGATTGTTGACTAATTTAATGATGCTGGCATATTGTCTGATTAGGTAGAAATACTGTACTTTAGCTTTGAATGCTTCGGCATCGGTTTTTTTGTGTGATGGGTTGAGATACCTTGCTGCCGAATCGAGATAAGCCGGATTGTCGTGATAGGTCTCAAATTCACGAAGATAGCCTTTTGCCTTGGTTAATGCATCTGTAGCCGGATTATTGATTGCCTTTAGTCCTTTGAATCTTTTTACTCCTTTTTGTTCGGTAGCCGGATTGATTATCTTGTGATCGGTAATCACCACATGAGGGATGTCGCGGCTGTCGCGGCCAGGCATATGACAAAGTGTGCAGGCATTGTTGGCTGCTAAGCGATCGGCTTCCGGTAATCTACATTGTGATTGATGGGTTGAGCCGTGGCATTTCAGACAGGCGTTGGTGAACTTGTTTATTGGGGTTTCGCTCACCGGAAAATGAGGGTTATGGCAATCTAAGCACGACAGTTCAGCATTGGATTCGATATAGCAGCGGCTATCCATCATGCGTTCGACATGGGATGCCATGATCAGATCATCCGTTCCTCCTTCAAAAACGGGCATAAATATATCCATCACCTTTGTGAGAGCCATGCCCGGGCGATAGTCGTAAAAGCTCTTATCGGGTTTAAGTACCATAGTCCCTTGCAGATGACATCGGGCACATACGTCATTTTGCAGCTGCCTTGGTAATCTCCCAGGATTCACTATGCTATAGTCAATATAAAGGGCAGTATCCACTAATATACCAGCACGTTTCTGGTCAACGTGTATTGAGCCCGGTCCATGACAGCGTTCACAATCAATGCCTTCTGGAATGCTTGCATATTTATTTTCCGATCCAATGACTAACTCGGGCAGCCCGTTATGGCACGAGATACATTCAAGTCCAAGGCTGCGTCCAAAGCGGCTGTTATGCCCGTCTTCAAATCCTGGAGGAAGATCAAATCGCTGTTTTTGAGTGTAATAGGTAAAAGGTATCTGAAAGAGATATCCATTGATAGAGTATATATGTGAGTTGGTATGATTGCCAGAGCCAATCACAAAATCAACCTTTTCAATCCGTTGATGGGTGGTATCATGTTGTTCTAACCGAAACTCTTTCACGTATAGGATGCTGTCGCGCCAGTAGGGTTGGTAATAAAAGTTGGTATGTGGATCGTAGATAACCGAATCAGGGCCTATCACTGCATCGCTTTTTGACGGACTAGCTCTCCCGAAAGAACGACCCATTCCGGTACGCATATACGATTCATAAATCGGATAATGGCACTCTAAGCAGGGCCTCATCCCAACATAGGTTGCACTGTCGTGATGATTGAGATAAGGTTCGAAATAATATTCAACAGCCTGTACTGGCAGATATTCTGTCGTACAAGCAGCAAGCAGGCTGACAGCCCAGCCAAGAAAAATGAAATACGTCAGTCGCATACCGTTAGCGAGATAAGATGAGCTTGTTTTTTAGTAGGGGACAAAAATAGCCAAAGAATAATGCAAAGGCAAAATGGTGTGCTACAGATTTTTGTCAATAAGTGGGATTGCATATCAGGGCAGAGGAACATCCGCCCAGAACTGCCCATTAAACCGTTGTATCCTGCGATAACCTGCATGACGTAATGCATTTATAGCTATAGAATATGCAGCCTGTAGCTCGTCAGGCCGGTGAGCATCGGAACTGATAATCACGGGAATATCCAAAGAAAACATATGCTTGAGTATCCAGTCAGACGGAAAAAGCGATTCAGAACGCTTTTTATATATACCTCTGGTATTGACTTCTACTATCAGGTTTTTTTCACGAATCAGACTTAAAGTTTCCATGACCAACTGTTGATACCAAGATTCGGATTCGGTAAAATAACGACCTTGATTATGCATTTTGATTTTATCGAAATGGCCTATTACTTCAAATTTCTGTGTTTGTATCATTTCATTGGTCTGATCGTAAAAAGCTTTCACTGCTTTACGGATATCGTGGCTAAAAAACCGGGCTAATCCTGCATCATAAACCGAATGATCAGGCCCGTCGGTAAACCATAGGTTATCAGGGTGTTTGCTCCCTACTAAATGTACCGAACCTATGATATAATCCAATGCAAGTCCGGCAGCAAGCTTTTCAAAATGATACGATATTTCGGGCACATAATCCATTTCAAGGGAAAGATAAATATCTATCTGTCCGGCATATTTTTTTTGAAGGCTGCGTATCTGTCGTACATAATCATCTAACTTTTCAAGTGGCAGGGCAAAAGGGGTGCTGAATGGCAATGGAGCATGATCGGAAAAACCTATTGCGTGCATCCCTTGTCGGATAGCTGCTTTGATATATTCTTCAGGTGCATCCGATCCATCCGAAAAATGACTGTGAGTATGGAAATTTAATCCTGTCATAATTTTTTTACAAAGGTATGGATTGCATAGGCACTAAGCTATATCAGATCGGGATATGGGATTTGTTTGTATAGTGCAACAAATAGGAGATTGGAAAAACAAGTAGCCAGTTCAATTAGTAAATGCGATAAAAAAGAGTTTCTTTCCGCTTGTTGTAAACATTTTTGATGATTATCTGTTTTTGAATCAGTATAGTAATCGTTAACAAATCAAATTGAGGCATTATGAATATGGACAAGTCTGCCCGTACTAATCAAGTTCTACATCCTGTTTTACATCATCGTTGGAGTCCACGTGCTTTTGACAGTCGTGCTATACCCGCTGACATATTGGAACGTATGTTTGAAGCTGCGCGATGGTCGCCTTCTTCTTCCAATGAGCAGCCATGGAGGTTTATCGTTGGCTTTAACGGAGATGATACACATACACGTATTTTCGATCATCTGACGGAGGCAAACCGGCTATGGGCTTCATCAGCTCCTGTGTTGATAGCGGCTGTTACAAAACTTAATCGTACTAAATATCCAGAACGTGAAAACACAGCCGCATTGTATGATTTAGGGCAGTCGTTGGCACATCTGACGTTTCAGGCTGCTGCTGATGGGTTGTTTATCCATCAGATGAGCGGGTTTAATACATACGAACTTGAAAAGGCACTTGGTGTACCGGATGGCTACAAGCTGTTTACTGTTTCAGCAGTTGGGTATAAAGGTAATCCCGAACAACTGCCACCCAAGCTCCTGATACGGGAACTGAGTGAAAGAGTCAGGCAGCCACTTGAAAATATGGTGTTTACAGGTATGTTTGGACAAGCAGCCGCATTTCTTCAGGAAGCTAAGGCTAAATAGCAAAGTTAGCTGGAAAAGAGTTGCGTATCTTTGTAAACGTATATCCGTATATTTTTACACCATGAAACCTTTTTTTTATTTGTTACTTGTCCTGATTTGTGTCTCATCTTGTGGTCAGCGCTCTTCAAAACCAGTTTCAGACGATAGTGCTGCAATAAAAAAACTTGCTGTTACAATTCCTGAATTTTCGGGTGACAGTGCGTATATGTTTGTTGCAGAACAACTTGCTTTCGGCCCCCGTGTACCTGGTTCAGAAGCTCATACCGAATGTGCAGTATGGCTTATAGAAACTATGAAAACTTTTGCAGATACTGTGATCGTGCAAAATTTCAAAGCCCGTACGTATAACAAGCTTGTGTTTGACGGACAAAACATCATCAGCAGTTTTAATCCATTAGCAAAAAAACGTATTTTATTAGCATCACATTGGGATTCAAGGCCATATGCAGATCATGACCCGGATCCGGCAAACAGGCGTATTCCTATAGATGGAGCTAACGACGGTGCAAGTGGCATAGGGGTTTTGATGGAAATAGCCCGTCTGATGCATCATCAACCTTTAGATGATAAATTAGGAGTTGATCTTATCTTTTTTGATTTAGAAGATTACGGCCCACATCAGGAAGAAAGGACATATAACGATGAAGAGTTTTGGGCTCTAGGAGCACAATATTGGGCACGTAACCCACATAATCGTTCCTATCAAGCACATTATGGGATACTGTTGGATATGGTTGGTGCCTCGGATGCGGTGTTTCCGCGCGAAACCTTTTCACAGCAATATGCGCCCTGGGTATTGGATAAAGTATGGGACAATGCTTCGAGATTAGGATATGGAAATATATTTGTCAATAAGCCAGGCCTGCCAATCAGCGACGATCATATACCGGTAAATCGTATAGCAGGTATTCCAATGATCAATATCATCCATATAGATCCGAACAGCTCCAACGGAACTTTTTTCGAGTATTGGCATACATTAGAAGATAATTTAAAACATATTGATCCGGTTATGCTGGCTATAGTTGGACGTGTGCTGGCTACCACAGTGTATGAGTCGCAATAAAAAAGCCGGCACTTAAACGAACCGGCTTTTACAGGTTTATCTGATATGTTATCAACGTATCATCATGCGCGAATCCTCTATTGGTGCTACTTCGCGTAATATTTTCGTTTGTCTGCGACTTAGCTTCATTTCATCAATCAGATTAGTGGCGCCGGCATACTTGTCAATGATAAGTAGTACATATCGTATATCCACATTGATTGTCCGCTGTACTTCTGGTTCAAAAGCCATATCGCCGCTCATGGCTTCCCAGTTGCCGTCGAAAGCAAGGCCAATTAGTTCGCCTCTGGCATTGATGACCGGGCTGCCGGAGTTACCACCAGTGATATCGTGGTTTGTCAGAAAATTGACCGACATAGTTCCATCATTATTCGCATAAATACCGTAATCAAATCTTTCGATAATTTTTTTGAGTCTTTCCGGCACCTCAAACTCCCAGGTTGTTGGGTCTTCTTTTGCAAGGATACCTTCGGTGGTAGTATAAAAATTGTAGTGTACCGCATCGGCAGGGTAATAATCTTGAACAGAACCATAGGTCAGTCTGAGGCTGAAGTTGGCATCGGAATAAAACTTGCGCTCGGGTTGCATCTCCATTTGTCCGGCAATAAACAGCCGGCTTCCCTTGCGAAGATTCTCCATAGGCTCACTCAACTGTTGTTGCACTTCTTTATTGATATCCACAAAGGCTCTGATCAGTTGATAGGCAGGGTCGTCGGCTATAGTTTTTGCTTTGGGCTGACGCAAGAAAGCTCTGAGTTTATCGGGACTCCCAAACATGGTCTTTTTAAATACTGATACAGCTAAGGCATCAAAGTCCTGTTTGTGCTTGCCGGCCATTTTTATTAGCAGATCAGGTTGAAACCCCGGCTGAACTTCCTGATAATACATTTCCATCATACGTGCTAACATATGTTGATCTAATCCGGTATCAAAGTTTTTATAGGTATTGTCAAGAGTGTTTAACAGCCTATCGGTCTCTTTTTGTATGGCTTCCTGGTCTTGTTCCTTGGTGTTCAGTAATTCATATAAACGGGTGAAGCGGTTAGCAATACTTAATATTTCGCTGCCAGAGAACACAGCTTCTACCATATACCATCGTACCTGATTAAAAGGTCGCATCTGTTCATATGCATCATGGATCAGAGGTAATGCCTTGCCATATTTTTTCATGAGTTCGGGATCGGTCTCAATACGTACGGTGAAATCTTTTTCGATCTGCTGCTTTTTATCCACCACCTGCATACGTTTCAGTCCGCGTACCTGTCCGATAAAGTTTTTCCAATAGTTTGATACTCCTGCATATTTACTGGCATATTGCAGCCTGACCTTATCGTTGGCTTTCATATGTTCGTCCATGATACGCAGTTTTTCGGCTCTGATGGAGATGCGTACCGGGTGACTTTCGTGTATGATACTTTCTACTCCCCATGAGGTGAGATATCTGTTTGTGCTGCCCGGATTACCTAATATCATGGCAAAATCACCATTTTGAACTCCATCAACTGCTATGGGCAAGTAATGGCGAGGTGTATAGGGTTTGTTGTCTTGGCTGTAGTCGGCTGGCTTATTATCTTGTCCGGCATACACCCTGAACAAAGAGAAGTCGCCGGTATGGCGAGGCCACATCCAGTTGTCTGTATCGGCGCCAAATTTTCCTATAGACTGTGGTGGAGCACCGGCCAGACGTACGTCGCGGAAGGTTTCGTATATAAGTAAATAATATGTATTACCACCAAAATACTCCTTTACAATTGCATTGTAATGGGTGTCTTCAGAAGCTGTTTTCTCGATTTTTTGTATTTGCTCACGAATAGCTTTGTTTCTTTCTTTTTCTGTCATATCGTCGGTTATCCCATCTAATACTTTGGCGGTCACGTCATCCATCCGTATCAGGAACTGAACCGTGAGGCCGGGTATAGGTATCTCATCTGTAAAGGATTTAGACCAAAAACCATGTTTCAGATAATCGTTTTCAACTGTGCTGACAGACTGGATAGCTCCATAGCCGCAATGATGATTGGTCAGGAGTAATCCCTGTTCGGAGATGATCTCACCGGTACAGCCACGACCAAAAATGACTATCGCGTCTTTAATGCTGCTTTGGTTTACGCTGTATATCTCTTCAGCAGTGAGCCTAAGACCCATGCTATGCATATCGTCAATATTGAGCTTTTCGATCAGTGCAGGAATCCACATGCCCTCGTCAGCATTACTTTGAAGTTGGAGTAACGATGCCAGAATTACCAATAAGATAAATTTTTTCATAGTTTCATGTATTGATTGAAATTGCATTTTAGTTAGACGCAAATCTAAGAATTTTTATATGTTATTTGTTCTGAAAGTCGGTTTAAGGCTGCTTTGATTTAGGCTTCGGCAAATTGGTTAATGTTGTATCCTCAGGTGATTTAGTAAGGATAGACAGGTGCATGAGATCAAAAAAAACCGGAAGTGTGTTGGGCTCCCGGTACTGTGATATGGATATGTATATACTTATTCGGATAATATCAAGATGTGATTATCAAGCACTTCTAATACGCCACCGTTTATTTCAAAAAACTGGGTTTTCTTGTTCTCGTCCACAATCTTTACCCTTCCCCTTCCTAAGGCAGCAATCATAGGTGCATGATTGTGTAGTATTTCAAATAAACCATCCAATCCGGGCAATTGTACCAGGCTTGTTTCACCAGTAAAAATGGTGGTATCGGGTGTTATGATTTCCAGTTTCATCGGTATATAATTTTATGATCTTTTTAGTGCAAGCCGGTCCCAAAAAATTTCAACTGATAGTATCTTCTTTCTTTTGCACTTTTCTAGTATATGCAGCAGGTGTTTGCTTAGTCTGAAAAGTATACGTCTATTTCATGTGGTTTATATTTCACTTTCTGCCATCAGGCGTTTTCCTTTTTCGATGGCTTCTTCTATGGTTCCCACTAAATTAAACGCTGCTTCCGGATATTCATCCACTTCGCCATCCATGATCATATTAAATCCTTTGATGGTATCTTCTATAGATACGATTGTTCCGGGGATACCTGTAAATTGTTCTGCGACATGAAAAGGCTGCGACAGGAACCGTTGTACTCGTCTGGCGCGGTGAACTGTCAGCTTGTCTTCTTCTGAGAGCTCGTCCATCCCTAAGATAGCGATGATATCTTGCAGCTCTTTGTAGCGTTGGAGAATATTCTTTACCCGTTGTGCGGTATTGTAATGAGCTTCGCCAACTATATCCGGGTTCAGTATGCGCGAGGTGCTGTCAAGCGGGTCAACGGCAGGATATATCCCAAGTTCTGAGATTTTTCTGTTGAGTACGGTTGTAGCGTCAAGGTGTGCAAAGGTGGTAGCTGGTGCGGGGTCGGTAAGGTCGTCGGCTGGAACATATACAGCTTGTACAGATGTGATGGAACCTCGCTTGGTGGAGGTGATTCGTTCTTGCATCAGTCCCATTTCAGTAGCTAAAGTAGGTTGGTATCCTACTGCTGAGGGCATACGTCCTAACAGTGCTGATACTTCTGAACCAGCCTGGGTGAACCGGAAGATATTGTCGATAAAGAACAGTATGTCTCTACCACTTGTTTCTTCGTCTCCATCGCGGAAATACTCAGCTAATGTCAGACCGCTCAGAGCAACGCGTGCACGGGCTCCCGGAGGTTCGTTCATCTGACCGAAAACCAATGTAGCCTGCGATTCGGCTATTTGGTCGTAGTCGGCTTTTGATAAATCCCAGCTGCCTTGTTCCATACTTTCCAGGAACGCATCACCATATTTTACTACGCCTGATTCTATCATTTCGCGCAACAGATCGTTTCCTTCACGGGTACGCTCTCCTACACCTGCAAATACCGACATACCGGAATATGACTTGGCAATATTGTTGATCAACTCCATGATGATCACTGTCTTACCTACTCCGGCACCTCCGAACAAGCCTACTTTTCCTCCTTTTGAATAGGGCTCTATCAAATCAATAACTTTGATGCCGGTAAAGAGTACTTCGGTTTGTGTAGACAGAAATTCATACTTGGGAGGCTCGCGGTGTATGCTGTATAACTTGCTGTCTCTCATGGGTCTAAGTCCGTCAATAGGCTCGCCTATAACGTTGAACAGCCTTCCTTTTATCTGATCGCCTCCGGGCATAGAGATAGGACGACCCAACAACACTGCTTTCATACCTCTGCGCAACCCATCAGTAGAATCCATAGCAATGGTTCGTACTGTGTTTTCACCAATGCCTTGTTGTACTTCAAGGATAAGTTTCTCACCATTGTCGCGGGTAATTTCAAGTGCCTCATGCAAATCGGGCAATTGAATATCATTGTCGAAAGCTATGTCAACAACAGGCCCGATAATTTGTACGATATGTCCGATTTTTCTTTGATCCATAGGGTGTAAAATATTCTATCTATATAATGCGTGGGCAAAGATAAATTTTTGTAGGTAATTTGCCTCTCTTTTACTGATTTATTTTGCGGATACAGCTTGATCAGCCTGATCTATAATTTTTTTAGAAATTTTCTTTGAAATAGCAACAACCATAGTACCCCTATAGTGATAGCTGAATCGGCTATGTTGAATACCGGTCTGAAGAACACAAAATAACCGTCATAGCCAAACAGAAAATCGGGTAGCCATGCTGCTGCCTCTTCTTGCTTGATAACCAAGAGTGGGAAATAGAGCATATCCACTACTTTTCCTTGTAAGAATCCGGCATATCCACCCGTCTCGGGTAAGAATTTTGCGACACTAAAAGGGTTGCTTTCGCTGAATATCAGGCCGTAAAACGTGCTATCGATAATATTGCCAAGAGCTCCGGCCAGAATGAGTGTTACTCCTAACACAGGTCCGAAAGAAGTTTTTTTTCTGACAAGCAGATATAAATAAATGCCTATAGCTATCACAGCCAGGATACGAAAGATACTTAAAGCCAATTTACCCCACTCGCCGGCAAACTGAAGCCCGAATGCCATGCCGTTGTTTTCGGTGAAATGGATCAGGAACCAATTTCCGGCTATGGCATATTCCTGTCCAAGGGTCATGGTTGATTTGATATAGATTTTCAGCGTTTGATCTGCTAACAGGATGAGCAGTATGATCCACAGTGGTCTTTTCACGATATTGGACAGCTAATTATAAGGCATTAAATAATCAACCCTGACCATTTTCAGGTCAGGGATGAAACTCATATTTTATAATTGTTTATACTCTGCATCAGATAGTTACTGCCTGAGTTTAGCTTCAATGCTGAGAGTGGCATGGGGAACGATACGCAGTCTTTCTTTGGCGATGAGCTTACCAGTAGCCCGGCAGATGCCATAGGTTTTATTTTCTATGCGTACCAATGCGTTTTCAAGATTGGTGATAAACTTCTGCTGACGGGCAGCTAACCTGCCATTCTCTTCTTTTGAGAGCACATGGTAGCCCTCTTCTAATATTTTAAAAGTAGGGGAAGTATCATTGGTTCCATTCTCACTGTCATTCGAGAGCGCTTCAGTAAGTAACTTCAAGTCTGATCTGGCTTTTTCAAGTTTTTTCAGAATGATCTCTCTGAACTCTTCCAACTCCTCATCTGAGTACCTGGTCTTCCTGACCTCAGGCTCCTCAATTTGTGTTTTCTCTTTCATGGCTATAAGTATTATTTATCATTCAACGATTCATTACATGAATCCGGTATAAATATACAACAAAATTGATCGAACGCAATAAAATAGCTTAAAAAACTATTAAATTACCTTCGATATGCGTAGTTTCACTCTGATTCCATCGGTCAATTCTATTTCCTGAACCGATTCTCCGGTTAGATCTGGCTCGTGAAGCTGAATACTTGCCAATGTCTCAGAGCTAATATAGGTTTCGTGGTCTTGCAATGTTTGCAGCATTTCACCTGATGCAGTTATCTCAAGCATGATACGGTCGGTTACTTCCAATCCACTGTCTTTACGAAGGTTTTGTACCCTGTTGATTAGCTCGCGTGCCAACCCTTCTTGTTTTAATGCATCATCTAAAGTGATGTCTAATGCTACGGTTAATTTATCAGAGCTGGCTACTGTCCAGCCGGGTATGTCTTCCGGTATGATCTCTATATCTTCTAACCCGAGAATGATATCCTCTTCATCCATACGGAGTTTTGCTGATCGAGTGATCTCTATTTGTTTGATGTCGTATTGCGAAAAGCCTGTCAGAGCAGCACTGATCTGCTTCATAAGCTTTCCGTACTTAGGTCCGAGAGTTTTAAAGTTTGGTTTAACTTTTTTGATCAATATACCGGAATCGTCGGAGAGGTAGTCGATCTTTTTTACATTCACCTCAGATAGTATGAGAGCCTCCACATCTTTCAGCTGCTGTTTCATCTTGCTGTTCAATACCGGGATCATGATGGTGTTTAGTGGCTGTCGGACACGTATATTAACTTTTTTACGCAGCGAAAGCACCATAGACGATATGTTTTGAGCCATTTCCATACGCTCTTCCAGGTCTTTGTCAATCAGATTATTGTCGGCTTTTGGAAATAAGGTCAGATGAACAGATATCTCAGATTTTCTTTTCGTTATAGTATTCAGATCACGGTAAAGCTGTTCACTGAAGAAAGGAGCTATAGGTGATGCTAAGCATGCGATGGTTTCCAAACAGGTATAGAGAGTTTGGTAGGCCGATATTTTATCCTGTGTATAAGTTCCCTTCCAGAAGCGGCGTCTTGAAAGACGAACATACCAGTTGCTCAGATGCTCATCTACAAAATCCTGTATTGCTCTACCGGCTTTAGTAGGCTCATAAGCGGCATACGCATCATCTACTATGGTAACCAAAGAGTTAAGCTCAGAGAGTATCCAGCGGTCAATTTCCGGACGTTGTTCATGGGCTATTTCGTCTTCTGCATACCTAAACCCATCGATATTGGCATAAAGGGCAAAAAATGAATACGAGTTGTAGAGCGTGCCAAAAAATTTCCTTCTCACTTCATCCAATCCGTTCAGATCAAATTTCAGGTTATCCCATGGCTGTGCATTAGTGATCATATACCAGCGTGTTGCATCGGGGCCGTATTTTTCAATGGTATCGAAAGGGTCAATTGCATTACCCAACCGTTTCGACATTTTGTTACCATTCTTGTCTAAGACTAACCCGTTGGATACCACTGTTTTGAATGCTACCGAATCAAATAACATACTGGAAATGGCATGCAATGTAAAAAACCATCCGCGTGTTTGATCTACTCCTTCGGCTATAAAGTCGGCCGGAAAATTTTGTTTGAACTCGGTTTGGTTTTCAAACGGATAATGCAGTTGTGCGTAGGGCATAGCTCCCGAATCGAACCACACATCTATCAGGTCGGGTTCGCGATACATAGGTTTTCCTGTAGGCGATTTGAGGATGATGCGATCTGAATAAGGTCGATGCAGGTCGATGCGTCTATAGTTTTCATCGCTCAGATCGTTTGTAACAAAATCGGCAAAAGGATTAGACTGCATGAATCCTGCCTGAACTGATTCGTCTATGGCTGCTTTTAGCTGAGCGATAGAGCCAAAGCTGCGTTGTTCGGTTTTGTCTTCGCTAGTCCAGATCGGGAGTGGGATACCCCAAAATCTGGATCTGGAGAGGTTCCAGTCGACCAGGTTTTCAAGCCAGTTGCCAAAACGTCCTTCACCAGTAGCTTTTGGTTTCCAGTTGATAGTAGCATTGAGCTCTAACATACGTTCTTTGAATGCTGTGGTACGAATAAACCAGCTATCCATAGGATAGTAAAGTACGGGCTTGTCAGTACGCCAGCAATGCGGATAGCTATGGATATATTTCTCTATACGAAATACCTTGTTTTCCTTTTTCAACATAACGGCTATATCCACATCAAGAGTAGCGGCATCAGCAGGAATACTTTCGTCGTATTCGTTTTTGACAAATCTCCCCGCAAACCCGGTATATAAGGATGTGTTGACGTATTTTCCAACAAAATCAGTATCTAAGTTTTCAATGAGATAAAAACGTCCTTTCAGATCTACCATTGGTCGTTTGGTTCCTTCGGTATCAATGAGCAGAAGTGGGGCTATGTTGTTAGCTTTTGCTACTCTGTCGTCATCTGCTCCGAAAGTAGGTGCAATATGGACTATACCTGTTCCATCATTAGTAGTTACAAAATCTCCTGTAATAACCTTGAACGCATCACCCATAGGAGCTATCCAGGGGATAAGTTGTTCGTAGCGCCATCCCTGCATCTGTATTCCTTTGAAAGAAGTTACTATCTGAAACGGGATTTTTTTATCGTCGGCTTTGTAGGTTTCTAATGGGATGTTGGCCATCTGCGGATCGAAATAAGATGTGATCAGGTCGTTGGCCAAAATAAGTTGTACGGCTTGTGCGCTGTATGGGTTGAAGGT
>Ga0172377_10000285_pt1 | contig 45864 bp, 46 predicted proteins | sample Pumphouse3metaG_FD_119749 | JGI IMG/M metagenome (GOLD analysis project Ga0172377, IMG submission 119749) | Leachate microbial communities from a municipal landfill in Southern Ontario, Canada - Pumphouse #3 metaG | ecosystem: Engineered > Solid waste > Landfill > Unclassified | place: Canada... | reverse complement strand
TCAACATTTGGCGACATTTCAACATGGCGAATATCTGCACCGGCGATGACAAACCCATACGGATGAATCGGATAAGCCGGATTAGGCACCAATACCGTATCACCCTGCTCAACCGTGGCCAATGCTAAGTGAGCCAAGCCTTCTTTCGAGCCAATGGTCACAACCGCTTCTTTATCGGCGTCCAAATCCACGTCAAAACGCGTTTTATACCAGTTACAAATCGCTTTACGTAAGCGAGGAATACCCTGCGAAACCGAATAGCGATGTGTGCCTTCGCGCTGCGTAACCTCAATCAGTTTATCAACAATGTGTTTTGGCGTATCCTGGTCGGGGTTACCCATACCAAAATCAATAATGTCTTCGCCACGACGCCGTGCTTCGGCTTTCAATTCCCCAACGATGTTAAATACATAAGGAGGAAGACGTTTTATTCTTTGAAATTCGCTAGTCACGAAAAGGCCTTTTCAAGATTGCTGGCAAAAAATGCGCGGTTAATGAATTAAAATTAAAGTGAAATTAAACCGATAAATCATACAGATTCTATCGAAGACGTCAATTGCTATTGTGCTAAAACTAAGCTTAAATAACCTCTTTTGATAACAACGAGCGCCGTATGAAATTTACCGAACACCGCGACCCGACAGTTAATATGATTCAACACTACCAACCCAACCAAGTGCGCGTAAATCAACAAACCCTAAACAACAGTGTGATTATCACGCAGCAGCACCTGCTCAACGACTGGCCGATTACGCATATCGACCAACTCAATCAATCTCACCTAGATACGCTGCTTGCCTTGCGCCCGGAAGTCTTGATAATTGGCACAGGAGAACAACAACATTTTCCAGCCCCCAAATGGTTTGGCTACTGTATTGAGCGCGGGGTTAGCTTAGAAGTAATGAGTAATGCGGCGGCTTGCCGAACCTACAATGTATTAACCACGGAAGAACGCATCGTTGTGCTGGGGTTAATACTAGGTCAGCACATCGCGTGATTTAGCAGGCCTGCTAATTTAGCGGCGATTCGGCCACAAACGATCCGCATGAATTTTACGCCCTTGATGGCGTGCTTCAAAATAAAGTTTAGGTCGCTCTGTGGTCCCAGAACGACCAGAATAAGCAATCGTCTGCCCCGCCTTAACCTGGTCACCTTTGGCCACCACCAACCGGCTATTGTGTGCATACACTGTCAGATAATCCTGCTTATGCCGAATAATCACCATTAAACCAAAGTTACTAATGCTATTTTCAGCATATACCACTTCGCCGCCAGCGACGGCCACAACCTGCGCCCCCTCATCAAGATACACCTCCAACCCTTTTAAACCAGAAGAATCGGCAACATACTCAAAGCGCGCGGTTTGCGCAGTTGGCCACTGCCAATCCAATGGTGCCTTCGCAACATGAGCAGGCCTGCTAGAAAGTGTACTTGGCGCAGGAGAAGACGAAGAGCGAGGAATCACTAAAACCTGTCCCGGATAAATCACATAAGGTGATTTCAAACGATTTGCTCTTGCCAAAGCGCTAAAACGCACACCGCAACGTAGCGCGATATGGCCCAGCGTATCATCTTGGCGCACGGTATAGCGCGCAGAATCACAACCGCGCTTAGTCTGCTGCTGAGCGCTTTCAGTCAAAGGCGACATTGTTTGCGAAGCGCTCGAAACTGCACTATCACGCGCATGGTAGCCCGACACTTGACCACACCCCGCCAACCATAACGTGAGCAAAATCGGCCACCAACGCATCCTTACCTCACTACCAAATAGACAGCCAGCAACGCGACCACACCCCATCCTATCCACTCAACCCAGCGCCGAATATGCGCCTCATAACGCACGCCCCCCCAACGCATTAGCCAAGCGACAAGAAAAAATCGCGCCCCACGCCCAACCAAAGAAGCCATGATAAAGGGCAATAAAGCCATACCGGTTGCACCGGCCGCAATCGTAAACATTTTATAAGGCAACGGACTAAAACCGGCAACAAACACCACCCAAACGCCGTAGTGCTCAAAAAACGCTACAATTTGCTCATATTTCGTTAAATACCCTGCCGACTGTATTAACGGCATCACCCCATCAAGTAGCCACATCCCAATCAAATAACCCAATATCCCGCCCAAGGTAGAGAACAAGGTCGCTATCCAAGCAAAATACATCGCTTGGTTTGGCTTAGCGAGGCTCATCGGCATCAGCATCACATCCGGCGGAATCGGAAAAAATGACGACTCAGTAAAGCTTAACCCCGCCAAATACCAAGGTGCTTTAGCGTGCCCCGCCCAGCGTAAAGCCAAATCATAAAGCGAACCAAATAACCTCATGGAGCCACCCCAGTTTTTAACGGCACAAACACCACATCCGCCAACACCGTCTCAACCACCCCAGTAGCCGTTTTTTCATAACCGACTAATTGCTGCACCTCCTCGCCAATCGGCAAAATGAGGCGCCCGCCTTCTTTTAATTGCGCCAACAGCGTTTGCGGTAACGAAGGCGGAGCTGCCGCGCAAACAATCGCATCATACGGCGCTTGCCGAGTCCAACCCCAATGGCCGTCAGCTAAATTTAACACCACATTATCCAACTCAAGCTGACTGAGCACTTCCGCCGCGCGTTGCTGAAGGGGAGCAATACGCTCAACACTGTACACCCGCTTCGCCAGTAACGCCAACAATGCCGCCTGATAACCTGATCCGGTACCGATATCCAACACCTTATTTAACACACGTCCTGCCCGCACCCATTCTGTCATTTTCGCCACCACCCAAGGTTGCGAAATCGTTTGACCATATCCTATCGGCAGTGCGCAATCCTCATACGAACGATTCGCTAACGCCTCATCCATAAACAAATGCCGCGGCAACACACGCATCGCCTCCAGCACAGCGACATCACGAATGCCCTTTTCCATCAAGCGTGTAATTAATCTATCCCGCGTACGTTGTGAGGTAAAACCGACCCCTTGCGCTCGCATAAATGCCGCATTCGGGTAGTCAGGTTTGATTGTCAAATCAAGTTTTTTCCAAGCCATTCGGTTCTAACCAACGGCGCATCGGCGCCAACATTTCATAGTGAGTTAAATCTATATGCAGCGGTGTGACTGAAACATATCCCGCCTCAACCGCCGCAAAATCAGTACCCTCTCCGGCATCGGCAGCAGCACCGGCCGGCCCTATCCAATACATTGTTCCGCCACGAGGGTCTTGCGCACGCACCACCGGTTCAGACGCATGACGCCGCCCTAACCGCGTCACCTTGATGCCTTTAAGTTGCGCATAAGGCAAATCCGGCACATTGATATTAATAATCGTATTCGCATCCAATGACTGCAACCCGACTTCATCCAATAAATTAACAATGACTTGTGCGGCGCTATCGAAATGCTGATCGCCGCAAAGCGACACGGCAATAGACGGCTTACCCAAAAAACGCCCCTCCATCGCCGCCGCCACCGTACCGGAGTAAAGCACATCATCGCCCATATTGGCCCCCGCATTCACGCCCGAAATCACCATATCAGCCCGATAAGCGAAAGCACCATTAATGCCAAGATGCACACAATCGGTCGGGGTACCGTTGACGCTATAAATCTGTGGCGCGTGTTGCTGCAAGCGTAATGGATCTAACAACGTCAACGAGTGGCTCGATGCACTGCGATTACGATCTGGTGCAATCATGACCAGTTCACGCACCTGTGAATGAGTTTGTAACGCATCGTAAAGCGTGCGGATGCCGGGTGCCAAATAACCATCATCATTGGAAAGCAGGATGCGCATACAATTTAATTCCTTTAAAATAATCGGTATTAAAATAAAAACGAGATTATAAATTGAACGAGGTTTCTGCGGAAGATAAACAGCTTTTTGCCCAAGCTATGAATGGCGTCACCCCGCTGACAGCAACAAATCAAGCCGATATATCACCGCCGAAACTAAAGCGCGCGGGGCGAAAACCAAGATTTATCGCCGAGCGCCCCCCCGTCGGCAGTGCGCACCACACACACCGAGTCAGCGCTGATGAAAAGCTCGAGTTTTACCAAAAAGGCTTTCGTCTACAAGATTTAACGCGCTTACGAAAACGCGTGTTTGAACTCGATGCCAGCTTGGATTTACATGGTGACGACGAATTGAGCGCTCAGCAACGTCTAAGCCACTTTATTCAACACCAGTACCAATTAACACACCGCTATCTGCTTGTCATCCACGGCAAAGGACATAATGCACAAAACGACTACCCGATTTTAAAAAACCTAGTCAATCAACAACTCAGATACTATAAAGAAGTCTTAGCTTTTACCAGCGCACTACCCAAAGACGGAGGGACGGGTGCCGTGTATGTTCTGCTCAAAGCCCACTAGCCCTTACATAGGTCGACCTATCGTGTACGAGTAAAAAGAGTTGATCCTCAAAAATTATTTGAGGTTAAGCGAAGGCCAATCAAGGCACCCATCAATCTAAACGATTAATCGGCAAGGGATTTTCAACGACTTGTGGTAGTTCATCTTCATTTGGCGGTGGCGCGACCACCTGACTCGGCTTTAACTCCAGCAACTTGATAAACACTTCATCGGATCCGATCATGCCTAATTGCTGACGAGCCATGGTTTCAATCGCCAAGGTTCCGCTTTGCAAGTCACGAACTTCGTGTTTAAGAAGCTGATTCTCAGTCGTTTTGAGTTGAATTTGTTCAGTTAACTCATTCAGACGCGCATGAAGCGCAAGATATTCGCCCAAGCCCCCATGAGAAGACAATAGGCGAATCAAGGCAAGAAAAAACAAGACGGCCAAAAAAATCAAAACAACACGCATCCGTCTTGTCAATCCGTTATTTCAGGTTATAAAAAGCGTTCATACCGGGATAAACCGCTTGCTCAGCTAAAGCTTCCTCGATACGAATTAATTGATTGTATTTGGCGATACGATCAGAGCGCGACATCGAGCCTGTTTTGATTTGACCCGCACCAGTTGCTACAGCAATATCCGCAATCGTCGCATCTTCAGTTTCACCCGAGCGATGAGAAATTACCGCAGTATAACCAGCTTCTTTAGCCATTTGAATGGCGTTAAGCGTCTCGGTCAAGGTTCCGATTTGGTTGACTTTAATCAAAATCGAGTTAGCGATACCTTTTTCAATCCCTTCTTTCAAGATTTTAGTATTGGTAACGAATAAATCGTCGCCAACTAACTGTACGCTTTTACCCATTTTTTCAGTTTGCATTTTAAACCCATCCCAATCGCTTTCATCAAAACCGTCTTCGATTGAAATAATCGGATATTTACTGCACCAGTCGGCATAGAAATCGACCATTTGTGCCGAACTAAGGGTACGCCCTTCCGAAGCCAATACATACTGCCCGTCTTTGTATAACTCAGATGCCGCGACATCCAAGGCGATCATAATATCTTTACCAGCAACATAACCGGCTTTTTCGATAGCCTCTAAAATCACCGTAATCGCTTCTTCGTTCGATTTCAAATCCGGAGCAAACCCGCCTTCGTCACCTACCGCGGTATTATAGCCTTTATCGTGCAACACTTTTTTCAACGTATGAAATACTTCCGCGCCATAACGCACCGCCTCTGAAAAGGTCGGCGCCCCAACTGGCACAATCATAAACTCTTGAAAATCCACACTATTATCGGCGTGCTCACCACCATTGATGATATTCATCATCGGCACGGGCATACGATACGTGTCATTTTTAAGATATTCGTATAATGCTTGACCTTTTGATGCCGCCGCCGCTTTTGCCGTCGCCATCGAAACTGCCAAAATCGCGTTGGCGCCCAAGCGCGCTTTATTATGCGTTCCATCCAAATCAATCATAATTTGGTCAATTTTTGCTTGATTCGTTGCATCTTGACCAATCAACGCCTGGCGAATCTCACCATTGACATTATTGACCGCATTTAATACGCCTTTGCCTTGATACTTACTTTTATCGCCATCACGCAATTCAATCGCCTCACGCGAACCGGTTGAAGCACCCGATGGTGACGCAGCGCGCCCAATCGCTCCACACTCTAAAATGACATCTGCTTCGACAGTGGGATTGCCACGTGAGTCGATAATTTGACGCGCTTTGACTTGTTTAATCAATGACATCTTTTCAACCTTTTCAATCAGTTATTATTAAAATTTAATCCACTTTATACTATCAATATGACAGCGGCGTTATGATTCACTCGCGTATCACATAAAATCGTTTTCGATAAAACCGTGCTGTTTAACGGTATCATCCAAAGCTTTTAAAACCTCCAACACCGGCTTTAAACGATGCAATGGCCACATATTTGGACCATCACTTTTGGCATTCATCGGATCAGGATGGGTTTCCATAAACAGCCCAGCAACCCCGGTGGCCACTGCCGCTCTAGCCAAAACCGGCACAAACTCACGTTGCCCACCGGAAGTGGAACCCTGTCCACCAGGCTGCTGTACGGAATGGGTGGCATCAAATACCACCGGACAACCTGTGCGACGCATCGAAGCCAAGCCACGCATATCCGAAATCAGGGTGTTATAACCAAACGAAGTACCCCGATCACACACCATAATCTGCTCATTGCCAACTTCTCGTGCTTTAGCAACCACCTGATCCATATCCCAAGGTGCTTGAAATTGGCCTTTTTTGATATTTACCGGCAGACCTTGGCGACAAACATTTTGGATAAAATTGGTCTGACGCACTAAAAACGCAGGCGTTTGAAGCACATCAACCACATCAGCGACTTCTGTCAACGGCGTATCTTCGTGTACATCGGTTAAAACCGGCACACCAATTTCTTGTTTCACCTTTTGTAAAATACGCAATCCTTCATCGATTCCTAAACCACGAAAACTACTCGTCGAAGAACGATTCGCTTTATCGTAAGATGATTTAAAAATAAAGGGAATGCCTAAGGCAGACGTTAATTCCTTAAGTTGACCGGCCGTATCTATCGCCAATTGCTCAGACTCAATCACACAAGGCCCGGCAATTAAAAATAACGGTTGTTCAATGCCGACCTTAAAACCACATAAATTCATGTTTAATGACCTATTTCTTTTGTTGACGTGCCGCATTGATAAACGCGCTGAATAAGGGATGACCATTACGCGGCGTCGAGGTAAACTCAGGATGAAATTGACACGCCACAAACCAAGGATGATGCGGAATCTCAATCGATTCAACTAAATGGCCGTCTTGAGAATGGGCAGAAAATACCAAGCCTGCTTGTTCTAAACGCGCCACATAGCCTTCGTTCATTTCATAACGATGACGATGACGTTCACGAATCACCGATTTACCATAAATCTGCTCTAAACGACTGCCGGGTTTTAACACGCAGTTTTGCCCACCTAAACGCATCGTACCGCCCAAATCAGACGCTTGATTACGCTCGACCACAGCCCCATTTTCATCGGTCCATTCGGTAATTAATGCCACGACCGGATGAGGTGTATTTGGATTGAGTTCCGTGCTGTGCGCACCCTCTAGGCCTGCTACATGGCGAGCGTACTCGACCACTGCCATTTGCATTCCCAAGCAGATCCCTAAATACGGCTTATTTGACTCACGCGCATACTGAATTGCCGAAATTTTGCCTTCCACACCACGCTCACCAAACCCACCAGGTACCAAAATAGCATCCATGTTTTTTAAACATTTAATACCACTGCGCTCGATTTCTTCGGAATCGATATAGTGAATATTCACTTTCGTACGGGAGTGAATGCCAGCGTGTAACAACGACTCAATTAAAGACTTATACGCTTCAGTTAAATCAACATACTTGCCGACCATGGCAATATCAACGCTCTCGGTCGCATTGAGCTGAGCATCAACTACCGCATCCCAATCTTTTAAATCAATCGGTTTTAAATCGGTCAAACCAAGACGCTTAACCACCAGGCCATCCAAGCCTTGCTCATGCAACATACGCGGCACTTGGTAAATCGATTTCGCATCAAGCGAATTAATTACCGCTTTTTCTTCCACATTGGTAAACAACGCAATTTTACGTTTTTCACCTTCACCCAATGGGATTTCTGAACGGCAAATTAACACATCTGGCTGAATACCGATAGAGCGCAACTCCTTCACCGAATGCTGTGTCGGCTTTGTTTTCACCTCACCGGCAACCGAAATATAAGGCAAAAGTGTTAAGTGCATAAACATCGTATGTTCACGGCCAACTTCCACCCCCATCTGGCGAATGGCCTCTAAAAACGGCAACGATTCAATATCACCAACCGTACCGCCCACTTCTACCAAAGCCACATCTGCCCCTTCAGCGGCTAAACGTATACGATTTTTGATTTCGTCAGTGATATGCGGAATAACCTGCACCGTACCGCCTAAATAATCGCCGCGGCGTTCACGACGTATCACGGTTTCATACACTTGACCAGTTGAAAAACTATTGCGCTTACCGAAGTTACGTTGAACAAAACGTTCATAATGCCCTAAATCCAAATCGGTTTCAGCACCATCATCGGTGACAAATACCTCACCATGCTGAAGCGGGCTCATAGTTCCGGGATCCACATTAATATACGGATCCATTTTGAGCATACTGACTTTCAGTCCCCTTGCTTCCAACAAGGCCCCTAAAGAGGCAGCCGCGATGCCTTTACCTAAAGACGACACCACCCCACCCGTAACGAAAATAAATTTAGTCATTATTCACACTTTGTAGAAAAATTAAGAGATGCCCACAAGCCATGATTATGTGAGTTAGGTTTAGGTCATCTCGAACAGCGTTGTAGATTCAGACTTGCGCGCACCGAATAGAGCCGACGAAAACAAACATAACGCGCGCCCTCAACGAGTCACAATCGAGCGCCCCTAGCAAGAATAAGCCATCCAATAACACGCTTAACCATCTGCGTTTATCGTTTAATCAAGCTAAGCCAACCATTTTCAAGAACTCAGAATGGAGTCGAATTTTAACCTAAAAGGTGTTGCGCTTCAATGAAAGCCGACACTTTTAGCGCCACCTCTCCCTCCTTGGCGGCAAAATTTTTCATCACACGATACCCCACAATCAATGCTAATTCACCATCCACTTCAATAACAGGCCAAAAGGTGCGCTGCCAAGGCGGTATCGCCTGTTGTGCAAACCAGTTTTTCAACCCTGCACAGGTCCGTTCAGCGGCTGAAATATTACGTAAATAAACCTGATGCCCCGCCTCAAACCAAGCCAGTGCCAACCCTTCACCTTCACTGAGCTGCGCTTGCAGGCCATAACGCGATAATTCATCATGCCCCGCTAGTCGAATTCGATAGTTGGCAGGCTCGTTGTGTAAAAAATACAAAAATTGACGATAACGGCGTAATTGGCCATGACCTAATCGGCGAATGGGCTGACGATCGGGCGCAGCCGTAAAGCATTGCGTTTTTAGCCAATTTAAGCAGGCCTGATCCAAACTTATTCCATGATAATGATGAAGCCAATGGCGCAATACCAGCTTTTGCCTCGACCACGACAAGGCCTGCAATGCACGCCAATCAATACGCTGAGCATTATGCGAAATCTGTGACAAATCTAACTGCGCCAGCTGCGCTAACAAATCACGCGCTTCGGCCAAATGCGCGGCTGATTCAGCAATTTTCGTCTCCGCTTGTGGCCAAATTTCCGCCATCAACGGTAATAATTTATGGCGCACAACACTGCGCTGAAAACGCATATCACGATTCATCACATCTTCAACCCAGCTAAGCTGATGACAGGCGGCATAGGCCTGCAAATCGGCACGTGTCAATCCTAACAACGGACGATATAACCAAGCAGGATGGGTATTATTTAACCGACGCTGCGGCGGCATAGCCGCTAAACCGTTGACCCCCGCGCCCCGCAACAAATTTAAACAAAAAGTTTCCGCCTGATCACGCTGGTGGTGGGCTGTACAGATACCATCATGCGGACCTAACTGCTGTGCAAAAGCTTGATAACGCGCGTTACGCGCACGCGCCTCGATATTGCTATCGCCCTTAAGCGCAACACGCACCACAACCAGTTCCACCCCTAAGCATTGACACTGCCGCTGACAATGCTCAACCCATTCATCAGCGTGCGCTTGCAACCCGTGATGGATGTGAATCGCCTTAATTGAGCGATGCGTTGGACGTAACTGAACTAAGGCGTCTAACAAAACTGTGGAATCCAACCCGCCGCTATAGGCGACCCACAAGGTATCGCAATGGTGTTGCGCATAAAAATCAGAAATAGCGCTATACACGCGCGCCAAAGCTTCCATTAATATTTAACCCATAAAAAAAGCGCTCTTCGCGCCTTTTATGTCTACCATATTTACACTAAGCCACATCAAATTGACCATAGCCCATATAGCGCTGATAACGCGCCTCTACCAATTTATCGACCGGTTGTGTTTTATAGGCATTAAGTTGTTCCAATAGGGCTTTTTTCAAGTTCGCTGCCGCCAGCTCAGGTTGACGGTGCGCCCCGCCAATCGGCTCCTCAATCACAACATCAACCAACCCCAACTGCTTTAACTTGGTTGCTGTTAAGCCCAGTGCCGCCGCCGCATCCGGCGCATTCGCCGCACTTTTCCATAAAATAGACGCACAGCCTTCAGGTGAAATAACCGAATAAGTGCTGTATTGCATCATCATCGTAACATCACCCACACCTATCGCCAGCGCGCCACCGGAGCCGCCCTCACCGATAACGGTACAAATAATCGGCACCCTCAGCTCCGCCATTTCAATTAAGTTACGCGCAATCGCTTCACTTTGTCCCCGTTCTTCCGCATCAATCCCCGGATAAGCCCCAGGCGTATCAATAAACGTAACAATCGGCAAATTAAAACGTTCCGCCATTTTCATTAAACGTAGCGCTTTACGATATCCCTCTGGGCGCGGCATGCCAAAATTACGGCGAATTTTTTCTTTGGTATCACGACCCTTTTGCTGGCCGATAACCATCACCGATTGACCATCGATGCGTGCCAAGCCTCCGACTATCGCCGCATCATCAGCAAACGCCCGATCACCGTGTAATTCGGTAAACTCAGTAAAAATATGCTTTATGTAATCCAGTAGATAAGGCCGTTGCGGATGGCGCGCTAATTGCGAAATTTGCCAATCACTTAGGTTTTTGAATATAGACTGAGTGAGGGTTTGGCTTTTTTGCTCAAGCGCGGAGATTTCTTTCAACAAATCAAAATCTTGCCCACCTTCCAAACGACGCAACTCCTCAATTTTTGCCTCGAGTTCAGCGATCGGCTGCTCAAAATCTAAAAAATCTAATTTCATGGATCAATCCTAAATGAATGAACAAATTCTGCGTATTCTACCAAACTTTAACGCCTTTCATCGACTTTAACCTCACCGCCAAAGCCGTTATAATGGTCGGCCATTTAAAATTAAAGGAGACCTTAATATGTTTAAGGCAGCACTTCCCCTTAGCGCAGGCGCGCTGGTTTTACTCAGTAGCGCAAACGTCATGGCTGAACAAAAGCTAGGGTGGCACGGTTCCGGCGAAGCTGGCTATAACGGTAAAACGGGCAACACGGTTAGTGAAAACATTTTTGCACGCCTTAAAGTCAATCATTCGACACAAAAAACCGAATTTAAAAGCCTCGCTGAGGTAGAAAACAAATCCGAATCAAATATTCGCACCAGCGAACGTTATGTATTAGATTTACAAGGCAACTACTACTTTAGCGAACAACGCGACTACTACAGCTTTGCTAACGCCCGCGGTGAAAAAGACCGTTTTGCCGATATTGACCTCGACTATACGCTCACCGTTGGTTTGGGTAAGGAACTGATCAAAACCGAAACAACCCATCTCGCCGGCGAAGCGGGTGTGGGTTACCAAGATGTGACCTACTTGCAAGCTAAGCAAAATAACTTTAACCAAGCCAGTTTTCGTGCCAAGCTCGACTTCAAACACGCGTTTAATGACATTATCAGCTTTAACCAAGACGCGCTGTATTTTGCTGGTGACAAACAATACAAAATTGAAACCAATACCAGCTTACAAGCCGCGCTTAACTCACGTTTTTCAGTGAGTGCGGGGTATAAATACCGCTACACCTCTAAACCCGCTGCAGGTAAGAAAAAAGAAGACGGCGAAACCCTTATTTCATTAATTTATAAGTTCTAATCGCTCGGCGCGTATTCAATACGCGCCATTCATCAAGCTTGATCTAATTTTATTTTTCAACTACCAAGTTACGCTGTTTTAAACGATAAATAATTACGGCTTTGAACGCTTACAACCCCAAAAAACCTACAACAGGATAACTGCATTTAGAATAACCTAACACTTTCAGGGGGTAACCGTTATGTTTTCCTAATGCGATGTCATTGCATTAAAAAAATAGCCCACAGCGTGATTCTCAGCCGAACAATGAGCGATTGAGCTAAGTTAAAGGTAAAACGCCGCTTTGGCTTTGCCCGCCTGTATATAGGCAGCCAACATCGCCTGATGGCGCGCGCTATGATCAAACGCCGCTTGCCCCAAAGCTATTCCCCACGCGACTTGCTCGCCGCTGAAATGCTGCTCAACGCGCGTTAAAGTCGTTGCGCCAAACAGTTTTAGCAGGCCTGGTTGATACGCTGCATAATCAAGATCATCAAGCTTAATTTCTAACATTAAGCTAAACGCCTCAAACACTTTCGCCATCGGTTTTTCAGGATGTGCAAATGCCTTAGCGATCTGCAACGCTTCAAATGCTTCATACCAATCCTGCTTTGCCAACTGTAGCCAAAAACGCAAATCCGCAATTTTTAAATCCGCCCAGTCGCTACCCGCATCCGGCATTAAGCCAATAAGCGAAGCCACACCTTGATGATCGCTAAATCCAATTTCATCAATAATGTCCAATACCGATTGCGCCGTGGCGCTATCAACAAACGCATCCAACGCTTGGCGCAAACGCCGACCATCATTTTGATTTTTTACCAACAGCTCATCTAAAGGATAGACCTCCGACATCCCGGGCACAATCAAGCGGCAGGCATCAAATCCGTAATGTGCATAATCCCCCACATATACGCGATAGCCTAATGACTCAGCCAACTGCACTAAAAACGTCCACTGCTGAGTGCAAGTCCCCACCCAATTCCAATCAACAAACTCAAAATCGGCCTCATTGGCTAAAAAACGTGCATGAAGCAAACCACTCGAATCGATAAAATGATTTTCTAGGTTCTCTGCCTCCGCCACAGCCTGCACATCAAAAGTCGGCACTTGAAAACCGTCTAAAAACGTTAAATGACGGCCCTGCAAAGACTCGGTTAGCGCCCGCTCCAGCGCCACTTCAAACAAAGGATGCGCCCCAAAAGAGGCAAAGCAACGACCTTGCGCCGTATCAAACAACGTCACATTAATCACCGGAAACTGGCCACCTAACGACGCATCACGCACACTCACCGCTAACCCTTGTTCAGCGAGCGCACTCAATGCGCTCAATACTGCAGGGAAACGCGCCAGCACCGCTTGCGGCACCTCAGGTAAACACAAATTTTCGCGCAGTATTTTATTTTTCACCCAACGCTCAAAAATCTCCGACAACCCCTGCACATAAGCCTCTTCTGCCGTATTACCCGCAGATAATCCATTACTGGCATACAAGTTACTTAACAGATTCATTGGAAAATAAACGATTTTATTGCTTGATGTATCGCGCAAAGGTAACGCACGGATAAGCGGCGTATCATCATTAAAACTATACAAGTGTTCCGCCATCCACTCTTGATGCGGATCATACATCGCCCACAAATCCGGGGTTAAACAAGCCCGGAAATCGGCGGCATTAAAGATTTTTTCATGCGGATAATATAACCAGGCCTGCTGATTTTCTAACGCCGGTTGCAAGTAATAATCCGAAAAAAAGTAATTCGTCGATAATCGTTCCAAATACTCACCAAGCGCACTGGCAAGCGTTGCTTTTTCGCTGGCACCTTTACCGTTGGTAAATAAGCCCGGACAAGCACGATCAAAAATATGCAATGAGTAAATATTTTCTACTGGATTTAATCCGTTCGCCTGCTGAATTTGAATGCCTTGCTGCTGCAAAATAGTTTGCATATAGCTAATTGACTGCTCTAAACTCGCCTCTTTACCCTTAATAAACGTCACTTCACTCATGCTGCTCCCCTTTGCTTGTTAGCTTATACCTCGCCACCTAGACGCTTGATATTTTTTATTGATTTAGCGATAAATATTTTTTGATTCTTTTTCCACAATTAATCATTACAATGAAAAGCCTATCATCCAAAAAACAGGGAGTTTACCATGAAAAAAACCGCTTTATTATTAGGTAGTGCGTTAATGCTGGGCGCCAGCCCCTACAGCTTTGCCGCTGGCGACATCGCTGCAGGAAAGCAACTCCATGACGATGCAAATTGTATGCGTTGTCATGCCGCTCAACCTTACAACCCGACCAAAACAGATACCTACGAAAAACTGGTAAAGGCCGTTAGCTTTTGTAATACCAACCTCAATACCGGCTGGTTTGATGACGAAGTAGAACAGGTTGCCGCCTATCTTAACGACGCCTTTTACAAACTCAAAAAATAACCTGCGCGTGCCTAGATTAAACCTAGGCGCGCAATTTCAAGCTTTGCTTAAATTTTGGGTCTACCCAACGCTTCAAGCTTGCCTGTCATCGCTTCTACGGCTTTAGGATCCGCCTCATCTAGCTTTTCATATAACTGATCAAACGCATCGTCCACTAATTTATCAATCGCTAAAATTAAAAAATAGGTGCGCATAGACTGCTTAATTTCGGCCTTATCTCGCGGCTTGCTGCGCCAATGTGCCTCCAAATCCGGATCTTGTTTAAATAAAGTGATTATCTGATCTAAATATTGATTAATACGCGTGACGGTTTCATAAGGCCAATAAGGCCGCCCCCAGCCGTCCTCGTAAAACGCATAGCGATGGGCAATCGCCAAATCGTAGGCATCCGCCATCTGCTCCAAGCCTATCGACTGCCCATCGGCTTGCGCACGACGCAAACGCTCGACCGGTAAAATCGGCGCATCCGATAGCCAACGCCCAAATACAACCCAATTATTATTACGCTCAATATATTCATGCTGCGCTTCACGATACGGACGAACCCGCTCTTGCGCAACAATAAATTCCAACCCTTTTTGATCGAGTTGACGAGTATCCTGCCATAGCTCCCAGCCCTTGCCATAGTGACTATCGCCATTGCCCACCGCCACCGGCTGACAGAACGCACCATAATCATGACCTTTTACATAATCTTGTACCTGAATTTGATAATCACCGTTATCCAAACGCCGACTCACCGTGCCAACAATAAACGCATCCTCTTTAATTGTGGTAGAGGGAATGCCAACAAACACCGTATCGCCAACGCTAAAGACATTCGCCAACAACGAAAAGCTCGCTATCGATAAACAAAAGCCAAACAGCATGCCTCTCATCTTCATGCGCTATCCCCATTCAGCTTAACGGCTAAAACATCACAATGGGCATTATGCGAGACCGTATCAGTCGTTGAACCAATCAGCCGCTCAATACCAGACAATCCTCGACGCCCCATCACGATCAAGTCGGCCTTAATCGCTTGGGCATGTTCCACAATATCCACGCGCGGAATACCCGCAATCACGCTAGAGCTCACCTCACTCAACCCTTCGTTCGCAAGCAGCTGCGTTAAACGCTCACGCGCTGCTTGATAGATTTTTTCGCCCATTTGTTCATCCCATATCCCCGGCATACCGGTTATAGCCACATCTTCTAATACCGGATAAGTCGGCACCTCACACACATGAACAACCTGTAACTCGGCTTGATAAAGCTGCGCTAATTGACGAGCGCGGCGTAATGCCAACGCACTGTTTTGCGAGAAGTCGATAGCGACAAGCAGCGTTTGATAATGGTGCATAAGATTTCCTTTTTTTCACAAAATCTGTGGATAAAATTGTTGGCAAACGTTTGAATTCGGCAAAATTGTCAATAAAGTCTAGTGCCTATTGGCCCCTGCTCAAAATTTAAGCAAACACAGCCCTATACAAGCGCAACCGCGACCAAATCAAGCCTAGGTCACTGAGGCGCGTAAATAAACCGGTTGGGGTACGGCCTGCGAAATTAAGCAGGCCTGATTCAAGCGTTGTAATGCCAAACGCGCGACTGAACGCGCGTGCGGACAGGCATCTAGCCAGTAATCAGCTTGGGCGACCAACGACGGATAGGCTTGGGTAATGTCGCCAACGCCGTGTGCGCCTCTGAGCAGATCGAGCACTTGTGTCTGCGCGAGCAAACTAGGCGTGGAGGCTGACACACACTCACCCAGCGAATTAAAAACGACTTGCTGCGTATAAACCTCGCCCATTCGGGCATCCAAGCACGCTACCCACTGGGTTTGGCCACTAAACTCAAAAGCCTGATACGCCAGTGCCTCTAACGACGAAATCGCCACCACTGGTTTATGCCAGCCAAATGCTAAACCCTGAATGACCCCAGCAGCAATACGCAAGCCAGTAAAAGCGCCCGGCCCCTCACCAAAAGCAAGCGCATCAAGCTGCGACGGCTGCAAAGCAGTATCGGCCAACGCTTGTTGAATCATCGGCAACATTAATTTAGCGTGCTGTTGTGGCGCAAACTCTGTCTTATGATAATCGATACCCGCGCCCTGTATACTGACGGCACAATTTGCTGTTGAACTTTCAATCGCCAAAACAATACTCATGTTACTCCTTGTTTTAATAAGTCTATCGCCGCCTCAGGTTCATAAATCCACGGAAAATCCGGTAAACTTTTAACAATGCCGCGTCCATACGCTTTGCTCGTCAAGCGCGGATCACACAAGATTAATACTCCGCGATCCTGTGGATCACGAATCAAACGTCCACACCCCTGCTTTAGCGCCATAATCGCTTGCGGCAACTGAAAGTGGGCAAATGCGCTCAACCCCTTTTGCTTAAGGTAGGCCTCACGTGCTTGCACCAGCGGATCATCCGGCGGTATAAAGGGAATGCGATCAATTAACACCAACTGCAGTGCTTGTCCGCGCACATCAACTCCTTCCCAAAAGCTACTGGTACCCAACAGCAAACCCGATTTGGCTTGTTTAAAGCGCTCCAACAACACGTGTTTGGGCGCCTCCCCTTGCACCAACAACTCGCCAGGCCAATGCTTTTCTAAAACAGCGCGCGCCTCATTTAACGCACGAAAGCTGGTAAATAGAAAAAAAGCACGTCCTTGACTCGCTTTTAATAAAGGCCAAGCTGCACGCAAACAAATTGATGTAACGCTCATCTGCGGGTTCCGGCAGGCCAACGGGGTGATAAATATAACCCTGCTCAGCATAATTAAACGGACTGGGCCAAATCGCTGTTTGCGCATCATACAGCCCTAAACGCTGTAAAAAGAAATCAAACTGCGTGCCTACAGTAAGCGTAGCCGAGGTAAACACCCACGCTCCCCCTAGCTGATTGCGCTGACGCTTGAACGGATCCGCTACGCTCAACGGGGTCAAATTGAGCTTAAAACGTGCTTGAGACGACTCCGCCCAGCGCACCTCTGTGTCTTTTTCAGTTTCAATCCATAGACGTAACTGCTGCTCAAAATCTTGAGCACGTTTAGCCACCGCCGCAATCAACTTACCGCGATTTTCCAAGGCTTTTAACTGCTCACCAAGTAACGCCAAATGATTTAACGTGCGCTGAATGGCCTGCATAAACAGTGCAGATTGCGACAACCCCTCCCAAGTCCAACGTTTTTCCCACTTACCCAGCGCATCGTTAACCAACTTGATTTGTTCAACAAATAAATCAAGTTGGTTGATAACCTCTTGCGACTCCGGCGACTCTTGCTCTTTCGCCTGCTTTACATCACGCACCCACTCTTCTAACTGGTGGCGCGAAATTGAAAAGCCTAAAAACTGCGCCGCAATATCTGCCAACTGGTGCGCTTCATCAAAAATATATACATCCGCCTGCGGCAATAACTCGCCAAACCCTTGTTCGCGCAAAGCCAAATCTGCACAAAATAGATGATGATTCACCACGAGTACCTGTGCATCCGTCGCGGCTTGCTTTATTTGCGGATAAAAACAATCCGACTCTTTACCGCAACCGGCCACTTGGCAAAACTCCAAACGAGCGCACACCTTACGCAACAGCGGCTCCTGCTCATCCAAATCGACACATTCAGCCAAATCACCGGTCTTTGTGTTATCCCGCCAAGCCCGAATCACGGCAAGTTTTTTCCAATCGTCCCGACTATTTGATGTTTGTGTTTCAGCAAGCTCAAGACGTTGCGCACAAAGATAGTTTTCACGCCCTTTAAACAACATATAACGCCCATTGAAAGCCGTCAGTTTGCTAAGTAAGGGTAAATCTTTATCAACGAGTTGTTGTTGCAGATTCTTCGTTGCGGTAGAAATAATAATCTTTTTATTCGACAACAGCGCCGGAACTAAATACGCAAAGGTTTTCCCCGTACCGGTACCGGCCTCAACCACTAAATCGATATCATCCAGAATCGCTTGCGCAATTTTTTGCGCCATTTCTACCTGTGCATCACGCACAGCAAAGCCTTCTACTGCCTGTTGGAGATCACCCTGTTGACTAAAAAACGCCTTTACATCTGCTGTTAGCGTCATAAATTCACTATCACCTTGTTTGCCTAGCGCTATGTGCGCCCAAGCGCTATCGCCTTTTGATAGCACAAAAAGGATAAGGATAGCTAAATATGGATTTATTTCAATCAAAATTCATAACGTGACTAGACAAATGCCACAGGGGTCAGTAGAATTCGCGTTTCAAATTTGAACCGAGTGTTTTCACTCACTTAACCTAGGTATAAACTATGAAAATTTTATCATCATTAAAATCAGCTAAAACCCGCCACAAAGATTGTCAAGTTGTACGTCGTCGCGGGAAGGTATATGTGATCTGCAAAACCAATCCAAAGTTCAAAGCTCGTCAACGTTAATTTCTAACGCTGATAAAAAAACCGTCCTGATCAGACGGTTTTTTTTTATCTTTTTTCGCTTTTATATGGTTTAAGGTCTGTTGACAATTCACCTTTGAACTGCGATGACACGAAGTTTTTAAGAATTAAGCCATTGTTTTTTGTAGATATTTGATTGCAGGGTAAATTTAAATTGCAATGATTATTTGAAACTGCGTTTTATTTATCAATCAGTTAAATCGAAATGTAAACAAACTTTAGCAGGCCTGCTAAACCTGCTATTTACTCAAAACGATTAGGCTAGATGCGGAAAATCACGCTGAACTTGATGAAGCGTTTTTACTATTAAATCGGTATCCACCTTACCAATAAAATAATTAGCCCCCATCTCCAATACCTCACGACTGTTATTATCGCTGGTCATAGAGGTATGAACGATAATAGGAAAATGGCGGGTTCTTGGATCCTTACGTAACTCCTTAATCACCGTATGGCCGGAGGCAACCGGCATCTCCAAATCGGTAAAAATAACCGAAACATCATCGAGATTATCCAAACCGGCAATATAATCCAACAACAAACGACCATTATCAAAACCCATCGACTCTAAACCAATTTGTTCAAACACCATTTTCATGTACTTTTGAATAGACTTACTATCCTCGGCAAACAAAATTCTACGCGAACGCATTGTGGCACTGAGGTTAATTTCGTTTTTATCAACGTCTTTCGCCGAAGAAAAAATTTTCTTCGCCATCACCGGCATCGCCTCAATCAACAGTTTTTCAATATCCAAAATATAACACAGCGTATCACTGCCTTCTAAATACGTATGGTTGACGATTTGGTTGCGATTAACATCCACATTGTAATTACCCGCCGGATGAATATCTGTCCACTCTTTTTCTTCTACACCATGAATATGTGCAACACGTAGACCAATAAAATTTCGACTAAAATCCGCCACGATAATAATCGACTTTTCACGCTCCTCGTCGGTCATCGCAAACCCCATCCATTTGGGTAAATCAATCACCGGCAAATAGGTTCCGCGCAACTCGATCATTCCTTCTATTAAAGGGTTAGCGTCCGGCATTTCCGATACCGGATAGGCGCGCGCCTCTAGCACTTCACGGACCTTAAAAACATTCATCCCATAATAAGATGGTTCACGCATCCCCTCATGCGGAAAACGAACCTGAAAAATCATCAGGCTCATTTGGTTGTTTTTGCTTAAGTTGGCGGTTTTTTCAATTTGCTCAAGCGTTGTACTCATACGACACCTTTTCACGGTTAAGTTGGATATAGCGGTTATCTTAATGGGAATTGAGAGATATAAAAAGATTAATCCACTATTTTTCGTCGAATGTTCAGGGTAACAACCTGATCAAGTTCCAATTCAGTAAATAGTCATTATTGCATTTTTAGAATATTTTGCACAGGCTTAAAACTATGACGATAACCTTCAATCAAGCCATAACGCGCAATAGCCGCCAAGTGCGCTGGAGTTGGATATCCCTTATGCTTATCAAACCCATAGTGCGGATAGCGTTTGTGCAACGCATACATCTGCTCATCGCGATAGACTTTAGCCAAAATAGAAGCTGCGCTAATTTCGGCCACTTTCGCATCCCCTTTAATAATAGGAATGCAGGCACACTCTAGCCTAGGGCAACGATTGCCATCGACCAGTACTTGGCTAAACGGCAACGCAATCGCTGACACCGCCTCACGCATGGCTAACATCGTTGCTTGCAAAATATTGAGCGCATCGATTTTGTCCGGCCCAATCGCAACCACACTAAACGCCAAGGCCTGCTGTTTGATTTGCTCAGCCAATTCAACACGTCTTTTTTCAGACAGCTTTTTCGAATCCGTTAGCACGAGTGTGCAATCTTGTGGCAATACCACAGCTGCCGCTACAACATCGCCAATCAATGGTCCACGCCCCACCTCGTCCACCCCCACTTGATCGCCCGGTGTGTTAATCCATTGTGTGGGAAACAACCTCGATTGCTGCATTATGCTTGACACCAGCCTACAATCGCCTGTGCTGCCAAGGCAGCGGAGTCTTGGCGCAACTGCGCACGCTGCTGCATAAACGCTGTTATCTGCTGTTCCCGTCGCTTGTTATCGACAACAAGACGCCCCAATTCCAGTGCTAACTTTTCAGGGCTCGCCTCGTGCTGAATCAACTCTACAACTAATGACTGCTGCGCCAAAATATTGGGCAAACCAATCCAGCGCGAAATCGCCATGCGTTTCATAATCCAATAAGTGAGTGGGTGGAGTTTTATCGCAATGACCATAGGACGTAACAACAAGGCCGTTTGTAAGGTCGCCGTACCGGATGTAACAATAAGCTGATCCGACGCCTCAATAACTAAAGAAGCCTGCTGATCGATAAGATGGTAGCGCAGTTTAGCGCCATAACGCTCAAATGCTTGTTGAATGCGAGTACGCGCACGTTGATGAACACAAGGCACAATAAACTGCATATCCGGATAAATGAGCGCCAGCTGCTTCGCCGCCAACACATACACATCAGCCATGCGCTCGATTTCACTCATACGTGAACCCGGCAACAAACCCGTGTAAGAGCCAGTTTGAGACAAATTTAATGCCTTTCTTGCTTCTCCCGAGTTTGGCGCAAGCGCGACTTGGTTAGCCAAAGGATGTCCGACAAAACACACCGGAATGTCATACCTTTGATAAATCGGAACCTCAAACGGGAATAAAACCAACATACCGTCGATTGACTGCTTAATTTTTACAAGACGATTTTCGCGCCACGCCCAGACAGATGGACTGACATAATGAAAAGTTTTAATTCCATTGCGCTTGAGTTTACGCGCAACGTAAAAATTAAAATCCGGCGCATCAATACCAATAAACGCGGTAGGCTTAAGCGCGAGTAAATTTTGTAACAACTGATATCGCAAACTTAGAAGGCCGGGTAAATGACGCAAGACCTCAAATAACCCCATAACCGACAAACGTTCCATCGCAAACCAACTTTCCAACCCTTCCGCTTGCATTCGCTCGCCACCGATGCCCACAAAACGCGCGGTTGGATAATGCTGCTTCAGGCCGCGAATTAGGTCTGCACCCAACAAGTCGCCGGACACTTCACCAGCAACCAATGCGAAAACAGGGGAGATAGGCGCTGTCATCTAACTAGCGAACAATACCGCGCTGCGCGGCTTGCAAAAATGAAATCAATTTAGATAAGGTTTGACGCGAATCATTCAACTGCACGATGGCCTCTATCGCTTGATCCAAGCGATAGCCGGAACGATACAAAGCTCGATACGCTTTTTTAACCAAACTCAGCTGCTCAGCATCATATCCACGCCGCTTCAAACCCTCTAGGTTAATACCACGTGGCTGAGCTAAATTTCCCGACACGACAACATAATTAGGTACATCCTGATTTATCACACTTCCCATACCGCAAAAACTATGCTCGCCAATTTGACAATACTGATGAACTAGAGTGTAGCCACCTAAAATCGCCCAATCCTGAACAATAACGTGTCCGGCCAGCGCAGCGGCATTCGCAAAAATCGTGTGATTACCCACGACACAATCATGCGCAATATGAACCCCGGCCATAATCCAATTATCGTTACCGATGCGGGTTTCACCCCGATCCTGTATCGTACCGCGGTTAATAGTGACATTTTCTCGAATCGTATTGCGATCCCCAATCACCAGTGTCGTTGGCTCATGACGGTATTTTTTGTCTTGCGGATCACCGCCGATCGAACAAAAAGAATACAATCGATTATATTCACCAATTTTTGTCGGACCATTAATCACCACGTGCGAATCAATTACACAACCGGCGCCAATTTCCACATCGGCACCAATAACACAATACGCACCCACCGTAACGTCGTCAGCCAGTTTGGCACTTGAATCAATAAGGGCTGTTGGGTGAATCACGGCTATACCTTTCTTTCCGCACACAATAAATCAGCTGAAGCGATCACTTTACCATCAATACGCGTTTCACAAACAAACTTCCAAATACCTCGCTTGTTGCCCGTTGTACGCACTTCAAAATCTAAACGATCGCCTGGTACCGCCGGTTGACGAAAACGACAATTATCAACCGCGGCAAGATAATACATGGAATTACCATCGGGCTTGACCTCTTGCGTTTTGAACGCCAAAATTCCAGTACATTGCGCCATTGCTTCAATAATCATTACCCCAGGCATGATAGGATTATTTGGGAAATGGCCAGTAAACTGAGGTTCGTTGTAAGTGATATTTTTATAGGCTTTTAAATACTCACCTGCTTCAAATTCAGTCACACGATCTACAAGTAAAAACGGATAACGATGCGGTAGATATTCAAATATATCTTTAATATTTAGCATAAAAATTTCCAATCTTAATTATTATCTTATCGTTTAACATATCAACTCCATACCACGTCTGCGCGCATCGACTGTAGCCATATTTGTAATTAGGTGGTTTATTTCCCCAGCTTGCTTTCTAGATCAGCTACACGTTTTTGCAAGGTTTTTAAGCGCTCAGACATTTTAGCCAAGTTCTTAACATAAATCGTATTCTTCTGCCAATCGGCAATAGGAATCGCAGGTAAACCAGCATACACGCCAGACTGATGAATGGAGTGGGTCACGGCTGCCCGCCCCATCAGAGTAACGTTATCTGCAATTTCGACATGACCCGCGGTCGCGGTCTGACCAGCAAACACACAATTCTTACCGATACGAGTACTACCGGAAATGCCAGTAAACGCCGCCATCGCCCCGCCCGAACCAAAATGCACATTATGACCAAGATGCACCAAATTATCGATAATGCAATAGTCCTCTACCACCGTATCCTCGAGTGCACCTCTATCAATGGTCGAATTATTACCAATCGATACATAATTGCCAATCACAACACGTCCAAGCTGCGGTATCTTGATCCATTTTTCATTATGTTTAGCCCAACCAAAACCGTCGCCGCCGATCACCGCACCCGACTTTATAAAGCAATTCGCGCCGATAACGCAATCATGCATCACCGTAACATTCGGATATAAACGCGTATTAGCACCGATACACACGCCCGATTCTAATACACACCCCGCGCCAATAATCACCCCCTGCGCCAAACTGACACCGGACTCAATCACCACATTTGGGCCGATCACACACTGCGAGGGCAGCGCCACATCCGGTGCAATCAACGCAGAATGATGAACGCTACTTGACCAATGTTCAGTGTAAAGCTGCTGCGCACAATACGCATAAGCCGCATAAGGATTGGAAACAATAATTGCATTAGTTGGACAAAGGTCCGCCATCTCCGGCTTTAACAACACCACCGAGGCTTGAGTTGTCGGCAAGTCTTTTTTATAGGCATCATCGCTCAAAAAAGACAACTGCCCCGCCACGGCTTTATCTAAGGGAGCCACACCACTTACTTCAAGCTCAGCCGAACCTTTCAATTCACAGGGAAGACCATTTTGCGCCAAGTGCGCGACCAGTTGTGCCAACGTCTGAACACTTGACATACTCACCTCGTTTAACGATTAAAGCCAGTCTGTTGCTTATTAAACTCTTTTGCTAAAAAATCCAAAACCGCTTGCGTAATGTCTACGCGATTATTTGTATAGGCTATACCTTCATAGAGAATTAAATCATACGATTGCGTTGTGCCTATCTCACGAATTGCCATATTCACCAAACCCTGTAAATTGGCTAATTCTTCATTACGGCGAATATTAAGCAACTCTTGAATATCATTACGCTTACGCTGAATTTCGCGAGTTAGCATCGCAATTTCACGGTCTTTCGCATTTAATTGCGCCTCACTCATCGCCAAACGATTACGTTGTAAATCGTTTTGCTCTTTTTCTAGTTGCTCATTAAGTTTCACTAACTCAGACTGCTGTGGTGCAAATTCACGCTCAAGACCTGAGCTTGCCGCTTTCGCTTGCGGGGCTTGCTCCAAAATCAACCCCACATTCACCACGCCAATCTTAACCCCTGTATTCGCTGCTGCCGACCCCATCATCGCCATCGTCAACAAACCAACACCCAATAAACGCTTAGAAAAAAGAAGCATATTGAATTTTCCCAATCTTAAATAAAAAACCCGTTAATCATAAACCATCTCTGCAAGCGATGTAAGCGCAATATGGCGCTTTTGCTAGAAAGGGACACCTAAACTAAATTGAAAACTTTGTAACTTGTCCGATTTCTCATAATTAATCGGCTGCGCAAAACTGAAAGCCAACGGACCGACTGGCGTTAGCCAAGAAACAGATAAGCCGGTTGAGGTTCGCAACTGATCAAATTTAACCTGCTCTACGCCCTTAAACACATTCCCCATATCAAAAAACCAACTCATACGAATATTTGAAGAGTCGGTAATAAACGGCATCGGAAATACGATTTCAGCGGAACCGAGGGTACGCACATCACCGCCCTTTGGTCGATCCGACCCATCTGTTGTTAGATTATAATACTCCCCCAAAGAATTGGGTTCATAACCCCTGACCGAGCCAATACCACCGGCATAAAAACGCTCGTAGAACGGCAGCGCTTTCAAATCACCATACCCGGCACCATACGCCGCCATCCCGGTTAATTTAAGTGTAAAATTTTTACTTAAAGGATAGTACCACTTCTCCTCGGCATACAATTTGAAGAACGTTATCTTCGATGAGCCTGGGACCACCGTTTCTAACGACAAACTGGCGATTTGACCTTTGCTTGGGAAATAGAACGAATTACGACTGTCATAACGCCAACCGGTATTAAAACGTAAAGAAGTATCATCCTTACCATACTGATTCACGTGTGAAGTACAGTCATTAAAAGCTTGACACTTTAGTGTTTGCGTCATGACGGTCAAACCAAAGTTTAATCGTGTCAAATCTGAAGTTGGATAAGCAATATTGGTGCGAACGCCCATATTATCGATATGATAATCGGCAATATCTAAACGGCTGGCATCGAGCTGGGTTAAAAACACACCGGCACCAAATCCAATACCATCATCAGTGAAGTACGGATTAAAAAAGCCTATATCTGCCGATGTCGTCGAAGCACTTTTGCTTGCGGTAAGGTTTACCTCATTCCCTGAACCTAAAAAGTTTCGTTCAGCAATACCAAGGTTGAAGCTAACGCCATCAAGTTGTGAATAACCCACGCCCGCGGTAAACGAACCCGTTGGCTGTTCTTCAACCACAACAACCAAATCTACCTCGTCTTCAGATACGCGGCGCGTTTCAATATCCACTTTTGAAAAATACCCCAGCCGATTTAAGCGCTCAGTGGATTGACGCACAAGTGCCAATGAATAAGGTGCACTTTCAAGCTGACGCACTTCGCGGCGCAACACATGATCACGTGTGCGTGTATTACCCTCTACCTCAATCTTACGCACATACACTCGATTTTTCGGTTCAATATAAAAATTCAGATCAACTAAGCGTTTTTCCGGCATTAATTCCGTACCCGGTTCAACCAAAGCAAACGCGTAGCCCTCTTCGCTTAATCTATCCTGAATCGCACTCACTGCCGCCACAATTTTACTGCGTGAAAAGAGTTCGCCCGTTTTAAGGTTTACTAGTTGCTGCAACTGCTCATCGTTCAGCTTTGTTTCACCGCTAAACTCAATGGTATTTAACCGATACTGAGGCCCTTCAGTCATGCTTGCGGTAATAAACACTTTAGTTTTATCCGGCGATAATGACACCTGAGAAGAATCAATATTAAACTCGGCAAAACCGCGATCCATATAAAATGAGCGCAAGGTTTCCAAATCAGATTGCAACTTAGGACGCGCATATTTATCACCACTGCCGATAATCACGCTTTCAGACAACAAAAACAATTCTTTAAGTCGCTCATCTGAATAACTTTCGTTACCGACAAGCGTAATACGCTCAATACTCGCCGCCTCACCCTCATCGACTTCAATTTTGATTTCAACGCGATTGCGCGGCAACACCGTTGGCGTAATCTTCACATCGGCTGCATAATACCCCTGATTATGATATTGGCGTTTTAAATCTAAAATAACCCGATCCATTTCAATCGCATTAAAAATCTTACCCTGCTTAATGCCTAACGCATCGAGCGCCTTTTTTAAATCATCAGTTTTGATAAGGCGGTTGCCCTCCATTTTCACCTCTGAAATAGACGGACGCTCCACCACCTTAATCACCAGCTGATCGTTATCGCCGCGAAATAAAGCAATGTCCTGAAAAAAGCCTGTGCGATACAACGCTTTTAAGCTCGCTTGCTGCTGCTCCGGCGTCATCCTATCACCGACACTCACCGGTAAATACGTGTAGACCGTTTCGTAACCGATACGCTCAATCCCTTCAATCGCCACGTCTTTTATCACAAAACTGTCGGCCAATACGGGCAACGATGCACCCATTCCCAATAACGACAGAGCCATCGCCAGTCTTTTCTTTGTCAAAATGTTCAAGGCTTTATCCATTTGTAAATTTAATAACATCATTGGTTATAGCTAAAAATGTCAACATAATAATCAAAACAAACCCGACACGAAAACCAAGTGCTTCGGCTTGTTCACTAAGCGGGCGACCGCGCATCATTTCCAAAAAATAATACATTAAATGCCCCCCATCAAGCATCGGAATGGGAAGCAAATTCAAAATCCCCAAACTCAAACTCAGCAATGCCATCAGCCCTAAAAAGCTAACCAATCCTGTTTGCAAAGCCTGACCAGAAAATTGCGCAATACTAATTGGCCCGGATAAATGCGCCAAGCTTACATCACCCAACACCATACGTTTAAACATCACCAGCGTCATCCAGCTCAAATCAACCGTCTTTTGCCAGCCCGCGACAAACGCCTGCCCCCACGACAACTGCTGCACATGAAAATACTGTGATTGAAATGCTGAACCCGCATCGACCTTCACCCCTAACTGACCAACAACCTGCTGGCCTTGGCTCACGGAAGCTAGCTGCACCTTCTGCGTAAACACAGCACCCTCCCGAACAAAGCTGAGCGCAACTGTCTGATTTGGCCGAATTTTGACATAATCCACCACCGCTTGCCAATCAGCAACCGGCTGTGCGTCTAAGGCCACAATTTTATCGTTTGGACGCAGGCCAATATGCGCCGCAGGCGAATCAGCCATCACCTGTGCAACAATAGGCGCAACCGGTGGCTGATAAGGTCGAAAACCTAACTCACTTAACCAGTTGGCCTGAGTATTATTAACATCCAAGCTGGATAAAGATAACCAACCCTCAACTGGCTGTTGCTCAACGAGTGTTTTACCACTCAGCGCTAGGCGAGTCTCCCCTTCTACCAGCGCACGTACAACCACTTGCTGAACCTCAGACCACGTATGCACAGGTTGATCACCCAAGCGACGCAACTCAACCGGCGCCTGCACGTCCCTTAAGGCTTGGGCCATCGGCGAATTCATATCGGGCTGATCAAAAATCGGCTTAGGTGCCATGACGCCCAACAAATTAATTAAACTAAACAACAACCAAGCAAAAACCACATTAATAGCCGGCCCGGCAAACACAATGGCAAACCGTTTGTAAACCGACAAACGATTAAACGCGCGAGGTAACAAAGCGGGGGCTACCGACGCCTCTCGTTCATCTAAAAACTTGACATAACCGCCTAAAGGAATCATCCCCAACTGATAACGTGTTTCGCCGCGCTGTACAGAAAAAATAGGGCGCCCAAATCCAACGGAAAAAGTCAAAACCTGCACATTAAATAAACGTGCAACGATAAAATGACCCCATTCATGAATCGTAACCAACACACCAATAATCAACGCAAAACCGACAAGAGCCCAAACGACATCCATATCAAAACCCTAAAGCGACATACCAAAACAACCAAAACAACGGCATAGCAACTAGCAAACTATCTATACGATCTAACACGCCGCCATGTCCGGGCAAAATACGTCCACTATCTTTTAAATCAACTTGACGCTTCATCAAACTCTCAAACAAATCGCCATACACAGACAGCAGGCTGATCGCCACACTCACCGCTACAAAAATTAGCAGGCCTGGTGTCGGCACATAATCAACCGCAAAGAGCGCTAGGGCAAGCGCCAACACCCCAACAAATAGCGCTCCACCGATAACGCCCTCCCACGTTTTACCTGGGCTGACATAACTAGCGAGCTTATGGCGTCCAAACTGTTTGCCACTAAAATACGCACCGGTATCCATAGCCCAAATCATCGCCAAACTCGCCAGTAAAATCCAAGGTGAAAACACATCACGAAGCGCAATAACTGCTAAGGAAAAACTCAGGATAAGCAGCACTCCTAGGCTCAAACTCACCCAAGGCACCGTTAAAATAGCGCGCCCCTGATTCAACTGATAATATGACACAGTGACAACAACAAACAGCGTTTGTAATCCCACGCCATACAACAAAATAACATCGGTTAATTGCCACATCTGCGCCAACCAAACCGCTGTGCCAACCAACAGCGAATACCCACCGCGCACAAACAGATTTGTCAAGCGCACAAAACCGCCCCACTCCCAAGCCGCCAAAGCACTGACAAACACCATCACACCAACCCAATACATCGAGTCTGCCAAAAATAATGCCCATAAAGCGACAACTAACAGCACAACGGCCGTTAAAACACGGTGTTTCAACATTCACTCACCTGTTCACTGGTTAATCCAAAACGTCGCTCACGCTCAGCATAAAAAGCAAACGCTTGTGCAAGACAATCCTCATCAAAATCTGGCCACAGCGTGGGCGTAAAATACAACTCTGCATACGCCGCTTGCCAAATTAAAAAGTTACTTAAGCGCTGCTCGCCGCCGGTGCGTATTAACAAATCGGGGGTCGGCAAATCCGCCAAGCACAGATATTTTGCCAACCCCGCCTCATCCAGCTGTTGCAATGAACTGCCAGGATTATCCGCCTGCCAAGACTTCACCGCCTGAACAATATCCCAACGCCCACCATAGCTGGCGGCAATATTTAACACCATTCCCGGATTATCTTGGGTGAGTAATTCGGCTTGCTGAATATGCTGCTGAAGGGATTGCGAAAATGCTTGGCGCTGGCCAATGACTTGTAACCGCACCTGATGTTGATGAAGAGTTTTAACTTCTTTTTGCAACGCCTGCAAAAACAAGTCCATAAGTTTGCTGACTTCTTCTTGTGGTCTGTGCCAATTTTCTGTGCTAAATGCAAAAAGCGTGAGGGCTTTTACCCCTCTTTCAGCACAATACTGAATAGTTTTGCGCACTGCCGACCGACCTTTCTGGTGTCCGATATAACGTGGCATATAACGCTGTTTTGCCCAGCGCCCATTTCCATCCATAATAATCGCGACATGCTGAGGAAGTCCGACTTCCGCTGTTGAATGTGACAAAGATAATCCCAGCTAATGATTAGATTGACGCTTAACCGCCATTTGCACGCAGCAAAACACCGATACAAAGGACTTAACCAGCGCAAAATTTTCACACAATCGGGCAAAGCAAGCCATGACCTTGTTTGTGTTGAAAGCGTATGCGACTTCCTTTCATCTCGCGCAACGAGCCTGCAAACAACTCAAATAATAAACAACAACGGCCCAACATTGGGCCGCTTTATGCACAGGCTTCAAATTATGCCGTAAACCGACGATAAATTCGACCTAAATTTCAAATAAAGACTTCTCTTTCTCAGCCAAAACCTTGTCAATTTTAGCGACAAACTCATCGGTCAGTTTTTGAATTTCATCATCTGAGCGGCGCGCTTCATCTTCTGTAATCTCTTTATCTTTCAACAAGGCCTTCACATCCGAATTGGCATCACGACGAATGTTACGCACCGCCACACGCGCTTGTTCAGCCTCAGTGCGCGCTACTTTTGCAAATTCTTTACGCCGCTCCTCGGTCAACATCGGCATCGGAATACGCATCGTAGCGCCATTTGTTACCGGATTAACACCTAAATCTGACATCATAATCGCTTTTTCGATTTTCGACACCATCTGTGCTTCCCACGGCTGCACACTCAAGGTTCTGGCATCCTCGACAGTCACATTAGCCACTTGACTAATCGGCACTTCGGAACCGTAATAATCCACCTTAACCGCATCCAAAATACTCGGGTGCGCCCGCCCTGTACGAATTTTGGCTAGGTTTGCCTCTAAAGTTTCCAGCGTTTTCTGCATTCTACTTTTTGCATCGTTACGAATAGCTTGTAGCATTTTTATTCTCCTGTGGTTACTAACGTACCTTCATCTTCACCAAACAAAATACGCTCGAGCGCACCTTGTTTTAACATATCAAACACACGAATCGGCATAGCATGATCACGACATAACGCAAACGCCGCCAAATCCATGACCTGCAAGTTCTGCTGAATTACCTCATCAAACGTCAGCGTTGAATAACGTAAAGCTTGCGAATTTTTTTTTGGGTCTGCGTCATAAATACCATCAACCTTAGTGGCCTTGAGTACCACCTGTGCGCCAACCTCAATACCCCGTAGAGCAGCAGCGGTATCGGTGGTAAAAAACGGATTTCCCGTTCCGCCTGAGCAAATAACCACCTCACCCTTCGATAAATAGGTTTTTGCTAAATGTGCATTAAAACCTTCCGCCACACCGTTAAGCGCTGAGGCATTTAACAGACGAGTCGGCATCGCGTTAGATTCAAACACATCGCGCAACGCTAAACCGTTCATCAAGGTTGCCATCATCCCCATTTGATCCGCCGTACTACGTGCAATGGCGCGCGTATTAACTTGCGCACCACGAAACACATTGCCGCCGCCAATCACAATCGCAACCTCAACACCTAACTCACGTACCTGTTTAACTTGCTGCGCTACTTGCTGCAGCACGGCCACATCCCAACCAAAATCGGCCTCACCCATCAAGACCTCACCGCTAAACTTCAATAAAATGCGCGAGTAAATTGACTTCATGGTTGGCTCCTATGATAAAAACGTTAAATCTTATCTTTTGATATGATTTAACATTTTTTTGTTTAGAAAAAAATTGCGCTCATATCTCTATTACTACAAGCGTGAATAGCGCCCTGTACGCCCGAGCATTGCTATACAAAAAAGCCACAACGCCTATTTATAGGCGCCGTGGCTTAGCTTATATACCTGTATTAAGCTTTGGCAGCGGCAGCAGCGGCAGCAACCTCATCTGCAAAGTTCAACACTTCCTTCTCAATCCCTTCACCCACTTCCAAGCGAATAAAGCGAGAAACTACCGCGTTATGGTTTTTCAACAATTTTTCGACGGTTTGATCAGGGTCCTTAACGAAAGGCTGACCCAACAACGTAATCTCTTCCAAGAACTTACGAATACGCCCGTCAATCATCTTCTCGATTATCTCTAACGGCTTGCCACTCTCTTTTGCCTGCTCAGTTAAGACACTGCGCTCTTTCTCTAGCACCGCCTGATCAACATCGGCGGATGAAATTGCTTGCGGTTTAGTGGCGGCGACGTGCATCGCCACATCGCGGATCAGTGCTTCATTACCATTATCCATAGCCACAACTACGCCAATCTTTTCACCATGCTGATAGCTACCAATTTCACCACTGCTGGTTTCCAGCGTTTCAACACGGCGAATTTGCATATTCTCACCAATTTTCGCCACTAATGCACGACGCACTTCGTCAACCGTTTGAGCCGAAGTGGTTTTCTCTTCTGCCAAGGCCTCCAAAGTAGTAAACCCATTATTTAACACAATCGCAGCCACTTCATTCGCAAAGGTCTGGAACTCATCACCCTTAGCCACAAAGTCAGTTTCGCAGTTGACTTCAACAATCGCCGCTTTTTTCTTATCGTCTGAAATGGCAATCGCAACCACACCTTCAGCGGCTACACGCCCAGCCTTTTTATCGGCGCCGGCCATACCCTTGACGCGCAAAAATTCAATCGCCGCATCCATATCACCTTGCGTTTCATCTAGCGCCTTCTTGCAATCCATCATGCCAGCGCCTGTTCTTTCACGTAATTCTTTTACCATTGCTGCTGAAACGGCCATGTTCAATTCCTTTTTACTATTCAAATTCATTCGTTATAAATGACCAGGCCTGGTATAACCAGGCCTGGTAGGTTTATCTGATTCGCAATTAAGCGTCCGCTTGCGCAGACTCTTTCTCGTCTGCTTCGACAAACTCATCAGCCGCTCCACCAGTGGTAATACTGGCTTTCGCTTCTAAAACCGCATCGGCCATAGACTCTAGATATAACTTAATCGCACGAATCGCGTCGTCGTTACCCGGAATAACATAATCCACACCATCTGGCGAGTTATTAGTATCAACGACACCAATAACTGGAATACCTAATTTTTTAGCTTCCAAAATCGCAATATCTTCATTTCCGGTATCGATTACAAAAATCGCATCCGGCATGGCGCGCATATCCTTGATACCACCCAATGACAATTCCAACTTTTCCATTTCACGCGTCATGGTCAAAGCTTCGCGCTTTGTTAGTTTATCGAAGGTACCGTCTTGTGACATGGTTTCAAGCTCTTTCAAACGCTTGATTGATTGCTTAATTGTTTTGAAGTTAGTCAGCATCCCGCCTAACCAACGGTGGTTCACGTATGGCATACCGCAACGTTGCGCTTCTTGTGCAACGATCTCACGCGCGGCACGCTTGGTACCAACAAATAACACCTTGCCTTTATTAGCGACAACCGAACCGGCGAAGTTTAACGCATCGTTAAACATAGGTAAGGTTTTCTCAAGGTTGACGATATGAATTTTATTGCGTGCACCAAAGATATACTTGCCCATTTTCGGGTTCCAGTAACGCGTTTGGTGTCCGAAGTGACAGCCCGCTTCAAGCATTTGACGCATAGTAACTTTTGCCATGTTTTTCTCCAATCTGGGTTAGGCCTCCGCTTATCCCGCTACAATGAACTCTAGGAGCACCCCATTGCATGTTTCGATAAACGTGTGTTTTATTTTGATAAAATACCCATCACTAAAAATGGGCGGCGCATTTATACCATAAGCCGCACAGACACACAAGCTTAGTAACATTATTTTGGACAACTCATTAAGCTAAAATGATTTCTGGGGGACTTAATTCCTAGGCACGCCACGTTCTTCACTTCAAGTTGGACGTCATGACGTTTTGTAAAGTATATAAAACGTCATGACGTCACGACCTGATCTGAGCAATCTGACGCCATTTTGAAATCATCAAAGATTAATTGCAGATGTCTTTTTACCTTGCCGTTCTGATTAAAATACACATGACGTTCGGTTCCACCTTTTGATGTTAGGATAACCATGAGTATTATTTTAAAAACCCCAGCCCAAATCGAAAAAATGCGCATAGCCGGACGCTTGGCTGCCGACGTTTTGGAATACCTTAGCCCGCACGTTCAACCCGGCATAACTACAGAAAAGCTTGATGAACTCGCGCACCAATACATTACAATCAAACAACAAGCTATTCCGGCCACACTCAACTATCATGGCTTTCCTAAATCTATTTGCACCTCGATTAACCACGTGGTATGTCACGGCATTCCCAGTGCAAAAAAACTCAAAAAAGGCGATATTTTAAACATCGATGTGACTGTCATTAAAGATGGATTTTATGGCGACACCAGTATGATGTTTGAAGTGGGCGAAGTAGCGCCTTTCGCATCACGCCTGTGTCGCATTGCACACGAATGCTTGTGGAAAGGCATTCAACAAGTCAAGCCGGATGCCACGCTCTATGATGTGGCTTACGCCATCGAAAACCATGCACACACCCATGACTGCTCAGTAGTGCACGAATATTGCGGACATGGCATTGGACAGCAATTTCATGAAGAACCACAAGTACTGCACTACGCCGCCAAGGAACTCAAAAAAATTCGCCTCGTTCCAGGTATGACCTTTACGATTGAACCGATGATCAACTTAGGCAAAGCCGACGTCAAATTGCTTGGCGACAACTGGACCGTCATTACCAAAGATCGTTCGTTATCAGCACAATGGGAGCATACCCTTGCCGTTACCGACAGCGGCTATGAAATTTTCACCCTGCGTCACAACGAAACTCCTCTATTCTAGGCTTAAATCATGCACAATGAGCACCACGATTTCCCCAATTTTATTCGAGCCTTAGCCTCTCCGCAGACCGCGGCAAAGGTGGGGCGTGCGTTGCTCAAACGCTTTACCGAACATCAATTTACCCAACTAGACCAAGGAAGCGCTGTTTCCGAACTGGTCAAAGAGCGCGCGGTATTTATCGACCAAATTCTCAAAAAAATCTGGCATCAGCGTTTCCACGGACAAACCCTTTGCTTGGTGGCCGTTGGCGGCTATGGCCGCGGCGAACTCCATCCTTATTCCGACATTGATCTACTTATTTTGTGCGAAAACGATGAAACTCATAGTGAAGCCATTGGCGAGTTTTTGACATTTTTATGGGACTTGGGATTTGAAGTTGGCCACGCCACTCGCACCTTGAACCAATGCAAACAGGCCGCCCTTGATGATGTCACCACCGCGACTAACTTACTGGAAGCACGCTGGATTACGGGCGACTACCCTCTTTTTGAACAACTGCAGAGTTTTTGGAAACAAACTGACTTTTGGCCAAGCCATCAATTCTTCGAGGCAAAACAAAAGGAACAAGACGCCCGTCACAAACGCTTTCACGATACGGTATACCAACTCGAACCCAATATTAAAGAAAGCCCTGGCGGACTGCGTGATATTCAAACTATTTTTTGGGTTGCCAAACGCCATTTTAACGCCACCTCTATCCATCAACTTGTGCAAAAGCAATTTATCACCCCCGAAGAATATCGTGAACTGGATGCGGCCTACAAGTTTTTAAACCGTGTTCGCTTTATTCTCCATCGCCATAAAAATCGACGCGAAGATCGCCTACTGTTCGACCATCAGCAACTGCTTGCGCAAAGTTTTGGCTATCAAGATACTAACGAGAAACTCGCCGTTGAGCAATTTATGAATAGCTACTATCGCAATCTGCGCAGCGTGGTCAAGCTCAATGAAATTCTTTTGCAGCATTTTTCCGAAGAAATTTTTAACCAACACGATGCCCCACAAGTTAAACAAATAAATCAACGTTTTCAACGCGTAAATCACTATCTCGACGTGCGTGGCGAACTCGTTTTTCAGCACTTTCCCAGTGCACTGCTTGAATTATTTTTAATTTTAGAAAACGACAGCGACCTCATCGGCATTCGCGCACGCACCATTCGCCTATTGCGCGAAAACCTCCACCTAATTGATGAGGATTTTCGCAACGACCCAATAAACAAAGCCTTGTTTATTGAAATTCTGCGCCAACCCAAGGGCGTCAATGCCGCCCTGCGCCGAATGCACAGCTATGGTATTTTGGATGCCTACATCCCGGCGTTTCATAAAATAGCCGGTCTGATGCAATTTAATATCTTTCATGCCTATACCGTTGATGAGCATACGATTTTAGTCATCCGCTACCTGCGCCGTTTTTTTGTAGCGGAATATGCGTTCGAATTCCCTACTGCCCATCAAATTGCCCAAAGCATTTGCAAACCCGAAATCCTGTTTATTGCAGGCCTGTTCCATGACATCGCCAAAGGCCGACAAGGTGCGCACGAAATCCTAGGCGCCGAAGACACTCACGCATTCTGCCAAAAACACAACTTAGCCGAAAACGATACTAAACTCATTAGTTGGTTGGTACGCTACCATTTAGAGTTTTCCAGCGTAGCGCAACGCAAAGATCTCAGCGACCCAAACGTCATTCTCGAATTCGCCCGCTTTGTCGGCAACCAGAACCGACTCAACCACCTTTATCTACTTACCGTGGCCGATGTATGTGCCACCTCACCGGAAGTGTGGAACGACTGGAAAAACGCGCTGTTTTTAGAACTTTATAACGAAACCGCTAACGCCCTCGACAAGGCCCTTGAAATCCCAAAAGACAAGGTAAAAAAAGCCCTGCTGCACAAAGAAAAAGCACGCGAACTTCTCACTCAAAAAGGATTGAGTGTCAGTGAGTATCAAGCCTTTTGGAACAGTCTAAACAAAACCGAGTTCTTTAATCGACAAACCCCACTCGAAATTAGCCGCATAACCGAGGCCCTACATCAACGCAAAGATGACCCTATCGTCCTGTCCATTACAGGTAAAACGTTAAGAGGCGCCTCTGAGCTAATGATATATATGCAAAATCAAGATTTTCTATTTGCCCAAATCACTCAAACGCTCGATACGCTCAATCTCAATATTGTTGAAGCGAAAGTGTATTCAACGCAAGAAAATAAAACCTTAGTATTAGTGTACTTCCTTGATCGCGACCAAGCTGCTATAGAGCAGCAAGCGGTACTGGATAAAATTGCCGACAAGCTGCGACACCACCTCAGTCGCCCGCTGCAACCCCAACAAAATATCAACCTAACCAAGTCGCGCCGAATTCGTCATTTCAACACCCCCACTGAAATCTTATTTCAACCCATAAGCGCTAAATTTAGTGAAATGTCGATCGTCACTAAAGATATACCGGGGCTGCTATCACGCATAGGACAAGCATTCCGTGAATGCGGCATACGCATGCACGATGCCAAAATCAATACCGTCGGTGAAAAGGCAGAAGACACCTTTATTCTAAGCACTACTGAAAACCTGGCTTTAAACACCGAACAAGAGCACAGCCTACGCCAACGCTTAATGGATTTCATTCATCGCCCTTAATTAAGCAAAACAAAAAACGCAGGCATCTTAGTTGAATTCAAACAACTCAAAGGCGTTATCGTCTAAATCGCGCACAAAGAGGGCTTTACGCCCAGACTGACTAAGCGTAAACGGCAAGTTTTGCTCAAGCAAACGTTCGGCAAACGCCTCAACTGAATCCACACGCAACGCAAAATGGACATCACGCCCGCCATGCGCAGGCCTGCTAATATGGGCATAAGGGTTCGCTAGCTGCATTAAATGCAAACTCTGCCCCGCCCCCAAATCTAACCAATAACCGGGAAAACCCAATTTTGGGCGTTCCAGCAATGACAAACCCAATAACCCTTGATAAAACGCCAGCGACTTGTCGGCTTGCGCCACAATAATACTGACATGATCGAATCCGAGTACCTGCGCCATCCCCTCTCCTTTTTTCTTTAGCCTGTTGTTCTAAACTGATATAATCCCGAAATTGTATTTTATTTAACCGATGGAAATGAGCATTATGTCAGCGGATTTACAACAAATCATTGAAGCGGCGTTTGAGCGCCGTGCAGAAATCACCCCTAAAAATGTCGATGCCGAAACCAAACGCGCGATTCAAGAAACCCTACACTTATTGGATAGCGGTAAAATGCGTGTCGCCGAACGTCAAGACGTGGGCAAATGGACCGTCAACGAATGGTTAAAAAAAGCCGTGTTATTATCCTTCCGTACCGAAGACAATGTGGTGATGAACTCGTCTGAAACGCGTTATTTCGATAAAGTGCCATCCAAGTTTGCCGACTATTCACAAGCCGACTTTGAAAAAGCCGGTGTGCGTGTAGTACCGCCAGCGATGGCGCGTCGCGGCTCTTATATTGCACCGAGTACGGTTTTAATGCCCTCTTATGTCAATATTGGTGCATACGTTGATACTGGCACGATGGTCGATACCTGGGTAACCGTAGGTTCTTGTGCGCAAATCGGTAAAAACGTACATTTATCCGGTGGTGTCGGTATCGGTGGGGTATTAGAACCCTTACAAGCCGCCCCAACCATTATCGAAGACAACTGTTTTATCGGCGCACGCTCTGAAGTAGTGGAAGGTGTCATTGTTGAAGAAGGTTCGGTGATTTCCATGGGCGTGTATATCGGTCAATCGACTCGTATTTATGACCGAGAAACCGGTGAAATTCACTATGGCCGCGTACCGGCAGGCTCCGTTGTTGTATCAGGCAACCTGCCGTCTAAAGATGGTAAATACAGCTTATACTGTGCCGTTATCGTGAAAAAAGTCGATGCTAAAACGCTTGGCAAAGTCGGTATTAACGAATTATTGCGCGATATTTAATCGCCCCTAATTCCTAAAAAGGCGCGTCAAGCGCCTTTTGTTTGTATGAGCAAAACACTATGATTTTATTTGGTATTTCTAATTGTGATACAGTAAAAAAAGCGCGTGCTTATCTTGACCAAGCTCAGCGTCCCTATCATTTTCACGATTTTCGCAAAGACGGCTTAAGCGCTGAACATATCCAAGCTTGGTTGTTAACCGTACCTTATGTCGATTTAATTAACAAGCGTAGCACTACTTGGAAACAACTCGACGAAAACCAACGCCAAGCGATTGAACAACAGGATTTAGTCCTACTTTGCCAACACCCGACACTGATAAAACGCCCGGTGCTACAAACCACCGACCGAACCCTAGCCGGATTTAAACCCGCCGACTACGACAAGCTGCGATAATTCGCACTCATTCGATAGATGGAAACCTCTGTATGAAGCAACAAACGCAGAACAATACCCTCACCATTCAACTGGCGCAAGCTCTTCTCAAAATCGACTCGGTAACCCCTGATGACAAAGGTTGTCAAACGATTATTGCCGACTTTTTAGCCCCGCTAGGTTTTCAACTCGAATCGATGCCCTTTGGTGAAGTGACCAATCTTTGGGCGCGCAAGGGCACAGCCAAACCGCTGGTGGTATTTGCAGGGCACACCGATGTGGTGCCGACCGGTCCTGTAGAAAAATGGACGCACCCGCCTTTTAGCGCTCAAATTGACGGCGACATGCTGTGTGCACGCGGAGCGGCGGACATGAAAAGTGCAATTGCCTGTTTTATGGTTGCCAGCGAACGCTTTATTCAAGATTACCCCGACCATCCTGGCTCCATCGGCTATCTAATTACCAGCGATGAAGAAGGACCGGCGGTCAACGGCACGGTGAAAGTCGTAGAAACCCTGGAAGCACGGCAAGAAAAAATCGACTATTGTTTAGTCGGTGAACCTTCCAGCGACGACAAACTGGGCGATTCGATCAAAAACGGTCGCCGTGGTTCACTCAATGGCGAGCTGATTATTAAAGGTAAACAAGGCCATATCGCTTACCCGCAACTCGCTGACAATCCGGTACACAAAGCCGTGCCCGCCCTCACCGCCTTATGTGCGATTGAATGGGATCAAGGCAATGCCTATTTCCCCCCGACTTCGTTTCAAATTTCCAATATTCAGGCCGGCACGGGCGCTACGAATGTGATTGCGGCGCAATGCAAAGTGATGTTTAACTTCCGTTTTTCTACCGAGCACACCCCGGAAAGTTTAAAACAAGGGGTTATCGCTTGTTTGTCTCAATTTGATTTGGATTATGAGTTAAGCTGGAATTTATCAGGCCTGCCATTTGTGACGCCCGCTGAAGGGGCGTTGATTCAAGCAACAAGTGATGCGATTGAAACCGTGTTGGGTTATCGCCCAACCCTCTCCACCGGTGGAGGTACTTCGGACGGTCGTTTTATCGCACCGACAGGCGCTGAAGTGATTGAGTTTGGCCCAATCAATGCCACGATTCATCAAATAAATGAGCAGGTTAGCGTATCAGACCTGAATAAATTAACCGATATTTATTATCATATATTGGTCAACCTTTTAATACACCCTGCTGATTAAGGCATTACACAGAAAGGCTTAATGATGGAACTACCGATTTGGCTTGAATACACCTTAATCGCCGTGCAAATCTTTGCATTTGGCTTTTTTCTATGGCTGATTTGGCCACTGGTCAAAGGCGAACAATGGAAAGAAAAGTTTATCCATAATAAACAGGCATTATCTATTCTGATTGTCTTTGTTTTAATATTTATTTTTGTTTACGGACTCGTTGGCCTGTTTAATGGCTTATTGGCACCGGAAATGCTCGATTAGACACTACAAAAGACATATAATTAAACGCTTATATTAAATTTTAATTAAACAAGATTTTATTTAAACTACCGGCCTCGCCGTTTATAACCATAAAGGAAAAATAAATGAGTCAACAGGACATTCAGATTATTCGTGAATCCGTACTCGGTTCTGATTTAAGTGAAAGCGAATGCGCTGCACTGGCTGCCATAACAAGCCATCGCAGCCTGACTAAAAACGAAGTCTTGTTTGAAGAAGGCAGTCGAGACGACCAACTTTACGTATTGATAAACGGCAAAATTGATGTCATTAAAAGTGCAGGCACCAAAGAAGAAACGACAATGGCGACCTTAAAACCGGGGGCGCTCGCTGGCGAGTTAAGCTTTATTGATGGTGAGGCGCATTCAATGACCCTCAGAAGTCGCAACGACAGCGAGGTGATTATTTTACATCGCGCAGAATTTGAAAAATTGATTGAAAGCCAGCCTTTAGTGGTTTACCACGTCATGCGCGCCATTTTACGCGCTTCACATAAATTGCAACGTGAACTCAACGCACGCTTCATGGAAATGAACCGCTTTGTAACCAATCAATATATGTAATGCCCTCACGACAAGACAACTTAACGGGTTGTCTTGTCGTGCCTAAAGCCTCTCCAACCTATTTCGCCTGCCCAACCTGATATACATAAGTCAGATATACCAACAATAAACCACTCGCCAACCATAGGGTATGCGTTGGGGCTAAGTTATGCGCAAACACAATCATAATCGCGATGGGAGTCACATAACGCAGCGTCAACATAAATAAATTTAGCTGCCAACCTTGCAAAGAAATTTGTGTCTGACGCAAATCAGCCCGCAACGTCCACGCCATAAACACCCCCATTAATAATCCCCCCAAAGGCAATAAAATACTACTGGTTAAAAAATCCAAACTATCAAAAAAGTGACGCTCGCCTAAAAAATGTACATCCTGCCAAAGATTAAACGACAACACTGTTCCCAAACCAATCAACCAAGCGATACCGCCCAAAAACCATGTACCACCCAATCGCGTCATGCCCCAATTCTGTTCCAACCAACTCAGCGCGGGTTCCATCATCGAAATTGTTGAACTCAGTGCCGCCATTACCACCAACAAAAAGAACAAACTGCCAAATAACCAGCCCGCTTCCATTTGTCCAAACGCAATCGGCAAGGTTTGGAATAGCAATCCCGGCCCCATTCCCGGTTCAAGCTGATTCGCAAAAACCACAGAAAAAATCACCAGGCCTGCTAATAACGCAATAAGCGTATCCATCATCACAATCCACAAACTCGCTCTGACTAATGAGATGTTTTGATCCAAATACGCACCATACGCCATCATCGTTCCAAAGCCGATACTGAGCGTAAAAAACGCATGACCCATCGCAATTAACACCGCCTGCCAAGTCAGCTTAGAAAAATCGGGCGTAAATAAAAAGTAAAAACTCTCCATAAAATACCCCGTGCTACTGGCATAACCAACCAACACCAGCAAAATCAACAATAATCCGGGCATCATAAAATTAATCGTTTTTTCTAAGCCGCCGCGAATACCGCGCGCCACCACGCCAATCGTAAACAGCATGACCAAGCTATGCCAAAACATCAATACCCAAGGATCCGCTATCGTCTGTGTAAACAACGCTTGTGCGCTAGCAACATCCATCTCGATAAATACGCCCCGCACACTGTTATAAAAATAAGCGACAGCCAAACCGGCAATCACGCTATAAAAGGTCAAAATCACCATCCCGGAGAATACGCCATTAAATCCCAACAACGTCCACAACCGATTTGCTTTACTTTCTTGCGCCAAATTCGCCATCGCCTGCACCGGATTGGCCTGCCCGCCTCGACCTAATGCCAATTCAGACAACAAAATCGGCAACCCAATCACCAAAATACAAGCCAAGTACACCAATACAAAGGCACCGCCGCCGTTTTCACCGACAATATAAGGAAATTTCCAAATATTCCCCAACCCTACCGCAGATCCAACTGCAGCCATAATAAAAACCGTCTGCGACGACCACGACTGGGTAGAAAGTTTTAACAGACTCATCGACGTTTTCCTTTATAATTCACTTCTTGCGACTTTCAAAAATTATAGCAAACTAAGCAAAAACCATGCACATCCAAGCCAACTTCCCAATTACGCATCTCAATACCTTTAATATCGAGACTAAAACACGCTACTACGTTGAGGTCAGTCGTCAAAGCGACATTCACGTTTTACGTTCGGATTTAAAACTCGCCTCACTACCATGGGTGATTATGGGAGATGGCAGTAATATCCTATTTACCAAAGATATCGCTGGCGTCGTGATTCGCTGCAGTTACGACAAAATTAAAATCGTCAAACAAGACCAAGACGGAATTTGGCTATCGGTAGGCGCGGGAGTAAACTGGCATCAACTTGTTGAATATACTGTAAAAAACGACTGGTGGGGGCTAGAAAACCTCGCCTATATTCCGGGAACAGTAGGGGCTGCACCGGTGCAAAACATTGGTGCATACGGCACAGAAGCGCGAGATACCATCACTCGTATTCAAGCGCTCAACCTATACGATGGCCATCGTGTTGAGTTTCGCAATGCCGAATGCGAATTCGGTTATCGCACTAGTATTTTCAAACAACAATACGCAAATCGCCTGCTAGTACATCGCGTCACTTTCCGCTTACGCAAGCTTCATGCGGGTCAAGCTAACCTTGTGTATGAGCCGCTACGTTTGTATTTACAAGACAAGCAAAAAAACGAAATTACGCCGCAAGATGTGTTCGATGCCGTGGTGCATTTGCGCAAAGAGCGGCTACCCGACCCTAAATTCCATGGCAATGCCGGCAGTTTTTTCCAAAACCCGATCGTTTCGGCAGACTACTTTGAGCAAATGCAACAAGAACACGGCGAAATCCCTCATCACAAAATGCTCGATGGGCTGTATAAAATTCCCGCCGCATGGTTAATCGAACAAGCCGGGGCGAAAGGAATGCGTCTTGGCCAAGTGGCCGTATCGGAAAAGCACGCCTTGGTGCTCATTAACCTTGGTCACGCGCAAGGACAAGAGATTGTCGACTTGGCACACCGCGTTCAAGATGAAGTCATGCACAAATTCGGCTTACGCCTAGAACCCGAAGTCAACATTCTCTAGGGTCTGTTGACTCCTCATTTTGAACCACGAGTTAATTGATTAAATTTACAAATATTTGTTTGTGTTGATTGCTTAGCTGATTTATAACCCTATTGAAAGCGAACTAAAACTTAATATATCAGCGAAATGTCAACACACTTTAGGCTAGGTAAATAAAAACCATCACTTAATTAATACAATCGCACTAGAGCTAAAACCGCAACAGTTAATCAACGCGCCAAACCTATTTACTCGCCTCACCAATAAAACCCACTTACCCAGCCACGGTTAAAACAAATCCATTTGTGATTGAGCCTCATTTAACAACGCCATCTGCTTCACCGCACCTTGCCAAATCGGCTCCTGATGCAAATGACGATACGCGATTTGAGCGCGCCCATGCATACGCATCAAACGCGCCTGGGTAATCGGACGCTGATGCCAATGACACTGCGCCAACACGGCAGAAATTTGCTCCAACTCATTACACACCAAGGCTAAATCACAACCAGCATTCAACGCCAATGTCACACGTTCTGCGGTGTTGCCATAATAAGCTGCAGCCTGCATCCCTAAATCATCACTTATAATCACACCATCAAAATGACAATCCTGGCGTAAAATTGTTTGCAACCAACGTGCCGAAAAACCCACAGGTAAATCGTCAATTTGAAGATAGCGCACGTGTGCCGGCATCACCGCTTCAACCCCGTGTGCAATCAGCTTTAAAAAGGGCTGTAAATCATTGAGTTGAATTTGCGGCCAACTGCGTTCATCCATCGCCACCGTTTCATGGGTATCAGCCTGAACATAACCATGACCCGGAAAATGCTTCACAACCGAGGCCATACCGGCCTCGCGCATACCTAACGACACTTGAAGTGCCAACTGCCCAACCACAATCGGATCACCACTAAACGCGCGATCACCAATCACACGACTTTCGCCATAATCCAAATCCAGCACGGGAGCAAAGCTAAAATCCACGCCACAAGCGAGCAATTCCGTTGCCAACACCCAACCCAACTGGTGCGCCCGTTTTAACGCTAGCTCCGCATCCTGTTTATACAACATCCCCAACACCCGCATCGAAGGCAAGCGCGTAAAACCGTCACGAAAACGCTGCACCCGCCCGCCCTCGTGATCCACCGCAATCAATAGTCGAGGATGGCGCAACGCATGAATTTCCTCTGTCAGCGCCATCAATTGCTGCGGTGACTCATAATTACGACTAAATAAAATCACCCCAGCAATCAAAGGATGCAACAACCATTCACGCTCATGCGGCTGCAACTGCTTCCCGCTGATGCCTATCATCACATTACCTAACGACATTGTTTTGCCACTCACTCTATCCTCTTTAGCAGGCCTGCTCTATTTACCGAATCACACGAATCGCATCAAACAGAAGCAATATCCTGTTAATACTACGATTGTGCGATATATATTTGAAGCGCCGGTATGAGCGTATCACCACACCGAATTGTTTTACGACCGCCGCGCAATCGTCTTAGTCACCTTGGCCAAAACCAGCCCCTCAGCCAAAGATATCAACGGTTAATCGAAGCGCACCGCTATCTTATTGAAGGCGTTTTACCCTGATGACGCTGTTTTACATCGAGAAAATCGCGCCAACGATCACCTAAAATATTAATCGCCAACACGACGCACATCAGCGCTAAACCGGGAAAAATAACCAAATGTGGTGATACCAATAAATAGCGAGTGCCCTCACGAATCATATTCCCCCAAGAGGCTTGTGGCGGCTGAACGCCTAAACCCAAAAATGACAGACCGGCCTCTGACAACACCGCACCAGCAAAACCAAACGTGGCCTCGACACCCAACGGAGCTAACGTCAAGGGTAAAACATGACGCCACAACACAAGCGTTTGCGATACGCCCAAAGCTTTTGCCGCCAAAATATGCTCCCGATGGCGCAAGCTGAGGGTTTG